>Ga0315297_10002976_pt1 | contig 10846 bp, 10 predicted proteins | sample YL17G15_0_MG_FD_203628 | JGI IMG/M metagenome (GOLD analysis project Ga0315297, IMG submission 203628) | Sediment microbial communities from Yellowstone Lake, YNP, Wyoming, USA - YL17G15_0 | ecosystem: Environmental > Aquatic > Freshwater > Lake > Sediment | place: USA: Wyoming | collected...
CCGGGTATTTGAACCAGACATTTTCAAATGTAATATGACCTTTGCTCTCTTTTTCTATACCATCTTCCTTTTCTGTTCCTACGAGCACGACATCTTCTATCCTTTCAATGACAGTCCTTGCCTGCTAGAAATTATTATGAACCCTGCTGAGTCTTCTGAGAGGCGTGTACATCATAATAATGGCTGCAATGAAAGAAAAGAAGGAGCCCGGTGAAGTCTGTCCTGTCATTACCAGATGGCCCCCGTAGAATAAAATGATGGCTATGCCTATTCCGCCAAGGACTTCTGTTGCTAAAGATGAGAACTCATTAATCCTTACTTCTCTCATGGTGTTCCGGTAATGATCCACCAACGCCTTTTCATTTCTTTCCGCCATCCCCTTTTCCATCGTGAACGCTTTTATAATCTTTATCCCCTGAAGGGTCTCGTGGAGGATTGTCGTAATTTTTGCTATAAGTTTTCTCGTATTCATACTCGTCTTCTTCATCCTTGCACCGAACTTACTGATACTAAAGAGAATGAGGGGCATCACAATGAAGGAGAGGAGGGCGAGATCCCATCTCCTGTAAATTGCAACGCATGCAAGGACAATCACAGTGCTGCCCTCTACAAAGAAATCTCTTATAGTGGATGCTAAGGTACTCTGGAAAATTCCGACGTCATTCAGGATCCTCGATACTAAGGAGCCGCTGGACGTATTGGTGTGGTAGGAAAGAGGCAGAGCAAGCAGCTTATCATAAATCTTTTGTCGTAAAGATTTGACTATCTTCGCTCCAATAGAACCCATCAGATAGCTTGTCAGATAGGTGAAGACCCCCCTTAACAGGAAAAGGATTATCACGCCAACAGGGAGGGCTATTAAATACCCGGATGATTTCTTAAAAAAAATTGTATCAAGAGCAGGTTTGACAGCCCATGCGATGGCGCCATTAATCCCGGATAGGATGAGACTGAAGAATATGGCAGCAATGAGTCTTCCAAGGTAAGGTCCGGAAAGCCGCCAGAGGATAGAGAGGTCGTCTCGCCAGTTCTTTTTGTGTTTTGCCTTGAAGATTTCGGTTAATTGTGAACTATCATTTACCATTTGCCGGTTCTCTGTACACAAAGAGATTTGCCTATTATGACAAACTCCCTTCTGTTCTTCAACAGCGCTATTTTTTGAAAGGGAAATAAATTGAAAATTATAAAAAGACGGAGCGGAGACTAGTTTTCTTTTATCTTTGCGATGTCCTGAACGTTGACGCAGCGCAGGCATTCTCGCGAGCCAAATCTGCACTTTGTAACAGTCTTGTAGAGAATATTTTTTCACCTACCGTTTACGTCTTGTCTCTATATAAAAATTAACATGAGAAATATAAAATATATGTATCCTATCATCTCAGAAAGAGATATACATAATATAAAAGGAATGTTGAGTAAACACAACCGAGATATGTAAGACGGATGAGTGGATCAAAGGTTATAAAAGGAATCCTGATACTCTTTCTTTTTTCTCTGCTCCTGAACATCCCATACATACATCTACGCGAGTTTCAGGGCGAAGAAGGCAAACGGGTTATCATCGCGGAGAACATGCTCAAGACCGGTGAGTGGATAGTCCCGATAGCGGAAAATGTGCCCTATTTGAAAAAACCACCTCTCTACAACTGGATTCTGGCTGCAGGATTCTGGGTCACCGGTACTGTATCTGAAACAACAGCGCGGATACCTTCGGCAGTATCCGCCTTTCTTTCTGCCCTTTGCCTGAGTCTCTTCTGGAGAAACGCAGCGAAGATCAAGGACTTCTGGTTCATTCTTCCTGGACTGATCTTTTTGACCTTCACCGACGTTATGGACAAAGCAATACGTGCAGAAATCGACATGACTTTTACGATGTTCATAACACTCGCTCTATTCCTCTGGTTGCATCTGCACGAGGTGCGTCAAAAACATACACTTGCATGGGTCTCGGCACTCTCTCTTTTGGGCATAGCCACCCTTGCGAAGGGGGTGCAGGCCCCTGCCTTTTTCTATTGCGGTGTGATTCCATATCTCATTTACAGAAAAGAAATGAACAGGATTTTTTCTATTTCCCACCTTTTGGGCATTCTTGCGGCACTTGTTATTTTTTTTGCATGGTTTGTCCCGTTTGCCGACAGGATAGGCGTGGAGAGGGTGCTCCAGACGTGGTGGCATGAGATCGCCATCCGTAAGGAGCCAATTAGGGCGGGCGGATTCTTTCGGCATCTCCTGGAGTTCCCTGTCCAGTATATCGCGGCCTACATGCCGTGGATTCCATTTGCTTTGCTGTGGACTCACAAGAGCCTCAGAGAACGGGCGACTGAATATCAAAAGATTGTCCTGTACTGTCTCTTTTTCCTCCTCTTTTCGATCCCCTTTTACTGGATCCTACCCGGAGCGAGATTGCGGTATATTATGCCTGTCTCCGGAGCTTTGGCATTGCTGCTCACCGTGCCTGTTCATATTTGGATGCAGGGGGATCTCGTAAAGCATCCTTGGGCCAATCGGTATGTCCGTGCTCTCGGCTTTTTATTGATCGGAGTTGTACTTTCTTCTCCTTTCTGGGGGACCGAATTCGGCCTGTTTAAGAGAGCCGTACCAGTTTTCCTGCTGGGAACCGTTTTTTTCCTGTCGGTCTCTCTTGTGTTTGCCGGGGAGAATATCAGGAAATCGATTGCGCTTCTGCTGCTTACAGTATTATCGGTGAAGGTCTCCTGGGCATCTCTGTACTTTCCCTATCATGCCGAGCATCTGAGCCACTACCGGACGACAGCAAGAGAGATAAACATGCTGGTGCCCCCGGGCGTTCACCTCTACGATTTCAAGGTCGACAATTCTCATCTCGCCTATTATCTTCACAGGCCAGTTACGTTGATAAAGTTGTTCGATAAGGCAACGATAAAGAACAGTGCCGTTATCTACATGCGCAGGAAAGATGCGGAAAGACTTAATCTCCGGGGTCTTTCCTATATCGGCGAGGTGAAAACGAGAAGAGATTTCTTATCGTTATATAAAGTAGTCAACCGGGATAGAAGCCTTGAAGACTGATTGCAAAGGGAGTTATGGAAATCTCGACAATGCGCAGTATGGCAAAAAAGCTGAAAGCACAGTGCTCCTTGCCTAAGGCTACCGCCATAAAGTGAAAAATCCTTTTTGATAAATATAAGTTTCCACTGCTGTCCTAACGTTAATCAAATAGAATCAACTGTCTGTGAAAATCGTCTTCATGATCACTGTAGTCAGGGTTGCTGTAAGTGCCTGCAGTAAGGAGTTTTCTCAAAAAGAGACACACTTAAAATCTGTAGAATTGTATACAGGCTCAGATTCAAATTGAGTCGTTTCTTGACTGTGGCGACAGGCACATACACTGATATTGCGATCCATATTTGAGTTTTTACAGCATTCTCTGATGTTCCATAAAAAGCCTTAATCCGAAATCGTTATATTTGATCCGTCTTAGTTTATCCGGATACGATTTCCGTGCGTAAAAGCCTTGCAGTGTAATGATCTGATCACAGAGGACCCCAGTTGATTTATCAACAGGCCTTGAATACAGACGCTTGAAATCAAAATTGCTTTTGGCACGTGTCACAAAGAACACTGAGAACTGATGAATTTTACAGAGACGTTCAAAATCCAAATACCCACGATCCATGACATAAATCGCTCCTGCTTCTATAACAAGAGCATCCAAGATATTTACATCATGAACCTTTCCATGAGTAATAAAAACAACGGTCGGGATGTTTCCCCTTAAATCTATCAAGGTATGCAATTTCACTGCTCCTTTTTTCTTCCGAAACAATGCCCATGGGAAAAGAGACAGACAGAGATCGATAATTGTAGAATCCAGGGCATGTACAGTTTGTTCCAGTTGAACTCCAAAATCTTCATTGGCGTAAATCTTTCTTGCTTTACGAATAAGAACCTGTGCAAAGTCCGCACACATACACCAATCCCGTATCTGATTTGCATGAGCCAAGGTATTGCGAGAAACCTTACTCCGAATACCCATGTGGTATAGTTTCTCATTGGCTGCACGAAGGCACGCTTGAATATCACGCAGACTCTCCCGATACGTGAGTTGTGCAAAAGCCATGCAGAGAAACTGCGCCCAGCGGGTAAAGTTCCTGATCTTGTAGTTGCCATTGTACGGTTAACACACTGATTGAATTCATACGTTGGGATAAACTCCATGAGTTGACACTTACCGTACAAGCTCCCGTGCTTTTTCTGGTGAAATTTCCCTCAATTATGGTATGTAATCATCGGCTGTCCCTCCATCCAGGAAGTTGCTTCGGCGTCCGCTGCAAACCAACCCCCAACTTCCTCATTTAGCGAGAATGTGATGGACAGCCTCTGTTCTTTCTATTACTCCCTTTTCCCCTGATCCTCCCTCTTTCCTTGCATCCAATAACTGGAAAGTATGTCCATACCTACCTGGAAAAGATCATCCCATCGTCTTGTCCCCCGGTTATCGGTTGCGATATAATAGGTGAAATTTTCAATGCAAAAGTTAAGCAGTGTGTGGATAATCGAAAAAACATACTAGTGCTCGATACGGGAAGAGAGTGGGGTGGAGGAACAAATAGTCTCATTGAGCTGCTCAAACGTCTAGATAAAGAGCGCTACCAAATAACTGCACTTTTCTACCATAATTACGTAGGACAGGACAGAGACATCGGGTCTGAGCTCTCCAGTTACGGAATTCCGTGCATCTTCATGGATCGGACGAAGATATCACGAGGAGCAAAAATTTTCAAGGAGATTGGAAGAGCGCTTCTTTTTTTTCATGCGGCGTTGAGACGACGGGCCATTTTCTTTATCGATTATCACTTCCGCATAGTACGGGATGCTGCTCGTATAGCGGACATTATCAGAGGAATGCAGGTCGATCTGCTGTATACGAATAACCAGCCTTCATCCAATCTCGAAGGACTGCTTGCTGCGGAAATGACAGGTATTCCTGCGGTTCAGCACAGTCGAATCGCCGCAAGACTCAACGGGTTTGAAGTAATTGCTGCGAACAGGATCATCTCAAAAATGATTTGTGTTTCGGATGATGTGAGAAACACTTTCATCAGCCAGGGAATTGATGCCTCAAAATGCATTGTCGTAAATAATGGCATCGATTCAACGGTCAGTCCTGTTCTTGACCGAGAGGCTCTCAGGAAAAATTGGAACATTCCCGATGGCGCAATCCTGTTCGGTACAGTCTGTTCACTGGTGAAGAGAAAACGGGTCCGTGATATTCTTGAAGCTTTTTCCTCGTTGCTCCGCCGAAGCAGCCTGCCGGTTCGCCTGCTCATAGTAGGCCATGGACCTGAGAAGGACTCCCTGGTCTTGCAGGCACGGAGACAGAAAATTGAGGACTATGTAATCTTCACTGGCTTCCAGAGAAACGCCATCTCATTTATCAATGCAATCGACATTTTTGTACTCGCCTCAGAAAAGGAAGGGCTACCGCGCGTGATTCTCGAGGCAATGCTCATGAAAAAACCGGTCATCGCAACAAAGGCCCAGGGATGCTCGGAGCTTGTGGTCGAGGGTCAGACCGGGTTTCTCATCCCCGTAGGCAGCCCTGATAGTCTTACCCGAGCAATGCAAGATCTCATGAACGACGAAATGCTCCGAACACGAATGGGAGAGCTGGCCAGCTTACGTGTCATCGATCGCTTCTCAGTCGATGTGTACGTACGAGACGTAGAATCGGTTCTGAAAGCGGCGATGGCCGCATGATACCCGTAATTCTTACGATACTCGGTTATCCTATTCTCTATCTACTTCTGGCCTTCAGGAAAAAGGCATACCCCCGTAAGATCCTTATGGTCCAGACAGCAAAGATCGGCGATCTCATATGCTCAACGCCTGTCTTAAAAGCGGTGAAAAACTATTTTCCACATATCCACCTTGCAGCCATGGTGACAAATACGACACGGGAGCTGCTTGAACACAATCCCCTCATCGATGAGGTCATCGTCGTCGATCACACCATGCTCCACGGGCTCCGGGGAAAGTTCCGTATGGCACGCATGCTCCGGAAGAAGCGGTTTGATGTTGCTATTTGCCTTAATCCCAACGTGATATATGCATTCGCCCTGGTCTGGGCGCTCATTCCGGTCAGGCTTTCAATTATGCCGAATTTCCGGGGGACTACTTTTGGGATCGCTTCCCGCTTTTTCACATTTCTCGAACCGCACAGGGAAGGTCAATTGGTCACGCGCACCTATATGAAGATGCTCAAAAATATTGGCATCGAGAGCGACGACCTCACCAAGGAGGTATACCAGGCAGAAGGTGCTGATGACAAAGTACGAAACATCACAAAATCTGTTCCTTACGCTTCGTTGATCGGAATCGCCCTCAGCAGCGGCAATAAACTTAAGGAACTGGGATCGGACAAACTCATTGGCCTCATCACCCGCATTGTGAGTGAGACAACCGCAGTCGCTGTCTTGATAGGCTCATGCGAAGACCAGGAGACGGCCGATCACATTGTTCGTGCGATACACAGACCAGAGAGGTTGCTCAATCTGACCGGCATGCTGACGCTCACGGAATTGCCCGCTCTACTCTCCCGCCTGTCCGTATTCGTAGGAGTCGACACCGGCATTACTTATATGGCCGACGCCCTGTCCGTTCCGATCGTCCACCTGGCAGGTCCCATTGACACATCAGAGCAACACCCGACAGGCGATGATGTAGAAATAATCCGGCCTTCTCTTCCATGCGCCCCCTGCACATATGTCTACAAGACAAAAAATTTCTGCTGGCGCGGCACGAGAGAATGTATCCGTTCGCTATCCACAGATGATATATGGTCCGCCGTCAGGAAGATGCTCGCCTCTCACTCCTCCAGCATCAGTGAATAATTCCGGCAAATCACTGCCGCAAATGCACACGATGCTCCATTATCTTCGCATAGACCTGTTCATAGAATGCCGCGTTCTCCTCAATAGTCGAGAGATTATGCGTAACATCCAGCGTCGCAACAACAGAATCGTAGTTCGCAATAAGCCATCTTAATTTATCAGCCAGCATTTCTGCGTTTCCCGGTGCCAGCAGAAACCCGTTTCTCCTATCAATTATCCTCTCAGGCATCGCGCCAATTGCCGTTGTAATAACAGGAACCCCCGCAGCTCGGGCCTCCTCTACGACAAGGCAAAACGGTTCCTCCCATATAGATGGCGCAACAAGAATATCGATCTCTTCAAGGATCTTCATAACATCCGCATTATCAAATTCTCCCCTGAGCACCACCCAGGGTGTCTTCCGTATCAAAGCCTCAATATCGCGAGCCTCTGCCTGCCGAATTTTCCCGTAAAGGAGCAGCTGATTCGGAATCCCGGCAAAATGCATTGCCTGGAGCAATACGGCAATTCCCTTATGAAAGGCAATCGATCCGATAAAGCCTATGGTGATGTCATCTCCCCGCCGTAAAGGAACTCTCCGTCTCCGGAACTTTCCCAGCCGAATCCCCAGTCGCAGGACATTGAAATCCTCATTCTTGACCCCGAACCCTTCGAGGTTCGGTTTCATCGAGAGCGAAGGTGATATCAGCGCCGAGGCATTGTTCGTTACTTCCAGCAAGTCCCTTCGCCTCTGTCTGACTTTTTGCCGGTAAAACCACCTCCTCACGAAATTCTTAGGATATTTGCATTGAGTACAATCCTCGCGTTCGAAGGAACACGCCGTCCGTTCATCCTTCATAAGCCACACACGCTGGCAGAACAACGAATATTCGTGGAATGATACTACACAGGGAATGTTTATTTTCAAAAGAGTAGAGAAATTCGCCTGTCCCAGACCGGGGAACTGATGGATATTGATGATATCAGGCTTGAAGTCACGGACGCACTGGACAAAATATTTCCTCGTTTCTCTTCTCCCTGCTCTTTTGGGGATCTTGAACAGGTGATATGCACCATTAAATTCTACATTTGGTGCATCGATAGAGGCGCTTCTCGTAAAGAGAACCACACGATTATGCTTTGAAAGCTCTTGCAACAATTCGTGAACATACACCTCAACTCCACTTTTTCCTTCAGGATAATGATTAAGGGTGATATGAACGCTGGTCACGCAGTTTCCCCGATCCCTCCCGACTGCACACCGCTCAGGATTCCAACAAGCAAGCAGAGCAGAGTGAAGGGAATAACTTCGATGAGGCCCTGTATCGCGAACACGCTGAGGACCGAACACAGCACTGCATAACATAGTGAACGGTCATACTCCGTGATGCGGGTATTTTTCAGGGTGCGAACGATCGACATGAATATAACTCCCGGGAAAGAGAGGAATGCGGCTAACCCTACAGCTCCCTGATGAAACAAAACGTCAAGAATGATATTATGGCTGTGAGGCCACAGTCTGGAGAAGACCTCTTCCCTGTTCCTCTTATCGATAGCCATGGGTTTGCCATTCCATATATTATATCTTTTCCGTATCCCCATCCGACTACAGGTGATATCCTGATTCCCTCGATAGAGTTCTTCCATATGGCTGTCCAATGGAAGTCATTATTACTCTTCATCATGACAAAAAATTAGAGGTCTATAAGTATACTAAAAATGCGTGATATTTTTAATGTTGTTTAAAAACACAATGGGAAAAAACTGCGCCTTCTCCATATGGATACTGACAAAAATAGCATCTCCCGGGCTCATTTCCGCAAAGAGCCTTAAGATGAATTTGATTTTAGGGTATATTGAGAAATATCATTCCTCCCGCTTAAGGATAAAAAAAGATTTAGAGTTAGAGGACATAGATCTCAATGCTTAACTGCCTCATGGCACGGCCAAACTGTATTAGGGTGCCTTTGTCCACTTTCCCTTCCTGCTTCAGGCGTATGCCAGTAGTGAGTGGCTCGATCCGTATACAATGATGCAAACACGCCATAGCCCCTGACTACCTCATCTCTCCCCTTTTATCCTATGAAATTCCATCGCTTCAAAGAATGATTATTCACTTATTTACTGTTCTGGATTATAGCTTCTCTCAATTCGCGAGCTGCTTTTTCTATAGGAAAAGCCTCAGCTTTTCTTCTGGCATTCATGCCCATCTTGTCTTTAGTTTCAAGAACAAGAGAAATCTTGCTGGCCAGCTCTTCACTGTTCAACAAGCTATCAAGAATATATCCCTCTTGTCCATTCATGATGAGTTCAGCAACACCGTTGTTTTTTGTCGTAATCACAGGAATGCCTGACGCCATTGCCTCTAACGTAGCATTACTGAATGGGTCATAGAGCGTTGGAAGGACAAACAGGTCTGCCGCTGCATAGTATTTTTCTATTTCGGTCTGAGGACCAAGGAAAAGCATTTTGTCAGAGATAGATTGTTCTTTTGCTTGTATACTGTATTTGTCTATGTTACCTTTCCCGATAATTAAAACTCTTAATTCATGGTTTTTGATGTGGGAAATAGATTCTATGAGTGTGTCGAGTCCTTTTCTTTCATAGCCTGAGCCTACGAAAAGCACAACCGGTGAATCTTCAGGGATAGAAAGACTTTTTCTTAAGCTCTTGCGCCACCTTGCTCTGTTTTCAGGAGAGAATCTTTGCAGATCAACACCGTTATAAATAATTGTAATCCTGTTTCTATCGACAGCGTAGTGATGCATTATCTGCTCTCTTACCATATTTGAGTTTGCAATGATCAGCGGGGTGGTTTCAAAAAGTTTTTTTTCCAGTGCAAGTAAAGAGAGGTGACGAGGATTTATTTTAAAAGAAAGTCTTTTATACCATGGCTCAAAATATGACCTTATTTTTAGCCACTCTGCATGACACCCTTCTCCTGCCCTGTATATATCCTGGCAGGTTGTACGTTCGAAGCTGATCACACAGTCGGGTCGGGTATTCTTATTCATTTCTTTTTCGACATTGGTAACAAAGGTAATGGTTGAAAGAAAGGATGTAAGAGGCAGGATGCTTACCCTGTGAAAGACCACACCTTCTTCTTTTTCCCATTCGTTTGCGAATATGTGTATCTCAAAAGCAGCCTGCTTCAGTTGTTTTATAAGGGACTGGAGATACCTTTCCGCCCCACCATGAACAGAATATTTTTTCTTAATAAATGCAAGCCTCATCTAAGTAGTTGTTTGATAAAAAAGAGCAATCAAAATAACTTATTATATTATCACGGATATGGAAGATTATAAAACTCTCAAGGCGCAGGAGTTTAAGTACGGTAACCAGTTGAAGATAAAGTCATGTGGATATTAATATAAAATCACCTTAATTATGCAAAAGGCATAAATTTGGATTCAAATGAGCTATGGTATAATTACTGGTAACATTTGGAGATTCTCTTATGAACAAAGGTTTACTGACCAAGAGCAAAGAGCTATTAGCAAAGAGGAAAGAGATTAGAGTTAAGAGTAAATGTCCCGGACTCTATGCTCTGTGCTCTTTGCTTTTAGCTATATGTTTTGTGCTCTTCGCTCTATGCTTGCCGTTGGCTGCTCATGCTGATGATAATCCCATGAACAAAATGAGGGATGAAACAGTTTCCTATTTCAAACCCATCGTTGGAAGAGTGGCAAAAGTTGAGGACCAAAAAGTTTTTGTCGCTTTAGGAGCAAAAGATGTTGTTAGAGAAGGCATGAGATTTTCGGTATTAAGGGAAGGGGTTACATTCATACACCCTGTTACGAAAGAACCATTGGGGAAATTGGAATCTCCTGTCGGGAAAATCGAGATAAAAGAGGTAAATCCTGACTCATCTACAGGAGTTGTTATTTCCGGAGAAACAAAAGAAGGTGATAAGGTCCGGATTTCAGAGAAGCAGGTGAGCATGCTTTTCTGTCAGTCAAAAGGTATTGACTGGAATATTGCTGACTCATATTTCA
>Ga0315297_10002979_pt1 | contig 10838 bp, 8 predicted proteins | sample YL17G15_0_MG_FD_203628 | JGI IMG/M metagenome (GOLD analysis project Ga0315297, IMG submission 203628) | Sediment microbial communities from Yellowstone Lake, YNP, Wyoming, USA - YL17G15_0 | ecosystem: Environmental > Aquatic > Freshwater > Lake > Sediment | place: USA: Wyoming | collected...
TTGACCGGCTTGCGCATGACGAAGGCCAGGCCCCCGAAGAGGATCAGGAAATTGACGAGCTTGCCGAGGAAGTCCATGGTCGCTGACACTTGGCCGCTCATTCCCCAAGGATCCTTTTCTCGATGGTTTCGGCGAACTCGTCGGTCCGGGCGTCAAGCTCCTTCTTGAGCGCCTCCATCTCGCGGCGGAGCTCCTGCTTGGCCTTTTCGATCTCGGCCCGTCCTTCGGCCTGGACCTCGCGGACGAGCCGGCTCTTTTCCTTGAGTGCTTCGGTTTCGGCTGTGCTTCGGATGGCGTCGGCGGCCGTCCGGGCCTCTTTCAGGCCTTCCTCGACCCGGCGCAGGTCGTTCTCGTAGGAACCCAAGGCCTCGGCCGCCGCCGCTTTATCCCTGGCGATCCGCCCGGAGCGTTCGTCGAGGATGCGCAGGACGGGCTTGAAGAAGACCCGCGTCAGGAGGAGGACGAGGATCCAGACAATGAGGAAGACGACAATGGCCGTAGCGTTAATGGATAGCATAAAACGTCTTTCCCAGGCGGAAAACGAAAGGAAACTGTAACACGTCCGCCTCGAAATTTCAATCGCGGAAGAGCCGGAGGCGCTTGACCTCGCCGATGAGGAAGAGCGAGCCGGCGATGACGACGGGAGAGGGACTGCGCTCTGACCGGGGACATGTCCCCTTGGTACGTGTCCCCATCCCTTTCCCGCTTAGGGCCAAGGCCAGCTCGACGGCCTTGCGCGTATCCGGTTCGAGGAGTACGCTGCCATTGAAGCGCGGGGCGGCCGCGGCGAGCTCTTCCGGCGTAGCCGACCGCTTATAGGGGACGCGGGTCAGGATGACCGTGCTGCAGAGAGGGAAGAGAAGGCGGGTCATGGAGCGGATGTCCTTGTCCCGCATGGCCGCGAAGACGAGGACAACAGGGCGGCCGATCGTCTCCCGGATGTGGGCGGCGAGGGACGCGGCCCCCTCGGCGTTATGGGCGCCGTCGAGAAGGACGAGCGGGCGTCGGCAGACGGTTTCGAGGCGGCCTTCCCAGCGCGTCTCACGAACGGCCTTGACGATCTTGGCCTTGTCGAGTGGCTTCCATGTCCGGGAGAGGACTTCGGCCGTCGCGATGGCCGCGGCGGCATTCTGTCCCTGATGCCGGCCGGCAAGGGCGGAGGAAAAAGCGTAGCGGCCGCGCGCACCCGCGTAGACAAACCGGAAACCCCGGCGGGCCAGCCGGGCCTCGAGCGTTCTTCCCGAGCCGAAAACCTCGATGAGGGGCGCTTCGCGCTCGCGGGCGATCCGACGGATCTCCCGGAGGGCCACCCCTCCCCGGACGCCGCAGACGACCGGGACGCCGGACTTGATGATCCCGGCCTTCTCGAAGGCGATCTTCTCGAGGCTCGAGCCGAGGTGCTTCTCGTGGTCCTTGGCGATCGTGGTGATGACCGAAACGAGGGGGCGGACGATGTTTGTCGCGTCGAACCGGCCGCCCATCCCCACTTCCAGGACGGCAATGTCCACCTTCGTTTCGGCGAACTCGAGGAAAGCGAGAGCCGTCAGGACCTCGAAGTAAGTCGGATGGTAGGCCAGCTCCGCCGCGGCCATCAAACCGTCGATCGTCGCCCGGAGCCGCGCCAGCCGTTCGCAGAACCGCCGCGGCGAAATGGCCGCGCCGTCGACCCGGACCCGCTCCTCGACCCGGACGAGGTGCGGCGAAGTGTAGAGGCCCGTTCTGAAACCCTGCGCCCTCAGGACTTCGGCCAGCATGGCCGAGACCGAGCCCTTTCCGTTCGTCCCCGCCACGTGGATGGACGGGAAACGGTTCTGGGGATCGCCCAGGGCCGCGCAGAGCGTCGCGATATTCTCGAGGCCGAGCTTGATGCCGAAGTGCTGGAGGTGGCCGAGGTAGTTCCGGCACTCGGACGAGGTCATTGAGGCCGGTTGAGGAAGAGACGGAGGGCCCTGACAAGATAGGGTTTCAGGTTCTTCCGTTCGACGATGTCGTCGATCATGCCGTGATCGAGCAGGAACTCGGACTGTTGGAAGCCCTTGGGCAGCTTCTCCTTGATCGTTTGCTCGATGACGCGTGGACCGGCGAAGCCGATGAGGGCCTGGGGCTCGGCGATGTTGATGTCGCCCAGCATGGCGAAGCTGGCCGTCGTGCCCCCCGTCGTCGGGTCGGCCAGGACGGAGATGTAAGGGATCCTGGCTTCCCCAAGGCGGGCGATGGCCGCGCTTGACTTGGCCATTTGCATGAGCGAGAGCATGCCTTCCTGCATGCGCATGCCGCCGGAGCAAGAGACGATGATCACGGGCAGGCGGTCCTCGAGGGCGCGCTCGCAGGCCCGGGCGATCTTCTCGCCGACGACCGAGGCTACGCTGCCGCCCAGGAACCCGAACTCCATGGCCAGGATATAGGCGGAAACGCCGCCGATCGTCCCCCGGGCCGTGACGATGGCCTCGGCGAGGCCGGTCCGCTTCTCGTTCTCGGCGATCCGGTCGACATAGCGCTTCGTGTCGACGAAGTGCAGGGCGTCGACGGCATGGAGGTTGTCGTCGAGGACCTCGTAAGCGCCGTCGTCGAACAGCATCCGCAGCCGTTCCTCGGCCGCGAGCCGGAAGTGGAAGGCGCAGGCGGGACAGACGGCGAGGTTGTCCAGGATATCCTGCTTGTAAAGGATCCGCTGGCAGCTGTTACAACGGGTCCAGAGATTAGTCATGGGCGTTTTCCTTTGTGCGCCGATTTTTCCTACCTGCGCGGGGAGGGTTGTCCCTGGCCGCGGCGGCTCAAGGCTTCGATGACCGCGTTAGAGTCCGGGAGCGCCTCGTCGAAGTCGTCCTCGTCGGGGAGGAGCCGCTTGATAGCGCCGACGAATGCCTCGGGCGACACCGGCTTCTCGAAGAACTCCGCCGCGCCGATCGGGCCGAGCGCCTCCTGCCGGAACTGGGGCCCCTTGTAAAGGCCCGTGATCATGACCACGGGGACCCGGCCCTCGGACTCCTGGGTAATCCTCTTGGTCAGGTCGAAGCCGTGCATTTTCGGCAGGATGGCCTCGAGGACAACGAGATCAGGCTTCTCCTTTCCGAACTTATCGTAGCCGGCCTGACCATCGGAGGCCTTGATGACATGGAATTTATGGGATATCAACAATTTGGAGATGTTTTCGAGGCTCTCCGCATCGTAGTCGACAACGAGGATTTTCTTTTCGGCCATGGCTTGGATGCCCCGAAATTGTACGAGAATACCCTTCCCTTGTCAAACCCCAAGACTTCTCAGGGTTAATCCAGAGCCTCGCTTCCCTTCCCCCCTTGAAAGCTGGGGCTTGGCGTCAGCGAACAGGTCAAACCCCCACAGCTCCAGGGGGCCTCCCAGAGGGGACATGTTCCTCAGGTACGTGTCCCCGTTCCTGGCCCGGGGCGTGATGCCGGGCTGAAAAGGCCTATTTCTGCCGCTTTTTCAGGGCCAAGAGGGCCATGAGAACAGCAGTGGCTCCCAACAGGAAAAGGCGAATTTTTTTAAGACGCATCGTTCCTGATCCTCAGGCGAAATCTAAGGGAAATTATACCCTTCCGGCCCCCGGAGCGTCAACTTCACGGGGACGTGTACTCACGGGGAAGCGCACCCGGGGAATATGTCCCTGTGAGTACGTGTTCCCATTCTTGATCCAGCCCGGCAATCCGGGCCGCTTCGGGAAAGAGGGACTGTCCCCAATGGGAGCTGTCCCTCTTCTTCATCCGTCCCCGTTCCGCTTTATCGCCCGGCCGAAAAACGCTATGATGAGACTCGTGCCCATGAAAAAATCGCGCCGCCACGCCCTCGGGCAGCACGTCCTGTCCAGCCCGGCCGTTCTGCGCAAGATCGTCGGCGTCATCGACCCTAAGCCTGATGACGTCCTCGTCGAGGTCGGGGCCGGGCGCGGCGCCATGACGGCCACGCTGGCTGAGACCGCCGGCCGGGTCATCGCTGTCGAGAAGGACGAACGGCTTATTCCTGCACTTACGCATGATATGCCGGCCAACGTCGAGGTTGTCCACGCCGACATCTTGAGCGTGGATTTCCGCGAGCTCCGCCGCCAGGCCGGTATCCCTATGCTGAGGATCGTGGGCAATATTCCTTACTCGATCTCCACGCCGCTCCTGTTCCGGGTCCTCGACGACCGCGAGGTCTTCTCAGACTGCGTTTTCCTTCTCCAGAAAGAGGTGGCCGAACGGATCACGGCCGGGCCCGGCTCGAAGAGCTACGCTCCCCTCGGCATTCTTCTCCAGAACGAGTTCGAGGCACGGGTAGCGTTCACGGTGGCGCCGGGCTCGTTCTCTCCGCCCCCCAAGGTCCAGTCCGCCCTGCTGACGCTCCAGCGCAGGCGCGTACCGCTCCACCCCGGCGCAGCCGACGAGCCCTTCCGCATGTTTCTCAGGGCCGCTTTCGCTGAACGCCGCAAGATGCTCTGGAATAATCTGGCCCACCGGTCGACGCCGGCCACCCTCACCGCGGCCTATGCCGTCCATGGGATCGCCCGGAACGTCCGTGCCGAGGAACTCTCGGCGGACGCTCTCTTCGCTCTCTTCCGATCCCTGCATTCCTAATCTATACCGGCTTTGCCACCGGCTTTGCAGTGCCGGTGCTGGCAACCGGCAGCACTGCCGAAGGCGGTGTATCGCTTGATCGAGCGAGGACTGGGGGGACGGTCGGCACTCACGGCGGCTCTTCTTGACCATTAACACCGTTCTGCGGCCTGCATACACTTTCGCTATGGATTGGCGAGGCGATTCATCATCCGGAGCGGGAATTCCTCACAACGCAACAAATCCCCATACTTCCCCCAATGGTCAAACGCTATTTCAGGAGGCCTAAGCTTATGGCAAACGAGCAACGAAAAATGACCGGCGAAGTTTTTTTGCCTTCACTCGATGTCGTGACGAACGCCCACATCAAGAGTTATGAAGAGATGGCGCGCCTTGCCAACAAGGATTTGCAGGCATTCTGGGGCGCGCGCGCCGAAGAATTCGATTGGTTCATAAAATGGGACAAGGTCCTGGATGATTCGAATAAGCCTTTCTATAAATGGTTCGTGGGCGGGCAGACGAACATCGCATACAACTGCCTGGATCGCCACGTGAAAACCTGGCGGCGCAACAAGATCGCGCTCATCTGGGAAGGCGAGAACGGTGACCTGCGCACCTTTTCGTACCACGCGCTCAACCGCGAGGTCTGCAAGTTCTCGAGCGTGCTCAAGAGCATGGGCGTGAAGAAGGGCGATCGCGTCACTATCTAAATGGGGCGCGTTCCGGAACTGCCGATCGCGATGCTCGCGTGCGCGAAAATCGGCGCCGTGCACTCAGTCGTTTACGGCGGCTTTTCCGTCGAGGCCCTTCACGGGCGCATCGAGGACAGTCAATCCTCCGTCGTGATCACGTGCGACGGCAGCTTCATGAACGGCAAGATCGTCGAACTCAAAAAGATCGTAGACGAAGCGCTCACGCGCGCGGCGACCGTTGAGCACGTCGTCGTTTACAGACGCACGGGACAAGACGTGTACATAGAGCAAGGACGTGACTATTGGTACCACGAATTGGTGGCGCTGCCAATTGCGCGCACAGGCGTCAACAACCCCTGTGACACCGAAGCGATGGACGCCGAAGATCCGCTGTTCTTGCTCTACACGTCCGGCACGACCGGCAAACCGAAAGCGATCCTGCGCACACACGGCGGCTACATGGTCGGTGTCGCGACAACGCTCAAGTGGGTGTTCGATCTGAAAGAAGAAGATCGCTGGTGGTGTACCGCCGACCCCGGTTGGATCACCGGACACAGTTACATCGTCTACGCACCGCTCCTGCTGGGCGCAACCTCGTTCATGTACGAAGGCGCGCCGACGTACCCGTATCCGAATCGCTGGCGGAGCATGATCGAAAAGTACGGGATCACCGTGTTCTACAGCACGCCCACGGCGATTCGGGGGCTGATGCGTTTCGGCGAAGCGTGGCCCAATCGCCATGACTTGTCGTCGCTGCGTTTGCTCGGCACCGTCGGCGAGCCGATCAATCCCGAAGCATGGAAGTGGTACCATCGCGTCATCGGCAAGAACCGCTGTCCGATTATGGACACCTGGTGGCAAACCGAAACCGGGATGTTCATGATCACGCCGTTGCCCGTGACAAATCTCAAACCCGGCAGCGCGACGCGTCCCTTCCCCGGCGTCGAGGCGGAGGTCTTCGACGAAACGGGCAAACCGGTGAAAACCGGAGAGGAAGGATTTCTCGTTCTGAAACAACCGTGGCCGGCGATGCTTCGGACGATCTACGGAGATCCAGAACGGTACGTCGATCAGTACTGGAGCAAATATCCCGGCGCCTACTTTACCGGCGATAGCGCGCGCAAGGACGAAGACGGCTACTTTTGGATAATCGGTCGCGTGGACGATGTGATCAAGGTGTCCGGCTATCGCCTGGGAACAGCGGAAATCGAGAGCGCGCTGGTGAGCCATCAGGCAGTCGCAGAAGCCGCGGTGATCGGCCTGCCGCACGAAATCAAGGGACAGGCGATCCACGCGTACGTGCTGCTGAAACAAGGACACGAGTCATCCGAAGCGTTGGCCGAGGAACTGAAACAGCACGTCGGCCATGAAATGGGACCGATCGCCAAGCCGGCAACGATCACGTTCGTGGATAAACTGCCCAAGACGCGCAGCGGCAAGATCATGCGCCGCGTCCTGAAAGCTCGCGCCCAAGGCTTGCCCGAGGGCGACATCACGACGCTGGAGGAATAGCCCGGAGCGTTACTCCTCCCTGATGTGATGTCACTCTACGCCGGAGTCCATCATTCGCGCCACCCTCCAGAGCCCGCGGCATGCCTGCAATTGAATCCTTGACACCTATCCGCAGCCGGCGGTATATTCCAGGCCTCGTCCAGATGGGAGATTCATCGTCCGGATAGGAAATTCGTCACGTGCCGAAAAACAACAAATTATTAAGCGGCGGCATAGGCCTTTACTCCCGGATTCTCGGTACCGGCGGCTACCTGCCCGCACACGTGCTCACCAATGCCGCCCTCGAGAAAATGGTGGACACGACCGACGCGTGGATCGTCGAGCGCACCGGCATCCGCGAGCGCCGTATCGCCGCGGATCAGGAAACGACTTGCGATCTCGCCGAGCATGCTGCGCGCCGCGCTCTGGCTGCCGCCGGCCTCAAGCCCGGCGATGTGGACCTCGTCATCGTCGCCACCACCACGCCCGACCGGGTGTTTCCGAGCACGGCCTGCCTGCTGCAGGACCGGCTCAGGATCCATGGCCCCGCAGCCTTCGACGTGCAGGCGGTGTGTACGGGGTTTGTTTATGCGCTGTCCATCGCCGACAAGTTCATCCGCACCGACTCGGCGCAATGCGCACTGGTGGTCGGCGCCGATACGCTGTCGCGCATCATTAATTGGAAGGATCGCAACACCTGCGTGCTGTTCGGCGATGGCGCCGGCGCGGTTGTGCTGGGCCGTTCCAAAGAACCCGGCATCGTCTCTACACACCTGCACGCCGACGGACGTTACAAGGACCTCTTGACGGTGCCGGCCGGCATCTCGAAGGGCTACGACAAGGTGCGCGCAGAGGAGGCGCACCTCAACATGGAAGGGAGCGAAGTGTTCAAGGTCGCGGTCAGGACACTCAGCGCCATCGTGGATGAGACGCTGAGGGCCAACCGCTTGCAGAAATCGGACGTGAAATGGCTGGTGCCGCATCAGGCCAACATCCGCATCATCGCCGCCACCGCAAAGAAACTCGGCGTATCCATGGACCACGTGGTGCTGACGATCGAACATCATGGCAATACCTCGGCGGCCTCGATCCCTCTGGCCTTTGATGTGGCGGTGCGCGACGGCCGCATCCGGCGCGACGAGACCGTGCTGATGGAGGCCTTCGGCGGGGGCTTCACCTGGGGCTCGGTGTTAATGAAATATTGAAACTCCGGCTTCTACTCGGAAACGCAGAGGACACAAAGATATCTCTTAGAGCGAGCATGATCTTCTTCTGGCTCTTTGCGAGTTTAGGGCAGATCGATCTTTCAAACGATTCCGAGCGCCTTGAAGCATGAGACGGAAGATGGGATCCAACACGACAATAAGTTGACACCCCCGTCGGGATGGCTTCTTCTGCCGGGCACGCAGCTTACTCTTATATAAATAATTAGGCGCCCGCTGGAAAATGAGCGGTGTGCATTCCTGATCCATGCCGGCCTTGCTGGCACTGCCGAAGACGGGGTGTCGCCTGTTCGAGAGAGGGCAAGGGCGATCTCCCGCCCTAAACGGCCGTGAGCATTTCGGTATAGGTGGCGTTCTGGCGGATCTGGTCGATGGCGTTCTGGGCGTAGATGCCGACGCAAACGCCGTCCTTTCGCTTGATGTGATTGAATGCGTACTCGAACCCTTCGCCCGCGGCCAGTCGGCCGGCGGCCAGGATCTTGTAGGCAATGACCGGCTTGTCCAGGTGTGCGATCGTCGCCACGGCTTTCTCGCGCTCCGCGGCGCTGTAGTCGTTCGTCTTGGAAGCATTGTACATGCACTGGAAATAAAAATCCGTCGGGATTTTCCGCCGTTCGAGCTCCGGGTGGACCTCCGGCCAGTGGGCGGCGGCTCCCGCCGGCAAGCCGGCCTCTCTGATATGCTCGATCCATGAACGGAGAATGTCAAAATTGCCCTTGCCGACCTGTTCTTCGACCCGGGCGCCCTGGATGAAGATCGCCTTGGCCCCGGCATTGACGGAGCGATCGATCTCCGCGTGCATTTGTTCGGGATTCCCATGGCATTGAGAGATCCAGATCTTGAACCGGCCCCCGCTTTCCTTATAACGGGTCCATAGCTTCGTCCAGCGCTCATCGGGAGGGCTGGCCAAGGCCGTCAGCCCGCACTCGGCCGCTTCATCGAGGATCTGGATGATCCTCTCATCGGTGTGATGCCGCCTCATAGCTTCGTCGAGCTGAGCCGACTTATGGGAATATCCCCAGAATGGATTGGACCCGAGGATCAGTCGCGAAACCTCGAGCGTCCCGAGGCGCACGGTGGGGAGGCCCGCCGGCGATCCCTTCTGACCCGACACCCCTGATCGAGGGGATCGCCCGGCCGCCGCACCGCCGATCGCCAATGCCGCTCCCGTTTTTAGAAAGTCGCGTCGTCTCATTCTCGACTCCTTCGCCAAAGGTGCCGGTCGCCAGGGCAATTTGACAATATCGCAGGTGCTGGATTTCGGTCAAGGGCCAAAATGCGGCCCGGTATCTCCTGTTCGAGCGAGGCCAGCCAAGAACGGGGACACGTACCGAAGGTACATGTCCCCGCCTTCTGTGCTATAATCCGGCCGTGAAAAAGCGGAAATCGAAGGGCGCAAACGGTAAGAACGGCAAGGCCCGGCCGAAGAAGTACGGCCTGGCCGTCGAGATCACGGGGGTCGTCCTCATTTTTCTGGCCCTGTTCGCGCTCATCAGCGTCGTCAGCTACAACGCCAAGGACCCGTCCTTCGCCAACATCCCGCCTCCCGGCCACAACATCCGCAACTTCGCCGGCAGCTTCGGCGCCTATTTTTCGCAGGAGCTTCTCTCGTTCCTGGGTCTCGCCGCCTTCCTCTTACCGTTCGCCCTCGGCTACGCCGCCCTGCGGGCCGTCCTCCGGGGAACCTCCGCCCACCTCCTCCGGCGCCTGGGCACTCTCTCCCTCGCCCTCCTCATCGTCTGCCCTTTCCTGGATTTGATCTTCGAGCTGTTCCCCTTCCGGGGGACCGTCTTCCCGGCCGGCGGACTCACCGGCAAGCTCCTTCTGAGCTTCCTGGTGCGTTACCTCAACACGATCGGCTCGTTCGTATTCCTCCTCGCCGCCTCCGCGCTATTTCTCCTCTTCTCCACGCGTTGGTCGCTAGCCAAAACACTCCGCTTCGCCAAGGGGGCCTTCGACTCGACGGCCAAGGAAGTCCGGATCAAGGTCACGGACTATCAGAAATCGAAGGCCAAGGACAAGATGCGGGAGCAGGTCCGCCAAAAATACGCCCCCCCGGCCGATCCTGCCGGCTCCGGACCGGCCGAGACGAAGCCCGACCGCAAGGCCGAACGGGAGGCCGAGCGGGAACGCCGGCGCCGTGATAAGGAAGCCCGCAAGCCGTTCAAGAGCGAGCCGTCGGCCGCCAAGCCTGCGCCGCCGGCGCCAGAACCGCTCCTCTTCCCCGACCTCGGCAAGAAGGGCGAATACCACTATCCGCCGTTCACGCTTCTCGAACCCGGCAAACCCGCCGAGAAGATCGACAAGAACGAGCTCTTCGACAAGAAACGGCGGATCGAGGAGAAGCTCAAGGAATTTGGCATCGAGGGCGAGGTCCGCGAATACCATCCGGGTCCGGTCATCACGACCTTCGAATATTTTCCCGCCCCGGGGATCAAGGTCGCCCAAGTCGCCAACCTGACCGAGGACCTGTCGCTCGCCCTGGAGGCCGAGTCCGTCCGCATCCAGCGCATCCCCGGCAAGTCCTCCCTCGGCATCGAGATCCCGAACTACAAGCGCGAGATCATCAAGCTCCGGGACATCATCGAATCGGAGAAGTTCCAGAGCGCGCCGTCCAAGCTGACCTTCGCCCTGGGCAAGGACGTCACCGGCGGCGTGACTATCACCGACCTGGCCGTCATGCCCCACCTCCTCATCGCCGGGTCGACGGGGACGGGAAAAAGCGTCGCCCTCAACGCCCTCATCGCCAGCCTCCTGTACAAGGCCACGCCGGAAGAGGTCAAGCTCGTCCTCATCGACCCCAAGCGGCTCGAGTTCTCCCTCTACGAGGACATCCCGCACCTCCTCTGCCCGGTCATCAACGACCCGAAGAAGGCCCACGT
>Ga0315297_10002982_pt1 | contig 10829 bp, 9 predicted proteins | sample YL17G15_0_MG_FD_203628 | JGI IMG/M metagenome (GOLD analysis project Ga0315297, IMG submission 203628) | Sediment microbial communities from Yellowstone Lake, YNP, Wyoming, USA - YL17G15_0 | ecosystem: Environmental > Aquatic > Freshwater > Lake > Sediment | place: USA: Wyoming | collected...
AATTGCTTTTTGAGCAACGCGTATTACCTCATCAAGAGAAGCGCCCATGGAAGCTTTAGCACCTCCAACTTTCCACATCAATACTTCGCCTGCAACACCCCTTCTGTTTTCTCTTTGTTCTTTGGGCGCAGAGGGAACATCATCATTTGCAACAACCGTTTTGACGTCGATTCCATCTTCCATGGCCATCTCGATTGCCATAGCAACATTCATATTATCGCCGGCATAGTTTCCATACAGACATGCAACGCCTTTTCCTGCATCGGCAGCTTTGAAGGCATCGTAAAACATTTGCGCTGGTGGAGATGAAAACAACTCACCAACTGCAACTGCGTCGCATAGATTCTTGCCAATGTAACCAATGAATGCGGGTTTATGGCCTGAACCGCCGCCAGTTACTACACCGACTTTGTTTCGTATTGGTGCATCTTTCAATTTCAACACGCGCGGATTGTCGAGTCTATCAATCAAGTGACTCATCGATGCTCTAAAACCTTCTAACATTTCTTCAACTACATCTTGCGGATTGTTAATTACTTTTTGCATTGCACCTCCCCAGCATTCTGCTCAATGACTACTGAGATCTTGCATGCAGGTAGTTATTTGTTGCACTGGAAAGATTCTCTTTCCAGTTTCCGCATCATCTCAACTTTTTTCGCTGAGCTGCCACCTGCAAATTCAGACGCGAGCCATGCGTCGCAAATCATTTTTGCGTGTTCACTTCCAACGACTCTTGCACCCATTGTAAGCACGTTTGCATCATTACTTTTTTTCAATCTTTCTGCCGAATAGACATCGTGGCATACGCCAGCGTAAACACCTTCAACTTTATTGGCGATCATGGCCATTCCTAGACCAGTACCACAGAAAAGAAAACCTCTATCGAATTCTCCACTCTGAATTTTCCTGGCAAGGTTATAACCAATTTCAGGATAAGTTACATCTGCATTACCTTCTGCAAAATGCAGATCGGTAATATCATGCCCTTTGGATTTCAGGTAATCGTATACAACATCTTTGAGATCGAAAGCGGCGTCATCGGCATCAATTGCAATTTTCATTTTACTCATAACGACAAAATCTCCTTCTCAATAAACCTCCAAGTCTTCATGTAATCATTACCCGCAATCAATCTATCAAATTCATTCTGATCCACACCGCTTAGTAAATTCCAGAGTTTATTTGTTAATCGAGCATTCATTTCGAAAACGTCTTTTATATCCCAGCGCGTTGGCGATGTATCAGAAGTAAAATAATCATTGTAACCTGCTTTCATGAGATAATAGAGAAACTCTGCATATGCTAGATAGTTTCGTGTGCATACCGGATAATCCCAATCCCACTTACCATCATTATCATTTATGTGGATATACATCCCATATGGAGAATTCGCAAGAAGAGAAACAACTTCTGCTGGATTTTCCTGCCCATACATAGAGTGTCCAAAATCCAACGTCACACCCATATCTTTGTTTTGAATATCGTTGAGCAAGCAGAGTGTTTTAGCTGCAGTATCAATGTAACACCTCCCGCGTGTTTCGCTTGGTTTGTATTCAATGAACAAAGGTATGTCGCGTATGTAATCGGCTGCCTCTCCAATTGTTTCTACAAGGTATTTCCACATTGTTGCATAGTTAGATTGGAAGTTGAATTCATATCCATCTCCGAGCGGGCAACAGGTAACTTTGTTAGCCCCGACTGCCTTTGCAAAGTCTTTTGCGTTCTTAATAAAACTGACAGCATTCTGGCGAACTTCTTCTTTGGTTGATGTAAGACCGCCGTTTCTAAACTCAGGCTCTGCTTTCACATTTACATTTACTGCAGCAACACCAAGTTTGTATTTAGCTAAGAGCTCCTTCAATTTCTGAGCATCACTAATTTCATACGGAAATATTACTTCAACGCCGGTCATTCCTTCCATTTGAGAAACGAGCCCAAACTTTTCTTCTACTGTTTTATCAGTATTGTATTCATGAAATCTGTCTTTGGTTTTGCCAACAAACGCAGTTATTAATGCGCTCTTTACCTGGTTAGCCATTTTCTTCTCCGTTATGTTGGATTATGTACACACTGAAACAGACGACTAATAATGTAACCTTATAAACGGATGTACCTCTAACAGCATAACCAACGACAAGGACCAAAGCGTAATGCGAGGACTGAGATCCCCTGGATTCTCTTGCATCATCAAATGACTGCTCCTTCATCGAGAACGAAGTAATCATCTAGATTCATGCTTCAATAATTTCTTGAAGATAGTTCTTTCCAAATGCGTACTCAGTTCTAATTTCTTCCGGCGGACATATGATTTCAATATCCACACTTCCTTTGTAGCCGGTGAGCTTTAGATTATGCATGAACAACTTCCAGTCTATTGTTCCTCTTCCGGGCGCAAGAGATTTGTTTACATCGCTGTTGTTATCACAAATATGAAGACCCAAGATCTTGTCTTTTAATTTCTGTGGAAGAAGCGGAACCAATTCTCTGCAAGCCCAGGCATGTCCCGTGTCCAAAGAGAGTCCAAAGCCTGGTGAGCCTAATTCCTCGCACAGTCTTAGAAAGCCATCAGTTCCCTCTACAATTGAATTAGGCAATATTTCCAAGGCGAATTTCAATTGAGCATTGCTAATCACCTCTAGATAGTTCTGCATCTTCTCAGTTAATCTTTCTTTCACTCTGATGTAAAAGCCATCCTCCACATTCATTGTCTCTTCATGATTGAGAGCAAATGGGCCAACGGGAACCACAACTGTTTTACAGGCAGGAAACTCCTTCACAATCTCAAGGACAACTTTTAATTGTTCAATTCCGTAATCGGAAAATAGTTGTTCGGGCGATGCAAAGCTCTCCATCAGAAAGTGAGCAACAAATTCAGTTGGGATGAGACCACAGTCATTCCCAGTTGTGTTCACTCTAACTGCGCCGCCGTTTGTCCAATTCAATAATTGTTCTTTATGAAATACTTCCGGTTGATATCCATCGTAGCCAAGTTCTTTCATAACTTTCATTGCATCACAGAATTGATCAACTGTAAATCCTGTTCCATACATTGACACAACAAAAGCAGGACTAACTCCAAACATTTGATTCTCTTATTAGTATTCGGCTATACTATTTTGTGGTTTCATTGCCAGCCATGAGAACACTGCCAAAACATTCAATGCCGCACCAACATAAAAGAAGAGTGACACATCATCACCGTTCCATGCTTTTAAGTGCGGAAACGCCAGCGCGGTGATGAATGAGCCAATGTTACCAGCCATGTTCATAGTTCCAGAAACAGCACCAGAATTCGATTTGCCAATATCATTACAAAAAGACCAGGAGGGACTTAAAGTCATATCCGCTCCAAAAATTGCAAGTGATAAGAATGCAATCGCGCCAACTACTTCGGTCATGTAAACACTGATTAACATACCAATAGCTGCAAGAGAAAAGCCGAGAATGGCAGGGATCTTTCTTGATAAATCCCATTTCCCTTTTGAGAATATTCTATCCACTAGCCAACCAGAAAACCAATTTCCAAAAGCCCCACACATCAAAGGAATGCTGGCCCACAATCCCGCTTCTACAGATTCTAAATGGTAAGTGGATTTTATATATGGGAAAAGCCATGTTAAACAGAAGAAGAAGGTGAAGTTACTGCAGAAATACTGCCACATTGCAAGCAACATATTTTTTGATGAAAGCAAGAGTTTAACAGAAAGACCATCATTCTTTTCTGTGCTTGAAAGTTGTTGCCTGTTTTTCAGTATATATTTTTTTTCCTCGTCAGAAATTGTTTTATGATCTTCAGGATAATCGCTGAACCACAAGTACCAGACTGCCGCCCACACAAATCCAATTGCACCCAGCATAACAAAAGACGCTCTCCACCCCACAGTGTCAATCAACCAGGCGACTGTTGGAAGGGCAAATGCGGCGCCAATACGCGAACCTGAAAAGTTAATGCCGTTTACAATTCCTCTTTCATGAACCGGTATCCATTTGAAGACAGCGCTGGAAATGCCCGGATATGCGCCTGCTTCTCCCGCTCCAAATAGAAAGCGGACACTCATTAATGACACGTAATTCCAAGCAAATCCACTTGCGGCAGTGAATACAGACCAAATAGATACGATGGAGGTCAGAACTTTTCTGGCGCCAAATTTATCTGCAAGCATTCCACACGGCGTCTGAAGGAGAGCATAGCCGAGAGCAAAAATCGAAAGTATCCAACCCATTTCTGTATCAGTCAAGTGCAGGTCTTCAGCAATTGGAGCTTTTGCAGTTGAAATGCAAATACGATCTATGTACATCATCAACGAAAGAGTAAACGTGCCAAAGACAAACAAGTATCTCTTTGGAATGAGATATTTTGTCATTTGAGTCGGTATTCTATTTAGTCAAGACTATCTTTTTTGTTTGCACAAAGCCATCAGCAACCAACCGATAATAATAGACCCCACTCGCAAGGTGGTGTGCATCAAATGTCACCTGATGAATTCCGGCTGCTCTCTCGCCGTTTTCTAGTGTAGCAACTTCCCTTCCAGAAACATCAAACACTTTGAGAACTACTGTTGAACTCCTTGGAATTGAATAGCTTATTCTTGTAACAGGATTGAATGGGTTTGGATAATTTTGTTCCAGCCTATATTCAGTTGGACGAATAACATCATTAGCAATTGATGTAGTAGTATTTTTGGTTAGTTTAATAAATTCGATTCCTTTACTAAGTCCCAATTCTTTGGAATACTTTTTATCAATGACATTATTCCAATGTTCATGAATGCCAAGACTCTTAAGAGGGGTTCCATCATTTTCTGGGTCATAGACAACATCTGCCGGCCAGTTCTTTGGGTCGGCTGCCTGACGCAGATAATCATCCACACCAGACATCTGAGGGTTACCAGTAGGATACATACCCTGAAGGAAATCGAGACATACAGATTCCAAAGCTACTTGATCTTGTGACATAAACACCGATGATGGATAGTCAATATTAAATGGCGGCATTGCATATTTTTCTGGTTTGCCACCAGCGTCATTAGCTCCCCATAAACCATCAACCATAAATAACAAAGTGTTTCCACCTAACTTTCTATTTCCCATCAAATCAACTTGAATTCTATATTGATTATATCCTGGTCTTGTAGGCGTTGTTGTTTTCCCTCCGTCCGGTGTGGGCAAACCCATGTGCAGTTGTGCAGCAGCTGTTCTTACGTGTGAACCAAAATGATTTTTTGCACAAAGTGTAACACCAGCACGAGCATGCGCTTTTAACGCAGCAATGTTTATAAGATAATCGGCATTTTCAATAATGTGATATAATGTGTCACTTGTTACCGCATTTCCTGAACCCGCGGGGAAAGACCAGCTGCCTTGTGAATCCCGGAGTATTTTTCCTTTATCAGAATAAATAATATCAAGTTGAGTTCCTTTCTTAGCAAGAGTACGGCCATTAGCGCCTGAATGATCGATGTATATTACATTCGGAAACTCCGTATGCAAAATATTCCAATATGTATCTGTTACACAGGTCATTGGATCACCTAAAGCTATATTTTCCTGCGGTACGGACATGTCGTTTATCAAGTGACGAAGAACGGCTCTTATTACCTGTGGTGATGTCCAGGTTGGACCGGTTGCAGTTTGAGTAAATGCTGACACAAAATTACATTTGATAAATATGTTCTCGCCCGGCTTATAACTAACAGCCCCTTTTCCATGCTCTTTGTTAAAATATATGAACAACGAATTCCATGCTTCCTTAACTGAAGACGTCTCTGTTAATTTAAGCATAGATGCGGTTACCATTTCCTGTACTGTGTCTTTATTCGTATTTGTATTAGTGATATAGTTTTCCGGACTTTTTGACGACCAATTTTCATTAGTAGCATTTGGGTTATGATACCAAACAACACGACCGGGAAATATACCTTTGGCTTCTCCCATTGGATTATTAGGTTCAACAACGGCAGTTAGATATGTTGCAGCATAACTCTCGCTGTTGTCATGGTTGATAAGAGTACCAGTAATAATTGCGACTACTAAGAGTCCAATAGCTGCAACAATATTCTTTTTTCTATAGTAAATTAGTGCACGTGAATAGGCATATGCGGATGTGAGCAGAGATGCTAGTGAAATTAGAAATGCACCAGCAAAAGGATACGCTGCTTGAACACAGGGATAAGTTGCTCTTGAAGGTTTGGGGATTATTCTTATGAGAATCCAAATAAATGAAAACAGTCCAACAAAGAATAACGTGATTTTCAAGAGTGTTTTCGTATTTAACGAATTGATATTCTTTTTCAGTGCTGTCATAGGTTTTGTGACCTGCCTTTCGAAGTGGGGCCAATGGGTAAGTTCGTTATTTCCTACATTCAAGCATTGGCCGCCTAGCGTAGAACATATGTTTCTGGTACTGGGGGTTGATACCCTAACGCACTATGAGGTCTCACCGTGTTGTAGTGTTTCCTCCATTGTTCCGCAATTACTCGTGCTTCCATCACCGTGTCAAAGCTCTCTCCGTTCAAGAGTTCATTTCTAAGTTTTCCACTGAATGATTCAATGTATCCGTTTTCCCATGGACTGCCTGCTTCGAAAAACAGTGTTTTGACACCGAGCCGGCTAAGCCAATCTCGGACCATCTCAGCTGTAAACTCCGACCCATTGTCCGAACGAAGATTCTCGGGCACCGCTCGAAGAATAAACAGCTCTGCAAGCGCGTGGAGAACATCCATCGCTTTGATCCACCGTTCATAGTATTTCCGTATGTCTTTACGGTGAATGCGATGTGCTTCACAGAGCTCATTCACCGTCGAGAACAAGGCGCTCTGTCCAGACTTGATCCTCTCGTATTCGGTCAGGATCGTTACCCATTTGCTGGTCACGGCCCAAGCTGTCGATGCATTCATCGGTAACACCCTTGGCAAAGAATATTGCCCAAAATACAAAAGTCGTGTTACCGAAATGCTGAAGAACTACACGGCAGGAAGGTCTGTCCTACGTTGTATCGTTCTTGCCGATTTCTACAGTTTCCTTTTGGAACCTAACACACGAATCTTCCTAGCTCGGTGTTGGATCCGTTTTCGGCGGCAAGGTCATCAGAGCCTAAGGGATCAACGGCATGATTTCAAGACTACGGTTGAATGCTTTGTTCCGCAATCGTTTGCATAAACTATACATGTTTTTAATGAATTTTTCAAGGTACTTGCATTTCAGAGCTTAGTGGACCAGCGATATGATTCAAGAATTGCGGTTTACGGCACTTTTTCGCAATCGTTTGCAGAAACTACACATATCTTTCATAACTTTCCAGGTATTTTACGATTCAGAGACTACTGGACCAGCGATATGATTTGAAAATTCCTATGTGGACAAAGAATCCTCACCGACTTGTCCCGTAAGCCGGAGGCGAAACGGGATCTTCACCGATGAGCCTGCCCGCCTTCATACTGCCAAGATAGGCAGGCGGGGATTCTTCTTTGGAGTGAGGAGTGGTGGCAAGGTCGTCGGCAGTCAGGTCTCATCTGCGCTGTGTCGTTTTTTTCCATTTCTACAGCCTCCTTCTGGATCCTAATATTCGAATTCTACTAACTGATTGTTGGATCCGTTTTCGGGGGCCGGGTCAGCCTGCCATAATGGTAAAGCTGCTTTTTCTGAATGTAGCAAATGCCATAGATACCCGATTGTTTTCATGTTTAGAGCTATAGTCAATAGTTGTGTAAACTTTCTTAGGCGACCATCCGGAGCTTGAGTTGCCGTTTTTGATTACGACGGCTGTCGATAGCTTCTGCCACGAGGTGACAGCCATTGATCTTGCGCGTTCATTGCTCGAGTGCTTTAGGTAACTTGAAGACCAGGTAGAGAGCCGATTCCCGCGAGGCAATACGTTTGGCGGCATCGGTCCTGAGCTTGACGCTGGCGAACATGGACTCGACGACGTTGGTGGATTTGATAATTCTCCAATGCTCTCTGGGGAAGGCCATATAGCTGAACGGTTCTGAAGCAGCTTCATCCAATGATGCCACCGCTTTCCCATACAACTTGCCATAGCTGGTGCGGAAAGAAGCCACCAGTTGGCGTGCTTGCTCACGTGAAGAGGCATACTACATCTCCTGCAGGGCTTGTCGGACTTCCTCCTGCTTGGCGGGGGGTATTTTGTCCAGGATGTTGCGCATCTTGTGCACAAAACACCGTTGCCGACGTGAGTGGGGAAAAATATCCCTCAGAGCGTTCCAGAGTCCTAATGAGCCGTCGGCGATCGTCAAGCCAATCCAGTCCACGCCTCGACGTTTCAGGCTTCGCAGAACCTCTTTCCACGACTCGGCGCTTTCACGGTAGCCTTCTTCCAGAGCCAAGATCTCTTTGCGCCCCTTACGATTTAAGCCCACAACAACCAGAACGGCCATCTCCACGTTCTTTGGTCCGGCTTTCGGGTAGATGCCGTCAGCCCAGACATACAAATACTCCTTGTCCAGTCGCTGTGTCCGCCTGGTCGCATACTCCTTTGACCAGATCTGTTTCAACCGCAGGATGCTTGATTCCGACAACGGTGCCTACGGCCCAACAACAGCATCAAAACACTGCCGAAAGTCTCCCGTGGCCAGTCCGCGCAAATACAGCTGTGGCACCAACGCCTGCATCTGGCCCGACATCCGCTGATAGCGCCTCACGATCTGTGATTCATACGGCTCTCGCAGCCTCGGCACTCGTAAGGGCATTGTTCCGCTGGCAATGGTCACCTTCCGTGCCCGGCCATACCCATTGCGGTAGTGCTTGTCCTGCGCCGTCGCTTGATGCTCGTAACGCTCTCGTCCGAGCACGGCTGTCAGCTCCTCCTCCAACGCTTGTTGAATCAGTCGCCGGGCACCCTCAAGAACCAGGCTATCACAACTCACCGGGCAACGGTTGTCTTTTCGGTTGCTTCCGTCACTTGCTTCAGGTACCCTTTCATCAGCGTATCCTCCTTAGGCTTAGAACTGTTTTTGATTGGCAACCTAAGGTACGGATGCGCTTTCTTATTCTCTATCGCTCACAAAGTTTACACACGTTTTGAAGATAACTCTCCACAAATAGCAATAAACAACCTAGGATATGATTACGTCTTCATTTTCTGAAATATCATTTCCATTTTCACATCATTGGCTTATAAATATTACAAGTTACATTTCAATTACAAGTGATTTGGAATCTCTAGTTGAGAATGATTGAATTCCTTTTAACTCTTTTGTCTTTCCACCATAAATTATTCTAATTTTATAATATCCATCCTGAAACACGATAGGTATAAACTCAGAACCTTTTATGCGTAATGAATAAATAAGTTCATTATTCTTTTCGTCTATGATTTGCACCACTGGGTCAACAGCATTTTTAATTATTAATTTTGGTAGGTTTCCAATAGAAGATATTCCATAATTATCCATTTGTGCAATTGTCAGCGGCCACCCCGGGAATCTATCTTGTTCAGTAATATTTTCTACATTTGCAGGAAACCGTAAGGCATCACAGGTAAAAGTTCTGTTCTCATTATCGAAAGTAATAAGACCAAAGCCAGACGCTCTGTTTTGGGCAAACATGTAACGGTTCTTGTCTCTGGTATTATCTATCGGATTCCCGACCGCATATTCATAGAAATAGTTTCCGAAAACATCTTTATATTCTCCGGTATTCGGTAATCCATGTTCAGGACGGTTTACGATAGGAATATTCATAATGTCAGGCAGAAATCTTCTTTCGTAACCAACTGAAATCGCCGGCGTACAGAATACCCAGCCTGCATCACGCTGTTTATTGATACCGTATTGCTGAAGACTTGTTAAATGCGTATCCCCGCAGATATGCAATGCGAACGCTTTTCTAATTATTGATATAGCTGCATCTCTTCCTGATTTCGGCCATCCACCTGAATCCATATCTCCAAAGAGAAACATTTTTTCGGATCCATGGTGAGTCGAAGAATTAGAAAATACAGTCTGACTAAGAAGACACTTCATATCCGCACCTTCCCAATCCGTTATCCAATTTTCGAGAAATTCAATCTGACGTTCACCTAACAAAACAAGACCTTTTTTATCCAGTACGGATGGATCTTCAATACTAAATTTTATATGATCTTTTCTGCCTTCCCACCAGGAAATATTTTCCGGTCCGGATTTAAAAATCCTATCTCCAACTATCGCAAAACTTACCCTTCCGTAAATTACTGAAGTGTAATAAACCGGTACTCCGTTCTTCAACGGTGTGGGGTCATAAGGATCGGGCAACTGTGAGCAATTTGTTTCCATTACTACATCCAGCATATCAAGCGGCTGCACAAATCCGCTTATGCCGTCGGCGGATTTATTCCAATCTTCAATCGAAATATTTTTGCCGCCAGCGCCCCACAAATTACCCTGGAATACCTCGTGATCATCAGGGAGGCAAATAGTGGGTCTGTCTTTCGTCAAACCACCGAAAGCCCAGCCGAACATATACCATTTGCCCAGATAATTAAGAATTGCTTTTTGAGTATCATCCCGTACGATTCCATACCCTCCATTACTTTCATAAATTTGATCACCGGAAAAAAACAGAATATCGGGATTTATTGTTTTCAGATTATCACTAAGTGGACGATAAGGATAAGCCTGCCATTCCTGGCCCGTCATTCCCGCCATTTTGAACGGTCTATCTATCGGATCTCGGCGGATCAGACCCTCGTAATAGCAAGGAGAAGTTTCTCCGCTTGTATTCTTTTCATTATAGACTATTCTGTATTGCCAATCTTTTGAAGCATCCCAATGTTCTATTTTAAAAACTGCAATCCTTGAATCCTTTTGAATCTCTGATACAGTGACTGTAGA
>Ga0315297_10002983_pt1 | contig 10826 bp, 9 predicted proteins | sample YL17G15_0_MG_FD_203628 | JGI IMG/M metagenome (GOLD analysis project Ga0315297, IMG submission 203628) | Sediment microbial communities from Yellowstone Lake, YNP, Wyoming, USA - YL17G15_0 | ecosystem: Environmental > Aquatic > Freshwater > Lake > Sediment | place: USA: Wyoming | collected...
CAGGCCCTGCTGAAGCACCTGGACGGGAGCGAGGTGGTGGTGCAGGTATCGGAGGTGGAGGGCGAGATGGGCACGAGCCAGGTAGACCTGGAAACCTTGGATGCGGCGCAGCGCACGGAGCACGAGCTGAGGCAGCGGGCACGAGAAGTAGCTGCCTCGCTCTCAACCTATGGCCTGCAGGTGGGGCGGACCCCCTCCCCCTATCCCCTGACGCAGCCAGAGACCCCCTCTCCCACCGGGAGAGGGCTGGGGGTGAGGGAGAGGCGCGTGAGCTATGGGCGGAATTGAGCGGCTGCGCGAAGCGCTGGAACAGAGCCGGGGCAACCGCTTCCGGGTGCTGTATGGGCCAGGGATCGAGGACCTCTATCTGAACGAACAGGGGAGGGAGCTGAAGTTCGAGCAGGCGCTGTATGAGACCCTGATCGAGGCTGGTTGCGAGCGGATCGTGTTCTTCTCACCGCACCGCTCGCTGTTTGTGTACGACGAGCGTTCGCTGGATCTGGCGCGGGGGGTAGAAGCGGGAGGGGGGACCCCGGCGCTGGAAGCTGGACCGTTGGCGGAGTACCGGGCTTTCCGGGGAGAGATCGGGAGAGGTTCCTACCGGGAGGGGATGGGGGATTTGCACGCCTTAAAGCTTCTGGATGCGCTGATGAGGCAGGAGAACGGCCCGCAGACAGGAGTGGTATTCCTTCAGGCCGAGACAGGGCTGAAACACTTCGAGGACCAGCGCACGCTGGCAGGGGTAGTGGGAGAGTGGGCGCACCTTGGGAGTGGGAACCGCAATCTGTGTGTGCTGTGTTTTGCGGTAGACGAGGTTGAGAGCCTGGAGCAGGTGGGGCGGGAGCAGCCGGTGCCGGAGGTGAGGAAAGTGATCCGGCGCGAGCAAGAGGGACTGGCGCGCCTGGCAGGGCCTGACCCGGCCGAGATCGAGCGCGGCTTACAGGTAGAGCAGCGGAAGGGTAAGGCTGCCGTGCAGGGAATAGGAGAGCTGGCGCGAGTAATGAGTCAGGAAGGGCGGAGCCTGAGGCACTGGCTGGAGTGCCTGGGAGATGAGCGGCTGGCGGGGAAGGTGCTGGATGTGCGGCTGGCGGGAGAGCTGGGCTGGCTGGAAGCGGTCAGACAACCGGGAGAAAGCGCCATGCAGAAGCTGGGCGAAATGGTGGGTTTGGAGGGGGTGAAGAGGCGGGTGGAGGAGCTGGTAGCCTGGGCGCAGGTCAGGCGGAAGAGAGGCGAACGGGGCGGGGAAGCGCCAAGCTTGCACATGATATTCAGCGGCAATCCCGGCACGGGCAAGACCACGGTGGCACGGCTGATGGGGGAGATCTTCCATGAATTGGGCTGGTTGAAACGCGGTCACTTGGTGGAAGTACAGGCGGGAGACCTGGTGGCGGAGTACGTGGGAGGCACGGCGGTGAAGGTGAACGGGGTGATCGACCGGGCGCTGGATGGGGTGTTGTTCATCGATGAGGCCTATGGGCTGGCGCAGACAGAGCGTGGGGGCTATGGGCAGGAAGCGCTGGAGGTCCTTCTGGCGAGGATGGAGGAGCAGAGGAGCCGCCTGGTGGTGATCTGTGCGGGGTATGCGGAGAAAATGGAGCGCTTCCGGGGCTCGAATCCGGGCTTAGCGCGGCGCTTTCCGGCGGAGAACGTTGTGGAGTTTACGGACTACGATACGGAGGTCCTTTGGGCAATCCTAAGGGGCATGCTGGAGGCAAGGGGTCTGGGGTTGGAGGTGGAGATAGAGGGGGTGCTGGAGAGGCTGGTGGGAGAGGTGCACAGGAAAAGAGGGCCGGGCTTTGGGAATGCCGGGGAGATGAGGAACCTGGCAGACGGGTTGGAGCGCGGGCATGCCTTGCGGGTGATGCAGAAGGGCTTGCTTGTGGAAACACCCCTGGCGGTGGAAGACCTGCCGGAGCATTATCGGGTGTACTTACCGGTGCTGGGGGGAAGCCCACGGGGGGTGTGGGAGCTGGAGATGAAGGGGATGGTGGGTCTGAGAGGGGTGAAGGAAGAGCTGAGGCGCTTGGGGCAGCGGCTGGAGTATGAGAAGCTGAGGTACCAGGCCGGGGTGAGTGGGGCGGGCAAGCCGCAGGTGAGGCACTTCGTGTTCGTAGGCAGACCCGGGACAGGTAAAACGACGGTGGCGCGGTTGGTGGGCAGGCTGTACAGGGAGCTCGGGCTGCTGGGGAGGGGACAAGTGGTTGAGGTGAGTCGGGGAGACTTGGTGGCGGGGTATGTGGGGCAGACAGCGTTGAAGACACAGGAGGTAATCCGCAGCGCAATGGATGGGGTGTTGTTCATCGATGAGGCGTATGCGTTGGAAGGGGGAGGAGGGAACGACTTTGGGCGGGAGGCGATCGAGGAGTTAGTGAAGGGAATGGAAGACAACAGGGATAGGCTGGTTGTGGTAGCCGCCGGGTATCCAGGGGAGATGAGGCGCTTCCTGGAGAGTAACCCCGGGTTAGCCTCTCGGTTTGGGGAGCCGGTGGAGTTCGAGGACTTCACGGTAGAGGAGTTGTGGGAGATTCTAATGAAGAGCATGCAGCAGGAGCAATATGGGTGGGGAGAGGGGCTGGAGGAGAGGGTAGTGACCTACCTGGAATGGCAGAAGATGAGGGATGGGGAGCGATTTGGGAATGGGCGGAGTGTGCGCGAGCTGTTCGAGTGCATGAAGACGCGCGCTGCAGGTCGGGTGCTAGAACAGGTGCGCAGCCAGGGTATGTCGCCTACCTCCGAGCTACTTTCCACCCTCCTCCCCGAGGATGTCCCCGATCCAGGCTTCTATCTGGGGGTTGGGCCGCTGGCAACCACAAAAGCCATGGCCAATGCCCGTGTGTGAGTCAGGCTGAGAGCCCAGGATTCGAGGCCTGATTCCTGGGCCAGTTGCGCAGCCTTGCCGTGCAATCGTAAGATTGGCTCTCGGGCTGTGCCGCGCAGGATTTCGATCTCGTGCCAGGCAACCTCACCAATGCCCGTTCCCAACGCCTTCGAGACAGCTTCCTTCGCAGCAAAACGCGCTGCCAGTGATTCCAGGTTTTTCCCGGTCTCGAGGATTTCCTGGATAGTGAAAATCCTGGCGAGTAAACGCTCTCCGTGGCGGCTGCATGCCTTTTCGAAGCGTTCGATTTCAATCAGATCAACACCCGTTCTTAGGTTCATAGAGCGTTATACCTGGCCTAAGACCCCGCCACTACAATTCCAAGCCGTTCCGGGTTCAGGTAATGTTGGGCTGCCATTAAGACATCTTCTACCGTGATCGCCTTGACCAGCTCGGGGTAGCGTTGGTAATAATCTAACCCCAGCTCGAAACGTTCCAGATTGATCAGAGCCCCGGCCACGCCCGCATTCGACTCCAGGCTGAGCGGCAGTCGCCCAATAAAATTGGCCTGGCTGTCTGTCAGCTCTTCAATGGAGACTGGCTCGTTGACAAACCGGGCAATTTCATCCCGGATTAGGCCGATTGCCTGTTCGACATTCCCCGGATCAACTCCCGCTGCCACCGACCAGGGACCCGGTCCAATCCCTCCGTTCAGGCTGCTGTAGGCATAATAAGCCAATCCCGCCTGTTCTCTGACTACTTCACCAATCCGCCCAAACATGCCAAACTGGCCCAGGATATTGTTTCCCAGGGCAGCCGCTAAGAAGTCTGGTGAGCGGCGTTCTGGGCCTGGAACACCCATGACCAGATCGGCCTGGCTTTTCCCGGGGATGATCACTTTTTGGATCACTGTCTTTTCTAGAGATCTCAGCGGCGGCAGGGCTGGCGGTTCGGGCTGCGCCGGGTTCTCCCACTCTCCCAGGGCGTTTGCCACTTTCACGACTGCTTGCTCCGCATCGACCGCCCCCACTACAGCGATCACCAGGTTGTGCGGGCCATAATATTGCCGGTGAAAGGAGGCAATCTCCTCCCGCAAGATGCTGGAGATCGTTTCGGGGTAGCCATCATCGGGCCGGCTGTACGGGTGATCCTTATAAATGATCTGATCGAAGGCCAGCGACGCCATGGCTTCGGTATCCTGAGCACGGATCGCCAGGCCGGTTAAATGCAACGTCCGAAGGCGCTCGATGTGCTCGGGTGGAAAAACCGGGCTGCGCAAAGCATCGCCCAGCAGCTCTAACAGGAGATCCAGGTCTTCCGACAGCGCTCTCCCGCTGAAACCTGAAGTGTGCGTACCCCCGGCAAATCCCAGGCTTGCCCCCGTACTCTCCAGGGCATCGTAGATTTGCAGGAAGTCACGCCTGGCTGTACCGCGCATCAGGGCGGAGGCTGAGAAATCCGCCAGGCCGAGCTTCGCATCCGGTTCGAACAGGCTGCCTGCCGAAAGGTAGCCGTTGAAGAAGACCGAGGGGCTGTTGAAGTTAGACCGCGCTAACACGGTAATGCCATTCTTCAACGTTGTTCGGGTGATATCCTCAGGACCGGGCAAAGCGTGGGCGGGGTTGGCGTGGGCGAGATTATTCATTTTGCCCTTCCAGTTGTGATCCGGTTGGCTGGTAAATGCCGAGCACGCGCCTCTGGGGGCGCAAGTAAGTTTGGGCAACATGCTGCACATCCTGGGGGGTCACCGCCGCGATGCGTTCCAGGTAGCTCTCGAACCAGGCGTAGGTATCAAGCATCTCGGAAAATCCCAGCCAAAAAGCCTGGTTGCTGATCGACTCGCTCCCATAGGCGAACAAGGCGCGGGCTTGCTTGGCGGCGCGAGCCAGTTCCTCGGGGGTGGAAAGGTCTTCCTGCAAACGCAGAACTTCCTGGTCGACGACCTGGATTGTCTGTTGGGTTTGTTTCTGGGGATGGATGGTGGCGGTAATAAAGTAAAGAAAGGGATCGATGGTGGCCTGTATCCCGCCTGACACGCTGACAGCCAGTTCCTTTTCGACCAGGGTCTGGTAAAGGCGGGAAGTCTTATTGGATATCCCCCCGCCGAACAGGTTCAGACTGCTGGGGCCGGTCAGAAGGCTGTCTAAGACCGTGAAGGGAAAGAAGTCCGGATGGCTGGCAGCCGGGGCGCGGTAGGCTAATTGGAGGTAAGTCGTCTCGCCGGGGCCTTCAACCGTGATCTGGCGTTCGCCTGCCTGGGGCGGCTCTGGGCGTGAGAGGCGCAGCGGTTGGTTTCCGGAGAGGATAGGCTCGTACAACTGCCTGATCTCTTCCAACATAGAAGCGGTCTCAAAATCACCTGCCACAGCCAGCACAGCATTGTTGGGGGTGTAATACGAGCGGTAGTGCTGGTAGAGATCATCCCGCCGGATGGTGTGCAGGTCTGCCATATCGCCGATGATCTCATGGTGGTAAGGGTGCACGCGGAAGGCTGCTGCCTGCACCTCCTCCCCCAGGCGGAAAAGCGGCTCGTTTTCGTTGCCCTGCCGCTCGGAGATGATGACCGTTCTTTCCGAATCGACTTCCTCCTCCTGGAAGGTGCAGTTGGCCATGCGGTCTGCCTCCAGGCGCAGGGCCAGGTTGATTGAGTCCACCGGTAGTGTCTCGTAATAAGTGGTCCAGTCCAGGAAGGTGAAGGCGTTCCATACCCCACCCAGGCGGGAGATAGCTTTATCCAACTCACCTGCCGGAAAGAGCGGCGTGCCTTTGAACTGCATGTGTTCCGTCCAGTGCGAGACGCCCGTCTTGCCGGTCACCTCATCGCGTGAGCCGACCCGGTACCAGACCCAGTGGCTGATGATCGGTGAGGAGTGGATTTCCTTCAGCAGGACGAGCAGTCCATTGTTAAGTTGTACGCGCGTGGTCGGGGTTTCCAATAAGTTTCTCCAAGGATCAGGGATGTGAAGTTCTTCGTAAAGCGCCTGGCATCCTGCCTCATCATTTCTTGAGGTCGAACAGCTTCTGGCACATCCAGTCAGTTTTCGGCGTGCAGACGGGCGTATCTTCCCAGGCATTGGGCAGGCTGCCCAAGAAGGCCCGGTAGGGGGCGACGACGCTTTGCAACCCTGTGAAAGGTTGGTGCAGCTCCGTCTGGTTCAGAGGAATATCCACGTGCACGGGCAGGCTCACGGGCACAGTGGTGCTGACCGGCACCGTGATCGTCAATTGGATGTCCAACGGCGTGCCTTCGGGCAGGGTAATATCGGCGGGGGCGTTGATGCTCAGGTTAATGCCTTGCCCGGCGGTGTTGAGCGCCACCCAGGTGTTGGGGATCTTGATATCCTTGGTCAGGTAGACCGTTGTATTCGTGCTCACCGGCAGGTCAAAACGGATGGGGATGGTGGCGTTGACGGTGATATCGGTGACGATATGGGCCTGGTCCATCAAGACGAAGTTGTTATACAAGCCACCCACCAGGCCTTGCTCAACCAGCGGCTTGAGTGCAAAGAGCTGCCGCCCGAGCAGGATCAGGACGACGATCAGGATCAGGTTGACCGTCACGGAGACCAGGCTGGCGACGGTCCAGAAAGCAGGTAAAATCCTTCCCTGCCAGAAAAACCGCTTGATCCTGGGATGGACGTGGATATCTTTAAAGGGGTTGGTCAGCTTGATCGGCAAATGGGCTGTTTGGGCGGACGGGGGAGCAGGTTTGCGAATCATTAGTCACCTCCGGTGCATAGGATCAACTATAGCACAGAGGAGCGAATTCTGTAAACGGGGGTAGGCTGAAGAGCTCAGCTCTCCACCGCTGCCCGGTACATGGCGATCACCTTTTCGGGGGCGATCTCGGCCAGGATGTTGTGGATATTGCAGAACACATAGCCGCCGCCCTCTCCCAGGATGCGGGCAGTTCGGCGGGCCTCGCCGGCCACATCTTCTTCGCTGCCCAGTGGGAGTGTGGCCTGGGCGTTGACCCCGCCGCCCCACAGGGCCAGCCTCTCACGGGCTTTATCCTTCCATTCCTGGGGAGAGTGCCCACCCGCCGGCCACTGCACGGGGTTGAGGATGTCAAAGCCAGCCTCGATCACCAGGTCGAGCAGGTTGTAGACCGCGCCGCAGCAGTGCAGGAACTGCTTGAGCTGAGGCGCCAGGCGGTGGCATTCATCATTGATACGCCGGTAGTAGGGCAGGAACAGATTGCGGAAGACCCGAGGCGAGGCGATCAGGTTGTTCTGCGTGCCCCAGTCATCGGCTGCAACCATGAGGATGTCGATGTAGGGGGCAATTTCGGGAAGCAAGATGCGGACATTGGAGAGCATGTGTTCAGTGACCAGCTCGTGCAGCTCGGCAACGTAATCCGGCTCGGTCAGGCACAGCATGGGGAAGATGCCGATGCCGTTGAAGGCGGCGATGCCCATCCAGACCTGCAGATGACCATCGTTGAAGAAGACCGCCCGTTCAGTCGATTCTCGCACCCGGCGGCACAGCTCGCGCATCTCAACTACCTGCTCATCGGTCAGGCGGTTCTCTTCTATCGCCCGGCGCACATCGTTCAGATCAGGCTTGGGCAGGTCGCTGCTGAGGTCTAGTGGCTGCCCGCCGTGCAAGTCATCGAAGACGAAGGAGGAGGGAGGCATGCGCGTGGAGCCTTGTAAGATCGTCCCATCCGGCAGGGTCTGGAAGGCGTGCGGATTGCGCAGGCGGGCGGGAAGGCGGCCGTTGAAGTCATAGTCTTGCCAGGCTCCGGGCTGCTCAAAGGCATTCGTCATGCGGTCGGCGATGGTGACCACGTCGATCCCCAGGGCATCGAGCACATCCAGGTCGGGCAGGGCCAGCATTTGGCTGGTATCTTCCACCCGCGGCCGGCGCGGCGGTAAGCCCAGCTCCCGCACGAGCCTGGGATAGGCAAAAGCGCTGATGCTGGTGGAGCGCATGCCGCCCAGGTCACGCGGGAGACGGTCGGGGGTCTGGTGATTGAGTGAGGCGAGAACACGTTGGCGAGAGTTCATGGGCTGAATTATCTCACGAGGAGGAGGAAACGGGCAAGGCCGGCAGCTCCAAGGTCACACGCGTGCCCTGGCCGACCTGGCTTTCGATCCAGATTTTGCCGCCTTGGGCCTCGATCATGCCTTTGGCAATCGAAAGACCCAGGCCGCTGCTGCGGGCAGGCTCGGCGGAGGGAGTGGCCTGGTAGAACCTTTCGAAGATGTGTGGCAGGTGCTGGGGGGCAATGCCGCTGCCGTTGTCGCTGACGACCACCTGCCAGGTTTTGCGTCTTGAAGCTGTCTCCAGGCGGATGACGCCGCCATTGGGGGTGAAGCGGATGGCGTTTTCCAACACGATCAACAAGACCTGGCGCAGGCGCGCCCGGTCAGCCCACACCATCCCTTGCGTGCGGCCCAACTCCAGGCGGATGTCTTTGCCAGCGATCAACTTTTCCGCCTGGCTGGCGGTATCTTGGAGCAGGTCGGGCAGGGAGATTGGCTCGCGTACCAGCTTGAGACGCTGCGAATCGAGCCGGGAGAGCAGGAGCAGGTCGTCAACGAGATGGTTCATGTAGTCGCTCTCGTCCAGGATATCCTGGAGGATATTTTTTTGTTCATTGTCCGGCTGGCTGCGCAGGCCCACCTCGGCCGAGGCGCGGATGAGCGTGAGGGGGGTGCGCAGCTCATGACTGGCGTTGGAGACGAAGGCCTGCTGTTGGTCCCAGGCTTTTTGGGCAGGGCCCAGCGAGCGCCCGGAGAGCCACCAGCTTCCCAGGCCCAACAGGATGGTGCTGCCTGAGCCGAGAAGGAGCAGGCCGGCCAGGAACTGTTTCAAGACGCGGTCCTGGTCGATGAGCGTGCGGCCCATTTGCAAGACCAGGGGACCAGAAGGAGTGGTGAGCTGGTAGGTGAGAAGGCGCAGGCGCGCCCCATCGGGCAGGCCGACGGTGCGCAGGTCATGGCCGTTGACCAGGGCGGCGCGGCTGGCGGCCTCATCCAGGGAAAAAGGAGGCTGGGCCTGGTTAGGGCTGGCGATAACTTTTCCGCTGGAATCGATGGGGATGGTGTAGATCGAGGCAAGCCGCCCGTCGTAGCGATCTTCGCCATCTCCGTCATCTCCACCTGGTTGATGGGAGGAGGCCTGGAGAGCGGTTGGCTGGGAGGTAGGCGATTGAACATCGGGGACCTGGCCGGAGGGAGGCTGAAAGACAGCTTCATCTTCTTCTTTACCCTCGTCTGATTTGCCTGCGGACCGGGAGGGGATTGGAGTGGTTGCGACTGCCTGCCCAGGCTGTGCAAGCCTTGGGGTGGGTGTAGCCTCGATGGGGGTAGGTGTTGGGTGAGGGTTGCTCATTTGCCAGCTCTGCTCAACCTGGAGCAGCTCAGAGGGTGGGATAAGGCCGTATTGACGGAACTGAAGTGCCATCTTGTACTGCAAAGCCAGGTCGGTCTCTTTTTGGAAATAGTAGATCAAGAGGGCATAGGAGCCTGCACCACCCAGGGCGGCTAACCCCAGGGCAGCCAGGATGTAGAGAAAAGTGAGTTGCAAATGCAGGCGTCTAAGCATTTTCGGTCACCAGGCAATAGCCCAGGCCGCGCCGGGTTTGGATGGGGTCTTTTAGGCCGGGACGGTGAAGTTTGTTGCGCAGGTAGGAGATATACACGTCTACCAGGGTGGGCTGCACTTCGCTTTCATAGGACCAGACATAATCCAGGATTTTCTGGCGGGAGAGAGCCTGGCCAGGGTGGCGCATCAGGTATTCGAGCAGCGACCATTCTGTGGGGGTCAGATCCAGAGGCCGGTCGCCGCGGCGGGCCATGTGGGTGCGCAGATCCATGACAATGCTTCCGACCCGCAGCTCCTGAGCGTCTACACTGCGCTCGTTGAACCGCCGTCCCAGGGCATGCAGACGGGCGATCAACTCGTCGAAGGAGAAGGGTTTTCCCAGATAATCATCTGCGCCGCTGTAAAGGCCGGCTACCCGGTCTTCAACCTGGGTGCGGGCGGTCAGCATCAGGATAGCCACGGGTATCCTGGCAGAACGGACCGCCTGGCAGATGGAGGGCCCATCGCGGCCTGGGAGCATCCAATCGACGATGATCACATCGTGTGCGCCGCGCAGGGCAATCTCTACCCCCAGGTCGCCGTCATGGGCCACATCTACAGTAAATTTCTCCATCTCGAGGACTTTCCGCATCAAAACGGTCAGCCGTTTGTCATCTTCGATGATCAGGATTCGCATGGGTTAAGTGTAATCCAAAAAGATTGGAAAAGGATTGGAAAATTGGCACCTTGTTTAAAATAAATTCCAATCTTCGGCGAGTATCCTTATGCTTATAGAAAATGATAGGCGATTGCTTCGCAAAAAGCGCTCGCAATGACCAAAATAGAGAAAGGATTTGTGATGAATAAAACTGCTTTCGTTATCTCAATCGCATTGACCGCTTTTGTGCTGATGGCTGTGGGAGGGATCGCCTACGCTGTGCGGGCAGCCGATCAATCACAAGCGGCTGACAGCTCACCAACGGCGGTTCCTGTAGTTACAACCGACCCGGCCGTTCAGCAGGCTCTGAACGATCGGGAAGCTGCTTATCAGCAGATGATCGCCGAGGCCAATGCCCGCCTCGAGCAGGCGCAGCTGCAGCAACTGGCTTTAGAATCCCAATTGGCAGCTGTACAAGCGCAATCCAGTAATCTAACCATTGAGCCTCAACCCGCTTCGGTTACCCCTGAAGAGGCAGCAGCAATTGCCTCGAACTATTGGGGGCTGACCAGCGTTTATACGGTTGAGATGGTTACGGTGAAAGGCGAAAATTTTTACCAGGTGACTTTCAGCTCGGGAGACCTGGTATTCGTCAGCCTGGATGGAGAGGTGGCAGGGGCCATTTCAGCCACCCAACTCGCCAGCCTGAACGTTCAGCCAGGTAGGGCTTCGGGCGGCGAACACGAAGAAGAGCACGATAACGAATGAAGAAATTTGACACCCAGGGAGCCAGACGGCTGGTTTTTGTTCTGGCTGTCT
>Ga0315297_10002984_pt1 | contig 10824 bp, 8 predicted proteins | sample YL17G15_0_MG_FD_203628 | JGI IMG/M metagenome (GOLD analysis project Ga0315297, IMG submission 203628) | Sediment microbial communities from Yellowstone Lake, YNP, Wyoming, USA - YL17G15_0 | ecosystem: Environmental > Aquatic > Freshwater > Lake > Sediment | place: USA: Wyoming | collected...
CCGCGACATCACCGAGCGCAAGCAGGCGGAGGAAGCCTTGCGCCAGAGCGAAGCGAAACTAAAGGCCCTTTTCGAGACACTACCAGTAGGCGTCTCCATTCTCGACGCAGAACGAAAGATCTCCTTTATGAACCCTGCCCTGGAAAGGATTTTGGACATTTCCAGGGAGAGGTTGCTCAAAGGAGATTACAAAAGTCGAACGTATCTCAGGCTGGACAGAACGCCAATGCCTGCCAAAGAGTATGCTAGCGTAAGGGCGTTCAAAGAGCAAAGGGCAGTTCACAATGTCGAGACTGGCGTGGTGAAGGAAGACGGCAACGTTATCTGGGTCAGTGTGAGCGCAGTTCCGGTTGCATTTCCAGATTGGAAGGTGGTTGTTGTTACCGCCGACCTCACCGAGCGGTTGCGGGCGGAGGAATCGCTGCGGGCAAGCGAGGCGCGTTACCACAGCCTGTTTGAAGATTCGCCCATTGCGCTTTTCGAACAAGACTTTTTTGCCGTCAAACATCGGCTCGAGGCGCTGCATAATCAGGGTGTCACAGACTTCTGGGCTTTCTTCGAGGAACATCCAGAAGTGGTGACCGAGTGCTTAGCCTTGATCAAAGTCATAGATATGAATAAGGCTGCCCTGAAGCTATATGGGGCGAGCAGCAAAGCGGAGCTGCAGGCGGGTTTAAACCGATTAGTCCCCGCCGATGCGTATTCCTTTCAGGAGGAGTTGGTTTGGATCGCCGAAGGCCGGGCTGAATATGAGTGGGAGGGGGTCAACCAAACGTTAGCGGGTGAGCGGATTGACATCCATATGCACTTGTCAGCCGTGCCTGGCCATGAGGACACGATGGCGAAAGTTCTCGTCTCGATTGATAATATTACCGGGCGCAAGAGGGCAGAGAAGGCGCTCAAAATGCAAGCCCAGGTGCTGGATAGTATGGTAGAAGGTGTCAGTATCTCTGAAAGGAATGGCATTCTTATTAATTTCAACCCAGCCTTCGAGATCATGTTCGGATACACACACGACGAGTTGCTCGGCAAACACATGTCAGTGTTATTCGGTTATGCCCCCGAAGAGAATTTGCGCAGATTTAGTGAAATCATTGTCCAATTAAGAACGAGAGGTACATGGTTTGGGGAAATTAGTAGTCGCAAGAAAGATGGAACTCCATTCACGACCTATGCTCGCTTCAACACCCTGGAAACGCTGGGGGAGAAATATTGGATTTCTGTGCAGGAGGACATCACCGAGCGCAAGCGGGTGGAAGAAGCTGAACGCGAGCAACGCGCCCTGGCCGAGGCCCTGTGTGATACCGCAGCAGCCCTCGGCAGTACACTCCACCTGGACGAAGTGCTTGATCGCATTCTTGCTAATGTCAGTCACGTTGTGCCCTACGATTCTGTCAGCGTCATGCTGGTTGAGTCAGGCGTCGCCAGCATCGCCCGCCATCAAGGCTATCCCGAGCGCTTGCATGAAGAGTTCGCGCGCTCTTTACGCTTTACGCTGGATGATACGGCGACCTTACACCACATGGTCGAAACAGGGATGCCGCTTATCATCCCTGACACGCAAACCTATCCACAGTGGGTTGATATTCCGGAAACGCGCTGGATTCGCTCCTACGCCGGAGTTCCCATTCGCGTCAAAGGAGAGACAGTAGGGTTTCTCAACCTGAACAGTGTCACCCCAGGGTTTTATACGCCAGCCTACGCCGAAGGACTGCAAGCCTTTGCCTCCCAGGTGGCTGTTGCCATCGAGAACGCCCGGCTGTACGAGGAGATCAAGACTCGCCGCCGCTACCTGGAGACCCTGTTGCAGGTCAATGCCACCCTGCGCAGCACACTGCCGTTGAACGAAGTGCTGAGTACCATTACCCGCGGCACCGGAGAAACCTTGGGCTACGTGGGTTCCCTCATCTTACTCCCTGACGCAACGGGCGACCGTTTGATAGCGGGCGCCGCGTGGGGCGGCCGATTCCTGGAAACAGCGATCCGCTTCACCAAGAAGGAGATAAAATTTTTCAACCTTCCTTTGACGGCCAGAGAGAATCCCATTGCCCGTGCCTACCTGAGCGGGGAGATTCAGTCCTGGAGCAAGGCGCCTGAACGGATCGTCGTGGGCATCGAACCGGCTATTAACCCGAAGCTGGCGTCGCTCATCGAGAAAGCCATGGCGGCTAAGCTGGCAGCTTGCGTCCCCCTGCTTGTTGAAGAGAAGAAGGTGGGAGTGTTGGTCGTCTTCTCTCCCCGGGAGCAACTCCAGGACGAAGAGCGCGCCATGCTGCTCGGCCTGGCCAACCAGGCCGGGCTGGCCATCGCCAGCGCCCAGCTGTTCGAGGAGGTGCGCGCCGGGCGCGAGCGACTGCATACCCTTTCCCGCCAGTTGGTCGAGGCGCAGGAGGTCGAGCGCCGTCACATCGCCCGCGAATTGCACGATGAGATCGGCCAGTCCCTGACCGGGCTGAAACTCGCCCTGGAGATAAGCGCACTCTCACCAGCCGAAACGGTCAAGGCGAGACTGGACGAAGCGAAGACTCTGATTGGCGAGCTTGTGGCGCGGGTACGCGAGCTGTCGCTCGATCTGCGTCCGGGTATGCTGGACGACCTGGGCCTGTTGCCTGCCTTGCTGTGGCATTTCGAGCGATATACTGCTCAGACCAAGATACAGGTAAACTTCAAGTGCACCGGGCTGGAAGGGCAACGTTTCCCGCCGGAGGTTGAAACGGCCGCCTACCGCATTGTGCAAGAAGCGCTGACCAATGTCGCCCGGCACGCTGGCGTGGGCCTGGCAGCAGTCCGTCTGAGGGCCAGCCAGGATACGCTCAGCGTGCAGATCAAAGACCAGGGAATCGGCTTCAATTCTGAAGCCGCACTGGCCAGCGGAGACAGCAGTGGTCTGGCCGGGATGTGTGAGCGGGCAGCGTTATGCGGCGGTCAATTGACGGTTGAGTCAACCCCAGGAGTTGGCACGCGTGTGGTGGTTAAATTACCCCTGGCTGAACAGCTCGAAAGAAGAACGATAGAGAGGTTAATGTGACCAATGTGGCAACCATCGTGCTGGCAGAAGATCATCACGTCGTCCGGCAAGCCCTGCGGGCCTTACTTGAAGCCGAACCGGCGTTTCGTGTTATCGGCGAGGCGGGCGATGGGTTGGAGGCAGTTCAACAGGTCGAACATCTTCGGCCGGATGTGCTGGTGCTCGACCTGATGATGCCTGGCCTGAGCGGCCTGGAGGTCACATGTCAAGTCAGAAAGCGCTCACCGAAAACTCGAGTCGTCATCCTCTCGATGCATGCCAACGAGGCCTATGTGCTGGAGGCGCTGCGCGCCGGTGCAGCGGCTTACGTTCTCAAGGAGTCCACCTCTATGGAGTTAGTACGCGCCATTCACGAAGCTATCGCCGGACGGCGCTACCTCAGCCCGCCCCTTTCCGAGCGCGCCATCGAGGTCTACGGACAGAAAACCAAAGAGGCCATGCAGGACCCATATGAGACGCTCACAACGCGCGAACGGGAAGTGCTGCACCTGGCCGCCGAGGGTCTTACCAACGCCGAAATCGCCACCCGGCTGTCCCTTAGCCCGCGCACGACCGAAGGTTACCGCACCAACCTGATGCATAAACTGGAACTGCGTAATCAGACTGACCTGATCCGTTATGCTCTGCAACGGGGGATAATTGTATAAAGCGAACGCTTCGCATCATACCGTTACAATTCGCGTGCTGCACGAGCACGGATTCGAGAGAATAGGGGGCACGAATGCGAAACATGCACATGCCTAACGCCGTGAGAACGTCAGCCAGCGCAGGCCTTCAACGGCCAGTGCGATGCGGAAGGCAAGAGAGTCGAAGAAACGTGCGAGGGAACGCAGCGGAGTGCGCTTGGGGCGCGGCCTGCTGTCGGCGGCGAGGGTGTACGTCGTGAACGTGTGTTCGGGGCAAAAAGTGTAGACTGCACCCGCATTGTCGACGAGTAGCGCAGTTGCCACGAAGATGTGACGCGAGGGTGAACGGGCATCGGGGCAATAGAAATGCGGCGAGAATGCCTGGCCGCAGACCCGGCAGACCAGCGGAGCGCCCACCGCGTTTCCGTTCACTGGAAGCGAAATGGACGAACGACAGTTAGGGCAAGCGATTTGTACGTTCATCATTTTGCCTTTTGGAGTGACCGCACCTTTTCAAGCACAACAAGCGCATCATGCATCGAAAGTGGCTCGCCATAAAAGTCCGCCCACGCCTCACGAAAGTCGCCGGTCTTGAGCGCGTTTTCAAGTTTGGTAAGTTGCGCGGCGATATGGCGCGTGTTGCCTGTCCGTTCACAGTTGGCCCAAAATGCGCGAGCATCAATCGCGGGCACATCCAACAGCAACGCGATCACATCGCTCAAGTCGCGGTCACGCAACGGCATGAGCTTGAGTATTAATAAGTCTTCGGCGGAGACGGTGGGCACAAGCAACGCGCCTGTATCATCAACCGGTGTCTCGGTAGAGTCGGATGATAGCGTGTAAGTCTGATTAGAAGTCATGTCCCACAGCCGATCAACCGAGACGTGAATTTCAACCACCGTGTTGCCGATGCGCTTGGTGGCCTTGACGCCCTCAAACTGCGTCAGGTCTTGATAGTCAAAGCCCATCTGCTTGAGAATGGCAATCAGGTTGGGCTTGTCATAGCGGCTGATGGCAAGGTCAATGTCATGCGTGAACCGCTTCCGACGGGCAAAGCCACGCACGGCCAAACCACCAATGAGTCGCGGGCGGACGCCAAACTGACGGCACAGTTCCAAGAGTTGTTCGAGCGTTTGCTTGAGTTCGCGGTCAATGTCCACAACCAAAGTATACCCTGAAATGCACGAACGCGAAACACGCGCCTTGCGACTATGCTGACGCACAGCGCAAGGCTTTGCCGCTTCACGCTCTACATAGCGCGACTTCCAGCCGCAACCGATGTAACGCAAGTTTCAAACTTGCGCTACAAAATCTTCGCGGTCGTGATAGTTTTTCGAGGGTCATACTATAGCCTTTCAGATAATGATTTTGAATCGTAGTGACGACTTTAGTCGTCCAGCCCCGTCAAACGACTGAAGTCGTTACTACAAATTCCAAATGTTTTTCTGAACATCCACGTATAGCCCTGTGCCAGAATCACGGGGCTTTTTTCCCTGAACCCCGTAGAGATACAGTAGACCGGCCAGGCAGAGTCATGTATTCTCATAACAGTCCCTGACGTGATCACACAGTTGCCATAAGTCCGGAGATCTGGTGACCCCTATTCCCGTTTTGCTGGTGGACGACAACCCCGCTTTTCTGCGCATGGCGACCCGCTTTTTACAGGAGCACTGCGGTAGCGTGGTAGTCGTTGCCGGTGTAGCGGGTGGAGGCGAAGAGGCTCTGGTGAAAGCCGCAGACCTGCAGCCAGAGGTTGTTCTGCTCGACCTGGCCATGCCCGACTTGCCCGGGCTGGAGGTTATCCCCCGGCTGCGCGCCGCGTTGCCCGAAGTGGTTATCGTCGTTCTGACGCTGCTGGATGTCGCTGCCTACCGGCAGGCGGCGTTGGAGGCCGGCGCAGATGGCCTTGTCTCCAAAGCTACCCTGGGCACCGACCTGCTGCCGGCCATCCAACAAGCTGTACAGGCCCGCTCCTCCCGGCGAAAGCCGGGCGAGGGCCATATTGTGGTGTAGAAGCCACAAGGTTGGTTCAGTAACCTGTAAAAGGATGGTGTAAGGTGGACGTACTGAAACGGACGAACCAATCGCTCCAGCAGAGCCTCGCCCGGCGAGCCGCAGAATTCGACAGTAATTTGCAAACGGCTTGCGCCCTCGCCTCCAGCCTGGACATGCAAGCCGTCTGGCGCGCCGTTTCGATAGGCCTGGGACAGATGGTTACCTGGGATGTATGCGCACTACTCTCGATCAAACCAGCGCACATGTTCATTCAGCCTCGGGAAGCGTTGGCGCAAGAGCTCATCGAAGTGGTGAAATCCGACTTGTGGGAGACGCTGAAAGGCCAGGCAGAAGTGAGCATTGTCCCAGAGGAGTTACCGGCTGAGGTCGGGGAACCCCTGGCAGGCAAAGACTTGGCCGCCATTCATTCCAGCGGCGTGCGCGTCTCGATCAACTCGCCACTGGTGGGCGATGGAAGCGAAGTCATTGGTCTGTTGGGCCTGTGGCGTTTCTCAGATGAGCCTTTCACCGGGGATGGCCAGTGTACCCTGCAAACGATTGCGGCCGAGGCGAGCATTGCGCTCGCCAGGGTGCGGCTGTTCGCAGAGCTGGAGTCGCGAGCGCGCGAGATAGAGACGCTGACTTACGTTGCCTCCAGTCTCAACCGCTCGCTGGATTTGCAGACAATCTTGGACGACATCCTCCAGGCTGCCCTGGAGCTGGTGGACGGGGACAGCGGCTCGGTGATGCTGCTCGATCCCGAGATACAAAAGCTCAGGTTGTACGCCGCGCGCGGCCTGGATGACCAGATCGTCGAGCGGGCCAGCCGGGACATAGGCCAGGGCATCGCCTGGCAAGTGTTCCAGACCCGCCGCCCGCAGCTCACCCAGGGTGCACTCTTGGGCGCCGCGCTGGTCGAATTTGTGCATCCAAAACGAGTGACCTCCTCGATCTCCATGCCCCTGGTGCTGGAGGATGAGGTCATCGGGGTGCTCAACATCAACTCGACCCGCCCCGAGCGATTATTCACACATGTCGAGATGGTGGCGCTCTCTAACCTGGCGGCACAGGCTGCCATGGCGATCAACCAAACCCGACATCATCAGGCATTGGCTGCCTCCTACGACGCCACTTTAACCGCGATAGCGGGAGCGCTCGACCTGCGCGACACAGAGACAGAGGGACATACCCGGCGCGTGACCAGATACGCTATTACCCTGGCCAAGATACTGGGCATAAACGGGGATGCCCTGGTCGAGATCAAGCGCGGTGCGCTGCTGCACGACATCGGCAAGATAGGCATCCCAGATGAGATCCTTCGCAAACCGGGGTCGTTGAATGAAGTGGAGTGGACGGTGATACGGAAACACCCCACAATGGGCTACAACATGCTGGATGGTATCAAATTCTTGAAGGGCCCGGCCGAAATCGTCCTGGCTCACCACGAACGTTGGGATGGCCGTGGTTACCCACGCGGACTGTGCAGCGAGGCTATCCCGGCAGGGGCGAGGATTTTCGCCGTCGTAGACGCAATCGATGCGATCACCTCGAACCGGCCCTATCGCGCCGCCCGGCCCTTCGAAGTGGCCCTGGAAGAGCTGATCAAGATGCGCGGTACGCAGTTCGATCCGGCCGGGGTAGATGTGGCCTTGGAGATTGCCCCCGCAGAGTGGTGTTTGATGAAAGATCGGGTAGAGGAAGAGCGCTGCGAGAAGCAAACATGAACGCTCATCTTGTGTTCGAAAATAACCCCTTGCAACCTGCCCAGGTCTCTCTTCTCGCCCAGGTGAGCCTTGCTTGCCCACACACTCATAAACTGATCTCCTGGCTAATGGAAAGCGGCAAAGGCCTGTACGGTCCAAACACTGACAAAGTGTTACCACGCATTCTCAAAGAGGTTGCCCAGGCTACACAGTCATCGCGTGCCTCCCTGATGCTGCTGGATAAAGCTAAAGCTGAACGTGTCCTGGTCATCAAAGCGGCCGTGGGATTTCCGGCAGAGGTCGTTATTAACACGCGGGTCAAGGTGGGGGAAGGGATTGCCGGCTGGGTAGTCCAGGAGCGCAGCCCTCTGCTATGGCCCGGCGAAGCAAATATCCCGCCTGAACTGCGGGAGATGATGGCGCGCGAGGGGATCACTACAGCTCTTTGCGTGGCGCTCGAGGCCGAAGGAGATGTGTTGGGCGTGCTGGACCTGGCCCGGCTGGGTGACGCCCCGCCTTTTACCTCTCGAGACCTGGGGCTCGTTTCTCTCGTTGCCGACCGGATGGCCTGGGTATTGCAAAGTGAGCGCCTGAAGAGCGGGCTGGAAGGCCTGGAAAGCTTCGTCACCCGCATCCTGGAAAGCATTCCCAGCTCCCTGGTCGTCATTGACCGGTCGCTGCGCATCGTGTCGGCCAATCGCAATTTTCTAGTGAAAGGCCGGCGGGAGGCCCGCACCACATTGGGCCGCAAGATCGAAAAGGTCTTCCCCAAGGTGCTGCTCGAGTACACTCATCTGGATCAAAAAGTGCGCGAGGTTTTTCGCACTGGCCAGCCGGTGGAGGGCGGCAAACTGGCCTACCGCGCTCCCGGTCTCTCCGGTCGCATCTACTACTACCGCCTGATTCCCCTTTTCCTCCCCCCTCCACCCTTCCCGGCCAAGAGAGGTAAAAAGGAAGAGGTGGAAAACGTGATGCTGCTGATGGACGACATCACCGAACGGGAGCAGCTGGGCGAGGAAGTGCGCCGCGCCGAACGCCATCTGGTCAGCGTGGTGGAATGCGCCAACGACGTGGTGATCTCAATGGACACGGATGGGCAGATCGTGACCTGGAACCGGGCCGCAGAGTCCATCTCTGGGCTGAAAACCGAGCTGGCCAAGGGGCAATCCCTGCTTTCCCTGTGCGCCGCCGGGCAGCAGCCGGTGATGGCCGAGATGCTGCGCCGGCTGGCACGCGGCGAGAGTATTCAAAATACTGAGGTGAACCTGCTGACGGCCAGTGGCCAGGAAGTGCCCATCGCCTGGAACTGCTCCCCCATGCGGGACGACGCCGGCAAGGTGGTGGGGATCGTCGCCGTCGGGCGCGACCTGACCGAACGGCGCCGGCTGGAAGCCCAGCTCAGCCACTCGGCCAAGATGGCCTCCCTGGGCGTGATGGCTGGCGGCATCGCCCACGAGGTGCGCAATCCCTTGGGCATCATCTCGGCCAGCGCCCAGCTGCTCCTGGAATCCCCGAACGACGCTCGATTGCGCAGCCAGGGCCTCAAAAAGATCTACGCCGCCACGCAGCGCGCCTCCTTGATCATCGAAAACCTGTTGAAATTCGCCCATCCCCAGGATGGACGCAAGAAAGAGGTGAACGTCCACGCAGTGCTGGAGGAAACGCTCGCCTTGCTGGTGCACCATATGACATTGCAGAAGGTCACTTTACAAAAAGCGTTTAAGCCCCTGCCGTGCATACGCGCCAACCCCGAATTGCTGCAGCAAGTCTTCACCAATCTGATCCTCAATGCCTGCAATGCCATGCCCCAGGGAGGAACGTTGACCATAGCCACCCAGGCGAGCGGGCAAAAAGAGATCCTTGTCCGATTCGGCGACACCGGGCAAGGCATCCCTCAGGAGCACCTGTCCAAGATTTTCGACCCCTTCTTCACCACCATGCCCATCGGCAAGGGCACCGGCCTGGGTCTCTCCATCTGCTACAGCATTATCAGTCAGCACCAGGGTACGATCGAGGTGGAGAGTCAGGCGGGCCAGGGGAGCACCTTTACCGTGCGGTTGCCGTGCAAGAGGTAAAGAGTTATGGAGAAAAGCCTGCCTCGTATCCTGGTGGTAGATGACGAGCCAGACGTGTGTTGGGCATTGGAGAATATTCTATGCCTGGCAGGCTACGCCGTAACCACCACGACGCGGGGCGCAGAAGCCCTGGAGCTGCTCACCAGGCAGCCTTACGCCGTCGCCTTCGTGGATGCCAAACTCCCGGACCTGGACGGTCTAGAATTGGTTGCCATGATCCGCCAACGCAACCCGCGCACGGCCGTCGTCTTGATTTCCGGTTTTTATTATCGGGAAGATCCAATGGTGATGGAGGGCCTGGCGAAGAACCTGTACGTTGGCTTTCTTTCCAAGCCTTTTCGTCTGAATGAGGTGCGCTCGATGGCCCGCCGGGCCGCGAGCCGGACAAGAAAGGAAAACGATGCCGAAAGCCCGCATTCTACTCGTAGACGATGAACAAGACCTGGTTTGGGCCGTTCGACACAGCCTGTGTGACGAAGGCTACGAGGTGTTCACCGCCGGCGATGGCCTGGAAGCCCTGGCCATCGCTCAGAGCCACCGTCCCGATATCATCATCCTGGACATCCTCATGCCCTGTCTGGATGGGCTGCAGGTCTGCCGCCGGCTGCGCCAGGATCCAACCCTGGCCAACCTGCCGATCATCTTTTTGACCGTGCGCAGCGCGGTCGAAGACCGCATCAAAGGGTTGGAGGCCGGCAGCGACGACTATCTGGTCAAGCCTTTCGAGCTGGGAGAGTTGAAAGCGCGCCTGCGCGCCTTGCTGCGCCGGGATCATCCACCTCTACCGGGCTTCCCCAATCACGCCGGGCAATGCTCCCTGCTGAAGGTCGGCCCCGTTACCCTCGATCCGCGCACCTGCCAGGTGCACATCGGGAAGAAGACCGTACAACTCACCCAAAGGGAGTTCGATCTGCTTTACTACCTGGCGCTCCATCCCAGCGAGGTCTTTTCCAGCTATCAGCTGCTGCAACAGGTTTGGGGTTACCCACCAGCCTTGGCCGATCCCAGCCTGGTGCGCTGGCACATCAAGAACCTGCGCGCCAAGATCGAGCCCGATCCAGACCATCCAGTCTATGTCTGTAACCTGCCCCGTCACGGTTACATATTCGAGCGGAGAGGCGCCAGAACTCCTGGTACCCTGGTACTAACGCAACCCTAATGCAAGCCTCACACAAGTCTTACTCACCCGAACACCATTTTGTGTATATACTGAAAATGAGTAATATCCCTAATCCTACAGAGAAAGGAGGTGAACTAACATGGCAGTTGAAAAAGCAATCGCGTCCAGCAGCCTGGCCGAGGTGGTTGATCGCATCCTCGACAAAGGCATCGTCATTGACGCCTGGGTGCGCATCTCCCTGGTCGGCATCGAGCTCCTGGCCATCGAGGCCCGGGTG
>Ga0315297_10002985_pt1 | contig 10822 bp, 8 predicted proteins | sample YL17G15_0_MG_FD_203628 | JGI IMG/M metagenome (GOLD analysis project Ga0315297, IMG submission 203628) | Sediment microbial communities from Yellowstone Lake, YNP, Wyoming, USA - YL17G15_0 | ecosystem: Environmental > Aquatic > Freshwater > Lake > Sediment | place: USA: Wyoming | collected...
AGGCGCGCTCCGCGCTGGCCAGCGTCGACTGCACGTCCGCGGTCTTCTTGCTCAGCGTCTTGAGCGGCTTGTAGATCTGCTGCATGTAGGCCATCACCAGGAGCAGGTTGCCCAGGCTGAGCTGGCCGGCGCGCACCTGCTGCACGCCGATCACGAGGGCCACGGCGCTTCCCGTCGCCATGACGATGCCGACGAAGATGTCGAAGGTGCCCTGCAGCGCCGCCACCTCAATCTCGCGCCGCACGCGCATGGACGACTGTTCGATAAATCGGTCGTGCTCCCGCTCCTCGCGCCCGAACGCCTTGACCACGCGCACGGAGGCGAGGACTTCCTGCACCACGCCCATCGCGGAGCTGTCGAGCTTCTTGATCTCCTTCCAGTTCCTGCGCAGGCGCGGGCCGTACGCGCGCGTCAGGACGAACAGCACCGGGCTGACCGAAAGGGCCACCAGCGCCAGCTTGAGGTCAATCCGCGCCGTCACGTAGATCATCGCCACCAGCGTCGTCGTGGCGCCGCACAGCGGAATCAGGCCGTCGACGATGACGCGCTGGATCGAGGGCGCGTCGTACTGGATCCGGAACGTCGAGTCGGACGTGCCGCGCGTGTCATGGTAGGAGAGTGAAAGCCGCTGCACGTGGCGGAACAGGCGCGACCGGAAGTCCTGCGACAGTTTCTGCCCGGTGTAGGTCTGCATCAGTTCGCTGGCGAGATCCTGCAGCGAGCCGAGCAACGACGTGACCACCAGCATCGACGCCGCCACCACCAGGAGGGTGCCGGGCGATGCCGTCAGCCCGGCTGGCAGGATGGCGTCGAGCCAGTGGGGGAGCGGCCGCGACCCCAGCACGGTGTCGACGGCAATCTTCAGCGGCAGCGGCGCCAGGAGCGCCAGCGGCGCGGTCAGCAATTGCAGGAGGAGGATCGCCAGCACGTGCGGCCAGTAAGGCCGGGCCTGATTGGCGAGCCGACGGTACAGCGTGAGTGGTCGTGTCATCTCGTGCCGATCGCGGTCCACCGGGTGTTCGTCAAGCCTGAGTGCACGTCTTCGACCGCCACCTGGATTGAGGGTTGACAACGGCGGCTTCAGAGAGCCTACTATCAATCATACCTACTTAGTGCATGCGCTGTTGTGCGCGTTCGGGGCCGGAGTGTCTGGCAGGATCCAGACGCGTGGTCTGACATTCCGCCGCTTGACGCGTTACTAGGATGTGCGGTACTTCGCAGCCGTCCCTCAGGAGGGAACGTCATGTCGCGTCCGGCCCCCCGACACGTGTCCGCCGCCTGCCTGCTGTCGGTCTTGTTTGGAACAGTGTTGCTGGCCCAAACACCCCCGCCCAGGCCACCAGCCACGAAGAAGCCCGCGGCCGCGCCAGCCAAGGTTGCGCCTGCGCCGGCCAAGGTTGAGCCCGCGCCGAAGCCGCTGCCTCCGCCGCCGCCGAGCGACGTCAGGGTTCAGACCAGGTACACCCGCGGGGCCGAGGTCTCCGAGAACACGACCTACATCCATGGCGCGCGCCAGCGGGTGGAGTTCCCAGGAGTCGTCACGCTTGACCAGTGCGACCTGAAGCGCACCGTGCTGCTCAACGTCGCGTCGAAGAAATTCCTGCTCCGGCCATACGCGGAAGCGCCGGCCCTGACGTCCAACGCGCCAGCCGCCGCCGCGCCGGCGTCGACGACCGACTCGGAGACCGCCGCTGCGATGGGAATGATGGGCCGGGGCGGCCAGCCGCAACCGGCGAAGGGCGGGGTCATCACCTATACCGCGACGCTCACCGATACGCTCGAGCGCAAGACTCTTTTCGGCAGGGAAGCTCGCCGGGTCAAGACGGTGGTCGTGAAGCAGCCAAGCGCGTCCGCCTGCGACAAGACGGGACTGAAGGTCGAGGTGGACGGGTGGTATGTGGACCTGCCGCAGTCGGCTGGTTGCACCAAGCCGCAGGCCGCGCCCGAGGTTCCGCCGGCGCCCTCGCCCGACGTGTGCGTGGACCGCGTCGAAGCCCATACCGTCGGGGACGCAAAGCTGGGGTTCCCGGTCGCCATGGTGACCACCACGACCACCGGCGACGGCGACAAACAGGAGATCAGCAGCACGTCGATGGAGGTGAGCGATCTGGAGGTCACGAAACTCGACGCCGCGCTCTTCGACGTGCCGCCGGACTTCGTCGAAGCCAAGAGTTCCACGGAACTGGTGCCGACGCTGGCCGCTGGCGGCAGCCTGGCCGAGACGCTCTTCGGATCGACCGCCGACGGCTCCAGCAATGCGGCGCCGAAGAAGGCCGGCACCATCCGTGTCGGCGTCCTCGAGCCCGCGAACAAGACATCGCGCACGCTCGCCGCGCGCCAGTTGCGCGAGCAGCTTGTCGGCGAGTTCCGCAAGGCGCCCTTCGAAGCGCTGGCGCTGGCGGGCGCGTCGGCCGCCGATGTCCAGCAGGACGCCGTGCGCCTGGACTGCGACTACATCCTGTTCAGCGAGGTTACCGAGGTCAAGACGTCGAAGCCGGGCAAGATCGGGGGGCTGCTGAAGCGCGTCGCGCAAGAGGACGCCAGCCGCGATATCTACGAGGTGAAGCTCGACTACAAGCTGTACGCGGCGGGCGGGACGGCGGCGCCGGCGGCGACGGGCAGCACGAAGGCCTCGAGCGGCGGCGGCGTCGGGGTCGGCACCGTGCTGAAGGTCGCGGCCTTTGCCGGCCGGATGTACTTGACCATGTACGGCATGGGCGGGTTGGGCATGGGCATGATGAACCCCCTGATGTCGATGCCCGGGCTCGGCGGCGGCGGCGGGCCCTTCTCGGCAAGCGGATTGTTCGATCCGCGCATGACCGGGATGAGTTCGGTGACGCAGGCGGCGGGGATGGGCGGGATGGGCGGTGACGAGAGCGAGGCGGTACTCACACAGACCGTGGGCTCGGCGCTCGGCAACGCAGCCAAGAGCACGATGGAACAGTTGCAGAGCCGGAAGAAGTGAGTCGCACGGGCGCGATCCGGGCAGAAACCACACTCCCTGCATGTCATAGATGGCGGGTCAGCGAGCGGCCGCCTCGCGTGGGTCGCGGTCGCGCGAGGACTTCGGCTCGTGGCGATCTCCGACGCGCGCGTCCCGATCGCCAGCGGGAGCAACCCCGGCCGGAACCATCTTCCCGGATGACGGCAGGGTGTTCACTGAACGGCATTGCACGTAAGCCTGCGCACGCAGGGGATCAGGCGTTCTCGACCCGAGAACTGCTCCGGGGAACGCCACGACGTGAAGCGCTCCCGCCTACTCATGTACCACGACAAGCCGGAGAAGCTGCAGGCCCCACCACGCCCGCCCGCCAGGTCATTCAGATCATTCAGTGATACCAGTCAGACCAGAGCTTCCGAATCGTGATGAAGGCCATGGCGAGGCCGGCAATCCAGCCGATCGCCGCAGCAAGTGTCCAGAGGCCGAAACGCTTGTGATCGCTCATGAGACGAGACTCGGTAGTGGCAGCCTGGCCCTGCTCTCGCCAGGCATTGCGCAGGTGCACATAGCTTCATTATGGCGGCGGCCAAGCGTGTGTCAATGGCCTGGTGTGGAGTGTGCCTGGTTTGGAGTTGTGCAGGCGTAGTCAATGACCGGATTGCCGGCGCGCGGCGTTTGAAACGCGACGAGAGCCACGATCGCGACCCTGCAAATCAGTCCAACCATGTTTATCTTATCAGGAGCGGCAGCATCCGGCGGTACGTCAGGGAGCGCCAGATCCAATCAAGCGGGCCGTTAAGGAAGCGTGACAGCCAGATGCGGCTGAGCAACACCGCCGCCAGGAAGAGACATAGTGCTCCGAGTGCGTGGTAGTAGGGTCGAAGGTTCAAACTGAATCCGAAGCGCGAAGTCAGCATCTCGATCACAGCGCACTGAAGCACGTAGTTCGTGAGCGCCAGGCGCCCCGCCATCCCGAACAAGGGCAGTCCGGGGGAGCTGTCAGCGGAGGCGTCTGGCCGCGAATGTCCTGCCCGAGCCGGGCTTCAGGTAGGTCTCGAATTGCGCCGCCCGATCGGGGTCAGCGAACTCGACCGTTACCACGACACGCCATGGGCGGCCGGAGGCGGTGTGGCGCGAGAGCCCCTTGTTGTGTGCGCGCAATCGCCACTCGAGATTCGAGGTGATCCCGGTGTAGTAGCGCTGTTGTCGTGTTGTGCTCTGGAGCACATAGACGGTCCGCTGCGGCTCAGGCATGCAGCGCTCAGGAGCAAGAACAAGACCGACTGCAGACGCGCCGGAACTCGTGGATTGCCGACGGACGGCCTGCACGGCGTTGAAGAATCTGCTGCGAGGATGGCGGGGGAAAGAGGCAATTCCTGCTACAGCCTTCGCCTGTACTGACTGGCGCAGCCAGCCGTAGCGCGACGCTGTGATGAGGGGAGCGCGAAGGCTGGTGAGCCGCCTCGGAATCGAACCGAGAACCGGCAGATTAGGAGTCGCTCCAGAGGCTCGAAATAGCGCCATCTTCTGAGGATTCTGTGTCGTCGGTGTGCAGAATGCGGCAACGCGACACAGGGCGGCGCAACCCAGGCGCAACTGCGGCCGCCGGCGGGAATGGGTCCACGTTCTCCAAGGATAAAATCCCGCGTCAAACAGCCTCGCCGCCTCACACTCCGCCAGGCGCTGCGGCGCGCAGCAGCCTTCGCGGCTGTCTCAGTTCGCGTGCGGGGCAGGCTCCCATTCTGCGCCGGACCGGGGTATGATCGTGCCGTGGACGCCGGCCTGATCGACTTGGACAGTGCTCGTGCCGCGACGCTGAGGCGTATCGTGACGGCCCTACGCGCGTGGGTTCCGGAGCGGATTATCCTGTTTGGGTCACATGCGCGCGGCGATGCTGGTCCGAACAGCGACCTCGACATCCTCGTCGTGCTGCCCGATGAGCAGCCCGCAACCCGAGCCGCCCTCATTGATATGCGAGTCGCGATCGGATCGGTGCCGATCGACTACGACCTCCTGATGACGACGCATTCCGAGTACGCGTGGCGCCGGCACTGCGTGGGTGCGATTGAGTATCCCGCCGACCGCGAAGGCATCGAGTTATATGCCGCTTGACGATCGCGCTCGCACGCTCGCGAAGGAGTGGGTAGCAGCTGCCGACCGGCAATTGGCGTTGCGGCGATGGCGTTCGACCGGCAGATGTGGAACGAGGCCGTAGCGCTATCCGCAGGTGCGACGGAGCGCCTTCTGAAGGCCATCTTGACGTCGGCTAACCAACCGTTCGAGTACACGCACAACTTCGATCGTCTGCTGGCGAAACAGGAAAGCGACATCCGCGAGGCCCTCGCGAACATCCTGACGCCACGCCTTCGTCAGCAACTGACCGATGGCGGCACCGTTGCGCGGTATCCCGGCGGTCCCTCATACGTCGAGGATGAGTGCCGCGCGGCTGTGACTGCGGGGCGCGCCGTGCGCGAGGCACTGCGGTCCGCACGACCGGAACTGTTCGGCGATTCTCCTCCCGCCTGAACTGACGACTCCAATTCGCCGATGGTCTTGCTGTTGGCGTGACCGCGCAGCCTTCGCCTGTACGACCTGGCGCAGCCAGCGGCAGCTCGACCGTGTGGTGGAGGGAGCGCGAAGGCTGTCCTTCGGCTCGGCCTTCCAGGCCTCGCTCAGGACATGCTCCGAGACTGGCTGGCTTGCCATGGGCGAACCCGGCTTGGAACCAGCCGGGCGCGTCGAATGGTGAGCCGCATAGGAATCGAACCTACAACCCGCAGATTAAGAGAGGCCTCAAAGACCCGGAATAGCGCTACCAGACGGAACATCGGCGTCCCGAGAGGGAAGTGAGCTATGGCGCAATCAGTGACAGACACGACCGCTTCTTCCGCCGAATGCGCGGCGTGTGTGTTGTATCTATCGCCGCACAGCTACTTTGGCCCGCACTTCCTCGGCCCAGTTCAGGATGAGGTTGACGTGCGTGACCACGGGCGGTGGCGGAGGCGTCTCGGTCCGGGTCGCGTAGAAGTTCTGGCCGTCGCTGGTGACGTCGAAGCAGCGCACGGGTGCGCATGCGAAGCGGAGTTCGCGCGGGTCGAACGCGAACAGCTCGTGAGGGCGTCCGATGCGGGGCGGCGACCCCGGGGCGAAGTCCACCACCATCATCCGGCGCTTGCCCTCCTGGTTCGGCAGGCTCACAAAGAACACCTCCCGGCCACTCGGATTCCACGCCGGACTCCACCCGCCATCGACCGACATTGGCTCTGCCGGTCCGGGGCCCGGGTAGGGCCGCACGTACACCTCGAACCGGCCCGAGACATTGGACCCATACGCCAGCCAGCGGCCGTCCGGCGAGAACTCCGGCCAGCGTTCGACGTGCTGTGTGCCTGGCGTCAGCGGCCGCACGTCGGACTTGCCGGGCTCGACGCTCACCAGCACCATGTCGCGGGACTCCCGCACCGCCGCGACTTGCCGGCCATCCGGCGTGAAGGACGACATGGTGATGTCGCCGTCCATGAGGACCTGCGGCGGAGCCGTGCCGTCCGCCGGTTGCATCGCCGGAGCCAGTCGGCCGTCCGTGAGCCACTCGAACGCGAGGCGCCGTCCGTCCGGCGACCAGATCGGAATCCACGCTTCCCCGCCTCTCGCCAGCACGCTCGTCGTCCCGCGCGAGACGTCGTAGAGCCACACGCCGACGTCGGTGAGCGATCGGATCATCACAGCCAGTCGGCGGCCGTCCGGAGACACGCGCGCCGCGGTTCCGTAACTGCGCACCGGCGCCTGGAGCGGTGAGACCCGCCCGCGTCGGTCCACCATGACGAGCGCGGCGTCGGGATATGGCACCACCGGGCCAGGCAGCCAGGCGAGCGAGCCGTTGGGAGCGATCGAGAACTGGCCCGCTCCGGTCACGTAGTCCGAGTTGCCGGCGGTCAGCGCCTGCGCCACCGCATTGAGTACCGCCGTCGGATTGCCACGGACCTCCAGCCGCCCGGCGTCGAACGGCACGGCAAACAGCACGCCCCGGCGCAGGAATACCAGGTGACCAGGCGGCATGTAACGCGCATCGACGGCGTCTTTCAGCAGGACTTTCCGTGCCCCGGTGGCCAACGTCTGCGCGACCACCTCCTCGTCGCCCCAGGACCACTGGCGCTTCCGCACGGTGTAAAGCAGGGTTTCTCCGTCCGGCATTGGCCAGGGCAGGGTGTGCGCCATCTCACCCTTGGCGACGGTCGTCGCCGGGCCCGGCACTCCTTCGGCCGGGACCATCCAGATGGCACCGCCGTTTCCCCGGCCGATGAACAGGCGTCCCCGGGCGTCCCAGGCCAGTCCCCACGGCGGGTCCTGGAATCCGGGCACGAGGTCCATCACGGGGCCACCGCCGACCGGCACTTTCCTGATCGCCCCGCCCGCCCAGAACGCCACCCATCGGCCGTCCGCCGACACCGCTGGCACCTGCGCACCTTCGGTGTTGTCGAGCGGTCGTGCTTCGGCTCCGTCGAGCCTGCGCACGTATAGTCGCTGTACACCTCCTTGACGACCGACGAAGACGACGCCCTGGCCGTCGGGGGTCCAGACCAGCGCGGTTCGCGATCCGCCGGGCGTAGGCTGGAAGGTGGGCTCCACCTGGCCGGTGGAACTGAGTTCGTCCGCCGGCCGGACGTCCAGGCTGGGGTGCGTCAGGATTACCCGGGGCGAGGCAGGGCGGAGCAGCCACATCACGCCCGCCCCGATCAGCGTCCCCGCTACAACGCCTGCCACCACCAGCGCCGTGCGCCGGCCCCGCCGCCGTCGAGGCTGAGCAGCCGACAGCCCGACGACGCTGCTCGTCTCCCGCGTCCAGCGAAGGTTGCTGGCGACGTCGTGCGCTGTGTCGGGCCGGTCGTCGGGCGACTTCGCGAGGCACTGGCGCACGACGAGGTCGAGCGCGGGCGGTGTCAGCGGCTGAAGCGAGGAGATCGGTGCGGGGTCGCGTTCGAGGATCGCGGCAATCACGCTGGCCTGGCTCTCGCCCTCGAAGGCGCGCTTGCCCGTGATCATCTCGTAGAGCATGGCGCCGAACGAGAAGATGTCGGTGCGGGCGTCGGCCTCTTTGCCTTCGAGTTGCTCCGGCGCCATGTACGGCACGGTGCCGAGGAGCGTGCCCGCTGCGGTCGCCGGTTCCTGCGCAGCCAACGCCGTCGTCATGTCCGGTGCCAGGGCTGGCGCAGGAGACTTGAGCTTCGCCAGGCCGAAGTCGAGCAGCTTGGCGCCTGCTTTGGTCAGCATGACGTTGCCCGGCTTCAGGTCGCGGTGAATCACGCCCAGGCGGTGTGCGGCTGCAAGCGCATCGGCAATTTCAGTCGCAGCCACAATCGCCTGCTCCAGCGGCAGTGGCCCTTTGCGCAGGCGGGCCGCGAGCGTCTCGCCGGCGACGTGCTCCATCACGAGGAACATCGAGCCGTCGTGATCGCCGACGTCGTGCAGTGTGCAGATGTGCGGGTGATTCAACGCACCAATGGTCTTCGCCTCCCGCTCGAAGCGCGAGCGGCGTTCAGCGTCGGCTGCGGCTGTCTGCGGAAGCACCTTGATCGCGACGGTGCGGCCGAGGCGGGTGTCCCGGGCCTTGTAGACTTCGCCCATGCCACCCGCGCCAATCGGCGAGGTGATTTCGTACGGCCCGAGGCGCGTTCCCGCGGCGAGACTCATAAGCAGCGTGCGGACGACCGCATGTGTGGAGCGCGGCGTCTGGCGGATTGTAGCACCGCACGCAACGCGCGTGGCCCGCCAGCTTACACGTTGGACGCGAAGTCTATGCGTTCATCTGCACGGTGCAGATTGAACGGACCGGAGAGAAGCGAAGGCTGGTGAGCCGCCTCGGAATCGAACCGAGAACCGGCAGATTAAGAGTCTGCTGCTCTGCCAATTGAGCTAGCGGCCCACATTCGAACTGCCTCGCCTGCGACCAACGCGTCGGCGAGTCCGACAGTGACTAGCCGAGTACATGATTATATCAAATCGTGGCGGCGGCGCCACCTTTGTCTGCGCGTCCGGGAGCGAGACGGGCGGCCGCGGCGAACACCACGATCGATAGTGTGCTGACGCCGACGCTGCTCAGCAATCCCATCGTCAAACTGGCGCGGTCGCCAATCATCCCGGTGATCCATGGGCCCGGTCCGACGCCGAGGAGATTCATGACGAGCAATCCGAACGCGACGGCGCTGGAACGGATGTGCGCGGGCGCCAGTTCCTGCACGGCGGAGAACACCGGGCCGAAATACGTCACGGTCGACGCGGACGAGAAGAACCAGCAGACGTAGAAGAGCGGCGAGGAGGCGGGCAGCAGGAAGAAACCGACACTGAACGGCACGAAGAAGAGCGTGAGGAGCACCAGGCTCCAACTGCGGCCGCCTCGCCAGCGGCGGGCGCACCAGTCAGCAATCCAGCCTCCGGCCAGATTTCCGAGGAAGCCCGACGTCACGGCCATCAGGCCTGCGACATACGCCGCGGTCGCAAACGGAAAGCCCCGCTCCTGGACCAGCCAGGTGATGCCGTGCAACGCCGCCGCCGACCCATAGACGAGGGCCGCGCCGCCCAGCATGACAAGGCCCAGCGATGGCCGTTCGGCGAGGGCCTTGCGCAGATCTTCGACGATGGCGCCCAGAGAGGGCGCATCCCTGGCCTGGCCCGTCGGCGCCGCTCGCCGTGCCGGTTCGCGGACGGCGAAGAGCGCACCTACGACGAGGAGGCCGATCAGGCCGAATACGTAGAAACACACGCGCCAGCCGAAGCGAGGCGCCACCCAGCCCGCCACGCCCAGGCTCAGCGCGGTGCCGATGGGCAGCCCGGTGTAGTAGATGCCGGTGGCGAGCCCGAGGCGCCGGCCGGGAAACGCGTCTCCCAGCATGGAGAGGGCCGCCGGCGTCAGCGTGGCCTCGCCGACGCCGACCAGCACGCGGGGAATGGCGAGATGGAGGAAGCTCCGGGCGGACCCGGAGATCGCGGTCATGACGCTCCAGAGCGCGACTCCCCACGCGATGATGGCGCGTCTCGACCAGCGATCGGCCGCCACACCCAGCACCATGCCGACCAGCGTGTAGAACACGACGAAGGTGAAGCCGACGAGCAGGCCAATCTGCGACCGGGTAAGATGCAACTCGGCGATGAGGAGCGGCGCCAGGCTCGCGATGAGCTGCCGGTCCACGAAATTCAGGACATTGAGGCCGGTCATCACCCCGAGCAGCACCCAGGCTGAGCGGTGCACGGTTTCGGCCGGGGGGCGAGCAACGCCTTGGTCGTCTTTGGTCATGGAGTGACGATGATAACCCGTGCGACGATCATTCCCGGCGCCGCGCCCGTTCGGGGCGTCCCGGCTCCGTCTTCGACAGCGCGCGCTTCATGCGAGCCAGTGCCTCGACGAGCGTCGCGCGCGGGCAGGCGAAATTGAGCCGCACGAACCCGTCCCCTCCGGTGCCGAACCACGCGCCATCATGCAGAGCGACGCGGGCATGATCGAGGAAGAACGCCTGGGGACTGCCTGGAATCCCGCTGCGTCGACAGTCCATCCACGCCAGGTAAGTCGCTTCGGGCGCGACCATGTCGATACCCGGGAGCTCGCGGCGAACGTAGTCGACGACGACGTCGCGGTTCGCCTGCAGGTAGGCCAGCACCTGGTCGAGCCATTCCTGACCATCCCGGTACGCCGCCAGGGCCGCGACCAGCCCCATGTTGTTGACCTCGGCGAAGTCGCGCGACTCCGCCGACAGCCGCCTGCGGAGCGCCGCGTCCGGCACGATCGCGAACGAGCAACGCAGGCCCGGCACGTTGAACGTCTTGCTCGGGGCCATCAGCGTCACGCTGCGTCGCGCGACTCCGGCGTCGAGCGACGCGATGGGGATGTGGCGA
>Ga0315297_10002987_pt1 | contig 10821 bp, 9 predicted proteins | sample YL17G15_0_MG_FD_203628 | JGI IMG/M metagenome (GOLD analysis project Ga0315297, IMG submission 203628) | Sediment microbial communities from Yellowstone Lake, YNP, Wyoming, USA - YL17G15_0 | ecosystem: Environmental > Aquatic > Freshwater > Lake > Sediment | place: USA: Wyoming | collected...
GTTATCGCCCGGAATCGCCTCAATACCAGCGCGATGAGCCAGTAGAAGGGTGTAATGGGCAGATACAGCCATTGATACCAGATGCCTGACAATCCATTCGTAAAGCTCTTGGAAGCAACGCCGACGGCCTGGTCGGAATGTGTGCCGGAGCCGAAGGCGAAGAGTGTCATCATCACTTTGCCGAACCTGCGCGGCATGAAAAAATCCGCGCTGGTCTTGATTCTCTGCGCAGCCCGCAAACCAATGGCTGTAACAATAACCAGGTAAAGCACCAACACACAAATATCTGCAATATGCAATGTCATGCTCCAGCGCCAAATCCTCACAGGCACACAATATGCCTATCAAATCCACATTTAATGCGCCGCTTTTCCGGATTAATGCTTGAAATGTCGTTTGCCGGTGAAGACCATCGCGATACCGTATTTGTCGGCGGCGGCGATGACCTCGTTATCTTTCTTCGAGCCGCCCGGCTGGGCAATCGCGACGATACCCGCCTGTGCGGCATTATCGACATTATCAGGGAACGGGAAAAACGCGTCGGAGGCCATTACTGACCCCTTTGACTGTTCGCCTGCGTGTTTGACGGCGATGAAACCCGACTGCACTCGGTTCATCTGGCCCGCGCCGATGCCGATGATTTTACGTCCTTTGGCAAGAACGATGGCGTTACTTTTGGTATGCTTGGCGGCAAGCCAGGCAACGCGCAGGTCCGCGAGTTGTTCATCGGTGGGTTTTGTTTTCGTGGGAACGGTCAGTAATTTCGGCTCCCAGCCGACGAGGTCGCGTTTTTGAATCAGCACTCCCCCTACTATGCAGCGAAGGTCAAATTCGCCTCCGTCGATTTTGTTCTTATCGATAGCGCCCGTCTCAACAAGGCGCACCCTGCTGCCCCAGCTTTTCAGCGTGCGGATTATCTCGATTGCCTCAGGGTCGAATTGCGGCGCGATAATCACCTCAGCGAAGAACCCCTCTGCGCCGAGGGCCTTGCCGAACCTGCTGTATGATTCCATAATCGTTTGCGCAAGTTCGATATTGACCTTGCGGTTGACGGCCACGATACCGCCGAATGCGCTTGTTACGTCGCCTTCGTATGCCTTGCGGTAAGCGACGCAAATATCGTCATCAATCGCGCAGCCGCAGGGATTGAGATGTTTGATGATGACAGCCGCCGGTTCGTCAAATTCCTTAACCAGCTCGAAGGCGGCATTGGAGTCCAGCAGGTTATTGAAGCTGATTTCAGTATCCGCCTGCATAATTTTACCCGCGCCGACACAGGGTTCGCCGCTCGCGGCAAGTTTATAAAACGCCGCCGGCTGATGCGGATTTTCGCCGTAACGCAAGGCCATTTCTTTTTTGAGCGGAATCGACAGCCGTTCGGGAAATTCAACGTCCGCTTTTTTGTTGAGGTAACGCGATATCGCAGCGTCGTATACGGCAGTCAGGGCAAACGCGGCCCTGGCCAGCTCGCCTCGAAGCTCTTCGTTTACTGAGCCGTTATTTTTCCTCATTTGCTCTACGACCTTGTCGTACTGGTCGGGGCTTGTAACAACGGCAACAAACCTGTGATTTTTAGCCGCGGAGCGAATCATACTCGGGCCGCCTATGTCGATATTTTCGATTGCCTCTTCGATTTTGCAGCCGGGTTTGGCAACGGTTTGCTCGAAGGGGTACAGGTTCACACAGACCAAATCAATCGGTTCGATTCCGTGTTGTTTCATCGCGGCCTTGTGGTCGGCCTTGTCGCGAAGCGCAAGCAACCCGCCGTGAATCTTGGGGTGCAGCGTCTTGACGCGGCCATCCATCATTTCGGGAAAACCGGTAACTTTTTCAATAGGGGTAACATCAACCCCGGCCTCGGCAAACGCCTTGGCGGTGCCGCCCGTGCTGATGATTTTGACGCCCATATCGGCAAGCGTCTGGGCAAAATCGGCAACGCCGGTTTTGTCGGAGACACTAATCAGAGCGGTTTTGATTTTCACATCCATTCGAATGTCCCCTTTCAAGTTCACAACCAGATATCGGCAAGGCGGTTACTTGGCCGGCTCAAGGCAGGCAATTCGCCCCTCGGCGTCGGCAATGTAAATCTTCGCATCAGCGGTGTTGGTCGCGTATTTGACGGGCAGGGCTATGTTGACCGAATATAGCTGTTTCGCCTTGGCGTTATCCACCGCCGTCAGAAGCCCGCCTTTGGTAATAACAAACGTCTTATCGCCCGACTCAGACAGCAGGCCGACCCCGTCTTTAACCTGCCAGACAAGTTTACCTGTTGTCTTGTCAATCGCGGCCAGCCCCATATCGGGAACGCACTGGTAAACCAGTTTGCCGCCAAGATGAGGGGCGGCATCGAGAATCCCCTGCGTCTGATATTTCCACAATAGTTTGCCCGAAGATAATTCGAGCCGGTAAACGCACGTGTCGCGACAGGCAAAATACAGCGAATTCGCGTCGTGAACAACGGGGCCGATGATGGCCGCCGGCGCGTTAAACTGCCAAACCTTTGCGGGCTTGTCGGCAGCTATACGTATCACGTTGCCCGCCTCGGTGGCGAATACAACGAACTCCTGCTCGGCCAAAACCGATGTTATACGAGAGTCATTTTCCGCGGCAACCTCAAAAACCTGCACCTTGTTGTCGGCCTTTAAAACGTGAATACGCTTGTCGGCGCCTGCAATATAGAAAAAGGAGTCATTGCGAACAACCGGGCATACTGCCCCGGAGGTGATGTTTGTGGTCGTCTTCTCGCTGCCAAAGTCGACGCTGAGCTCTACGAGTTTATTGCCGACTATGGTAATCAGTTCGCCTTTATAAGATTCAAAATCAACTACCGGAAGCCCAGCCGGCGCAATAGAGTTGGCGAACATCACGTTGCCATCCGCCCTGTTGATGCAGGACAGGAAATTCCGGCTGGACAACGTGCAAAGTCGATTGCCGCACAAAAATAACTGGTCAAGCGATTCGCCCTCGCCCATAGGCAGATTGAACTGCCAGACGATTTTAAGCTCGGTCGACGCAACCATCCCTCGCGGGATAAGCCAGCGTGAATCGTCCCCCGCCCAAAGCATCGACGCGAAAACAATCTGGGAAACCACTACTAACAGTGCAAAACGGAATTTCAGCATCTTCACCACCTCCATCGCCGACCGATTCGTGGCCGACGACAAATTCTATGCCCGGACAACCAATCTTACCGAGGCGTTATCAAACTTCCACATAATCCGCAAGGTCAACTTTACGGTCGGCCTCGAATTTCTGCATTTGCTCAATCCGCTCAATATCATTCTGGATTCTGCTGGCGAGCTTGAAAATATAAGGTTTGCCTGCAAGACGATTGCGAAGGTCATCGAGCATTGGCTCCCAGCTTCCGCCATACAACTGGGCCTTGAGGACGACGAGCATGCGATACTCCTCGCTAAGCGACTTGACATAATCGCTGACGTCCCCCTTAGGGGCGCTTTTACCCGGCCTGTTTTGGGTTTTTTCAGCCATCACGGCGAACCTGCCTGCCTGTCCCTGCAAGTCGTTGGCAGGGAACTGTGTCCCTGCTCGGCAGCAACTCCGGTCATGGTGGAACATCCTAAGCCAGACCGGCAACCTAAATGCTAATCTCCGCTCGCGGAAATTGCAACAGGTTTTCGTAAATTAGGGATGTTTAGTTCCGGGCCAACAGATTGCCTGCCTTACAGGGTCGGGGCAGGCCAGTTGCTGCGAAGGACCGCCACGGCAGCCGGCTTGTCGGCGGCAAGCGTGAAAACCCCGTCAAGCCCCGTAACCTCAAATGCGCTTTTTGTGAAGGGGTGGATGTTGCAAAGAATCATCTGGTGCCCCAAAGGGAGCAGTGTCTGCCGGAGTTCGAGCAACCTTGTCAAACTTGCACTTGTGATGATATCGATGTTCTTGAAATTGAGAATGAGGTTACAATCCGAATGCTCGGCTGTCATATCGATTACGGCCTCAAGCTCGCCGTTCATTTGCGGCTCACGCTCGAGTGTAAAGGCGATTATATCGCTGGCGAGATTTTCAACTTTCACGGTCTTCCCCAATAAACCAATTCCGAGGTTCTGCGGCAAATTACCCCTATACACTGTATCGGCATAGATTTGGGGGATTTTAACTTAAAAAAACGTTTTTTCAGGGCGAAAACGCCGCCTTGAAGACATTAATAACGCGGCAGCGGAAAACGGTCAATTTTGTCTTTTTTTTATTTGCCGGGGCAGACAGGGCTGTTATAATTACACTTATGAGCCACCGGCTGGTTACCGCCGAGGGTCAACGGAGGAGTTTTCGCAAGGGAGGCGGGTCAGATGAAAAATAAATCGAGACCGACGATTGGTCAATGATGAAAAGCTGAGTCCTTGCCTCCCTTTTTATTATCTGCATATCTGCGCTTACCATAAAAAAGAATGGGAGAGCATCGTCTGCTCTCCCATTGTTCATGTGGCTCTCGCCTTTTAGCTTTTAGCCGTCGCTTGTTGGACCCAGAATCACCATCTGCCTTGTATGCGTTTTGCGTGTCGGGTCAATAAGGCCTGGCTAATTATGGCCGGTTTGGTCATTTTTCAGAGCCACTATTTTTCACTTTTCAACACTGCTCTCACAGTCGGCCATCTCTTTAACATCGCTTCACTTTTTTACCCACTTTTTGAACTGGGCAATAGACACCTGTATCGGTTAACTTGACCGCGAAAAGCAGGCAATCTGGGCAACCCATTTGCGTCCAATAACCTTGTAAAATCGCCGTTTCCGCGATTGAAAAATGCCGGAAAGGTGCTATAATATCAATGTGAGCCCGACGGTTTTCAGACATAAAAATTATCGTTTTTTATTCTTCTCTCGCGAGGAGGCCAGAATCCATATTCACGTTGCCTCGCCGGATGGAGAAGCAAAATTCTGGATAACGCCCAAGGTCTCATTAGTTAAAAGCGTCGGTTTTTCAGAAAAACAGATTGCGGAATTGAAAAAAGTAATTGAGGCGCGTCAAAATGAAATCGAAATCGCGTGGAAAAAACACTTCAACGATTGAAGTAACGCATATAGATTTGCGTGGTTTTTGGCTCTACGTCAAAGACAGTGAATATTTTCTGTCATACGAAGAATACCCCTGGTTCAAACAGGCAAAGGTCAAAGAGATTCTCAATGTCCGGCTATTGCACGATTGCCACCTCTACTGGCCAGACCTCGATGTTGACCTTGAACTGGACTGCCTTGCCAACCCCGCCGATTACCCGCTGAAATACACGTGAGCATACCGACATCACGTCTTTCCAGATTTCTGATATCCGCACATCTTTTCCAAACGCTTTCTGAACGGGAATAAAGTTATCAGCGCCAGAAATGAAAATATGAAGTGATATCTAAGCATATAATGTTTTTGAAATTTTTTGCGCCACTCTTCGGCTGTCTTTTCTGTATTCTCGTCATTATTTCCATCCTTCCTGACAATATGATGCCCAACTTCATGGTAAAACGGCCAAGAAATCATCAAATCAGTTACCGCAGAAAACTTAAGTACCCATTTGGGAAACCCGCCTATATACCAATCAACACATATCTCTATCCAAGGGCTTTCACTGTCATCTTTTATCTGAATATACCTGGCAGCGGTAACCTTTTCGTTATCCCCATAGTGTTCTTTGAATTTTTCGGTATCGCATAGTATTACTCCTCCCAATCCTTCAAGGCGCTCTTGCGGCACTACCCGCAACAACCTCTCAACAACCCTGCGGACATTTACATTCGGCTCTCTAGCGTAACATTCCCCGACCGGCAAATTGCTTTGATTGTCTTTTTTGAATAGCATCGGATGATAGATTATCAATAGCTGGCAATTCGTGCAACTTTGATTATTCTTCTTTCGTATTAAGGAAATACAAATAACTTTGGTAGAATAGTGCTATGGCAAGAATACAAACCTACACAACTAAATTTCTGCCGACGACGGCGGAAGAAGTAAAACAGCGAGGATGGGATGCGATCGATGTGATCCTGATTACCGGCGATGCGTATGTTGACCATCCGTCGTTTGGCGTCGCCCTGATTGCTCGGCTTCTCGAAAGCAAAGATTATCGCATTGCGATACTGGCGCAGCCGGATTGGCGAAGCGTTGAGCCATTTCGAGCATTGGGCAGACCCCGGCTGTTTTGGGGCATAACCAGCGGCTGCATCGATTCACGTCTGAATGCTTATGCCTCGCTCGGGCATAAGCGAAAAGAAGATGCTTACAGCCCCGCCGGACAATTGGGCTTACGGCCTGACCGGCCCCTGCTCGTTTATTCGGCCAGGGCACGCGAAGCATATCCTGATGTGCCAATAGTTCTCGGCGGGCTTGAGGCATCGCTTCGCCGGCTTGTGCATTACGATTATATCGAAGACAAATTAAAACGCTCGGTGCTTATCGACGCCAAGGCCGACCTCCTTGTTCACGGTATGGCCGAACAGCAGATTATCGAAATCGCAAAGCGATTAAACAATGGTGAATCCATCGACCGCCTGACCAACATCCCCGGTACGGCCTACACGATTAAAACCGGCTCCCCCCGCCGCGAGGCGTCCCTTTCGGGACTGCCGGACAATGCCGTGCGCCTGCCTTCGCTCGCACAACAGCAGGCAGACAAAACGCTTGCTATGTCGGCTCAACTCGAATATCAAAAACAGGCGCATCCCGCCGGTTCCGCTGTCATTCAGGAGCAGGACCCCGGCAAAATCGTAGTATTGCCGCCCGCCGAGCCGATTAACAGCACTGCTCTCGATTCGCTGTATGAGCTTCCATTTACCCGGTGCTGGCATCCGAAATACGATTCCGCAGGAGGCGTCCCCGCGTTAAAGCCCGTGCAATTCTCGATAACCACCCATCGCGGCTGTTTCGGCGGCTGTGCATTCTGCTCGATATATTTTCATCAGGGCAAAGACATCTCCTCCCGCTCGATTGAATCGCTGATTGCCGAGGCCGACCGATTTCGCTCGCATCGCGATTTCCACGGCACGATATTCGACATAGGCGGGCCAACCGCAAATATGTTCGGGATGAAATGCTCAAAAGCCGGAACTTGCAGCAAACCAAGCTGCATCTTCCCCGCCATCTGCAAAAATATGCGGGTCGATTATGGCAGCCAGCTAAGAATGTTCGAGGCATTTTTGAAATGGAAAACAACCGGGACGAAAAAATCAAATGTTTACGTCGCCTCAGGCATCCGCCACGATTTGGCCCTGCAAAACAGCGACTACATAGATACCCTGACGCGACACTTCGTCGGCGGCCATCTCAAGGTCGCCCCGGAACACTATTGCCCGCATGTGCTTGACCTGATGGGCAAACCCGGCTTCGAGATTTTTGAGGAATTTGAGGCACGCTTCACCGAGGCAACCCGCAAAGCAGGCAAAGAACAGTATTTAGTCCCCTACTTCATAAGCGCACATCCCGGCTGTCAAACCGACGACGCAATTAAGCTTACCGAATACCTTGTGCGACGACGATGGCGACCCAGGCAGGTACAGGACTTCGTCCCCGTACCCTTGACACTCTCGACGGCAATGTTTGTCAGTGGACAGAATACGAAGGGGCAGGAAATCCATATCCCCCACGGCCGGGCGGAAAAACGCCTCCAGGCAGCACTGATGCAGTATTATCAAAAGCAAAACGTCAAAATCATCTCCGACTGCCTCCGCAACAGCCGACGCAGCGAACTCCTCCGCGAAATCCAGCGTTTGCACTTTACCGGTCGGGCCGAAAAACCACCCGCCGACTGGGACATATAACAAGCCCAAACCACGTTTTTGAGGCGTTTTGAGGGCAACAAGGCCGTTTCAGTCCTTATCACCCCCGCCTTGTCCTGATGCTATTGCCTTTCGGACTTGAATCTGTTAAAATTAAGAAGATACGTCCAATTGGGGACCCCAAATAAGGGGTTGATGAAAATGGCAACTAACCGGAAGGGATATTGTTTTTTCCTGCCCGCCGTAATTCTCATATTAACCGCCTCCACATTTGCCGGCTGGTGCCCCTCAGCAGACCTCAACGGTAACTGCTGGGTCAATATCTACGATTTGAAGATATTAGCCGACCAGTGGCTGGGTGCTGAGTCATGCGAAGAAACAGCCACCTGCGCGGACTTCGATGGCCTGAATGGCGTTAATTTCAACGATTTCGCGTTCTTTGCGAATCAATGGCAAACACACGGCAGCATGCTTTTCATTAACGAGTTTATGGCCTCCAACTCCAGCGCCAGCGGCATACACGACTCGCAGGGTGACTACGACGACTGGATTGAAATCTATAATCTTGGCGACACATCCGTCGATATGGCGGGAATGTATCTGACAGATGACCTCGCCAACCAAACCAAATTTCATATTCCAACCGGCTATTCATCGCAAACCACCATCGCTGCCGGCGGATTTCTCGTATTCTGGGCTGACGACGAAACAATAGAAGGCCCGCTCCACACCAACTTCAAGCTCTCAGGCAGTGGTGAGCAAATAGGGCTTTTCGATACCGATGGCGTTACACAGATTGACACCATTGTTTTCGGCGAGCAGACAGCCAATATCTCTTATGGACGTTACCCGGACGCGGAAGAAAACTGGCGGTTCTTCCCCATTCCAACACCAGCCGCTGGTAACAACGGCGGTTATATCGGCGAAATAGATAAAGTCGAGTTCAGCAAAGAACGCGGTTTCTATAATGCATCCTTTAACCTCACCCTGGCCTGCACCACGTCGGGCACAAATATCTACTACACCACCGATGGTCGTAATCCCGTCGTCGGCGAAACAAGCACACCAACCAGCACTAAATATACCGCACCCATAAACATAAACGGCACAAAATATGTGCGGGCAGCGGCCATCAAGACCGGCTGGAAACCCTCGCCGATTGAAACGCACACATATATCTTCGGCGCAAGCTCCGCCATCAAAGCAATGCCTCTCATTTCGCTTGTTGGCGACCCCAACCAGACCTTCTACGAACCAAACGGCATTATGGCCATCGTCGGCGGCTCTTACGTTGACGGCGTATGGCAATCAAGCGGTACAGGCAGTTACAATAACGTCATCCACAGGGGTATAGCTTACGAACGGCCCGTTTCCTTCGAAATCATAGACCCAGCCGCAGACAGCAATTACCAGACAAACTGCGGCATACGCATCCACGCCAGCGACTATACGCGACCACGTTTTATACGCGGCGACGACTGGGTAACCTGCTGGATCGGTAACTATAAAATCAGCTTTAATCTCTTCTTCCGCGACAACTATGGCGATAATCAATTTGACTACCCGTTCTTTTCGTTTACACCCGAAGTGCAAAGCCACAAGACCATCTGCCTGCGCGCAGGTATGAACGACAGGTGTACTCCCTTTGTCAAGGATGAATGGATGAGACGCCTGTTCCACGATATGGGATGGGCACAGGAAACGGGGACCTTCGTCAATCTCTACATTAACGGCTCGTACAAGGGCTACTTTAATCCGACCGGCCGGTCTGTCAAACAGTTCTACCAGGAATGGTATAATACCGATAACGATTTCGACATCATTACCCATGGCGGACTTAGAGACGGCGACTGGACCGCCTTTAATGACCTCTCAAATTACATAAAAACACACGACCTCTCTGGTACCGCCGATTATAATTATTTCGCCGACCGGTTCGATGTCACCGAGTTTGCAGATTATCTCATTCTCCAAATCTACTCCGCAAACTTTGACTGGCCCAATAATAACTGGACCGTCCACCGTGAAAGGTCGGACACAGGCAAATTCAGATACACCATCTGGGACGCCGAGGGAATTGAAAGCTGGGTTGTTAGCGGACACGGCAGTTTTGATGTTAATGCCTTCACTGATATGCCGTGGTATGGCAGCAACGGAGGCGGGCTTAACGGCCTTATGGATGACTGGTATTATATCCCTCGCTTTTACCGTGCCCTCAAGGCAAATCCCAACTTCAGGCAGCTTTTCGCCGACCGTCTTCACAAATTCTTTCGTAACGGTGGCGCACTGACTCAATCGCGTCTATTGGCAAAGTGGTGGGAGGCCTCCGCCGAGGTATCAGCGGTCCTGCCGTATCAGGATACATGGGTCCCCAACAGTTTTATACCGGTCCGCGAACCGCTGTTTTTACTCGCCTGTGAGGACAACGGCTTATTTACCCGTGCCTTTGGCGCACCGGTCTTCAACGTCAACGGCTCTTATAAATTCGGCGGCTACGTAACCACAAGCGACACATTCACTATCGCCGACCCCTGCGCTTCAGGAGGAACCATTTATTACACCACCGACGGCAGCGATCCGCGAACGCCTTATATTAAAACCACAACCTCAACAACAATCACTTTAGTATCTGAGAACGCCGCCAAGAAAGCGAAAGTCCCCACAAGCGACATCGGCACGACCTGGCGCGGAGCCAGCGAACCATACAATGAAACCGGCTGGACAAGCGGCACAGGCGGCGTCGGTTATGACACTGCTCCTGACTATGACCCTTACATTGGTATCGACGTCCAATCTGCTATGTATAGCATCATCGGTACCTGCTACATTCGCATCCCCTTCACCGTAAACGCCGGTGATATCGGCCATATCACCGCACTTACCCTGCGTATGCGATACGACGACGGCTTTGTGGCTTTCATCAACGGAACGGAAGTCAAACGTATCTATGCGCCAACCATCCTGATGTGGAACTCAACGGCCAGTGAGGGACACGAATCATCTGGTCTTGAGTCATTTGATATTTCGGCTTATACCAACACCCTTCACTCCGGCACCAACATCCTGGCCTTCCATGGCCTGAATACCCCTACAACAAGTTCCGATTTC
>Ga0315297_10002988_pt1 | contig 10818 bp, 10 predicted proteins | sample YL17G15_0_MG_FD_203628 | JGI IMG/M metagenome (GOLD analysis project Ga0315297, IMG submission 203628) | Sediment microbial communities from Yellowstone Lake, YNP, Wyoming, USA - YL17G15_0 | ecosystem: Environmental > Aquatic > Freshwater > Lake > Sediment | place: USA: Wyoming | collected...
AGCCGCTTGAATCACAAACCAGGCAATCCTGGGGGTGATTGGCTAGCATCAGCTCAAGAGTCAGCCGCCTTGAACGGAGCACTCTCTCACTGTTGGTCTGCACTACCATTCCTTCCCACACATTGGTAACACATGCTGCCTGTAAGAACCGTTGCCCTTGAACTTCAACCACACAGATTCGACAATTCCCCGATGGGGTAAGGTCCCGGTGATAACATAAGGTCGGTACAACCAGTCCATTTTGTCGAGCCACATCTAGCAGCCTAACCCCCTCAGGAGCATCAATCATTTTCCCATCAATGCTGAGTCTGACTGTCATGCTTCATCCTCCTGAATTATATGCACCCTCTAACCTGACTTTTCTGCCTCTTTGAATAACTGATAAAAATGGGTGATTGCTGAACGCATAGGGATGGGTACAGACTGCCCTAAACCACAGAATGAAGAGTCAAACATCACCTCTGCCAGAGTAGATAGTTCATCAACATCTCCCGGGATTCCATTTCCATCAACCATGCGTGATAGGATTTCATATGCCCGAAATGTGCCCACACGGCAAGGTGTGCATTTTCCACAGGATTCTGAAGCGAAGAAATGCAACAGCTCTTTCAGGAACGCCACTGGAGAGACTCTTTGATCACAGATCAGAAAAGCACCCGCCCCCAAGGAAACTCCTTTGGCAGCCGATCCATAATCAATTGGGATATCCAACAATGTTTGTGGAACAATCGTTCCCGCCGCTCCACCCGTGAGCGCAAAGTTGAAACTCGAACCTGCCCGCATTCCACCACCGAAATCCTCGATGACTTGCCGTAAAGTCAATCCAAAAGGTGCTTCGAATAAACCAGCTTGGTTGATGTGACCCATCAGCATGTATATCTTGGTACCCGGACTAGCTGCTGAACTCAGCGAGCGGTACCAGTCAGCTCCGTTCTGGAGGATGGCTGGCACTGCTGCGAATGATTCGACATTATTGACTAATGTTGGCAGACCATGATACCCGGCTGTGGGTGGGTAAGGTGGACGAGTGCGCGGCTCACCGCGCTTGCCCTCCAGGGATTCTATCAAAGCAGTTTCCTCCCCACAGATATACGCCCCAGCACCAAGATGCACATGAATGTGGAAGGAAAAATCGTTCCCTTGAATATGCTCCCCCAACCAACCTGCTTGTTCTGCTTGGAAAATGGCATGCTTCAATTTTTCTGCCTGGCTTACATATTCACCCCGAATGTAAATAAAGGCTTCATGCGCTCCACATGCAAAGCCTGCGATGGCCATTCCTTCCAAAATCTGGTGCGGATTGGTGTCAATCAATACCCGATCTTTAAAGATCAATGGTTCCGACTCATCTGCATTACATACAATATATTTCGGGGTTCGTTTTGCCTGAGCCACAAACCGCCACTTGCGTCCGACCGGGAAGCCTGCCCCGCCCCGTCCAGACAACCCGGATGCCTCAACCTCGCTTAAAATTGCCTCAGGGCTGCGCTTCAGCGTAGCCTGCAATACCTGGTATGCACCATGCTCCAGTGCAGAATCTAAAGATTCAGGATCGATATACCCTGCATTAGCCATCATCACACGCGTCTCACCCTTGCGAGGTTGGCTGTAATCCTTAAGCTGCCCAGACCATCCTTGAGTTAACTCTACAGCGCTCCCAGGTATAATTGGCCCAGCCTGTTGTCCATTGACTAACATTGCTGGAGGGCGATCGCATAATCCAAGGCAGCTGGTGCGTTTTATTTTCCAACCTGGCTGTCCAGAGAATGCCTGTTCGGCATCCTGGCGGGCATCACTTGCTCCACACATCCAGCAAACTGGTCCATCGCACACCCGAATGACATTTTCTGCTTGCTCTTTCAAGTTCAACATTGAATAAAAGGAAGCCACCCCATACGCATTTGCCGGTGATATGTTGATTGCGCGACCCACATCCGCCACGACTGATTGTGGCAGTTTGCCGTAAGATCCTTGAAGCGTTGTAAATATTTCCAAAATTGACTCAGGATTATTGGTATGCCTACCTGTTAGCTCCGTGATCTCTGGGTCGATGGGTTTATATTTGATGAACTTATTGGTCATTCTGCCTCACAAGATATTCTATCCTCAGTGGAGAGTGTAAGAATTCTCTCAGGATGTGCATAGATTATAAAACGCTAATGACGTGTATAGCTAATCATTGAAATGCCTAATTTTTCAGCCATTTGTATAGATAAACTGGTCGGAGATGTCCGTGAGATTACTAATGAAGCCCCTATTCGTCCCGCTTTTTGGATCATTTCAGAACTTATCCTGCCAGTGGTAAGGATGATAGACTCACCCGGCTTAATCTGTTCCATTAATAGCTTCCCAGCTAATTTATCCAGAGTGTTGTGTCTGCCTATATCTTCAACTGTAAGGATGATCCCATCCCCATCACATAATGCGGAGGTATGCATTCCACCAGATTTCTTGTACAAATCCTGAGACTTTAGTAGCTGATTCATCAGGTTTCCTATCATCTGCGGTGGAAATATGACACGATTGTGAGGTTTGGTTAGCACAGGGGTAACACTACTTTCAATAATACTTGTTCCACCTCCGGAGCATCCGGATGTCCGGGTCCATTTATCCGGCTTTCTTGCCGGGCTATTTAACCATACATCAATATTATCCCCACCCGGGCAAACCCGGAGATTAACAATATCATCCTTTGTCTGTATGATATTTTCATTATATAAAAATCCTATAGCTAATACTTCCAGGTCGATCGGCGTACACATGAACGTCAACCAGAGCTCAGTATTAACAGTAAGAGTTACTGACTGCTCAGTAACTATATTCGTATGCTCTACTTCCCACTGACCATTAAGATAAGTCACTGTCGAATGAATTTTAGTATCCACAGTTTATTTTATTCCAAATCTTTGATCATCCGCCAGGCTGGTTCGTGCATATCCCTACGCTCGCCTTTATCATCGATATAAAACCACCTTCCCGGGTCTGAATCGACTACGAAATAACGTAGCCGCTCATAAAAACGCCTGGCAGCGTGATTATCCTGTCCCACATTCAGGGTCACTTGATGGAATCCGCGTTGTTTCAAATCATCTTCAATGGTTCGCATTAGCTTTGTGCCTATACCCTGGTTCCGGGATTTCGGTTGGACCCGAAACCCGTATATATACGCTCGTGTTGTTCCATTCGCAAGCTCCGGTCGGTTTCCGTTCAAGGACACAAAGCATTGGCCGACCAACCCTTTTCCATTCAGCTCAGCGATCCACATTATAGCTTTAGCTTGCTGGACCATCGAATAGGTATCCGCATACAACCGTCGGAAATGAATGTACTCACCATTCCATTCCAAACTAGGTAAATCATCCTTGGTGGCTTGGCGGATGGATACCTGGTTCATTTTTAATTAACTCATCGAGGAAAGCTTGTTCCTGATCAACATTTTCTATTTTACCATCCAGCCAGCCATCCCGAATGGCTGCAAGGATGCGCTTATATACTGGTCCGGGAGGTAATCCACGATTCTTTAGTTCATTTCCTGTGACACTTGGAGCAATGAATTTTTTACGGTTAAAGTAAGCCTGAAGGTTGTTAGAGACATGCTCATCCCGAGCAGCTAAAAAGGCAGCATAGATCGCGAGGACCGGTACATCTTCCAGGCGATTGGCAATTTGGCTGAATCTTGCACTTGCCATCCAGGCAAGATCCTTCCACACATAGCACGCTGAGAGGATTACTTTACTCTGAGTCGTTGGAAAACGTAATTTTCTTAATATCGCTTGTATTTTTTCAACCGGCAGGTGGATGACCCACAAGATATAAGCAAGTTTGCGTTCATTGCTACCCCGCTTCAGATCAAGATTTACTCCATCTAAAAGCTTATTACCAAGATCATTAAGCTTAAGTAGGTTTTCCCGACATTCATCATCCCATATCAGGACAGGGTGAATTTCTCTCAACAATCCTAACTCTGACATTCGCTCAATCATGCTCACTCTATGATCTTCATCCAGGATATGATCCAATTCGTGCCGGATTCTATCTCCCGAGATCTGTCCTAAAAGTGGCCGGGCTTCATATAGTAATTCCTGTGTGCGTTTCTCAATGTGAAAATTAAATCGTTGCTCAAAACGCACAGCCCTCAGCATACGTGTTGGGTCATCTACAAAGGAAAGTGTATGCAGTACTCTGACCAAACCTTCACGCAAGTCATTCAGTCCACTCCAATAGTCATGCAGTTCACCATAATGACTGCCATCTAATCGCAGTGCAAGCGTATTGATTGTGAAATCTCGCCGGTGCAAATCAAGCTTAATACTACCTCTTTCGACCGTTGGAAGTGCGGTCGGGTAAGTATAGAATTCAGTCCTGGAAGAGATTAAATCCAAAAACTCAGGTAGATCATCGGCACGTCCAGGTTGGTTTAAAATTCTGGCCAACTCTGAACGGATATCTGTGATCAACCACTTACCCGTACCAAAACGGGCATGGGTAGTTAGGCGACCACCATACTTTTCCTGAAGCCGGCATGCCAGGGCAATTGCGTCTCCTTCAACCACCAAATCAAAATCCTGACTGGGTCGTTCGAGGATCAGATCCCTCACAAATCCCCCAACGATGTAGAAGGCAACTTTCTGCTCAAAAGCAATTGCTGCAACTGCCTTTAATAATTCCAGGCGTGGTTTTGGCATGGCGCCTTCAAGTTTATCTGCATAATTCGGGCGTCCTCGTTGGTTGGATTCTGATGTAAGGATCTTCAGCAAGTCTGTCCGTGTAACAATCCCAATGATCTCACCATTTCCTTCGTTAACCACCGGAATTTGTCCCCAACCGGTATCTGTCATCAGGTGTTGCAGATGATCAATCGAATCATCGGGATGAATAACCACTTCACCAACATTCATCAGGCTGGCAGCGGTCAGGTTCAGCTTGTGCGCTAAGGCACGGTCCACCGCCCGACGAGTTAGAAGACCGACAACTCGCCCTTCCTGAACTACCGGGTATCCTTCATAACCATATCTCTGCATACGATCAGAAGCGTCCTGAGCATGGGTAGCTGGTGTAAGCACCTGCGGATTATGTGACATAATTTCTGATACCGTGATCGCTGGTCGAATGAATTCGGGCAGTAGGGCCATCAGCTCTTCGTGCACCTCGTTAAGTTCACGCCCTTTGATCAGGCTGGCTGCTGCTCTAGAATGCCCACCTCCTCCAAAACGAGCAGTGATCTCTGCCACGTCGATGTGATCACTGGTTGAGCGTCCAATCATTTGCACTCCACTACGAGTAGTGATCAGCATAAATAAAGCATCCGGATCGAGTAGATCGCGCAGTTTGTGTGCTACTGTGGATAATTCCTCATCCAAGCCTTGTGCATTTCCACATGCAATCACGACGGTATGTCCTTGAATACGATAACTTTCAAGCTGCCCGCGTAATGTCTCATATAATTTCTGCTGCTCAACAGAAAGGGGATGGTTGAGAAAATCAGCTGCGATGCGCAGATTAGCCTCCTGCTCCAATAAGTATGAGGCTGCATGCAGGTCACGGGCTGTTGTCCGAATATAAGTGAGCGACCCTGTGTCTTCATAGATCCCAAGCAGCATCGTAGTCGCCTGGATCATGCTCAACCCCCCGTTTTGTTTCTGCAGGTCTTCCACAAAGATTGTCGTAGTCGCTCCAACATCCTCGCTGGTAATTGTCCAGGTAGGTTGTAAATCAGTTCGGACAGGATGGTGATCAACGATGTGGACACGGGTATCCATTCCAACTCCGCGTACAGTCGCCATCGTTTGGGTATCCACCAGGCAGACGGATTCAACAGGTTGATTGGGTAAGTCGCGTGGGTCCACAAACGGTAATTCTGCCCCGTATAAAGTTACATATGCCCGTACGTTACGATTCATTCGCCTGGGTAGCACCGGAATCGCTGTCTCATCCAATAAATATGCACCCAGCAAGGACGCCAGGGCATCGAAATCAGCTTGTTCGTGGGTCAGGATGATTCGCATTTAAAACCAATCAATCTTAGTGCATAATTTTAATCGACATTTTGATTAATGAGATAAAATAGGCGCATTCTATGGATAGTAATCCTGAGCAGCTTGAAGCGTTATGGAATGACCTGCTCTCCCTGCAGGTTGAGCTTGTTAGGGAGGCATTTAATTCACTCGACCCAACCAGCCAAAAGACCGTACTTTTACATCTGAAGCGGATGGTAAGTGAATCTGGATGGCAACCCGAGCAACGTACCTCAGCAAAGGCTGCATTACGAGCATTGGAAAATCAATTAATTCAGGATGAATTATGGAAATCAGCGAACTAACAAAAGCCATGCATGAATTCGTTTCCACGATGGGCTGGTACGAACAGGATAGTCCACGCCCACAGACCTTGCGAAATCTGGCAATCTCCCTTAATCTGGAGGCATCCGAGGTAATGGAGCATTTTCAGTGGGATGAGAGCTTGAAAGATCAGCAGACCTTCTCAGATGAGTTGGCAGACGTTATGCTTTATCTGCTTCAGCTATCCAGTTTATCGGGGATAGATTTGGAAAAAGCAGTTATAAGAAAGCTGGAAAAGAACTATCACCGCAAATGGGATGAGCAGTATTAATCCAATGAGTACCCGCATAACCGTGTTCGGAGGTTCGCAACCCAAACCAGGGGACCCTATATACAAGGAGGCCCTACACTTAGGAAAATTGTTGGCTCAAAGGGGTTATATTCTACTGACAGGTGGATATATCGGCACCATGGAAGCCCTTTCGCGCGGTGCAGCTGAAGCTGGTGGACACGTCATTGGAGTTACATGCGATCAGATAGAAGCATGGCGACCAGTCAAAGCTAATCACTGGGTGAAAGAGGAGTGGCACTACGCCTCCCTTCATGAGCGTCTGTTTGCACTGATTGAAAACTGTGATGCATTTCTGGCACTTCCAGGTGGTGTCGGTACTTTGGTAGAGATCATGCTGTCCTGGAATCTCCTGCTAACTCAAATTCTTCCTCCCCGTCCCCTGATCCTGATCGGTTCAGGTTGGCAAGCGACTATCCAACACTTCCTGGCTGAACAGGGTGAATTCATACCTGAAAATCAACGTCAATGGATCTCTTTTGTCCCCGATGCCGGCTCAGCCATCCAACAGTTGCAGGAATTATTATCTAATGGTAAATTATGAAAGAAAAGGAATAAGATATGACTGAAGACAAACTTCCCTCCCGAAAAGACAACTTTGCTGAATGGTACAACCAGTTAGTCCTCAAAGCAGAGCTAGCTGACTACGCCCCCGTGCGCGGTTGTATGGTGGTACGCCCATACGGTTGGGCATTATGGGAAAACATTACAGCATCTCTCGATCGGCGATTTAAAGCCACTGGACATGTTAATGCGGCTTTCCCATTGCTCATCCCGATGTCTTTCTTCGAAAAAGAGAAGGCTCATGTTAAAGGGTTTTCACCTGAGCTGGCAGTAGTTACCATCGGGGGAGGCGAAACGCTGGAAGAGCCATTGGTAGTCCGCCCGACCTCTGAAACTATTATTGGTCACATGTATTCTAAGTGGATTAAATCCTACCGTGACCTGCCAGTGCTGATCAACCAGTGGGGAAACGTAGTTCGATGGGAGATGAGGACCAAACTCTTCCTGCGCACACTTGAGTTTTACTGGCAGGAGGGTCATACAGCCCATGCCACCTCCCAGGAAGGCCAGGAGGAGACTCTGCGCATGTTGGATATCTATGCCGACTTTGCCATTGAAGATGGCGCAATCCCTGTGGTCAAAGGGCGCAAGAGCCAATCTGAAAAGTTCGCCGGCGCAGACAATTCCTATAGTATCGAAGCTATGATGGGTGATACACGTGCCCTCCAGGCAGGCACCTCCCACAACCTTGGTCAAAATTTTGCCAAAGCCTTCGACATACAATTTTTAGACCAGAACAATCTACTTCAATACGTATGGACCACTTCCTGGGGTTTATCCACTCGCTTTGTTGGTGCAATCATCATGACCCATGGAGATGACCAGGGTCTTGTGCTACCCCCGAAATTAGCTCCGTTCCAGATTGTCATCGTCCCTATTTATAAAAATGACGAGGAGAAATCTCTCGTCATGCCTGTGGTAGCTAAAGTGGAACAGGATCTTCAAAGCTTTAGACTAAAAGTTGACCGCCGGGAAGAGGTCACCCCTGGTTTCAAGTTCAATGATTGGGAAATGCGTGGAGTACCTCTACGGATTGAGATCGGTCCCAGGGATGTCCAAAATAGCACACTTGCTTTTTCCCGTCGAGATATGCCTGGTAAGGCTGGCAAGACTTTCGTAAAAAATACCCAGCTCGAAGCCCAGGTTGCTGAAGCCTTGCAGTCTATCCAGGCAACGCTTTTTGAGCGTGCCCTTGCCTTCCGACGGGCAAATACATATGAGCCAAAAGATTACGATGAGCTAAAAACTGTCGTGGATAAAGGTTGGGCATTCTCCTGGTGGTGTGGCGACCCAGAATGTGAAGCCCAGGCAAAAGAGGAAACTAAAGCCACCACCCGTTGCATCCCTCTTGAACAGGATTCCGGTCAAGGGAATTGCATCATATGCGGCAAACCCGCAACTGAGAAGGTAATTTTCGGTCGGGCTTATTAATTATTCCTTTATTCTATTATTTTAGGGGTGGGGTGTGACCCACCCCTAAAATAGGACGAATTCAATGGCTATGCGCATCGTGTTTTCCAAAACTCCGCATCAGCTAACTCTTGCCGTAATGCTTATCTAGACCCATATAGAATTGCAGTTCCTTTAAAATTTCTCAATGCCTGCCATCCAACCTGCCCGACTGAGAAAACAAGCCTCCGAACTTGCTGGTAAATTCAACCAACCAGCATTGTTCGTGCGTGATTTGCATTCTTTGCTCGATTTATATACCGATCATACCCACCGCCCAGGTCAGGCTGGCGAGCCTTCACCGCTCATTGCAACGTATAAAACCCCTCCTCAGGTTATCGGTCAGGTATGGCGCGAATTAATGCCACTTATAAATCAACAACCAGCTGATGTATTACCTGTATGCGATGCTTTATGGGCAGAACCAAATTATGATCTTCAGTTGTTGTCTGCCCGCTTGCTTGGGCAGGTTCCTGTAAATCCGCCCAACCCTGTAATTGATCGCCTTAATTCCTGGGTGTGCCAGGGGCTTGATAATCAAGTTTTAGACGGGCTGTTTGAATTCGGGATGACTCGGCTGCAGCAAGACGCACCTGGCAAATTATTGGAATTAGTTTCCTCCTGGGTGGGCTCATCTACCCCACACGTCCAACAGGCTGGCTTACGGGCCCTGTTGCCTATCATTAACCAATCTGGCAGTGAAAACCTACCTTCAATCTTCCGGATACTAACACCTTTTCTGCGTGTTGCCCCTCCCAGTCTTCGCCCGGATATCCTCATGGTACTGTCTGCCCTTGCTCACAGCTCACCCTCCGAGACTGCTTATCTCCTGCACCAGAATCTCTCGACCCCCGATAATCCCGACACAGCGTGGTTCATCCGCAAGGTGTTGGATGAATTCCCAACAGATGCACAAATTGGTTTGCATAATGCGCTAAAGGGAAAAAGATGAGATACAAGCCGGTTGCTTGATGAGTGTTTAGCAAATTCAAACATACCCATTCTATAGCCAGATGTCAGCTGCTTCTTCGGATTCCACTCAATAAATCAAAGAGATTGCGTTCTTTGCTTATGAAACCCCGTACACCAGGCAGCCTCAGAAATTCCCATTGGTGAAATTGACCTTACCCAACGGAGTTAAGCAGGGCTTTTTGCTCCCCAAGCTGGATACAAAACTCATTTATCACAATCTCCCCCGGTTAATCTGAAATGAGTAATCCCGCGTATTCATTCAAAAATAATATCCTATCCCCATATTAACTATCTAACATTCAACCTATTATTTTTGTTATGCGTTTTTCCCCTGCTCACCGAATCTTAATTGCTGATTCCGGTAGTCTCTGGTATAATCCCCCCGCTGACTAGACCGCGTAGTGGCTGGTGCTACCGCGCTGGAGACCTGCAGGAAGCAAATCTAAAATAATTGGAGCAGATGTCATGGATAAGGAAACAAAAGCAAAAACAATGGAAACTTTCGCCCGACATGAGGGCGACACCGGTTCACCGGAAGTGCAGGTTGCAATACTTTCAAACCGCATTTCTGAACTCACCGAGCATTTACGTGAGCACAAGCATGATGAATCATCCCGTCGGGGATTACTCAAGATGGTTGGCCACCGCCGTCGATTGCTTGCTTATATCAGGCGCAATGACTACCAGCGCTACATGGCGCTGACTGATCGGTTGAACATCCGCCGAAAATAAAAAGACCCACCCTTGAGTAGATGGGAAGCAGATTTTCCCATCTACTCTTTTTTTGGGAGAAATTAAACCAGCCTCAGGTTGGGAATTGATGGATAGCGAGAACAATGAAAGGCGGCTTTTTTTGTCGTCTAAATGAGTGGGCGGTTTGTGACGCCTGTGCCCGGTTATCGCTAACTCTCAGTTTCTGACCTGCAAGCCAAATTTATATAAGGAGAAACTGAATAATGAAACCTGAATTAAAACAATATATGTCGATGGTTGGTGGAAAACCCATCACCTTCGAAACCGGTACGCTTGCCAGTCAGGCGGGTGGTGCCGTCACTGTCCGTCTGGGCGACACGATGATCTTCGCTGCCGCCACCATGAGCCCTGAGGTGCGCCTCGGAATCGATTACTTCCCCCTCACTGTAGATTATGAGGAACGCATGTATGCTGGAGGGCGCATCCCAGGCTCGTTCTTCCGCCGCGAAGGAC
>Ga0315297_10002991_pt1 | contig 10814 bp, 11 predicted proteins | sample YL17G15_0_MG_FD_203628 | JGI IMG/M metagenome (GOLD analysis project Ga0315297, IMG submission 203628) | Sediment microbial communities from Yellowstone Lake, YNP, Wyoming, USA - YL17G15_0 | ecosystem: Environmental > Aquatic > Freshwater > Lake > Sediment | place: USA: Wyoming | collected...
AACTCCTCTTCGAGACCATGCTGGAAGGCGCGCGTGCGTTCCACGCCGCACTCGACACGGTCCCTGAGGACGTGCCGGCCGTCGAGCGCATCCGCTTCGCTCTGCGCGGACATCTCGGCGTCGTTGCGGACCAGCTCGATGTCGCGACGGTGTTCACACGCGAGTGGCGTTACCTCGACGACGAGTACCGTGAGGAGATCCTCGCCGAGCGGCGCCGGTACGAGGAGCGGTTTCGCGCGCTCTTCCGCGAAGGCGTCGAGGCGGGCGAGTTGCGCGCGGATCTGGACTCCGGGGCTGCCGCGCTTCTGATGCTCTCCGCCGCCAACTGGGCGTACACGTGGCTGATTTCGGGGCGGGACACCGACGAGCTGGCCGATCGTTTCACTGCGATCCTCGTCGACGGCATCCGCGGCTACGCGACTCCCCGGTGAGCCGGCTTCTCATCGCGAACCCGTGGGCCACTCGCGTCGACGAGGAGCGGCTCGCGGCAGTGCGCGCGGCGCTTCCCGAAGACACGGAGCTGCGGATGACGAGCGCCCGTGGCGAAGCGACCCAGATCGCCCGCGATGCCTCCGGCCACGTCGATGCCCTCTACGTCTTCGGCGGCGATGGCACGTACAACGAGGTGCTGAACGGCATCGACGCTACGACTCCGATCGGCCTCATCCCAGGAGGAGGAACCAGCGTGCTGCCCCGTGCGCTCGGCCTCCCCAACGACCCTGTCGGCGCCGCTCGCAGGCTCGCGGCGGGATCGACGCGACGTATCGGCGTGGGTCGGGTCAACGGGCGTCGGTTTGGTTTCGCTTGTGGGATCGGTCTCGACGCCGAGGTCGTGCGTGCGGTCGACGAGCTCGGCCGACGGTCGGACGGCCGTCGGCCGAGCAACGTCAAGTTCGCCTGGACAGGTGCGCGCACCCTCGGCCGCCATCGTTTTCAGCTCGAGTCGGCGCTCGAGGTCATCGATCACGGGCGTGCCGCGTTCGTGCTCGTCTCGAACGGGCCGGCGTACAGCTATGCGGGCCGTGTCGCCGTGCGCCCGGCGCCGCACGCGAGGTTCGACGGTGGCCTCGACCTGGTCGCGCCGATTCGGCTCCGGACGCGCGAGCTTCCGTGGTTCGCGTGGTACGCGTTCGGCCGGGGTGACCGGACGAAGGTGCGCAATCTGTTGTATGCCCACGACGTGGATCGGCTCGAGGTCGTGTGCGACGCGCCGATGCCGCTTGAAGTGGATGGCGAGGATCTCGGTGACGTCGCGCGCGTCGTGATCGAGGCCGAGCGAGATGCCGTGACGGTGTTGGTGTAGGACGCGGAAGCGGGTCTCTCGGAGGGCGAGGCATGCCTCGCCCCTACAATCCGGCCCGATGAGCCAGGTGCTGCCCGCGGAAGGAGGCTTGCGCCGTGTCATCGGTGACGGCGACGCGCTCCCCGACGGCGAGGTCGAAGGCCTCGGCCCGGAGCAGCTGCTCGCGCTTTACCGGGACCTCATCCTCCTCCGCACCTACGACGAGCGCTCGGTGATTTACCACCGCCAGGGCCGCATCGGCACCTACGCGATCTACTGGAACCACGAGGCGATGCAGGCCGGTTCGGTCTTTGCTCTCGAGCAGCGCGACTGGATCTTCCCGAGCTACCGCGAGTCCGCGATCGGTCTCCTGCGAGGGATGCCCCCCTCGACCGTCCTCTCCTGGTGGCGCGGGCATCCGGCGGGCTGGTGGAATCCGGAAGACTACGGAGTGGCGTCCATCTGCGTTCCCATTGCTACGCATGTGCCGCATGCCGTCGGCTTCGCCTGGGGCTCACGACTGAAAGGGGAGGACCGCGTTGCGATCGCGTACTTCGGCGACGGCGCAACCTCGGAGGGTGCGTTCCACGAAGGTGCGACTTTCGCGGGAGTCTTGAAGGCGCCAGCGATTCTCTTTTGCAACAACAACCAGTGGGCGATCTCGACCCCCGTCAGTGCGCAGACTGCCGCGCCCGCGCTTGCCGACAAGGCGATCGGGTACGGGATGCCCGGCGTGCGGGTGGACGGGGGCGACGTTCTCGCCGTGTACGAGGCGACGCGGGAGGCAGTCGAGCGCGCACGGGCAGGTGAAGGGCCGACGCTGATCGAGGCGGTCACCTACCGATCGGCGCCCCACGCCACCGCTGACGATCCCTCGATCTACATTGACGAGGAGCGCGTCCGAGAGGAGCGCGCGAACGAGTGCGTGGGGCGTTACGAGCGCTACTTGATCCGCGCTGGGGTCCTGACGGACACCCGAGCGGAGGAGATGAGGCAGGAAGCGCTCGAGACGATGCGGAACGGCATCGCCGAGGCCGAGGCCGAGCCGCCCGCGGATCTTTCGCTCGTCTTCGAGCACGCCTACGCAGATCCGCCGTCGTCGCTCGCGGGCGATCTCGAGGAGCTGCGGAGGATCCTCGAGTGAAGGAGCTCTTGCTCGTCGAGGCGGTGAACGACGCGCTTCACGTCGAGATGGAGCGCGACCCCTCGGTCATGATCCTGGGCGAGGACGTCGGGCGGCTCGGAGGCGTTTTCCGGGCAACCGCCGGGTTGCAAGATCGATACGGCGCGGATCGATGCGTCGACACTCCGCTCGCCGAGGCGGGGATCCTCGGGACTGCCGTGGGACTCTGCATGGCGGGCTGGAGGCCCGTCTGCGAGATGCAGTACGACGCCTTCAGCTACCCCGCGCTCGACCAGTTGATCAACCACGTCGGCCGGTACCGCTGGCGAACGCGGGGGAAGATGTCGTTCCCGCTCGTGATCCGCATGCCCTACGGCGGGAGCGTCCGCGCGCCCGAGCTCCACGACGACTCGCCCGAGACGTACTACGTGCACACGCCCGGCGTGAAGGTCGCGATCCCTTCGACGCCAGCGGATGCAAAGGGTCTCATTGCGGCTGCGATCCGCGACCCGGACCCGGTCGTCATCTTCGAGCCGAAGCTGATCTACCGGCTCGCGCGGAGTGACGTTCCCGAGGGTGAGCACGTTGTCCCGCTCGGGAAGGCGCGCATCGCACGCGAGGGGTCCGACGTGACGATCGTCGCCTACGGTGCGATGGTCGGCGTCGCCGAGCGTGCGGCGGATGCGCTCGAGAGTGAGGCTTCGTGCGAGGTCGTCGACCTTCGGTCGCTGAAGCCCTTGGACGAGGAAAGCCTGCTCGCGTCGGTCGCCAAGACCGGGCGCGCAGTCGTCGTACAGGAGGCTCCGCGGGTGTGCGGCTTTGCCGCCGAGGTCGCTGCGATCCTCGCGGAGAAGGCGATCTTCGACCTCCGCGCGCCGGTGCTCCGCGTCACGGGTTACGACGTGCCGTACCCCTACTGGCAGCTCGAAGATGCGTACGTACCCTCGGAGGCGCGCGTCGTCGACGCTGTCCGCCGCGCCCTCGCGGCCTGACGATGTCCACGGCAGGTGTTCAGATCGGCGTTGTGGCGCTGTTCGCGCTCACGTGTGGCGCGCTCGAAGGCGCCTGGACGCGCGGACGACTGGGCGCAACCGCTATTGCGCTGTTCGTCGTCGCCAGCTTCGTCTGGGTGGCCAGCTTCGCGGCGATCGCCACCGGGTACCACGACGCCGATGGATTCGCCAGCTGCAGCGATGACTGCTCCACGGTTCAACACCTTTCTGCGGTCGGGTTTCTCGCTCCTCCGCTGCTGATCTCGCTGTCCGCCCTGGGGATGCTCGTTGCGCTCGGCCACCGGTGGTGGCTCCGGCGTCGCCCGATCGACGAGAATCCCGCCTAGTGGCAAACGCTTTCAAGCTCCCGGATCTCGGCGAAGGCCTCACAGAGGGTGAGGTCGCACGCTGGCTCGTGGCTGAAGGACAAGAGGTGCGCGAGGACGATCCGCTCGTCGAGATCTCCACGGACAAGGCCACGGTCGAGATCCCGTCGCCGTATGAAGGCACGGTGCTTCGCATACTCGTCGCGGAAGGGGAGATCGCTCCCGTAGGAGCCGAGCTCGTGATCATCGGCGCTCCCGGCGAGTCGATCCCGGTGTCGGAGCCCGAGGCGCCAAGTAGCACTCTGTTACAAGGTGCTGGGGCGGTTGCCGGCTCCAGGGGCACCGCCAGAGTGCAGGCGACGCCGGTCGTCCGGCGTGTCGCTGCCGACCTCGGAGTCGACCTCGCCGACGTGAGCGGAACCGGGCCGGGCGGTCGGATCACCGAGGACGACGTGCGGGCCGGCGCGTCGATTATTGCGCCGAAGGAAGGCCGACGCGAGAAGCTCCGCGGCGTGCGTCGTGTGGCCGCCGAGCGCATGGCGCGGGTGCAGCGTGAGGTTCCGGCGGTGACCTGGGTCGAGGATTGCGACTTCGAGAGCGTTCCCATGGCTCACCTCGTCGCAACAGCAGTGCTTGCGTGCGCGAAGACGCTTACCGAGTTCCCCGAGCTCAACGCGCGACTCGACGGTGACGAGATCGTCTATCTCGACCGCTACGACATCGGGGTCGCGGTTCAGACCGATCGCGGACTCGTCGTTCCGGTCGTCCGTGGTGCGGAGTCGAGGACGGTGGAGGAGATTCACGGTGAGCTCGAGCGTCTCGCGGCAAGCGCACGCGCCGGCAAGCTCGAGCCGCACGAGGTTCGCGACTCGACATTCACCATCACAAGTGCCGGCAAGCTCGCGGGCCTCTTCCAGACACCATTGATCAATCATCCAGAAGTCGCGATTCTCAGCATCGGGCGGATAGCACCGCGAGCGGTGGTTCGCGATGGCGAGATCGTCGTGCACTCCACCGGCGCGATCGCGATCAGCTTCGACCACCGGGTTGTCGACGGCGCGCGAGCAGCCGCGTTCGGCCTCGCTGTGATCGCGCGGCTCCAGGGGTCAGGGCCGGAATCGAACCCATAGGGCCCGACTCCTCTGCGCCTCTCTAGACTGCCCGCCGTGGGTAGCTGGTACACGATAGGCCTCTGCCTGGGACTCGGGCTCGGGCTCGGCGTAGCGCTCGTCGGGATCCTTGGCTCGAACGTGATCGGCGTTGGGGTCGGCGCATTCGTCGGCGCCGCGGCCGGCGCGGCGATTGGATTCGCGATCGGCGACACGGTCGAACTGATCGCCGGCGCCCTCGGCGGCTTCCTCGGAGCACTGGCAGCGGCGGCAGTCGTTCACGGTGCGCTTCGGCGAGGCGGGACCCGCATCGGGATCGCCGCTTACGTCGGTGTGCTCGGGCTCCTGATCTGCCTCCTCGCCTTGATTCCTGCAGTGGGATACGTCGAGGCCGTCGCGATCCCACTCCTGGCCGCCCGTATGCGCGGTCGCCAGGCCGCTCGCTTCGCCGGGCTGCGAACGCTCGCCAAGTGAATTTGCCCGCTGACGCCGCTGAGGCGCGCGGGCGGATGGTCGAGCACCAGCTGCGGCGGCGCGGGATCTCGGACGAGCGCGTGCTCGTCGCGATGGGCCGCGTTCCTCGCGAGCTCTTCGTCCCCGAGGATCTGCGCCAGTACGCCTACGAGGACGGTGCCCTTCCCATCGGCCACGGCCAGACGATCTCCCAGCCGTTCATCGTCGCGACGATCTGTGCGCTGCTCTCACTCGACGGCCACGAGCGTGTCCTCGACGTCGGGACCGGCTCTGGATACCAGGCGGCTGTACTCGCGGAGCTTGCAGCGGAGGTAGTGACGGTCGAGCGTATCCCCGAGCTCGCGGAGGGTGCCCGTACCGCTCTTGCGGAAGCCGGGTACGAGCGCGTGGACGTGCGGACCGGAGACGGCTCACTCGGGATTCCGGAGCGGGCACGGTTTGCAGCGATCGCGGTCGCAGCTGCGGCTCCGTCGGTTCCACCCGCTCTCTATTCTCAGCTCGAGGAGGGTGGCCGGCTCGTTGTTCCGCGAGGTTCCCGCTTGGGGCAGGAGCTCGTCCTCGTCGAGCGAACGGCGGACGGGCCTCGGGAGCGGGCTTCCCTCGCATGTCGGTTCGTTCCGCTGCTCGGTGAGGAGGGCTTTGCAAGATCCTGACCCGACCGGGGGTCGGCGTGACCGGGGTTACGACTACCCTGCGGTCCCGGTGGAATCCCCTGCTGAAGCCGTCTCCGGGACGCCGCGTGCCCGCGTCGGCGCTGCGCTGCGACGTCGCGGCAACTGGGCGCAGCTCGCCAAGTTCTGCGTCGTCGGCGGGAGTGGCTGGGCCGTCAACATCGTCGTTTACATGCTCCTGCTCAACGGCTTTGGTCTCCACTACATCTCGGCAGCGGTCGGTTCATTCGTCGTCGCGGTGACGAACAACTACATCTGGAATCGGCGCTGGACTTTCCGCGACCAGCGCGGCGGCGTCGCCTATCAAGGGATGAGGTTTCTCATCGTCTCCACACTGGCGCTCGGTGCGAATCTCCTCGTCCTTCAGCTGCTCGTGAGCACTGGACTCGACAAGGTTCTGGCGCAGGCAATTGCCATCGTGCTGGTCACGCCGGTTAACTTCGTCGGCAATAAGCTCTGGTCGTTCGGACCACGGCGCTAACGGCGGTCGCGCTCGCGGCCACAGCTCTCGTCCTCGCGTCGACGGCGAGCGCGACGACGACTCCGACGGAGCCGGCACTTCCCTCGCCCGTACCTTTGGCGTCAGAGCCTCCTCGGCTCGTCGAGGAATCAGCTACCGAGGCGGCGCTCGCGCACCCGAAGATCACAGCCTGGCTCGAGCGCTACCCGTCGGGCCCCACCACGTCGGCCACCTTTCGCTCCGACTCGCGCACGTGGGTCGTGAAAGCATGGTCGGGGGAAGCCGGGCAGGTCGCTCAGGTTGTGGTGGAGGACACGACCGGTCGAGTCTCCGAGTCGTGGACAGGACCTCAGGTCGCGTGGAAGATGGCACGCGGCCGGGCCGGGGCGTTCGGCGGCAAGACACTCCTGAAGCCGTACGTCTGGCTTGCCTTCTGTCTGATCTTTCTGGTTGGGCTCGCAGATCTTCGGCGCCCGCTCTCGGTACGCAACCTCGATCTGCTCGTTCTCCTCGCGTTCTCGATTTCGCTTGCGTTCTTCAATCGCGGCGAGATCTTCCGGAGCGTTCCACTCGTCTACCCGGTGCTCGGCTATCTCCTGGTGCGGGGGCTGTGGGTCGGCTCGGGGAGGCGGGCGGGCCCGCTCCGCTCCGTCTGGCCGACGTGGGTGCTCGCCGCAGCCGCTGTCTTCCTTCTCGGCTTTCGGATCGGCCTCAACGTCGAGACACCCCGCGGCGTCATCGATGTCGGGCTCGCCGGCGTGGCCGGCGCGAACAGGGTTCTCGACGGCGAGGCTCCGTACGGGAACATGCCTCAACGCGGGACCCTCGAGCCGTGCGGCCCCAAGGACACGGACGGGCAGGTTCGCGAGCGCATCCAGAAGAATGGTCGTTGCGAGTCCGCAATCGAACGGGGTGACACGTATGGCCCCGTGTCGTATCTCGCTTATGTGCCGGCCACCGCGATCTTCGGCTGGAGCGGGAGGTGGGACTCGCTTCCCGCTGCCCACGCGACGTCGATCGCGTTCGATCTCCTCACGATCCTCGGGCTCGTCCTCGTGGGGCTCCGGTTCGGCGGGTTCCGCCTCGCCGCCTTGCTCGCGTTCGCCTGGACCGCGTACCCGTTCACCGTGTACACGCTCAATGCGAACACGAACGACGCAATCATGCCCGCCTTCCTCGTGTTCGGCTTCGCGCTCGTCTCGTCCGCGTGGGCAAGGGGTGGGGCGGTTGCGCTCGCCGGCTGGGCTAAGTTCGGAGCCCTCCTCCTGGCTCCGCTCTGGGCGACCTACCCGAGCTTCGACGTGCGACGGCTCGTGCGCTTTGCAGTCGCTTTTACCGTGGCGACCCTGCTCGCGTTCACAGTACTGCTGCTCGAACCCGATCTCTGGAGAGCCGTGCGGACATTCTGGGATCGCACGCTCGGATTTCAGGTCGGCCGCGATTCCCCGTTTTCGCTCTGGGGCTGGGGGCAGTACCACGCCGCGGGAATCCCCGACCTCGGCTTCATCCAGCCCGCGCTGGTCGTGCTTACGGTGGCGCTCGCCCTAGTCGTCGCCGTCCTGCCGCGCAGAAAGGGCCCCGTCGAGCTAGCGGCCCTGACTACGGCCGTGCTCGTCGCCTTTCAGCTCACGCTGACCCACTGGTTCTACCTCTATCTGCCCTGGGTGCTTCCGTTCGTGTTGCTCTGGCTGTTGCTTCCCGAGCCGTCAGACGATCACGGAAACGGAACGCGCACCGCCTCGATCGAGGAGGCCTTCCCCGTCTCGGCGTCGCACTCGATGAGCGCACCCTCGATGCGCACGCCCCCCTGAGCGGTTTGGAAGCGCACGGGCAGCCCGGTGCGCATTCGTCGAATGGCGAGGTCCGCTTCGACGCCGATCACGGAGTCGTGAGGACCCGTCATACCGGCATCCGTGATGAACGCGGTGCCCTTGGGAAGCAGGCGCGCATCGGAGGTCTGAACGTGAGTGTGCGTGCCGACGACAGCAGTGACCTTGCCGTCCAGCCAGCGGGCGAGCGCAGCTTTCTCGCTCGTCGCTTCGGCATGCGCGTCGACGAGGATGAGGGGTGTGGCGCGGCGGGCTTCCTCGACGAGGTCGTCGATCAGCTCGAACATCGAGGTCGCTGGATGGAGGAACAGAGAGCCGAGCACATTGATAACCGCAAGACGCGAGCCATTGGCTAGAGGCACGATTGCGAGACCGCGCCCCGGCGTGTTGGTCGACGTGTTCGCCGGCCGAACCACGCGATCGGAAGCGTCGAGGTAGGGACCGATCTCGGTGCGCCGGAACGCGTGGTTGCCGAGCGTGATCGCATCGGCGCCCATCGCGAGCAGCTGATCGGCGAGACGCGGTGTGATCCCGATCCCATCTGCGGCGTTCTCGCCGTTGATGACGCAGGCGTCGACCTCGAGCTCTGCCCGCATCGCTTTCAGGCGTGCATCGAGGGCCCCACGACCGGGGGCGCCTACGACGTCGGCGATGAAGAGGATGCGCAGGGCGCGGAGGTTAGATGATTGATCGGTAATTGCCGTCGATCATCTAGGGGACGCCGAGCGATGCCGACGGGTACACCCGGATCTGGACGTTGTTGCCACCGTCCGCGGCGTACCGTTCGAGTGCCTGCCGCTCGAAGCGGCTGATGTCCGTCACGGTCCCGAGCTTGGAGGATCCTGCAGCGACGTTCGCTCCGACGCTGAGCGCAGGATCCGGGCGCACGTTCTCGATCGCGACGACGAGCGATGGCGCGGACGTTGGTCGCAGCTCTATCTCTGCTCCCACCGTTCGCCCCGAGACGACGCGGTCGCGGATCGCAACGACGGTGCCGTCGACCGGGGAGTAGACGTCCGTGCCTGCGACGGCTCCGACGTCGAGCGTACGGAGTGTGCCGCTCTCGAGCTGGTACCAGGCCAGCCCGCGACGCGACGAGCCCGTGATGCGGCGCCAGAGGCGAGCCAGGAGCCCTTCGTTGGCCTGGGGCCCCACAGGCTGAAGGACGAGCGCACCCTCGGCAGCGCCGTGGAAGCCAACCGCCGTCACCCCTCCCTGAGCAACAGGCGATTGCACGCGGAGATTCCCGACGGTCGCGAGCACCTGGGACTCGGGTGGCGCTGACGTGACCGGTAGTGGCGGCACTGAGGGCGCCGAGGTGGAGCCGCCTTCGCCGTCGAACGCCGTCAGCGCGAGCGTGGCAATTCCGAGGATGCTGACGACGACCGCGACGGCGAACCACCGTGCTCGCGCCTGCGCCCGCCGCCGGTCCGCGCGAAGCCGCGCAGCGTGACGTGAGCGCGGAGTCGCCATTCAGCGGACCGTAGCAAGGTGCATCGCGCGCGAAGACGGCAGTGCGCCACGCTACGATCCGCCTCATGGCCGCCCCCGGCCCGACGATCCAGATTCCGCGCTGGATCCAACTCGTCGGTCTCCCCGTCTTGCTCATCGTCGCGTTCTTCTTCGCGCGAACGCTCGGCCATGTCCTCTTCCTCTTCCTCACCGCCGGCGTGATCGCCTTCACCCTGAATCCGCTCGTACGGGACCTCACGCGCGTCAAGATTCCCCGCACGCTGTCCGTGCTGATCGTCTACGCGATCTTTGCGACGGCTGTCGTCGCGTTCCTCGTCGCCATCGGCGCCGTTGCGTTCGACCAGACGAGGAGCGCCGCAGGGCGCATCGACGACTACGTTACAAATGTCGATTCCGGCACCGGGCAGACGGCCGCCGAGCTGGACATCGATGGGCTCCAGGCCTGGCTCGACGATCACGGGCTCGAGCAGATCCGAGTCCGTGAGCAGGTCAACGACTGGATCGACTCTCTCAGCGCCGGTGAGATCTCCGGCTATGCACAGGACGCGATCTCCTTTGCACAGGGAGCGGCCTTCTCTGCGGTAGTGCTCCTGTTCTCGCTCATTCTCATCGTGGTCATCTCGATCTACATGCTCCTCGACATGCAACGGCTGGAGCAGTCGATCGACTCACGCTTTCCGCCGCACGACGGCCCGCCGCTGACCCAGCAGATCGAGGGCGCGCTCTGGGGCTACATCAAGGGTCAGGCGATCCTCTCGACCGTCATCGGCACGAGCGCCGGGGTCGGCATGTACATCCTCGGGGTAACCGGTCTGGTCGAAGGCGCCGACGAGTACGCGCTCCTCTTCGGGCTGTGGACCGCCTTCATCGAGGTGATCCCGTACATCGGCCCGTGGCTCTCGGCGGTGCCGCCGATCATCTACGCGTTGTCGGTGGATCCCGTGGGCGTCCTCTGGGTCGCCGTGCTCTTCTTCTTCATCTACCAGGTGGAGGGGCACATCGTCGTTCCCAACGTGATGGCGAACGCTCTTCGCCTTCACCCGCTGCTCGTCATCTTCGGGTTGCTCGCGGGAGC
>Ga0315297_10002993_pt1 | contig 10810 bp, 12 predicted proteins | sample YL17G15_0_MG_FD_203628 | JGI IMG/M metagenome (GOLD analysis project Ga0315297, IMG submission 203628) | Sediment microbial communities from Yellowstone Lake, YNP, Wyoming, USA - YL17G15_0 | ecosystem: Environmental > Aquatic > Freshwater > Lake > Sediment | place: USA: Wyoming | collected...
TCGGCTGTCGGTCGGCGCTTGGCGCGCTGTCTTGGGCGCGGGCCAGGATGGGACTGTCTCGCTGACCAGTTCCTTGAGTTCCTTCTCCCAAGCAGCCAGTGTTTCGCGGCTGATCGGTTCTTCTTCGGCTTCGGTCCAGAGGACCTCGACTTCGCAAGGGACATTGAACCGCTGCTGGAAGCCCGCCTGAGGCGGACCGAATGTGTGGTTGAAATCCATGCGTGCGTAGAATCGGCCGCCTTTCGTCAGGATGATCATGATGGCGAAGTCCCATGCGCTGAAGCTCTCGCGCATGGTCTCTTCGTCGGTCGAGGAGGGCCGCTCGACGCCGGCGGATGGACTCATTTCTATGCGTTCTCAATCGAAAATCCAAAATCGAAAATTTAAAATGAGATTGGCTCACCAGTCCATATCGAGGTCCACGTGGGCCACCATCGCGCCGGAGTTCGTGCGAAACGGACGAAGGCGGATTGCTTGACCAGGACGGCGTCAACGACGGTGAAGCCTCTCTTCTCAAGCGGCAGGATTCCCATCGCCGGGACCTCGCAATCCGTCCGTTGCGCCATCGACTGCAAGTGCGAGAAGGCATAGGGTGTCATTTGAATCTTCATGATTCTGCTCCTTGTGAGATTGATGTTGACGCGCCGCCACCGTTTGAACCATTCTCACGGCCAAGGCGAAGTAGTGGCACATAATGCGAGTAGTCTGTCCGAAGGGGGATTTCGCCTGATGGAGTGTCTGCGGGTGCAGGACGTCGGCTTCTCCCGCAACGAAGGCCCCGCACGCGACGACAAGGCGGACAAGAAACGGAGGATAGCCATGAAAGATGCGGCAAATGGTGTCTCTCTTGCGAGCGAAGTCACTTCTGGGCGCGTTGCAGTTGGGCGGCGCGAGTTCCTCAGGCAATCGGTGCTGACCGCCGCCGGGACGATCGTGGCCGGTGAGTTCCGCGCGCAAAGTGAAAGTGCGGACACAAAAAGCAAGGTGGTCATTCCGCACCTACCCGGTGCCGTGGGTATCACCAATCTGAAAGTCTACGACACGGCAAGCCCTGATGGGATCAGAGGTGGCTGTCCCCATTTGCATCTCGCCTGCACAGAAGCCTACGTTGTGCTCAAGGGCAAGGGGTCAGTCCAGACCCTGAGCTGCGAAGGCTTCAAAGAAGTGATGCTCGAACCCGGTCGCCTGGTGTGGTTCACCCCAGGAGTGCTTCATCGTCTGGTCAATCGGGATGGACTACTTGAGATCCTGATCATCATGCAGAATGCGGGCCTGCCTGAAGCCGGTGACTTCGTGTTGAGCTTCAGTCCCGACATAATGGCCGATCCGACTCTCTACAACCAAGCCGCCACTCTCGCTCCATCAACGGGTGGCGACAGTACAGCCAGCGACGAATCAGCCTTTCATCGCCGCGACTTGGCGGTGATCGGCTTTAACCAACTCAGAGAAAAGTGCGCGACCGAGGGCCCGTCAGCGATGGAGGAGTTCTATCGCACGGCTGCGGCGCTCATAGAACCCAAGATCAGCCACTGGCGACAGGTCTGGAAGGAAAACGCTCTGCACGTAGTTAGTCAGACCGAGACAGCACTATCGGCGTTGGCTTCCGGCCACTTGAGCAATCTCCTGCAAGGTCGCATTTACGTTCTCCCCGGTGTTGCCGGAAACCGCCGCCCTCGCTTCTGCGGCTATGCCTATCGCTACGAGCTTGAGGGCGCTATTCAGGAACCCAATTGTGAGGATGCGTGAGTGCCATCACACGCCACAGGTACGTGTACGGGCAAACCCACAGAAGCTGCGCCGTATCGTCGGGAGTCACACTGACCCTCACCATCCGCTGAGGCAGTCCAAGTTCCGAACCAGCCCGGTGCTGCGGACTTCGCTGCGCTCGCCGCAGACCGGCGCGTTACACAATGGTCAAGGTCATTTCTATCTGGCCCGGCAAGATGGCACACTCATCGAAGTGCTCGCTGGTTTCCTCGGATTCCTCATACTCGGCCAAGCAATGCTCGCAAAGCAAAGCCGAGCCGGGTTGGTCGAACCATGCTATCGGCATGGCGGTAAGGTCGCTGTCCCAGAATTTGTCGCCGCAAGAGGCGCTACCGATTTACGATTTTAGATTCTCCATTTTGGATTTCGGATTGCGGATTTCAAAGCGGCAGCAGCAGCGATGGCAAAATGAGCGGCAGCTCTCGCAGAGCGACCCCTTGCCGATTTTGGATTTCAGATTTTCGATTTGGGATTGAAGATCAGTTACCGCTGAATCCAGTCCGTCCGTGCAATCGAGATTGGACCGCACCAAAGGCGAGAGTCTGCTGTGGCTGTTGTGGGTGCGAAGCAGGTTTTCGATCAGGTCCTTGAGGGCGAGGAAGGGCGCTTCGCGCGACGAAGTCCGCCCGGAGGGCTGTAGACGCTGTTACCGCCACGCGCGGTGATAGGTTCGCGCCTCGGTCTCATGGTCGCCCCAACCGCCTTCGCCAGTTGTGCTTCGGCGCGTGTGCGCAAATCGCGCCGTCGTTGCTGACGTGCGGGTGCTGGTAGCCGCCCTTGTCGTCGGTGTCCACGCTGTGGTTCCAGACGTGAACGCGGAATTCGTCGAGGGCGAGATTGACTTCGAGGTCGCCGATCCAGACATCGTGGAGCTCCACATTCTCCACAGTCCACCGGACTTCAGGCGGTTTCTTCGAGACCAGATCCGCCTCGTCGAGGAGGCCGCACAAGTTGGCCTCGACCGGCTCGGGCGAGGCGCTGCGCGCTTGGCGGATTTCGCGTCTGATGGCTCGCAGCCGTTCGTTGAGGGAGACTTCGTGTTCGGGCGTGGTTCGCTGGTCGTAGTGGGCGGAGACGCCATAGGAGGGGCTTCGTTCCAGTGTCATTCCTGGCGAGCTGAGCCGCCCGAGGCAGAACTGAAAGCCTTTCTCGCGGGCCAGTTGGAGCAAGCGCTCCCGGCGCTGGCGTGACCGCTTCGCCAGTCGGATTTCTTCCAGGATGCGCTGCTTCTCGGCCTGCAAATCGGGTAGGAGGGGGCCTCACGGCCCCCTCCTCCCACACCACCGGACGTACTCAGCGGTATCCGGCGGTTTCCTCTACTGGTTAAACGAGTTTGTGCCACTCGCCAAGGCTTGTTGCTGTGCTACGCCGCCGGTGCTTGCGGCTCCTCGAACACAACGGGTCCGGTTCCGCCATCGCCGTTTGCGCCGGGGCGCAGGGCCTTCGCTTCCGATAGACCCTGCCTTTGCGGTCGCTTCGCACCGGTCGAGTTTTCCAGGCGACTCCTTGCAGTAGAGGATTCGGCCCTTCCCGCTCGCGCGGTACTATGGCCTCGGCTGACTCCTGCCGCCTCGTCCCACGGATTACTCCGCTGGTAGTCGGGATCGCCCCGACCAGGCCGCAGGTCTCCCAGGGTAAGCCATGCCTCCTTCGCACGGCGTCCGCCGGATTTACCAACGCGCGTGTCCGGGTGAGTATCGGGCCTCCCACGTCCATTGCCGGGTTACCCCACCGCGCTGGCCTTCGATCCGGTTCCTGTTCGTCGAATCCGTGCTTTGCCCCGCAGCTTCCTTCAGACCCCGCCTCGCGGCGACGCCCTTGCCCGGGCTGGTGGTTCCGCTCACCGCGGCCCACAGAGGACTTTCACCTCCTGCAGACATGACATGCCTGGCGCACAGAGAGGGAGTGGCGCTCCAGAACGCGGAGCGCCACTTCCCGAACGAACGAGGCAGTCGAAGCCACTATGCCGATGCTCCTTCGATCTTGAGCGGCACGCAGGAGAGGCGGTCTCCCTCCTGAAAGACTTCGTCGGCGGTGGGCGTGAAGCCGCCCTGGCCGGTGCGCACGATGCGGACAGTGCAGTTGTCGGCGTTGACGCCGCGGACTTCGAGGAACTGGGCGACAGTGGTTCCGGCATCGAGCGTGTGGCGTTCGGCGAAACCGCCGCCGTCGCGATTGAGATACGTGATGGTGACTTTGTTGGACATGGTTCTTCTCCTTTAGCTGTGATGTGTTGTGCCCGGAAGGGCACTACGTGTTTCGGGTATTGATGGTTTCTGTGAGGGCAGTCTGGGCACCGCGTGGTAGGACGTGTTGACAAGCCGACTGAGAGTGGCTTGTGCAGGGAACTCAGTCGTGTTTCATAGGCACCACCATCCTTTCTTTATGCATCTTTCTTGTCGCTTCCGTGATTGCGAACGCGTGGGTTACTTCCAGGACAGCGTGACCGTGATGCTTTCAGGGCGGGCGCCCTGAAGGGCGAACTTCCGGACGTAGATCGAGCCGACGGCCGCCGTGTCGTCGTCCTCAGCCGCGTCGTATCGCACCGTGCTTTTGGTCTCTTTGCTCTTGTGCAGGGTGATTTCCTGCGCGTTTTCTGTCTTGGCCATGTCTGATCACCTCCTTTCGTCGAGATTCACGAGAGTCACGTTCGAGAATCGAGAAGAGATGTCACTCCTGACCGTCACCGTTCCAGTGCCAGAACGTGAGGCCGGTGTTGTGGTGGGGGGCGACGCTGCGGGAGGCGGCCGTGAGGGAGCGGAAGAGTTGGCCGTGGAAGAGGACTGCGCGGCCGAGCGGGAGGTCAGGGCATTCGACCACGATGGCTTCGTACTGCTTCTCTTTGTGCTTGGCGGTAAGCCGCGTGCCGACAGGGGGAAGCCAACAGCGCGGGCGGCGGTGGGGACGGATTGTCTGGCCTGAGGTGTTTGCCGTCTTTCCCAGGCGGACGTGGACTTGGTGCTGGCGAGCGAGGCAGCGGGCCGCCACGAGGCAATCTGTGCATACGTCGCTTGTTACGTGAAATAATCCAAAGCAGCTTGGGACTTCGCTCTCTGCGCAATCGCGCTCGTTCGCCCAAGGGTCTTCGAGACACGATTCAAACAGAAACGCCCAGACAGGGTTGTCGGTTTCCGTGCCTTCGAGCCGACTGGCAACAGCGGAGAACTCGTGGCCTCCCCAGAGCGGCGACTGGAACGTCCACCTCACGTGCGGCCACCGCTTCCCAGACACAAGCACCGCCTGAATGAGCGCTGCCACCGACCATTCTGTCTGGCCGATCAGGTGTGCCCTATGGATAAGCGCTTCGCCATCCTTCCCGTTTGGCTTGAACGCCAAATCCGGCCACGGATTCCCAAGCACCTCATTCCACCGCGCAAAGAACTTGGCGATTTCACCGATGACTTCCGCGCTCGCTCCGTCAAGCCCTTGGATGTTCGCAATCATCTCATAGGCCATAGCACTCACCTCCTCTCGCACGCTCTCCGTGAAGAATAATCGGGCCGGATGCGAAAACTGCCTTGCAGGATGAGGCGGTGATCACAGCCGGCCCCATTCCCGAAACGACGTTTCAGGCTACAGGTTTCACGTTTCAAGCAGCGGCTTGCAGGAGTCAGAGTTTCAGTTCCTTGGATTGGCCGAGGATGAAGCGAAGCGCGTCGGCGATGGCTTCGAGGCGGGCTTGGGCCTTGAGCCAGCGGGTGCGTGCCGGGCTTCCCGATTCGGTGGCCTGAAGCGACTTCTTGACCTCCGGCATCTTTGCCTCGACCCGCGCCAGGAGCATTTTGATTTCGTCCTCGGTGTGGCCGCCGAGCCGCGCGGTGACCTGAATCTTCTCGTGGGGCACCGACACGCCTTCGGCAGGAGTGAATTTCGGCGGCGACTTCTTCGGCTTCGCACGCTTCTCTTTGCCCGTAACCTTTCGCGCGGCGTCGTTGAGTTTCTTCTTCGCCTCGCGCTTGCGCGGTTCGGCCTGCTCGATCTTCTTGGCTTCTTCGACGAACTCGCGCTGCTTTTCGGGCGGCGCTTCGGCGACTTCTTGGCTCACGTCAACCGGCACAACGCCTTCGTCGGTCGCCTTGCGAAGTTCGGCGGTCGCGTTTTGGAACCAGCGGTGAAGTTCCTCGACCTTCTTCATGGTCAGGCCGACGACCTCGGCAGCGTCAGCGTAAGTGCCGCCCTTCTGGCGCACCAACTGCACGCCGCGCGCGAGTTCTGATGGCAGGAGGTCTTCGCGGTGGCGGTTTTCTTCGAGGTTGCGAATCTGCGCCTCGACATCGCTCCCGCGAAAGAAAGTCGCTTCGATGTAGGCCTGCTTGCCGTCCCAGAAGAGTTTCAACGGCGCGCCGTCTTCGGAGAACTTGTCGCGGAACGGCTTCGGCTGGTGGGTGAGAATGTGGAGGAGGTGGCGGACGCGGCGCTCGCCGGCGGTGAGGTCGTAGACCATGACCTTGCGACCGTCCTGGACTTCGCGGCGCGGACGAACCTCGACCGGCTGGATGAGGCCGTTGGCGAGTATGGATTGGAGCAGGCCTTCGTCAATCGCTTCGGCGCGCTGGCGGTCGCGGCAGTTCTGGATGAACTCGCCCATTCGGATTTGGGACATCGGGATGAGTGGCATTGCTGTGTCTCCTTTCGTTTGAAAATGAAAAGGCCCGCATGTCAGGCAACGCGCGCCAGCTGCAGGCCTTCGTTGGGCTGGGTGTGATGCTACGCGGGCTCCTGCAAGAATGACCTCACACCCGAAAGGTCATTCGCCCGTTTTGTTGGTGATGTTTGTGGTGCTTGAGAACGACGGATGTTTCAGGTTTTGGCAGGCGTGGCGGCTGAGTCGCTTGCGGCAACCACCGTCATGAGATCCGTCACCATAGGTGGTGGGGAGTTGAGCCAGCGCTGGTGACGTTGGATGAGCGACTTGACGTTGTCGCGCACCCAGTTGTTGAGGATGCGGCCGTAGGATTTCAGGAACAGTTTCGCGAAGGTCAGTTCCCATTCGAGCACGCCGTTGCTGGCAGGGCGCGCCTCGGCGGCGTGGAACTCGGTCTTGGGCCTCTTCTGGTAGGCAGGAACGTGGATTTCGATCGTCACATACCAGCGTGTGGAGTTGAAGAAGAGTGCAAGCGTGAATGCCTGCCCGCTTTCGATGCTGCCCGCCAAAGCCGATACCAGCATGGGCTGGATGAGTTCGGCGAATTCGCGGCGGGTGATGTTTGGCTCGGGATAGTCTTTGCCGAGATCGAATGAGTAGAAGCCATCGGCGCTTCGAACCATCGTGACGTGATCGCTGCCGTCGAATTCAAAGACGCCAACAGGCTTGAACTCGGCTGCCTCCCTGGGCGGGAGATAGTCTTCCAGCGGCCTGAGAGTTGTTTCGCCGAGTTCCTTCTCGATTGTCTCGACCATGGTGTGGGAGCGCCGAATCTGTTCGATCTCGCGTTCGAGCGTCCGCCGATAACCGCCGCCGGGCTGGGCCGGATCGTCGGGCCGCGTGCGTTCCTCGCTGATCAGCCGGTAGATGTACCAGTACATCTCCTTCATCTCGTAGTCGCGCAGGTCTCTGCGCCGCTGAGCGCGCACTTTCATCAGTGCCGCCACGAACTCCATCTCTTTGCAGCCGAGTTCCTTCAGGCGCGGGATTACATCGGTGAAGTTTCTGCCGAAACAAAGATGTGAGACTTCGCGCGCCGTCTGGATACCGAGTTCCAGTGCAGCGACTTCGAGGTTGAACCGTTCAGGATTTCGAAACCGCCGCTTGATCTCTTCCGGTGTGATGCCTTTCGGTCCCCACGCGCGGGGATCGAACGTGTACATGTCGCCTGTGAGCTCCGCCAGTAGGCTTTGTTTTGTTTCGCCCATCTTTGGCACCTCCTTTCAAGAGGCAGTAATGACTGTTTGGATGAGGGGAATGGCGCTCTGGGACGCGGAGCGCCACTTTCTGGAGGGGTTGGTTTGTGGCCGTTCACGGGGTTGCCCCTTCGATTTTGAGCGGTACGCAGGAGAGGCGGTCTCCCTCCTGAAAGACTTCGTCGGCTGTGGGTGTGAAGCCGCCCTGGCCGCTACGGATGATGCGGACGGTGCAGTTGTCGGCTTTGACGCCGCGGGTTTCGAGGAATTGGGCGATGGTGGTTCCGGCGTTGAGGGTGTGGCGTTCGGCGAAGCCGCCGCCGTCCCTGTTGAGGTAGGTGATGGTGACTTTGTTGGACATGGGTGTTGCTCCTTTCGTTTGTGGTTTGTTGCGCGCTGTTGGTGCGTTGCGCGTTTTGCTTTTGTTGCTGGACTTTGTGGCTGTGGTGTTGCTCCGGGGCGGGAGTGTTGGGAAACTGATTGCGGGGCAGTCTTGCGGGGGTTCAGTCTTTGTTCATAGGCATCACGCTCCTTTCGGAACAGATGGTGCAGTCGCTGTTGCGGCTGCTTTATTCGAGGCCGGCTGTGTCTTCTGGGTATTCAACACGGTAGGCGTCGCGGAATGCTCGCCAGGTCTCGTAGAGGTTGCGAAGCACCGCCATCGCGGATTGCTTCTCGTGGCCGGTGGGGTTGTGTGGCGGGACGAAATGTGCCTGGGAGTAGGAGCACAGTTCGCCGTGTTCGTCGAACTCCCAGTTGGTCTCAACGTCGTAGTCGTCTTCGTTGAACCAGCGGAAGGTCGAGACGTACTCGAACTGAATCGTGTCGGTCTTTGGGTCTCGCGCCTCTTGCTTCTCGCTTCCCGCGTTTGGCTGGGGCAGGCGAAAGCGAATCTCAATAGTTTGCAGGCCGCCGGTTGTTGCGTTGTAGGTGGGGTCGCGAAAAATGACGCACTGGTGTCCTGCGCGTGCGTGTTCGAACCATTTTGTGAAGTTCATTTTGTATCACCTCCTTTGCTTTTGAATGTGTGGGGCATGGCCCGACAGGTCGCTTGTTGATCCTGTCGGGACGTGCCTCGGTGAATCTACGCGATGTGAAGTGCGGGTTTGCCGATACGTGGGGATGTTGGGGGGATTACTTTATGATGGGGGTGTTCGGGGGGATCGTGCGGGTGGGTTATGACGCTTACGCGTGCGCCAAAGCGTTTGTTTATGTATAGGTGGGATCAGGTTGCGGTGTCTGTTGTGTAGTTGTCTATCTGCGCAATCGGTGAAATCTGGGGTTTGAAAAGAATATGGTTGGCACTACAGAAGTCTTCTGCGCTGGCCATTCCTCGTCGAGAAACAGCCGGGGCGATATTTGTCCTTGCCGCGCTCACTCAGTGGCTCGTTCAACCGCTTCGATCAGGCCTTTTTATGGCCGACTGTGAAGCAGGCATCGAGACGCGTTCCGTGTGGCAGCAGGTGCGCGAGATTAGCCCATGGCATGTCCTGTCATTCCTTGATTCAAGGAAGAATTGGATGCGCCGGGTCTCGCAATTTGTGTTGTTACGAACGAGGGAAAACAGAGCAAGTATATAAACCTTTCGGTCTCGAAAGGCCGCAAGCATCACGAAGAACCGTTTCCACGTTGGCGCAGATCGCCCGGGGGATGCCCCATCCGGGGTGGGCGATAGGACAAGTCGAGCCACGCGCGGCGAGACTTGGCCGTCTGCCGGCTTTGCCTGAACTGGCGTTCCCAATCCGTTTCGCTTTACAGGTCTTTGGACTTTCGCCGCGCGTTTAGGCCCATGATGACAATCGCCTCAAGCAGAATGAATGCCGCCCAGGGGCCGAGGTCGGTGATGCTTCTGCCGGTCTCGGAAGCCCAGGCAAGCAGGGCCACGGCCAAGAGGAATGCGAGTCCCACGGCCAGCAGTCCGCCGACGCGCAGGCCGTCGCTGTCGCGCCAGAAGGCGATTCGCGCCATGCCGCCGAAGACGAGCACGGCGATTGCCACATTACACCAGCCGCTGTTGGTGTTGTAGAAGGTTTGGAGCGGATCCATGATGTTTTTACCTCCATGAGAAAATGAGGTGGTTCTTATGCGTCTCTCGGAGACGCAACAGATTATCTATCACGGCGGGGTTGCGAATTGCTAGGACATCTTTCGTGTCCATGCGCTTTTTTCAGTGGGACTTGGATTGGACGCCGACGCTTTCTCTTTGGCGGAGAGGTTGTGAAGAACTATCTCTCACAAGCCGCCGCCAATGTGTAGAAATAGTTGATGATTGTTCTTTTTGGATGGGAATCTTGGAATAGGAGCATCGGTCCATCAGATGCGGATATTCCAAGATTCTCTTATCCGCTCGGGGAATCGGTTGGATAGGATTAGATCGCCCGGAATCGGCTCGAATAGAGGCGGTATCGCTGAAATCGCTTGTATTCAGCTCGCTCAGCAGTTCAAGCCAGGCCGGCCAATGCCAGCGAGGCTACAGGCCCGCTTACTGATGGTATGGGCCACCGTCGCAGTGTTGCGTGTTGCTGGCATGCTCATTTCGTTGGTTCTGAGTCGTCGGGATATTCCACGCGATAGGATGCCTGGCAAGTCAGCCAAGTCTGGTAAAGGTCCTGCAGTGTTTTCATAGCGGCTTGGCGGTGGGCGCCTTGTGGATTGTGGGCAGGGACGAAAGGCGCCTGTGCGTAGAGCCAGAGTTCGCTGTTCTTGTCAAACAGCCAGATGATTTCGATATCAAGGTCTCTCTGGTCGCCTTTGGGAATCACAGAGACATACTCGAGCCGGGGCGGGTCGCCTTGTTGCTGCGGTTTGCGAAATCCGATTTCGATGGTTCGCACTCCCCCTGCAGGTGCGCGGTCTGTGGAGTCGTGGAAGACCAGGTGTCGGTGCCCTCGGCGGGCGTGGATGAGCCATTCCGGGCAGTTCATCGGGATTCACCTCTTTGTTCTCGTCGGTCGGTTGTGGCCCGACAGACCACCTCCTGAACCCGTCGCTTGAAGTTGCTGCATTGTTCTGGCTTTCCTCGCGCGGCCCGGAGCCTGTGTGCATTTCATGGCCGTGGAGCGGCTGCCGGTATGGCAGGGACTTCGTCTTCGTTGAGTTGGTCGAGGGCTTGGACGAGGTCGCGGAGTTCGTCGGGCTGGCACCAGATGCTTTGGTTGCGCCATTGGTTGGTTTCGCTGTCGTAGCGGCTGTGTTGGAGGCA
>Ga0315297_10002996_pt1 | contig 10806 bp, 10 predicted proteins | sample YL17G15_0_MG_FD_203628 | JGI IMG/M metagenome (GOLD analysis project Ga0315297, IMG submission 203628) | Sediment microbial communities from Yellowstone Lake, YNP, Wyoming, USA - YL17G15_0 | ecosystem: Environmental > Aquatic > Freshwater > Lake > Sediment | place: USA: Wyoming | collected...
CGGGCCGAATTTATCAAAGACGCCTCCGGATGTCAAAATCCTGCGCTTTGAATTCCTGGCCTGATTCTTGCTATAGTGAAGGAACGAAAAGATGACCACACAACGGGTGCATCCAATGAATCGAGCGCGGGGAGTCCTGATCATCTCAGGCCTGGCCCTTTTCCTGGCCGCTTGCGCGCCTTCGACCAAGACGGTCTCCGTCGAAGTCACGGACCAGGGCCAGAAGATCCAGCAGGCCGGCGGGCTCGTCGCCAAGGGGCATTACCTGGCGTTCAAAAACGCCTGCCGGATCTACGAGCCGCTCTACGCGCGGCCGTCCCTTCGGCCCAAGGTCGCGGCGCCCTACCTCGAGGCCTGCCTGCTCCTGGCGCTGAGAGAGAAGCAGATCGGCATCGACGATCCCGCCACCATGGCCGTCGCGACGAAGGTGCTCCGCGAAAACCCCAGGCTGGCCGCGTTCGAGCCATACGCGACGCTCATTTCCGCCATCCCGCCGAAGTCGCGGGGGGTCATGCGCGATATCGATACTTCCTCATGGAACAAATCCGGTGCCGACGCCCTCAAGGCCGCAGAGGAGACCGTCCGCAAACGAGCCGCGGCGGACGAGCTCGCCGCCTACGTCCTGGCCGCCCGGTCGTGCGGTTTCGGCCGCTACTCGGGAAATTGGCCCGATCCCGCGGAGCATCTGAAGGCCTTCCCCGGCTCCCTCCTCTTGAAATATGCGGTCGCCACGTGCGGAGAGGGCCGCCCGGACCTCCTCGAGGAGATCCTTCTCCGCGAGCCCGGATTCGCCGAGGTCCATTACCACCTGGGCGAGGCCGCCCTCGCGGAAGGTCGGCTCCTCGCGGCCGAAACTCACCTGCTCGAGGCCTATGAAACCATCCCCGAATCGCCCCAGACGCGGATCCTGCTGGCCGGGATCTATTTGGCGACCGAGGAATTCGACCGCAGCCTCCAATTCTACGACCTTACCCTCGAGATCTCGCCCGAGTTCCGGGACGCCCTGCTCGGCAAGGCCATCTGCCTGAGCTATCTCGGCCGGTTGGAGGAGTCGATGGGCGTGCTCGACCGCATCCTGGAGCTCGGCTACTGGCTCCTCGGCGAGGCCCACTACTGGCTGGCCTGGAACCTCCACGAGCTCAAGCGGAACCCCGAGGCCCTCCGCCACATCGACGAGGCCAAGGGACGGCTCCCGACGAATTCCGAGGTCTTCGGCCTGGCCGGGACGGTCTCCCTCGACCTTGGCGAGCTCGACCGGGCCGAGACGGACTTCCGGGAATCCTTGAAATACAATCCCCAGAACGTCGAGTCGCTCTTCGGGCTGGGCACGGTCGCCGGCCGGAAAAGCCTCTGGCTGGTTTCGGCCGGCTTCTACGAGAAGGCGGGCGAGGCCTGCGGGGCCGCCGCGGCCGCCTTCAGAGCGAAGATCGAGGAGATCAAGGCTTCCGCCCTGTCCGAGGAGCGGAAGGCCAGGCTCGTCCGGAAACGCCAGGCTCAGGTCGACCGCCTCGAGTTGACCCGGGCCACGTCCTACTATGACGCCGCGGCGGCCTTCTCCAATGCCGGGCTCAAGGACAGGGCCGTCGCGGCGGCGGAAAAGGCCGCGGTGCACCCGGCCCTCAAGCAGAAGGCCGAGGAACTGCTCCGCTCGATCAGATGACTATGGTCTTTCGTCGAATATGTGCGGACGCGGAGGGACTCCCTCCGGGTCCGCAACCTTAAACGGATCGGTGGCGTCCGGCGTATTCTCTGATGGGGAAAGGGCTTCACGGCTCCAGGGACGAGAGAGGGATCGTCGGGGATTGCCTGGCCGGCCGGGCCGGCGCCTACCAGCGCCTGGCCGAGGCCTACGGCTCCCTGGTCATGTCGGTGGCCCTCAACGTCCTGGGGAACAGGGAGGACGCCGAGGATGTCTTCCAGGAGACTTTCATCCAGGTCTTCCGGAATCTCGGCCGCTACGACCCGGAGAGAAGCTTCAAGACATGGCTCCTGACCATCGTCTACAGGAGATCGCTCGACATGATCAGGAAGAAGCGCCGGTTCTCGGATTTCACTGCCCGGGCCAGGCACGAGCCGGCGGTCGTCGCCGGGAACCCCGGCCCGGACCGCGACGGCACGGGGCCGCTGCCCTCCCGGCTTCTGGAGAAGCTGTCCCCAAAGGAGCGGACGGCCCTCTGCCTGTGGGCGAACGAGGGGTACACGGCCCGGGACATCTCGGGCGTCCTGGGGTGCACGGCCGGCACCGCGCGGGTCCTCCTCTTCAACGCCCGCCGGAAGATCAAAGCGCTGATGGAGAACGACCATGGCCTCTTGCAAAATTGTTGACTTCCTTTATGCCGCGGTCCCGTCCCGGTTCGTCCGGGATCTCCTCATCCGGACCCACATCGAGAAGTGCGCCCGCTGCCAGGCCCGTCTCGTTTCCCGGCCCGAGGCCGGGGCGCTCTTCGTCAGGCCCGGAGAGGTGGGGGAAACGGCCGGGCCGTGGCGGAAGGTCGAGTCCCGGGCCGGACACGCCTTGACGATCCCCGGCCGAAGAGCCCCTTGGCTCCGCTGGGAGTGGGCCGCCGGCGCGGCGACGCTCCTCGTCGTCGCGGCCGCGGGCTTCTGGCTCCTCCGCAACGTGGAGTCCGGGGCCGTCCGGGCGGATTTCGCCCGGCCCGCGGACCGCTTCGAGATCAACTATGTCAACGTGGGCGGAGCGCCCGCGCAGACGTTCGTCTATCAGCCGCAGGGATCGGACACGGTCTTCGTCTGGGTGGGGAAGACCCCTTGAAGGAGGGACGGCCATGAAAAGAATCATCGTTTCGCTCGTTCTTCTGGCAGCGGCGGGGTTGTGGGCCCCGGCGGCCGGGGCCGGCTGCGGCGGAGCCGTGACGTATCCGGTGCCGGGCGGCCTCCTCAACCTCCCGGACCCGCAACTTCCGCCGCCGGGCGTCGAGCTCGAAATGCTCATCCTCGAGGGCGTGAGGGACGTGGCCGTCCCGCCGGCCAAGGTCGTCACCTCCTCCTTCCTGAGGTTCCTCCATTACAAGACCCTTCAGCCTGAGGAGGGCCTCGGCGCCGAACAGCAGATCAAGCAGGTCTTCAATCTGAAGGACGCCCGGCTCATCAACGCCGTCAACCTCAGGTGGGAGAAAGGGAAGTCCGAAAAAGCTTTCCATGTCTTCCGGCTGGACAGCCGGGAATACGTGATCCTCGTAACGCCGGGGAAGGCGGCCGAACCGCGGCAGTTCCACATCGAGGTCCTCGAGCAGGGCGCGAAGGACAAGGCCAGCCTCCTCGACATGGAGTTCAACATCCCGCAGAGAACGGCCGCCGTCTTCGGCTTCGAGGACACCCAGGGGAAGCCCTATTTCCTGTCGTTCAAGGTCCTCCGCACGGCCCCCGAAACGACTCTTCCGCCCAAGCTCATCAAGATTGTCGACCCCGTCTACCCCGAGAGCGCCCGCAGTTCCAATGTTCAGGGAAGCGTCGTCCTGGAAGTCACGACGGACACCTACGGCCGGGTGGTCCGGGCAGCCGTGGTCAGGTCCGTCCCGCCGCTGGACCAGGCGGCGATGGACGCCCTCCTCCAGTGGGCTTATGAACCGGCCGTCGTCGACGGCGAGCCCCGCTCTGTCACCTTCACCGTCACCATCCGTTTCAACCTCGTGGACGGCAAGGGCGTGACCGGGATCCTCATGGGAGGCGTGACGGGCGGCGTCGAAGGTGGCGTCGCGGGCGGCGTGGTGAGGACCGTCCCGGTCGCCCCTGTCCAACCGATGGTCCGAGCGACAGGTCAAGAGAAAGCAGGACCAGATAAGGACGCGGTAAGGGTCAAAGACCGCATCCGGCCACCGAAGCGTGTCAACTCCGTGGAGCCCGTTTATCCCGAGGCCGCCCGCAAAGCGCAGGTCGAAGGCGTGGTCATCCTCGAGGCCACGATGGACGAGGAAGGTAACATCGAGTCGGTCAAGGTCCTGCGCTCCATCCCCATCCTCGATTCCGCGGCCGTCGATGCCGTGAAGCAGTGGAAGTACGAGCCCATGGTCATCAACGGAAAAAGGACGAAGGCCATCTTCACCGTCACCGTGCGCTTCATGCTGGATTCGGGGGACAAGCAGAAGGACCTCGACAAGTTCGCTCAGGGGGCGGTCAAGGCCGAGGGCGCGGTCAAGCCGCCCAAGCTCGTCAAACTGGTGGAACCCGTTTATCCCGAAGAGGCCAGGAAATCCGGCGTCGAGGGAGTCGTCATCCTGGCCGCGAAGACCGACGCGACGGGCCGCGTCCAGGACGTCCTGATCCTGAGGTCGATCCCTCAGCTCAACCAGGCGGCCATCGATGCCGTCAAACAGTGGATATACGAGCCAATGGTCATCGACGGCGTGGCTACAACCGTCGTCTTCACGGTGACGGTGAGGTTCCAGATCCCCGATAAAGAGAAGGAAAAAGAGAAAAAATAGGCTATTTCGCCTTGAGGCCCAGGATCCAGGCCTTGAGGGTCTCGAGCTCGGCTTCCGGCATGTGTTTCCCCCGGGGCATCTTCGCGTCCTTAATATCCTCCGCGCCCAGGATCTTTTTAAGCATGTAACCTGCCTCGGGGTTGGCCGTGTCGATGAGCTTGAGCTGCGGCATTTCGACGCTCGGGGCGTTGATGGCCGAGGCGATCTTCGACGGGATGAGGCTCAACCCCTTGGGGGGCCGCTGGCCCGTGTGACACGTGGCGCAGTGTTTCTTCATGATCTGGACGATATCCGGGGGGATGTCCTTCGCGGCCGGGCTCGTGGTCTGCGCGAGGACCATCCCCAGCTCCGAAAGGACCAGGCCCGCGAGTATCAGGACAAGCGCTCTCTTCATTTTTTCGCTCCTTATTCCATTTTCGTGTATTTGAGCTCGGACCCGAACAGGCTGTGCGGGATGAGGTAGATGACGAGCGTCACGACCGACGCCGTCACGACCGCCAGCCGGGCCGGCTTCCCCTTGCGTCCCGCGGCCAGGGCCACGATCCAGAGGAGGAAGGAGATGAGGGTCTTGTTGTCGGTGAGGTCCATGCCGAAGGGGAAGCCGCTCCAGAGGACGCCGAAGGCGTACTTCTGGACGAGAGGCCCGAGGATGAAGCCGCCGACGAAGATCAGCCCGGCCGCCCAGAGGACGAAGCGGCGCGGGTTCCTCTTCTTGTCCAGGGCGGCCAGGCCCGCGGCCGTGGCGAAGAGCATCCCCGCGAACATGACGATGACGTGCACGATGATGAGCCCGAGCGGCACCGGGTCCTTGAAACGGATGACGAGCGGCTTGCCGCCGCTGATGACCGTGTCCGCGCCGCCGGCCGTGAGATGGACCTGGTAGGCCAGCTTCCCGGCGGCCGGCTGCTTCGGCAGGAACCCGACCAGCTTGTCTCCCTGCCGGGCGAGCGGCTCACGGACCCACGGATCGTCCGACTTATAGCGCTTGTATTCGAGATAGCCCTCCGCCGGGGCCGGCAGCCGGAGCTCGACCACGGCGTTGGCCGTGCTGACGGCGCTCCGCGGCAGACGGACACGATAGGCCTGGCCTTCGACCGTGGCCTTGACCCGCGCCGGATAGGTCGGGCCCGTCCAGCGCTGATAGAAGGCCGAAGCCAGGGTGATGACGACGGCCAGGAACCAAAAGAGGGATTTCTTCATCGGCTTCTTCCTTGGGAGGGATTCAATCCTTGATCTGGATGGAGCCCAGGACGACCGAGGCATGGACCTCGATCGTGCCCTTCTTCTCGGCGTCCGAAGGCTGTCTCTTGCGCTGTTCGATGGAGCCCAGAACGGGGGTCCCTTCGATGACGACCTGCCACTCCGGCCGGACCCGGAGCTCGATGCTGCCGAGGACGGCGGACAGGGCGAGGACCGCCCGGCCTGCTTCGAGGCCGGCCCCGCTGAGGTCGATCTCGGCCGAGCCGAGGACGACCTCGGCCGAACCGCCCTTGAAGTTTTGGGCCTCGACGCGCCGGGCCGTGGACGAGAAGACCTGGGAGATCCGGAGCTCGTCGACGGTCAGCTCAGGGATTTTTTTTTTATCCGCCGCCCTGGCCGGCTTGATCAGGATCCACAAGCCCAGGGCTATGATGGCCAGGGGCCAGAAATAGCGCCAGAGCGCGTGGTGGAAGATCTCCAGCTTCATCAGCAGGAAGAAAGCCCCGAAGATGATGAAGAAGAGGCCGGCTCCCGTGTTCTTGAAGTCGTTGGCGATGAGGATGGAGATGCCGATGAGGATGAAGACCGCCGGCCAGTAGCGGCTGATGATGACCCCGAAGTCGATCTGCCCCGTCCTGTCCAGCAGGACCAGGACGCCCACGATGATGAAGGCGAGCCCCCAGAAGATGCGGTTTTGCGAAGCTTTGGAATCGGACATTGTCCCTCCCTCTCCGCCCAGGATACCAGAAAGCCCCGGACCTGTAAATCGCGGCTACAGGCGGCGGAGGTTCATGCCGCCGCTGACCTCGAGCACGGCCCCCGTCGAGAAGCCGAAGTCGCCGCGGGCCAGGGCGGCCACCGCCCGGCCCACGTCCTCGGGGAGCCCCCAGCGGCCCTGGGGGACGAGGCCGCCGGCGATCAGCCGGTCGTACCGGGCCTTGACCGGCGCGGTCATGTCCGTGGCGATGATCCCCGGCCGGACCTCGAAGACCGAAATGCCGTACGGCGCAAGGGCATGGGCAAAGAGGGCGGCGGCCATGCTCAGGGCGGCCTTGGAGAGGCAATATTCGGCCCGCGAGGTCGACGACGTCACGGCGCTGATGGAGGTGATGAAGATGATGGACGGCCGGACCGCGTCCTCTCCGGTCGTCCGGGCGGCCATCCGGCGGGCCACGTTCTGGGTCAGGAAGAACGTGCCCCGGGCGTTGACGTCCATGACCCGGTCGAAGCTGGCCGGCGTCGTTTCCAGGATGTCCCGCCGCTTCTCCGGGGCGATCCCGGCGTTGTTGACGAGGACGTCGACGCGGCCGAACACGGAGAGGACGGTGTCCACGGCCCGGTCATGCGCCGAGAGTTCGGCGATGTCGCAACGGACGGGGAGGAAACGCCGGCCGAGCCGTTCGACCCGAGCCTTGACCTCAAAGAGCCCCTTCTTGCGGTCCTTCGGGTCCCAGCGGACGTCCAGGCCGGCGATGTCGAAGCCCTGCCGGGCCAGCTCGAGGGCGATGCCGCGACCGATGCCCTGTCCGGCCCCGGTGACCAGGGCGACGGGCCTCTTGGTTAAGCGTTTCTTGGCCACTCTCAGTCCTCCCTGCGGACGATCCTGTCCCGGAGATGGTCGTTCCAGACGTTTTCGAACCAGCTTTCGGCCGCGGGAACGGGCCGGACGCCGACCCATTCCTTGGTCACATTCCCGGCGTCGTCGAGGCCGATCTCAAGAATGTGGTTGCTGACGAAGTCCCCCGGAACGGCGAGCGAGAAGGCCCAGCGTCCGTCGAGCCCGGGGCAGGGGAGCCGGCCGGCCGGGTCCGGGACGAGATAGGAGCCGCGGCTCCGGCCGCCGCGGGCGAGGTATTCGCGGATGGCCTCGAGGTAGACGGCGTGGGTCAAGGCCTGGTCGAGGACGCTGAACGCCTGCGGCAGGTCCCCGGCGGATGGGACCCGGAGCTCGCGGCCGAGCGTTTCGAAGAGGGCCCAAGCTCGGGCTGTTTCCCGGGCGACGTCGTCGGCCTTCCGGACGTGGGCGCCGCAGGCCGACATCCGGGCCCGGATCTCGTCCACGGCCCGGCGGAGGGCGCTCCGCTTTCCAACCCGCGGGTCGACCAGCCCGGCCGCGAAGGCGGCCTTTTCAGCGACCTCAGATCCGGCCAGGCGGGCGAACTGTACCGCGGACGGCGGCCTGCCTGCGTATCGCCTGGCGATGAAACGGGCGGCCCGGGCGCTCCCGACCTGCCCCGAATTCAGGGCCGAGCCGCCGGGGCGCCGGACGCCGTGAGTGCCGCAGACCTCGCCGACGGGGAAGAGATGGCGGACGTTCGATTCCCACCAGATGCCGGCTCTGAAGCCGCCGTTACAGTGCTGGGCGCAGACGGCGATCTCGAGGGGCTCGCGGCCGAGGTCGATGCCGTGGCGCTCGAAGAGGTCCACGGCCGGGCGGTTCATCTTGCGGAGGCGGGCGATGGGCGTTGCGAGGAGGGCGCCGGACCTCTCGAGGTAGGCCCGGGCCTCAGACCCGAGCAGGCCGAGGTCGAACTCGGCCAGTTTCCCGCCCCCGGCCGGGTTGCGGCGGAAGTCCAGGAAGACCCGCCGGCCCCGGACGACCGTTTCCTCGTAGACCAGTATGTCGATGAGCGAGGACCCATAGTCCAGGGCCTTGCCGGGGTCGAAAGGCCACTCGTAGCCCTTGAGAAAAATGGCCGTGGCGAGCCTCCCCATGTCCGGAAAATGGTCGTTCAGGAACTCCCGCTCGCCGCCGCCCCGCGCGTCCGTCGAAAAATAGCGGGGCACGACCTGCTGGTAGGTCCCCGAGAGGTTCCAGCGGAACTTGACCGAGGCCAGGCCGTACTGGGACTCCGTGAGGTTCTGGGCCACGGCGCCGGCGGCGAAGGCCAAGCCGTGCGAGCCCGTCTGGCCCTCGGGATAGACGGAGCGGGCGTACATGCCGCCGGGACCGCCCGTGGCCAGGACGACGTTGACCGCGTTGAAAAGGACGAAGCCCGGGTCTTTCGCGGCGGCCCGGCGCTTGTCGATGGCGATGGCCCCGATGACCTTTTTCGCTCCGCCTTTTCCGGCCGTGAGCAGGGCGACGACCTGGTGACGGTCGAGGACGGGGATCCGGAGGCGCCGGACCTCCCGCGCCAGGGCCTCGAACATCAGGCGGGAGGTCAGGGGGCCGGCGGAGGTGGCCCGCTGACGCGGGTCGTTGTCGGTCTTGTAGCCGACGTAAGCCCCGTACTTGTCCCGGGGAAAGGGGACGCCGAGCCCGGCCAGGCGCAGGAAGGCCTCGGCCGAGCCCTGGGCCTCGCAGAGGGCGATGTCGCCGTGCATGCCGCCGCCGGCGGCCAGGTCGCCGGCCGTCTCGAACGGCGAGTCGGGCCGGTCGCCGGCGAGCGAGAGCTTGTAATAGGTCTGCTTGTCCGAGCCCGAGTTGCGGGACGTCCCCCCGCCGAAGCGGTCCGTGGCGACGGCGACGTCCGGCTGGCCCTCCTCGTGGAGCCGGACCGCGGCGTTGAGCCCGGCCGCCCCGCTGCCGACGACGAGCGTGTTCACGGAATAGAGCGGATAGGATCTCCCGCCGATCCGGACCCGGCATTTCGTCATGTCCCGGGACGTCCTTTCGCGCCCGCGGTCAAAATATACCAACCCGCGCCCCGCCGTCAAACGGCGGTCGGACGGGTCCTGTCACGGCGCGTCACCGTCCGGGAGCGGATTCTGCGGTGCGGGCCGGGCTACGCGGCGAAGAGCGACCGCAGCTTCTCGACATCCATCTCGCGGAAATCGCCGATGACCATGTGGGCGTGGGCCAGTTCCGCGGCGGTGTGGGTGGTGGTCACGCCGACGACCCGCATGCCGGCGGCCAGGGCGGACTCCACGCCCGGATAGGAGTCCTCGAAGGCGACGCAATCCTCGGGGCGCCGGCCGAGCTCCTCCGCGGCCTTGAGATAGAGGTCGGGCGCGGGCTTGCCCCGCCGGACGGCGCCGATGTCGACGAGGGCGTCGAAGTAGGGCCTGAGGTCCGCCTCGTCCAGGACGAAGTCCAGGTTGACGCGCGGCGCGGCCGTGGCCACGGCCATCGTGACCTCCGCCGCCCTGAGCGCCTTCAAGAAACGGACGAGCCCCCCGGCCGGTCGGACGTGCCCTTTGTAGAGTTTGCGGTAGAGGGACTCCTTTTCCTGTGCGTAGAGTGGGGCATCCTGGTCGTTCAAGTTTCCCTTGAAGAGCCCGAGCAGGATATCCCGGTTGACGCGGCCGAAAAGATGGTTCTTGAAGAATTCGGGATCGAAGGGCAGGCCATGCTCATGGGCGAACGCCTCCCACGCCCGGAAATGAAAGGCACGGTTGTCGACGATGACGCCGTCCATGTCGAAGACGGCGGAAAAGCCGGTGCCCGGCGGCCGTCCCTTTCCGGCATATTCTTTCTTCATGGGGAGCGGGCGCGGCCTCTCTCGTCCGAGGCTAAAGTGCCTCCCGGTAGTTAGGGTCCCTCACGACGCATCCGACGGGCTTCTGCTGCCGCAGGAGCTCCGAGCAGAGGGAGCAGGTCGTGCAGGCCTTGCCGGCGAAGAGCCGGCCCTTGTCCGCCAGGTCCTTCGGGAAGTCGGGGTAGGCGAGGGCGCCCCGGCCCTGTGCGACGATGGCCGTGCGGCCCGTTCTGACCATGGCCGCGCCGATGTTGGGGAAAAAGCGCCGCAGCCAGGAATAGCCGGGGCCGACCACGGCCAGGCGGGGGCAGGCGCGCTGGATCTCGGCGGCGAAGCGCAGATGCCGGGCCACGCCCTGCAAGGGGTGCTCGTTCGGCACGGGTCCGCCGGGGACCGGCTTGTCGAAGGGCCGGCCGAAATGGGCCTTCCAGGCGGGTACGCCCAGGGAGATGGCCAGGAACCGGACCCCTTCCTTCTCCAGGATGGCGGCCAGCTTCCGGGTTTCCTTGAGGTTGGGCGTCCTGCGGCGGTCGGGGTCCATGCCGAATCCGAAGGGGAAGGGGACCATGTCGGCGGCGCTCAGGCGGCTGGTCAAGAGGAGCCGGGGGACCTCCTGGCGGATCCTCCGGACGGTCTCGACAAGGAAGCGCGACCTGTTCTCGAAGGTCCCGCCGTACCGGCTGCCGTTCCTCGTGTGAGAGGCGAGGAGCTCCGAGACGAGGTAGCCGTGGCAGGCCTTGATG
>Ga0315297_10002997_pt1 | contig 10805 bp, 4 predicted proteins | sample YL17G15_0_MG_FD_203628 | JGI IMG/M metagenome (GOLD analysis project Ga0315297, IMG submission 203628) | Sediment microbial communities from Yellowstone Lake, YNP, Wyoming, USA - YL17G15_0 | ecosystem: Environmental > Aquatic > Freshwater > Lake > Sediment | place: USA: Wyoming | collected...
TCAATCTCGCTGCCAGGCTGGCCGCTGGAGCGGGGTGGGCACAGATTCTCCTCAGCGAGAGGACCTATAGCAAAGTGGCCGACAAGTTTGATTTCGAGGTGCTGCCGCCCATGCCCGTCAAGGGCAGGAGGGACAGGGTCCCGGCATACGCTCTGGGCGGACATCGGAAGAAGGAGGCGGCGCCACGGTTCCGGGCTGGCGTACCTAAGGGCCCCCTTCTAGCTCGAGACGAGGAGCTCCTTGCCTTAGAGGGACTCATGTCTCTGGTTGTGTCCGGGAAGGGTCAAGTAGTGGAGATACGCGGCGCGCCAGGGATAGGCAAGTCCCGTCTAGTGGAGGAAACCCTCCGACTGTGGGCGCAGTGGGATGGGGAGGCCTACGTTGGCCAATGCGAATCCTTCGGAGAGAGCACGGCTTTCCTGCCTTGGAGAAGCCTCCTGTGCTCCCTCCTCGGCGTGCAACCGGAGGAACCCAAGGCGCTGCGGGAAACCAGGATTGGGGAGGTTGCCTCGCGTCTAAGCTCCGGCCTACAAGAGGTGGCGGGGACTCTGGGTGATGTGTTGGGCTTCCCCGTTGAGGAAACCACCGTGGCCAAGTCCCTGGATCCCCAGCGAAGACTGCAGCGCCTAATGGATGTGATCGCCCAGGTGATTCGGAACAAGGCTCAAGAGCAGCCTCTGCTCCTGGTGCTGGAAGACATGCACTGGGCAGACGCTGTGTCGAGCGAACTGCTTGACCACGTGGCCGCGCATATTGAAGACGTTCCCGTTTTTCTCTGTTTTGCCCAACGCTCGACGGCGCGACGCCCTTTGGCCGCGGAGCGCATGCCCCACTACACCAGATTCCTCCTGGAGGAGCTCCCTCCACGGGAGAGCGCGGAGCTGGCTTGCCTCGCCATGGACGTTGAGACTATCCCTGGGGAACTGGCCGATCTTGTGGTAGCCAAGTCGCGTGGCAACCCCTTCTACATTGAGCAAATGATGAGGAGCCTCGCGGACGCCGGGCGTGTGAGGAGAGATGACAGGACGGGGAGGGCGGTGGTCGGCGACGTGCTGACTTTCGAAGTCCCCGATAGCGTCGAAGGGATGCTCATGTCCCGCCTGGATAGCCTGGATGAGACTAGCAGGACCATACTGCAAGTCGCTTCGGTGGTTGGCGCTTGGTTCCAGCCGGTCATCGTGGAATACGTCCTTGGTGAGCTCGCCATAGCGCGAGAAATAGGACGGTGCCTAGCGGGCGTCGAGAAGGCGGGATTGATTCGCCTGGAGCGCTCTGGCCCGATGCCAGAGTACGCCTTCGACCATGGCCTCTTGCAGCAAACCATCTACGAGAGTGTGCCCTTCGCCAATCGCCGAGAGCTGCACCGCAGGGTAGGGGAATACCTGGAAGAGCGGCACGCGGACGCCCTGGATGCCTGTTTGGAACTCCTATCCTTTCACTACAGCAATAGCACGGACAAGAGCCGGGCATTCATTTACGCAACCAGGGCGGCCGAAAGGTGTGCCAGTATGTTCGCTAACAGGGAGGCGATAGAGCACTACTGCCGCGCCTTGGACGCGACGGAATCCCTGCCTCGGCAGGACACGACTCAGCTATGCAAGATCTTCGCTGGCCTAGGCGATGTCTACGTGCTCACCGGCCGGTACGAAGAGGCTATCACCGCTTGCCGGGCCGGTTTGGGCCGACTACGGAAGGGCCCAAAGGCGAGGGCCACCGAAGAAGCCCAGTCGCGTGCCAGGAGCCTTGCCGTACTATGCCACAGAATGGGAGTGGCCCACGAGCGCAAAGCCCAATATCGCCAGGCACTGGAGTTGTACAGGCGTGGGGTCACTTCTGCGCGGGGACAGGACCCTCATCTGGAGGCCACCCTATACTTGGCCATGGCCGGCGTCCTCTACCGGAAGGGACGCTACGCCGAAGCCTTTGGACGATGCACACGCGGCGTCGAACTGGCTCAGAGCGCCGGTAGCCAGGACGAGTTGGCCCACGGCTACTACCTCTTGGGCAACATTTACAGGGATACAGGCCAGGCTGAAAAGGCCGTCGGCTATCGACGGCGAAGCCTGACCATCTACGGGCAGACGGGAAACCTGGTGGGGCAGGCCAAGGCCCTCAATAACCTAGGCATAGACTACGACTACCTGGGCGACTGGCGGGCTTCCGTCGGCTGCTATCGGGAAAGCCTCAGCCTTTGCGAGCGGGCAGGAGACGTTACCGAGGCCGCCATCGTGGCCAACAACCTGGGAGAAACCCTTGCCGACCAAGGGGATCTGGACGGGGCCCTCCAACTCTTCTCAAAGTGTTTGAACAGCTGGGAGACGATGGGCTACCGGGCTGGCGTCGCCTTGGCTCACACCAACCTGGGCAGGGTAGCAGCCAGGCAGGGTCGCTGCACCGAGGCCGTCGAACTTCTGCAGAAGAGCGTCGCCGGCTTCAAGGAGATCGGCTCCAAGGCTCACCTGGCCGAGGCGCACGCCCGCCTGGCCGAGGCCTACCTGGAACTGGGCAAGCTTGATAGCGCTCTTGCCCATGCCCGCAGATCCCTCACCCTCGCCGTTGGCGCTGACGCTCCCCTAACGGAGGCCCTTGCCCGCCGAATCCTTGGGCAAGCATATGTGATCCGCGGAGAGTGGACAGAAGCCGAACGCTCTCTCCTTGAGAGCCAGGCCATTGACGAGCGGGCCAGGGCCCGCTATGAGCTGGGCCAGACCCTCTATCATTTGGCCGTCCTCTATCGGCAGGCGCCTCCAGCCGTTCTGCCCGACGGCCAGGCCAGGGCGGACGAGGCCCTGGCAGCAGCCCATAAGATCTTCCGGCAGCTGGGAGCCAAGAGGGACTTGGCCAGGACAGCCCGCCTGGCTAGGTCCACCAAGAGACGCTGACAGCCTGGACGCCAGCAAGACATCGCCGAAGCCGTCGTTGTGGTCGAGTTATCTTCGGCCTTTACACATCGGGGGAGTCGACGTCACTGGATGACGATGCCGCCAGCGGGTCCCGGCCCAGCTTGTCGGCGTCCCTGAAGCGGCCGTCCTCCAGCCAGAGGATCCTGTCGGCCACTGCGTGGATGCGATGGTCGTGGGAAACGATGATGACGGTGCGCCCCTGCTTCTTGGCGACATCCCGCAGAAGAGCCACGACGTCATGGCCGTGTTTGGAGTCCAGGTTGGCGGTGGGCTCGTCGGCCAGGATGAGCTGAGGCTCGTTGGCCAGGGCGCGGGCGATGGACACGCGCTGCTTCTCGCCGCCGGAGAGGACGCGGGGCTTGAAGTGGAGCCGGTGCTCCATCCCCAGGTCGACCAGGAGTCGCGTCGCCCGCTGGCGGGCCTCTTTGCCGGTCACGCCGGCGAAGTTGAGGGCCACCTCCACGTTCTCCGCCGCGCTGAGGGACTCCAGGAGGTTGAATGTCTGGAAGACGAAGCCCACCAGGTGCCGCCGCACCAGGGTCAGCTCCGACTCTTTCATCGAGGTGATGTCGTAGCCATTGAGGCGGACGAAGCCTGAGGTAGGCTTGAGTACGCCGCCGATCATGGTGAGCAGGGTAGTCTTGCCCGCCCCGGAAGGGCCGACGATGAGGACGATCTCGCCCCGGCGGACGGCGAGGTCTATCGCGTCCACGGCCCTAACGCTGGCGGGGCCGGACCCGAACACCTTGGTCAGCTCCTGGACGTCAAGGACGACACTGTCGCTGCGGTCCCTTCCTTTCCCTTGTGACACCACCGATCCAACCTCTATTCTCGTGTCAGGCTCTGAACACGCTGGCGGGGTCGACGCGAGCTACTCGGTTGACGGGCAGGTAGGAAGCCACGAAGGTCATGAGGGCAACGATGCCCAGGGTGAGGGCGACCTCCTGCCAGCGGATGTAGGTGGCGAACCGGGGCACCACGTCCGCGGCCACACGGTTGAACAGGAAGGCGAGGCCAACGCCGGCGCTGAAGCCCAGGAGAGCGACCATGGCGCTCTGGCTGAGGACGATGCGGTACAGCCGCCAGGGAGAGGCGCCCAGGGCCTTCATGATGCCGTATTCGCGGGTGCGCTCGATGGTGGCCGAGTAGATCGTCAGGCAGAGGAGGCCGAGGCCGACGAGAAGAGATAGGACCGTTACCACCTGCAGAAGAGGGAGAAAATCGCGGACCGGCTCTTCAGCCACCTCGACAAACTCGTCTTTGGTGAAGACCGAGGAACCATCCACTCGGCGGGCTATCTCATCCATGACGCCTCCGATCGCTTCCGGCGAAACGGAGACCAGGAAGTAATTGGCCGCCCCAGGAACGCCAAAGAGGCGCTCGTAGTCCTCGTGATTGATGAAGGCGAACTGGGCGATGAGGACCGCCCCGACGTGGCCGATCCCCGCTACCGTAAACTCGGTGTCGTCATACTTGATGGTGTCACCAAGGGACAGTCCGGCCTGTTTGGCGATGGCGCGGTCGATGAAGATGGTGCCGACTTCCGGTAGAAACCGCTCCTCCTCGGCGGTGAGCTTGCCGCCGGGCGCTATGGACCATACGTAGATTCGTGTCTCGTCGCCGTTCACTTCGAAGGACGTGAGACGCCCGTAGAGGCGGTGCACGGCGCGAACGCCTGGGATGTTCGCGACGTCGGCTGCGGCTTGCTTGGTCAGGAAGGAGTTGGAGAAAGTCAGGCCGCTGACGCCCTTCTGGCTCACCCACACCTCGCCGGGAAGGGAGCGGACGAACGAGGCATACTCCCGCCTGACGCCCTGGTAGAGGCTCTGGACCACCACGATGAGGAGGACGGCGAGGGTGACGCCTCCTAGAGCGACGAAGAACTTCGCCTTGTCCGCCAGCAGGTTTCGGCGGGCGATGGGTACCTCTGCTCCCATGTCGCTGATCGGGATCCCGGACTGCGGCAGAGAGGCCTACCGCACCCAGCGCCGCCTGGTGAGCCACGCGCCAGCGGCAAGGGCCACAGCGGCCGCGCCGAGTGCTGCGGCCAAGGCGGTGTAGTTGAACCCTGACCCGGCTGACGAATCCGCCAAGGAATCAGGCCCGGCGGTTGCGCCCGGCCATTCGGCTATGCCGCCAACCGGTGTAAACACAAGTGCGCCGCCGGTCTGTGGGAGGCCCACCGTGACCCTTGGGTCAGCCGTCCCGCAGTCACCACAAAGCGTGTACTCAAGGCCACAGTCGTAGGTTATTTGGTCCGGGTCGACTTCGGATACCTCAGCCGTGCAATTGATCGACGACCACTTCCCTGGCTCCATACCGCAATCAGGGGGGGCGATGCAACAGCTGCATGAACTGTTGCCGTCTGTCTGAAGTGTGAAACCGCTGCTTGCCGGACCGAGGTCCTCGTATCCCTCAACGTATAGGCTCAAAGTGACATCAGGCCCAGGCAAGGGCTCGCATATCACGCCGGAGGAAACGGGGACAGTCAGCCACTCGCCAACTTTGACCTCCACCTCCACGCCCCCCACGTACCCCGTGAGCGTCAAGGACTCTATATGGTAATCGGCGCACTGTTTTCCGCCACTCCAGTAGGGATTCCCCCTGATGACCTTCGCCGTCCCAGTGAGGACGCAGGGAGACGGGACGCACTTCTCCTCTCCACCGATGATGATGCTCCCGGCCCTAAAGTCAACGTTGTAGTAGACCGTGCGGCCAGATGGGAATTCGAAACCGTCGCGCAGGAAGATGTCCCGCTTGGTGTTGGTGTCGCCCAGCACCAGGTTGGACGCCCAGGAATCGAAGGCGACGTAGCGGCCGTCGCGGGAGATGGCGGGGTTCGAGCTGATGCCGTTCCCCTCGCTGCCCTCACTGTCCTCGCTCACCCGCGAGGTGTCTCCCGTCGTGGGGTCGTGCACGAAGACGTCGCCCACGTTATTGGTGTCGTCGTCCACCAGGTTGGACGCCTGAGAATCGAAGGCGACCATGACTCCGCCGGGGCCTATGGCGGCGGACCAGCTGGCGTTGTCCCCCTGCTCGCCGGTGCTACTTACGCTCACCCTGGTGGTGGACACCGCATCCGTCTCGTCGAAGACCTGGTCGTTATCCGTGTCGCGGTCACGGACGAAGATGTCCGGGCATGTGCCGGCGGTCGGATAGCCAGTGCACGTGTTGGTGTCCCCGTCCACCAGGTCTGGGGCCATAGACCGAAACGCCACCGCCTTGCCGTTGTCGCTGCTGATGGCGGGGTCGTAGCTGGGGCCGTGCGCCTCAGAGCCGTCGGTCTTGACGCTCATCCTGATGGTGGACACCGCAGCCGGCTCGTCGAAGATGGCGTCGACATCTGTATCGCGGTCGCGCACGTAGATGTCATCGACGCCATTGGTGTCGTCCGGGCCATGGATGGTAGATTCGAAGGCGACGAAGCGGCCGCTGTCCGTGATGTCGGGGTGGTAGCTGCTGCCGTTCGCCAGACCGCCGTTGGTCAGGCTCACCCTGATGGTGGACACTGCCTCCGGCTCGTCGAAGATGCCGTCGTCATCCGTATCGCGGTCGCGCACGAAGATGTCCTCAAAGCCGTTGGTGTCGCCGGCGATAAGGTCGGAGGCCGCGGAGCCGAAGGCGACGTAGCGGCCGGTGGAGCTGATGGAGGGGTGGTAGCTGTCGCCGTTCGCGTCGTTGCCGTCGGTGTCCAGGCTCACCCTGGTGGTGGACACCGCACCCACCTCGTCGAAGATGCCGTCGTTATCCGTATCGCGGTCGCGCACGAAGATGTCCCTTTTGCCATTGCCGTCGCCGTCGACAAGGTTGGAGGCGGCGGATTCGAAGGCAACGAAGCGGCCGGTGGAGCTGACGGCGGCGTTATAGCTGTGGCCGTTCGCCTCAGTGCCGTCGGTCTTCACGCTCACCCGGACGGTGGACACCTCACCCACCTCGTCGAAGACGTTGTCCGCATCCGCGTCGCGGTCGCGCACGAAGATGTCCCATTTGCCATTGGTGTCGCCGTCGACAAGGTTGGAGGCCGCGGATTCGAAGGCAACGACCCGCCCGCTGGGGTCGATGGCGGGGTTGGAGCTGTGGCCGTTCACCTGATCGCCGTTGGTCTTCACGCTCACCCGCGTGGTGGTCCCGGGAGACGCTCCAGCGATCCCGACAATCAGTAGCAGGGCGGCGGCCACCGCAGCCAGCGGCCCCAATCTTGCGTACGCAGCCATCGTCGCACCTCCAGGACAAGATAGCGGCCGCCGGGCATTCGCCCTAGCGGCCGCCACGCAATCTCAATATGGCGCGGGCCTGAAAACTGCCGCGCCTGCACGGCCTCATGCTCCTCCGAGACACTGAAGCCGCCGAGCGCTTGGCATACCCGCCCAAGCCCGCTAGAATATATATGCACCGGGTGACCCACCTTGTGCACCGGCCCCGGCGGTGTGCCCCACCGTTCGGGGCCTTTTCCTTGCCTTTCCCCTCTAAGCGAGACCCTACGGTCCCGCAGCTTGCTCCCAAAACACAAACCGAACCGTCGGAGTCGGTATTGCTACCGGCGCTCGCATGCCAGACGGACTTCTGGCTGCCTTACCTGTTGCACTCCCCCCAACAGCGCTTAGAGCGCCACCATTATAGGCTCTTCTGAGCGTTTGTCAAGCGTTTATGTCTCGTTTTGACACTCGCACGAGCGGGATTCCCCACGCGACACGGCGCGGCTGCAGAAGTAGGGTGACCAGGGCCAACGGTCCGCCGCAGCCAAGGCAGCGCAAGCTGGGGCGCCCGCAGGTGGCTCACCCCCTCTAGCACCACCAGGGCGGCTACCGCTTCCGCGGCCAGGCATCCTGGCTGGCCGTGGCGTAATCGTTGGCAGGGTTAGCGTCGCCCGGCTTGGAAACTCCACCCGTGAGTGTGTACTCCGGCCCCTGTCCTACCGAGGCGCAGCTCCGATACAGAACCAGGAACCTGACCTTGGCCTGCTCCTCGGGCCGCAAGGTCACGAAGGGCCGTCTCAGTGGCATCACCACCATAGGCCGTGGGCAAGTGAGGTTCACGGGGATGACGGACAGGGACACGCGGGCCGGCCCATCGGTCACTCTGCCCACGTTCTCGACCACCACCGAGTAGATCTTAGCCCTCATGCCGCGGGGCGGCGGGTTGGGGAAGCCAGGCCCGTACGTGTCAACGGCGACCACGGCGTAGTCCACCAGTTCGGCTGCCTCACAGGCGTCGCCCACGCCGTCGCCGTCGGAGTCGGCCTGGTCGGGGTTGGCGGTGCTGGGGCAGTTGTCGCAGACGTCGCCTTTGCTGTCGCCGTCGCTGTCGGTCTGGGTGGGGTTGCTGACACTGGGGCAGTTGTCCGCGCCGTCCCATACGCCATCGTCATCCGCGTCCGGGAAGGCACCCAGGTTGAGCCGCCCAGAGCCGTAAATGTTGTCCTTGCCGGCCGCGCCCAGGGGGTCGGCGCGCTCCTCCAGAAAGCTCTTGATCTGGGCGGGGGTGTAGGCAGCGAACGCGTGCTTCACGAGGGCGGCAGCTCCAGCCACGTGTGGCGATGCGGCGGAAGTGCCGGCAAAGCCGGACGGGCCATAGGTGGAACCGCTTACCCTGTCTGGCGCGACGAGATCAGGCTTGGCTCTGCCATCCTCGGTTGGCCCCTGGGAGCTGAACGACTCGATGGTGTCGGGGCTTGACCAGGGCACGGCGCCGACGGTGATCGCATCCGGATTGTCACCCGGGATCGACAGGCTGCCAGCAGCCACTACGTACTGCATGGGGTGCGAAGCGTCGATGTACATATTGAAGTGGGAAACCCCTGTGGCCGAGTAGCGATAGATGGCGATGGCGTATGACCCAGTGTAAGGAGCCGTAAGTGAGAATTGCTCTACGGGGTGCGCGTTAACGCAGTTCTGAACGTTTGCCGTGCACCCGATCCGATTCAAGGCGCTGTCGAACAGGCACAGATCGTAGTCATTGCAGGAGGAGCCCCAAGGATCGTCCCACTTCAGTCCCACCCATATGGATTCGCCTGCAAGAAGGTAGACACTGTTGGTCTCTCCGCCGAAGGTAAAGTTGTGCCAAGCATCACCGTCCGGGTTGTACCAGTCGCCGGCCCAGTGCAGACCCGCCTCGTTACCAGCCCCGTTCGCCCAAACGACGCCATGCGACACTGCCCAGCTCACAAGGTCATTTGCGAACCCCGTGCCGTTGCCCGGCCCGCAGACTGCGCACCCCATGGAGAAGTTGACTACATTGACACCCTGGCTGACGATCCAGGTGACGGCGTTGCCCAGCTCAGGGTCCGTCTCGAAGTTCACCAGGTAGATCTGCGCACCCGGCGCCACCTCGTGCACGATTTCAGCAACGGCAGTGCCGTGTGCCTCGCCGCCCCCCGTGATGTCATGGTCTGCCCTGAAGGACTGCGTGATCACTGAACTCGGCAGTTCGCTGCCCAAAAGGGACGAATAGCCAGAAAATCCAGCATCCAGAACCGCCACCTTCACACCGCCTCCGGTGATCCCGGCGACCTGCCAGACGTTCGCGTTCACAAGGCCTACGCCCTCTCCCGTGACTTCTGGGGAGTACCTGGTCGGCTGCCGCACGAACTGCACCCCCTTGCTGTTCGACAGAGCCTCCAGACTGCCGACCGGCGCCAGAACCTGGACTAGGTCGCCGTAGCTCGTCTCTACGACTCCTCCCTGAGAGGCCGCCGCATCAGCGACCGCGCTAGCTTGCCCAGGTTGGGCCTCAACGACGACCCGCGTTGCTGCGTCGCGAAGCGTGATCCCTGAACGCTCTGCCTCGACCGACAATCCGCCCAAACCGCCCCGCCGCTCGGCTTCGACAAGCTGCCAGAGCGAGGATTCGAGCTTGGGAGGCCCCTTGGGTGGAAGCGCCCCTATGTCTAAATCCAGGTCAGTAGATGGAGATGAGCGGGCGTTGGGGTGGAGGGGTACTGGCTCATCGGCGTGCGCCGAGAAGCAGGAGACAAGCAGCAGTGCTACGAAGAGCGAAAGGAGTCTCGCCAGTCTCATGACCGTTCCCCCTTCCTCGCGCAGTGCTCGATTCATGGGTCCCCTCTCAACACGGCACTGATAACGACCATGACCCTTTGTCGTTGACCTGGTTGCCCGTGCTCTTCACGCCAACCCGCCCAGTGGTGCTCAGATCGGCCGTCGTGACTGAGATGCCGCCAGTCAGCAGGACAATGACACTAGTCACAGTGGTCAGGAGAAGCAACTCGAGAGCGGATCGCTTGATGGCAAGGCGCCTTTCGCCAGGCCGGCGTGTCGCCAAGGGAGCCTACGAGAGCGTGTATCGTGCCGAAATTATGCCTTACAGAGGCCAATCTGTCAACGGGGAGAGCTACTCAGACGCAGCGTCATCCCATCCGGGCGCGCAAGGCTGAGCGATGGAAGAAGCCACCCCCACCCCATCGCCACCACGAACCGACCGAGAGCGCTGGCCGGCAGCAGGGCAGGCAGCGTCCTCAGCTGCGAGAGCTGCGGGAAGAAACTCTGGAGGACAGGCTGGGATTCGAACCCACGACTCCCGGACTAAGAGTCCGGGATGCTTCGGATGAGCCAGGAACTCAAGCTCCGCTAGCTCCGATCCGAGCTTGTCTGCCAGTAGACCAATCGAGCCCCGACGACCTGCCTAGAAAGCAGGAGGCCGCCCTTCGGCGGCCCTCGCTACGCATGCGTTGTAACGTCTAGTCGGGGTGGAGCGGGAGACGGGGATCGAACCCGCGACAACCTGCTTGGAAGGAAGAAGGTCACCCCTCAGGAGAGGCCTAATTGTTAAGCCCTCAGATTCAAAAATCGGGGTGGGAAAGAGCTCTCGCCGCCAGAGCACAGCTGTCGCTCCCTCCCCGGCATCTTGCCGGTCGACCACACCAGCTATCGTTGACTGAGGACTTCG
>Ga0315297_10002998_pt1 | contig 10805 bp, 10 predicted proteins | sample YL17G15_0_MG_FD_203628 | JGI IMG/M metagenome (GOLD analysis project Ga0315297, IMG submission 203628) | Sediment microbial communities from Yellowstone Lake, YNP, Wyoming, USA - YL17G15_0 | ecosystem: Environmental > Aquatic > Freshwater > Lake > Sediment | place: USA: Wyoming | collected...
GGCATTATCTTGAAGACCACTTAAAAGAAGTTGCCCGTCTTGCCAAACAATTTGCAGGTAAGTTCGATGCAGGAGATTTGGCGTACTGGATTGGATTATGGCACGATCTTGGAAAGAGCAACCCTGATTTCCAAGATTACCTCAAAGCATGTCAGCGAGATCAAAGACACGAAAAAGTCCCACATGCAATTTGGGGTGCAGTTTTAGCATATTGGCTTATCAATCGAAACGGAAAAAATGATCGCTGGGAAGAGATAGCTTTGACGATTGCAGGACATCACGGCGGGATTAATCAACCGGGAACACTTTCTCAGAGGTTTGAGGAGAGTACGAAAAACAATCAGGTTGTCTTTCACGCAGTTGCTGAATATGCAAAAGGACTGCCTTCTCCGCAAAAAGTAAGTTTGCCGGAAATGACCCGCACACAACGAGAATTGTTCATTCGAATGGTTTTCTCTGCACTTGTTGATGCCGATTACTTGAACACAGAAAAGCATTTCAATGAGAAACAGTACATTCTAAGGCAAGACCAAGAGCGAATAGAAAATCTTTGGAGCAGATTTGATGAAAACCAAAAACAGTTCGTGAGTGCTGTCCATACTGAAACTGTTGTAAACAGGATTCGTAAAGAAGTGTATGAATTATGCGATAGAGCAGCTTTGGGAAAACCCGGCATCTATCGTATGACCGTTCCCACTGGCGGTGGAAAGACCAGAAGCGGCTTGGCTTTTGCATTGAGGCATGCTGCCGAGAATCAGATGGATAGGGTTATTGTCGCAATTCCCTTTACGAGCATTATTGATCAAACTGCGAAAGAATACAGAAAAATTCTTGGGGCTGATGTGGTTCTTGAACATCACAGCCAAGTCAACGTTCCTGCTAATGAAAATCAAGATATAGCGCAAATTTCATTACGACTTGCCAGTGAGAATTGGGATACTCCCCTCATAGTTACTACAACGGTGCAGCTTTTTGAAAGTCTCTTATCGAACAAGCCCGGGAAGGTGCGCAAACTTCATAATCTGGCACGGAGCGTTATCTTAATCGATGAGGTACAGGCTTTACCCCCAGAACTGCTAACCCCGACACTTGAGGTGCTGAGTGAGCTTGTTGAACGATATGGTGTTTCCGTTATTCTTAGCACTGCAACTCAGCCTGCTTTTGAAGAGAGCCGCTATTTAGAACCATTTCGGGAAGTAAAAGTTGAAGAGATAATTCCTTTTGATTTGTGCAAACAGCATTTTGCCGAGCTTGGTGAGCGAGTCGTCTATCAAAGAAAAGAAGAACCTTTGTCATGGCAAGAACTGGCGGAAGAAATATCCGATATGAATCAGGTTATGGTAATCCTCAACACTCGTAAGGATGCGTTGTCGCTTATTGATGAACTTCGAGATGCTGATAATGTATTTCATCTTTCAACACTGCTTCATGGCGCTCATCGAAAATTAATACTCAGAGAGATTAAAAAACGGCTCAAACATGGACTACCCGTAAAGCTTATAAGCACACAGGTCGTTGAAGCAGGAGTAGACATAGATTTCCCGATAGTTTACCGTGCAATTGGCCCTCTTGACAGAATTGTTCAAGCTGCCGGAAGGTGTAATAGAGAAGGTAAGCTTTCTCAGGAGCAACGTGGACGTGTTGTGATCTTTGAGCCATCTGAAGGACGATCTCCGAGAGGTCCATATAAAACAGGGCTTGAAAAGGCAAAACTTTTGTTAATGCAATATGATATTTCTGAACTGCATAATCCCGAACTATATCGGGAATATTTTGAAAAATTGTTTGCTGATGTTGATACAGATAAAAAGAAGATACAAACCTACAGGGAAGCTCTTGATTACCCAAAGGTTGATTCTGAGTACCGGTTAATTGAGCGAAGCACAGTTCCTGTTTTGATTGATTGTGATTCGGCAACCAAGAGATTAAAGGAGTGGAAACGTCAACCATGCAGAAGAACATGGCAGCGGTTACAGCCTTTATTAGTAAATATGTTTGACTATGAAGTTCAGAAACTTAAAGCAGAAGGCTGGCTCGAACCTATATCGGACGGGTTCTATCGTTCATTTGGTTTGTATGACAGATTAAAAGGATTGATTCCTGCAATTTATGATCCAAGTGATCTTATACAATAGGGGGTGAAGTATGAACCATGCGACATTTTTAATCAAAGTAGGTGGTGATTTTGCCTGCTTTACAAATCCAGGATTAAAGGTAGAACGATGTACTTATCCTGTAATGACTCCTGCGGCAGCCAGAGGAGTTCTGGAAGCAATTTATTGGAAACCTCAGTTCCGATGGGAAATCAGAGAAATCAAAGTGCTTAAGCCTATCAAACAGATCAGCATTATGAGGAATGAGATAGAGGATCGTCAGGATAAAACGCCGATTGTCATTGAAAGGAAACGGCAGCAGCGAGCAAGTCTGATTTTGAAGGATGTTCAGTACGTCGTTAATGCGGAAATAGTGCTTAAAGCGGGAATTACTAACCTCGCTGGTTATATTGACCAATTTAGGAGAAAACTTGAAGGGGGGCAATGTCATCATACACCTTATCTTGGCACGCGTGAGTTTGCAGCGTGGTTTGAACCGGCAACAGGCAAAGAAGAACCGGATGAACCAATAAAAGAACTTCCTTTGGGACAGATGCTTTTCGATACAGCATATAGAGAAAATGATGAGCGCAAAGAAATTGATTTCCATCGCCACAAAGGTGAGGGAAAGAGGGTTGCAAGGGGATATGCCCATGCATTGTTTTTCGATGCAACCATTAAAGACAATGTGATGATCGTGCCTCGTGATAAATATCATGAATTGTACGAATTGGAGGGCGTCCATGTTTAAGGAACTTTTTGAACTCGGCGAGCAGCTTGAATTCGAAGGGAAGCTCGTTCCAGCGGGTTATTACAAATATTCTGATTCTTCACCGATTAAGTGGGTTGTCCATATTCTGGGCATTTCACCACTGGAATGTTATATCGAGGAGGCAGAGATCAACAAACCCCGCCCTAAGAGTGGAAGAACCAAAAGAACAGACTTGGCTCATCCGATTGCAGATAAGGCTGGTTACGTTTTTGGAATTGATCGTAAAAAAGATGGCATAGATAACGATGCTGGCAAAAAACATACAGCCTTTATGTCGCTCATAGAGAAGATAAGTCAGGATAAAGAAGTGAATGACGTGGAATTGAAGAAAGCTATTCTAGTAATTAAAGAAATATTAACTGAAGGCATCTTAAAGTCTGATAAGCGTTTCGATGGAATAATGAACAAGGATTGGGTGTCTTTTGTTGTTGAATCAGGCACGCTCGCTGGAAAGCACTTGTTTGAACATCCTGATATTAAGGCTTTTTGGGCTAAAGAACTACAGGCAAATTCAATAAAATCCAAAAACCGAGATTACGAAGTTAAAGGAGATTGTTCTATTTGTGGGAAGCCGAGACAATTGTTAAAGCGCATGTCCGGAGTAAAACTCTACAAACCAATTCCGCTTCATTCTTATAATAAGGACGCTTTTGTTTCTTTTATGGACGGGACCGAAGTTTCCAAGAGAGCGCACATAGGACAATGTTTTATCTGCGGAGATACTATAGCCAGAACTCTGAACTATCTAACCAGCAACGAGCTTCACTACAAAATTATTACTCAGGATCGTAAAGATGGAAAACTCAACACTGATTCGGCGAGGAATCAGTTTGCTTTGTTCTGGTTAAAAGATGAGCAGCCTATGGAGGTGGGGGAGACCACAATTGATCCGGCAGAATTATTAAAAAATGTGGGTCTTCTCGTGAGCAAGGCCGACTCAACGGAGAAAGACTCTCCGCCACCAGACCTTATGCAACTCGAAAATATGCTGAACATGCCTTGGACAGGAATGGATGCATCAATCAATATTGCGAACAACGCATTCTATCTTCTCGTGCTGTCACCCAACAAAGGCCGTATCGCGGTTAGGGATTGGATACATATTTCACTCGACAGATTACAGCAAAACCTCAAGACGTTTCTTGATGCTCAGCGCATTATTGATCCCGATGGAAAAGAAAAAAGATGTTTCGGAATACCGGACATTCTGAAAGCAATTGAGGCTTCGAACATATCTAAGCCGTCGTACAAGGCTGTGGAGATAGCTAATCCCAACATAAGCCGTCAATTATTGAGAACAGCTTATCTGGGGGAACCGCCTCCATCCGCACTTCTTGAGGCGGCTGTGATGTGCATGAGGAATATGAAGATTTTCGAGAAACCAGATACGCAACATGTTGTTATGGCAACCTTAAAGATGTTCTTAACTCATAGAAAGGAGGGAATGAAAGAAATGGAAACGCTTGACACAAACCGAAACACCCCTGGGTATCTGTGCGGCATGCTTCTATCGATTCTCGAAGAAGCACAGCTACGGGCAGCAAGATGGAAAATAAACACCACTCTCGTCGACAGGTTCTATGGTTCCGCTTCATCCGCACCTGTTTCAGTTTTTGGAACATTGATAAGGAGAGCTACGACTGACCACTTTCCCAAGATACGTAAACAGCAGCTTGGCTACAAGGATTTAGAGGCCTTGATGGAATCAGTCCAATCGACTATTGATGAGGCAGGAGGCTATCCTAAAACACTTTCGCTGGAAGGACAGGCCGAGTTTTCACTTGGCTTTTATCATCAACGCGCCAAATTTAGTGAAGGAAGACCTACTAAAAAATAGAATAATAATAAAGGAGGAAAACAATGAGCAACGATATTCATACTGATCCCGCAAGAAGGCATGATTTCGTATTGATATTTGATGTTGTCGAGGACGGCAACCCAAACGGCGACCCCGACGCTGGAAATCTGCCACGCATTGACCCTGAAACCATGCACGGAATTATTACCGATGTATGCTTAAAACGAAAGGTTAGGGACTATCTTCAGATTACAAAAAACATCCCCATCTTCATTCAGAGCGAAACCGCATTGAATAGGCTCATCTCTGATGCTGCCGCAGAAGTAGGAGTAAAACAACCTCAATACATATTGGAGGATGAACAAGTTATCGAATGGTTTCAGTCAGAAAATCCGGAGAATTTTGACCTTGATGGAAATACGCTCACTTACATAGGAGAATCTCGGAAAGAAAAAGAGATAAAAAAGGCGTTTGCCAAGGTAGAAGATAAGGATCTCAAAAAGAAGCTGAACGATGTCGCAACGAAGCTTAAAGAAAGCGTCGATAAAGATACTTTGACATACGAAGATAGAATGAAGACCCAAAAGCAGATGACCGAGAAGTATTATGACATAAGGATGTTTGGTGCGGTATTGTCAACGGGTCTCAACGCCGGACAGGTACGGGGACCGTGTCAGTTTACCTTTGCAAAGTCGGTTGATCCTATTTTCAGGCTTGATAATGCAATAACGAGAAAGGCAGTTACAAAAGAGGAAGATAAGAAAAGGAAAGAAACCGAGATGGCTCGTAAGCCAACTGTACCTTATGCCTTATATGTGGCTCACGGTTTCTACAATCCCTATTTTGCATTAAAGCCAAAGGTAAAAAAAGATGATCCAGATGAATACATGGTCTCAAAAGATGATCTTAATAATCTTTGGGAAGCCTTGGAATGGATGTTCAACAACGATACCGCTGCGGCTCGCGGTAAGATGGCAACAAGGGGGCTCTATGTCTTCTCGCATGACAATAAAAGAGGCAATGCGCCTTCTTATAAACTGTTTAGCAGAATTAGAGCAGATAAAAAAAAGAAAGATGACTCGGCAAGAAATTTCAGTCACTACAAAATAGACATTGATGGAATAGGGTTAAATGAGTCGAGCATTACTTTAACAAAATTGGTTCACGAAGAAGAAAAACAAGAAAAGGTCAACACTGCATGACCGACCAAAAGGAATTCCCGCAGATCATACCGCCTCACGGCGACTATCGCGATTTGCAATCTTACAAGATGGCGGAGATTGTTTTTGACGCTACGGTAGTATTTTGCGGCCGGTTCATTGATTGCCGTTCCCGTACCCATGACCAGATGGTGCAAGCGGCACGCAGCGGCAAACAGAACATTGCCGAGGGTAGCATAGCCTCAGGCACTTCCAGAAAGACCGAACTGAAGCTGATAGGCGTGGCATGTCTACTGGAAGGAGCTCGCGCTGGCTAATACCGGTGAGGCGGGTATGCGAGGACATGACAGAAAGGAGGTTTGAACTTGGAATCAAATATAGCCGTATTTAAGGGCAAAAAGATTCGTAAGACCCTATACAACAAAGAATGGTGGTTTTCTGTAGTAGATGTTGTTGGAGTGCTCACTGACAGCCCTGATGCTGGCGCATATTGGAGAAAGCTAAAACAACGGTTAAAAGAGGAAGGAAGCGAAGTCGTGACATTTTGTCACGGGTTGAAGCTGCCTGCTCCTGACGGGAAACTGAGAGAGACTGACTGTGCCAATACTGAGGGTATATTCCGACTTATCCAATCCATCCCTTCTCCCAAGGCAGAGCCTTTTAAACGCTGGCTTGCAAAAGTCGGCTATGAGCGCGTACAGGAAATAGAAAATCCGGAGCTTGCCACAAAAAGGACGCGGATGCTTTATAAGCTCAAAGGTTATTCCGATGATTGGATTGAAAAGCGTATGCGCGGCATCGCCATCCGGGAAGAATTGACTGATGAATGGCAGAAGCGGGGCGCGGAAGAAGAAAAGAACTATGAAATTTTAACCGCGGAAATATCAAAGGCAACTTTTGGCATTACTCCCGGAGAATACAAAAAGCTCAAAGGACTTAAGCGGCAGAATCTGCGCGACCATATGGATGATTTCGAGCTGATTTTTACGATGCTTGGAGAGCGCGCTACCACGGAAATTCATCGCACAGAAGACTCTGAGGGTATGAAAAAGCTTAAAACGGACGCTCAGGAAGGCGGAAGTATTGCCGGTAATGCCAGAAAGGCATTGGAAAAACGGCTGAAAAAACCGATTGTCTCAGCTCATAACTATTTAAAAGAAAAAGAATCACAAAAAAAGATTAAGTAATAATGTATACCGAAGACGAACTAATTCAGCTTTCAGCCTTACAGCATCTTGTATTCTGCGAGCGCCAGTGCGCCTTGATACACATCGAGCAAATGTGGAGCGAGAATTTGTTCACTGCCGAGGGCAGGATCATGCATGACAAAGTTGACACGGCGAATAGGGAATCGAGGGGGAATATCCGCATTGAATACGGCGTGCCTATGCGCTCACTCAGGCTTGGTCTTATCGGCAAGGCTGATGCAGTCGAATTCCATAGGATGGATGACGGGATATGGATACCTTTTCCCGTTGAATATAAACGGGGGAAACCCAAAATGGATGATTGCGACAAAGTTCAACTGTGCGCCCAGGCAATCTGTCTTGAGGAGATGCTTAATATAGAGATTAAGCATGGCGCTCTCTTTTATGGTCGTACACGGCGAAGAGAAGATGTTGTTTTCGACGAGAAATTACGGATGGAGACGGAAGATGCGGCGATGAAGGTTCATGCACTAATTGAATCGGGAACGACCCCGAAACCTGAATACTCAAAGAAGTGCAAGAAGTGTTCTCTATATGAACTTTGCATGCCGAAGGTAAGCAGGAAGGTAAGTAATTATCTGATGAAGGCTGTGGAGGCGGAATGAAAAAACTTCTTAACACTCTGTTTGTTACAACTCAGGGAGCATATCTTTCAAAAGACGGAGAAACGGTTGTTGTTAAGATTGACGGAGAAGTGGCTCTGCGTCTGCCTGTTCACACTCTCGGCGGGATTGTCTGCTTCGGTCAGGTTTCATGCAGCCCGTACCTCATGGGGTTCTGTGCCGAGAATCAGGTTGCCATCAGTTTTCTCACAGAGAACGGTGGTTTCCTCGCAAAGGTCCAGGGGCCTGTGTCGGGCAATGTCCTTCTCAGGCGCGAGCAGTACCGGCGCGCCGATGACCTGAAAGCGTCTTCATCGATTGCGCGTGCGATATTGACAGGCAAGGTTGCAAACTGCCGCACGGTGATGCACCGTGCATTGAGAGATCATTCAGACAAAATAGACGCTGACGCAATTTCTCAGGCTTCGCAGAAGCTTGCAAATTCGTTGAGAAGATTGCAGGCTGAATCTCCTCTCGATATAGTTCGGGGGATAGAGGGGGAATCGGCAAATGCCTACTTTGATGTCTTTGACCATTTGGTGACGTCGCAGAAAGATGATTTTACATTCCAGGAACGGAACCGGAGGCCGCCGCTTGATAATATCAACTGCCTGCTGTCGTTTATTTATACTCTCTTGATGCATGACGTGCGTTCAGCCCTTGAAACAGTGGGACTCGATCCGGCAGTCGGCTTCTTGCACCGGGACCGTCCGGGACGTTATGGTCTTGCGCTTGACCTGATGGAGGAATTCAGACCGTACATTGCTGACCGGCTCACTCTTTCTTTGATCAATCTCGGACAGGTGCAGGCAAAGGGATTTAAGAAGAAGGAATCAGGGGCGGTATGGATGGATGATGACACGAGAAAAACTGTCCTTGTTGCTTATCAGAAACGCAAGCAGGAAGAAATAGAACACCCTTTTCTTAAGGAGAAGGTGGCAATAGGTCTTCTTCCTTATGCGCAGGCGCTTTTGATGGCGCGTTATCTCAGGGGAGATATTGACAATTATCCGCCGTTTATATGGAAGTGAAGGTGAAATATGTTTGTGATTGTAAGCTACGATGTTGCCACTGATGAGGGAAAAGGCCAGCGTCGATTACGCAGGGTTGCGAAAGCGTGTAAGGATTACGGGCAGAGAGTCCAATATTCTGTCTTTGAATGTATTGTTGATCCGGCGCAATGGACTAAACTGAAAGAAAGGTTGATCTCAGAAATTGATACTGAGAAAGACAGTCTTAGATTTTATTATTTAGGTTCTAATTGGCATCATCGTATTGAACATATCGGGGCCAAAGCATCAATAGATCAGGAAGGGCCGCTGATTGTTTGAAATGCTGTTGCGAACCTGAAGCTAACATGATTTCCCTTAAAGGTTCGCAGGACATGATACGGCCTTAAAAAACATAGAGTTTTGCAATCGCTCTTTGACAACTTTAAAATTTACGGCAACAAAAAAGATATCTTCGCAAATAACGGACATATTATTTTTTAAATTTAATGAGTTTTAGCTTAACTGTCGCTCCCCGCACGGGAGCGTGGATTGAAACCCCATGAACGTGACGGCCTTCGCACTGGGCATGAAGTCGCTCCCCGCACGGGAGCGTGGATTGAAACCACTGCCCTTATGGAGCCTGTGAGTGGTTCGATGTCGCACCCCGCGCGGGTGCGTGGATTGGGGAGCGGCTTAGGGACACTTCCCATATTATTTGACAACCCCTTACTCCAGAGAGAATGTCTCACACAAGGGATAAATGGTATGCATAGCAAAGATTTCCGGTTGTACTCCGCAAGATGATCAGGATGATAGAACGTGGGGAGTACTGTGAGAAATAAAGAATCTGGGCCGATACAGATTTAGGTTGCACACTATTCTGTAATACTATATAATAATATGAAATAATATTACTGAGAATAGGAGGGTGAGATGTCTGTAAAGACTTCCATAAACATACCCGAGGACATTTTTAATGAGGCAAAAAAGCTGTCAGACAATTTCAGTTCTGTCGTTGCTGATGCGTTGAGAGAATATCTGAGGAAGAAGAAGGTTGAAAAGGCAGCATCCAGTTTCGGCAAATGGGGTAAAAGGGACAAAAGCAGCGCTGAAATCGTAAAAGACCTGAGAGAAGAGGGAAGCAGGCGGTATGCAGACCGTTCTCGTTGATACCGACATCGCAATTGATTTCTTAAGAGGCGCTGAGTATGCCAGGAACCTTATGCTGAAGCTATGGGATACAGACGCCGCATATCTCAGCATCCTCTCTGCATACGAGCTTTATGCAGGCATGAAGGAAAATGAGGTTGTGGACACCGAAAATTTCATCAATGCTTGTAACATAGAGCCTGTTACAATCACCATCACAAAGAAAGCCGGAGAAGCATACAGGCTTCATAGGAAAAGGGGAATTATATTAACATCAATAGATTGCCTTGTGTATGCAACCGCCGCCGTCAGAGGACACAGGATTGCCACAAGAAACAAAGACCACTATCCTGACAAGAAGATTCTCTGGGCGTTGTAGTCCGGCAGTAATGACTCCAAAAGTAGCATGCACGTTTTTCAGCTTACAGAAAAATGCGGCTTCCTTATGGTTTTTAGAGTTTACCCCGGAATAATATTCTCCCGCTATTCCAGAATTCTTGATACTTACTGCAGCAATGCCATCTTATTCAACAAAACTTGAATAACTATATGGAAGGGGGTAATGGACATATCCCATATTGTTTAAAAGTTTTTTAGACAGATATTTGTAACTAATGATATAGGATGTGGAGCCTGTCTAAAAACTTTCGAAACACTGCAATATGTCATGCTGAACTTGTTTCAGCATCTAATAAAATCAATGTGTTATGAGACCCTGAAATAAATTCAGGGTGACAAATAAGAAGTTTTTAGACAGGCTCTGTGACTGTATCTATTCCCTCAAACTACATGGCTCCGGCTGTTACCATGACGGGACTTATACCCGCTAGAGTGCGCCACCATATCCTGCGGCACACTTAAAAGTAGGGACCTATCCCTGTGCTTTCGTTTTCCTCAGATACTTAAAAGAAAGGAAAGCGCTTGCTGAAATTAATCATTCCGGCTGCAAAATAGCCTCCGCCCATTTTGGCCTTTTCCATCGTGCCCATTTTGAAATGATTAAGGTTCTCATAGATTGGGATTCCACCGAA
>Ga0315297_10003001_pt1 | contig 10802 bp, 9 predicted proteins | sample YL17G15_0_MG_FD_203628 | JGI IMG/M metagenome (GOLD analysis project Ga0315297, IMG submission 203628) | Sediment microbial communities from Yellowstone Lake, YNP, Wyoming, USA - YL17G15_0 | ecosystem: Environmental > Aquatic > Freshwater > Lake > Sediment | place: USA: Wyoming | collected...
ATCAATTTCTCCAATAATAGAAAAAATAAAACATATTTCATCGGCTAGAATAATTACACTTGATGGAACAATTATTGGTGATGAATCTACAATAAATCAGGTCATATAATTAAATTCAAAATAAATGGAGATGTGACTTTTCAGAAATGTTGTATGCCAGAGTGGCAAGCACAAATACAGTATTTTGATCAATTCATTACTTATGTAGTAAAAAACAATACAATCAATCTATTTTATCATAAGGTTCTATAGGATCTTTTGTGGTTTTGTTATCTTTTAACCATTCCAAAGTTTTTACAAAAGAATCTGCAAGTTCAATTGTAGTGAGAACAGGAATTCCTAATTCCAGAGATTTTCTCCGGATTTGATATTCATCTTCCAGCATTCCAACATATTTTTCAAGAGTGGATGTACTGGGGATGTTTATAATAAAGTCTATTTTTCTTTCGTAAAGTAAATCTGCGATATTTGGTTTTCTTGTAGGTTCTGAAATTTTGTGAACTATCTTGATATCACCAATTTTTTCTTCAAAAAATTCTGCAGTATGTTCAGTTGCAAGAATCTTAAATCCAAGACTCTTGAGCCTGGCAATTGGTTGCAATAATTTCTCTTTATTTTGAGCTCCACCTACGGTTACAAGGGCAGTTCCGGTCATTGGGAGAGTATACCCTGCAGATGTAAGCCCTTTAGCTAACGCATCATAGAAACTTGTCCCAAAACAGGCAACCTCTCCAGTTGATTGCATTTCTACACCTAGCGTAATATCAGCTCCATCTAACTGCATAAACGAAAATTGTGGTACTTTGATTCCAAAATTCTGAATTTTTTGCCACTTATTTTCAGGTAATTTAGGAAGAGGCTTTCCCAAAATTGCTTTAGCAGCTAGTGAAATGAGATTTGTTTTTACAAGTTTTGATACAAATGGCATTGAGCGAGATGCCCTTATGTTAAGTTCAATCACATAGACATGATCATCATGAATTAAGAATTGAAGGTTAAACGGTCCTTTAACATTAAATGTTTTTGCAATTTTTGTAGAATATTCAGTTATAGTGTCTATAGTTTTATTGTTTAGACGCCAGGGTGGAATGCACATCATAGCATCACCAGAGTGAACACCGGCACTCTCAATGTGTTCAACTATTGCTCCGATTATAACTTCAGTTCCATTACTAACTCCATCAACATCGACTTCTAGTGAATTTAGCATAAATTTTGAGATAACAACTGGATGATCAGGAGACACGTCAGTTGCTTCTTTAACATATTTTTTTAGATCAACTTGCGACCATACCACTTTCATTGCAGCTCCAGATAATACATATGATGGTCTAACAATTACTGGAAATCCCACCTCTTGTGCAAAATTTTTTGCTTCATTAAGATTTGAAAAGGCTTGCCATCTAGGCTGTTGTATGTGTAATTTATCTAATTCGGAACTAAATTGAGAACGATCTTCTGCTCGATCAACATCATGTGCGGCAGTACCTAGAATGTTAATACCATTTTTAGCAAGGCTCAATGTTAAATTATTTGCAGTTTGGCCTCCAACACAAGTAACAATACCTTTTGGATTTTCAAATTCAGCAATATCCAAAATCCGTTCTAGAGTTAGTTCTTCAAAATACAATCTATTGCAAATGTCATAGTCAGTTGAAACAGTTTCAGGATTACAGTTTACGACTGAAACGTTTTTTTCTCCGTTTTCTTGTAACCCCCAAACCATGTTTACGGTTCCCCAATCAAATTCCACGCTACTGCCAATGCGATAGGGGCCTGCACCAAGTACCATCACTCCCTTTTCATCTGGATTGATTAGAATATCATTTTGATTACCACCATATGTCAGATAGAGATAATTAGTAATTGCGGGCCATTCAGCAGCTAAAGTATCTATTTGCTTCACAGATGGTAAAACTTTTGCGTTTTTACGTATTTCACGTATTTCTTCTGGAGATTTATTTTTTGCGCGTGCAATTTGCTTATCTGAGAAACCTTTCTTTTTTGCTTCCCAGAGTAAAGAGGTTGTAAGTTCTTCCTGTTTTAGCTTTGCTTCAATTTCTACGATATTTTTGATTTTCTCAATGAACCACGGATTAATTGAAGAAAGTTTGTAAATTCGTTCAACTAAAATTCCCATTTTAATGGCAGCTGCGACGTAATACAAAATCAAATCATCCGGATGAGAGAGATGATCTTCTATTTGTTCTTCATCGTATGTTTTTCCATTTACTCTGTTTAAAACTAGACCATCGTTTCCAATATCAAGCATTCGTATTGACTTTTGTAGTGATTCCTCAAAGCTTCTTCCAACTGCCATGACTTCACCTACGGATTTCATAGTTGGACCGAGTTTTCGATTTACAAGATCAAATTTTGCAAAATCCCATCTCGGATGTTTACATACAATGTAATCTAGAGAAGGTTCAAAACATGCGGTTGTTGTTTTTGTAATGCTGTTTTCTAGTTCGGGCAACGTGTATCCTAATCCAATTTTTGCAGAAATGTATGCCAGAGGATAACCTGTCGCTTTACTTGCGAGTGCAGATGATCTAGATAGTCTCGGATTTATTTCAATTGCCACGTATCTGTCAGAATCTACGTCCAATCCATATTGAATATTGCATTCACCAACTATTCCAACGTGCTTTGTTGCACGCAGAGCTGCAGAACGAAGCATATGATATTCATGATTATCTATTGTTTGCGAAGGAGCAACAACAATATTGTCACCAGTGTGAACCTTCATTGAAAGAACATTTTCCATATTACAGACAATTACGTTATTTCCATCATAATCTTGCATTACCTCATATTCTATTTGCTTCCAGTGTCCAATGTATTCCTCAACTAGAACCTGACCAACGAGACTCGCCCTTAACCCTCGTTCTACAATTTCGTGTAATTCAATTTCATTGTACGCGACCCCACCACCTTTACCCCCAAGAGTATACGCTACTCTAATAATTACAGGGTATCCTAATTCCTGCGCAATTTCCTTGGCATCGGTAAAATTTCTAACCGTCCTACTTTTCAAAATTGGAACATTACATTGATTCATGGAATCTTTGAAGAGCTGTCGATCTTCGGTTTTTTGAATTCCAGAGATTTGTGTTCCTAAAACATGTACATTATACTTCTGAAGTATGCCAGATTCAGCAAGATTAACACCGCAATTCAGAGCAGTTTGACCCCCATAAGCCAACATTATACCATCAGGTAGTTCTTTCTCGATAATGGATTCTACATACTCAACATTAACAGGTAGCAAATACACCTTGTTTGCAAATCTTGTATCTGTTTGAATTGTAGCGATATTTGGGTTGATTAAGACACTTTTCAATCCATCTTCATGTATTGCCTTGAGGCATTGACTTCCGGAGTAGTCAAATTGACGGTCGTTTTAACGACTTTCGCCGGCTTCTCCGATTTTTATTGCCCCACTACCAAGTACAAGAATTTTTTTTATCGATTCATTTTTTGGCAGATTCGCCTTCCTCCATAAGGTGTTTGAACTCTTCAAAGATGAATTTACAGTCATTAGGGCCAGGTGTAGCTTCGGGGTGAAACTGCACCGCTATACAATTCTGCTTTTTGTGTTTTATTCCTTCGACTGTCTTATCATCTGCGTTTGTAAACCATAAATTAAATTCAGACGCGTTCAGAGATTCAGGAGTTATCCCATATCCATGATTCTGACTCGTAACGTAAATTTGATTATTATCTAAATTAACACAAGGTTTGTTTTGTCCCCTGTGACCATATTTCAATTTATACGTTTGAGTGTTTCCAGCAATACCAATAATTTGTGCCCCCAAACAAATTCCGAGTGTGGGGATATTATTCTCAATTAATTTTTTTGCGGTCTCTATCGTGTTTGAACATTTTTGAGGATCACCAGGTCCGTTACTAATTACAACTCCTTTAGGGTGATGAGATAAAATTTTTTCAAATGTTGTATTCCATGGTAGTTTTATTACTTTGTATCCAAGTAGACGAATATTTCTTAGAATTGCATTCTTTGTACCAGTATCGATTACAACTACGGATTGATTTTCAGATCCATAAACTACTTCTTGTTTAGTAGATACAGTATCCATGAATTGTTCAGAATTGTAATGTGGTGAAGATGCAAGTTGTTTTTTTACTTCATCAACATTAATTTCAGTATCAGAAACTACCAAAGCCGCCATCATTGCACCCCCCGTTCGAATTTTTTTTGTTAGCGACCTTGTATCTATGCCAGAAATTCCTGGAATTTTTTCATTATAAAGCCATTCATCAAGGGTCATCAACAGATTCCAGTGGCTAGAAGTGAGAGATAGTTCATGAACAACTAGTCCCCTTAGTTGAATTTTATCAGATTCAAAGAATTTGGGAATTCCGTCCTTGTCTTTAATTGATGGATCAGGAACCCCATAGTTGCCTACAAGTGGATATGTCAATGTCAAGATTTGTCCACTGTATGAGGGGTCTGTAAGTGTCTCAGTGTATCCGACCATGCCCGTATTAAAGACAATTTCCCCAAAAACAGTTGTAGAATAGCCAAATCCCTCCCCATCAAGAACGGTGCCATCATCAAAAATCAGTTTCCCGAACTTGTTTGCGTGGCTTGATTTCTTTGTAGTAATTGTGACCCTCGACGAGTAATTTTTTTCGTTGATTTAAGTTTTTTGAAGGTTGATCGCAAAATTATTTTAGTTTTATCAAAGTGCTCTGAATTCTTCGCTCCACTTGTGATATGCACGAACCATTTCAAGGGACACGCTTGGTTTTCTTCTTGACATAATTTCTTTAAAGTCAGTTGTGGTAAGTTCACGTGGTTGTATTGGTGTTTCACCTTCCACTGGTTCATGATAATCAGGGGCATTGAATATTTCATGAACGGCCTTTATTTGTGCTGCTTGACATACGTCTTTGATATCACTTGCACTATACCCATCAAATATTCGTGCAAGTTCCGATATGTTTACCCTTAGATCTTTTTTAAGAGGGGCAGTGTATTGTTCAAATAACTTTTCTCTTGCCTCTTGAGTTGGAAGTGAAACATAGATCCTTTTTTGGAATCTTCTAAGAAATGGCCAGTCAAGACTCCACGGTTTGTTAGTAGCTCCAATAACATAAAGCATCAAATTTTTACCTTTACCATTAACGCCATCCATTTCTGTTAAGAATTGATTTTTTGTTCTCACTTCTCCTCCAACTTCGCTATTTCTGGATCCTAAAAGAGAGTCAACTTCGTCAACAAAGAGAATTACGGGTTTTCCTTCTTTTTCTGCATAACTTCTTGCCATATGAAACAATTTTGAAACGTTTTTTTCAGCTTCACCGAGCCATTTGCTCATCATAGATGCAGCATCTACATTAATGAAATATCCATCCATTTCATTAGCAGTTGCAGCAGCTAACATGGTTTTACCAGTTCCAGGTGGACCATAAAGCAACATTCCTTTTGGCCAACCCAAAGGAAAAAGATCAGGTCTTTTTGTAGGATAAACTATAGATTCGCGCAATGCGTTTTTTGCATCATCCAGTCCAATTACTTCACTCCAGCTAATGTTGGGTTTCTCTTTCATTACTAATTCTTCAAAATCATTTTCGTCTGTTTGTCTTTGTACAGATGCTTTTTGTTCTTTAGGAGACGCATTTGGATCTACCGCGGGTTCAACTCCACGAGATTCTTGAAGTGCCTGTATTCTATTATGATAAGAATTACATCGGTCTTTGTAAATAGGGTTAAGTTTGCTTGTTGGATATAGTTGTAATAATTTAACAAGTGAATCAATGGCATGTTGATAATGTGTTATAGCCATACCTCGTGCCCCTTGAGAATCAAATTTGATTGCCTCTGAGGCATATTTACTTGCGTTGTTTTCTAATTCTTGGGGGGCTAAACTCATCTATATTACCTGTGTAGCATTACCTTGAGAATTTTGTTGGTATTCAGATGTGTTAACCAGTCTAGTAATATTGGTTAAATTAATTGAACTAGTTTTAATAGCATCATGAAGAGGTTCATCAAGATAAGATTTTTCAAGATCAGATTTTTCTGAAATTTTAGAGTGTATGTTCTTAACTTTATTAATAGAATCCTCAGCAGATAAAATTAACTCTGAAAGGTCATCATCAATAGATTCTATCGATTGCGCAGATTCAGTGATAATTGAAACAAATTGTTGTAAAATTGAATGCGTCTCTTTTTTATCTTCATATTTGAGGAGCATAAAATTAGCCAATCCTACAATTTTATTTATATCTTGTAATTCCTCTAGGGTTAATTTATTAATTTTATCGTCTCCTGGAATGTTATATTTTGACAAGTTTTTTTCAATTTTAGCAGAGAGTGTTTGGATGTGTTCAATATCTTTTTTAAAATCACGTTTGGAGTTAAAAAAATTCAAGTGTTGCAAGATTTAAAAAAGTCAACATTAGGATACTGCTTACTTATTTTAGAGTCCACGATTAATTTTACTTCATCAAGTACCAATGAAGATTCTTCATTAGATTGACTAAAATCAAATCTAGCCCGAGAGAGAATTGCAGAATCTAGGACAATACTACCTAAATGGACTGAGAGTTCACATAGTTTTTGACTACATGTAGGGAGTAAATTAAAAAGTTGTGCACTCACAGTTCTAAGCATAGGGATGGTCAAAGGTAAAAGTTCAGGAATACTATTTATCCCAGAGATGGAATTTAGCCTCTTCTTGATTTGAGAGAGGATTTCTAATGAAAATGCAATATTTCGCTCTAAATTGAGCGCTTTGACACAAGCATCATCATTCAAGTCAAATAAAATTAGGTTTAATTTTTGCAATTCACTTCTTTTATTTTGTAGAACGTTCACAATACTATCAAGTAACTTGTTTGAATATTCTAGTCTAGGAACAATTGTGACAGTCTGCATCATGTTCGTGGACTCAATTCCAAATAAATTCAAATTAGTCATCACGTCAATTTTTTAGTATAGATTTTGTATTTTAGGACGATGTCACAGTTTTATCAGTAACTGTAGTAACACCTTACTGTAGTTACAGTTTTGATTTTTTTTGAGTATTTGTATAAAGGAATTTAGCTCTCGATTTTACCTAATCACCAGGTCAAGTAGGAGTATGGTAAATGAGCAGGCATTGACTGTTAGCCTCGAAGAATTTGGATTAAGTAAGTATGAAGCACAGGCATATGTGGCACTTATCTCAAAAGGAACAATATCTGCAAGTGAACTTGCATATTATTCAAATATTCCAAGAACCAAAATATACCCCACTTTATTAAAGTTGGAAAATAAAAGATTAGCAATTATTTCGAAAAGTAAACCAATAATGTGTACAGCAATTGCGCCAGAAGATGCTTTTGATGCTATTATTCATGAACAAATTAACAAAGTAGATGCAATGAATTCTTTGGTGACAAATCTAAAAAAGACAAGTGAAGAAAGCAGGAAATCAAGAGGATCTGAAGAAAAAAGATATTTTCATGTTAGTGCAAACAATGTGCTTGATCAATTAAGAACAATGATAGATGGTTCAAAATTTTCAATAAACATCATGGTAGATCAGTGGGGGCTAGGGCTTTTAAGTGAATGTAAAGAACAGTTACTATCAGTCCTTCGTCGAAATCTAGAAGTAAGGGTAATGGTCCCATCAGCACAACTTTGTTCAGAAACATATAGAACAATTCCTAATGAAGTAAAAATTAGAATATCAGACATAATTCAAAATTGCTTTATTTTTGATGAGACAGAAGTATTGATAGTAGACAATGAAAACGGCAAGGGTGCAATATTCTCATCAACTGAAGTTTTAGGAGTTAATCAAAATAGAGTATTTGCAAATATTTGGAAAAATTCATTGAAAACAGAATCATTTGCAGATATGACAAAAAATGAAGCACAGGAACTCTATAAAATAATTCAGATCATTAATGAAAATGGATTAATGCATATACTAAATTCAGCCATTGTTTCAAAAAAACCTGAGTTTGACATGCTTAAATTACTTGAGAAGAATGGAATAAATTTAAAAATTAAATCTCTAGATGAAATAATTGAGATAGTAGATGCCGCACTGCAAATCATGTGTTCTGGGCATGTCAATTTTGATGCCAACACTAAAAACATAACAATAGATTCAAAATTGAATAGTGGACATTCATTACCGTGGGTAGCAATTTTGGATGGATGTTTACAAAAACAAGGGTATACGACTAGAACAGTATATCAAAACAATTCAAACAAAGGTGAAAAGGTCCTCATCAAAATAAGTAAAAATTAAAATCATATAAGATGTAGTCATAAGCATCGTGATTGAAGAAAAAATAAAATCATTGGGAATAAAATTGCCAATACCCCCAACTCCTGCCGGATCTTACATCCCAGTTGTAAAATCAGGTAATTTACTGTACGTTTCAGGTCAGATTCCAATGATAGATGGCAAGGTAGCATTTACTGGAAAAGTTTCAGATGATAATATTGAAACTGCGATAGAATCTGCAAGAATTTGTGCAATCAACATACTTGCACAGGTTAAAAAAGAATTGGGGGGTTTTGAAAAAATTTTGAAAATTGTGAGATTGACAGGATTTGTCAATTCGATCCCAGAATTCACACAGCACCCAAAAGTAATCAACGCTGCATCGGATTTGTTTTACGAAATATTTGGAGAGGGTGGAAAGCATTCAAGAATTGCGATAGGAGTTTCAAGTTTACCATTAAATTCCATGACTGAAATTGATGCAATTATTGAAATTTCACCCTAATAATGTGTAAGCAATTATTTTCAGTCAGTTTAATTTTTTATTAAATTCCTTGAGGAATTTTTGAATTTTTGGTTTTGGAATAACTGCCCCACATGCTTTATCATGACCTCCACCGGAACCACCAAGTTCAGTTGCAAGAATATTTACAATTTTTCCTAAATGAATTTTACATGCTCTTGAACCTCTGACAGAAACTGCATAGATACCATGATCAACTCGTTCTTTGTATGCAACGCCAACATCTTTCCCAGATAGTCCTAAAACAAAATTGACGGCGCCGCTTGCTCCAGAATCCATAATTTCCATGTATCCAATGTTCTTCATAGTCTTCATACCTTTTTTTACTTTGGAAATTATTTGTGCAAGTTTATCAACCTGAATTTGTGCGAATTCAAAGGTATTTGGAATTTCATGTGGGAATTTAGAGGCCGCTAATTCTTCTACCAAATACAACAAGTAGTCGGGATCCTTTTGGTGTCCAACTATATTGTAAGTAAGGACAGTTGCATTAATCAAAGCAAATTGCCTATCGTAAATTTGAAGTAGTTTAGAGCCGATTGGTCGGTCTTCCATGTAATCAGTAATAGCGGCACATGCTGCAATGAAAGGAGCGTGATCAGAGAGTTTTGATTTAAACGCATCATACACTTGGACGGTGGTGCATTCGTTGATGTCATGAATCATTTTAACTTTAATTTTTTCTAATTCCATAGAAATTTTTGGATCAATATCATGATGATCAATATATGTTACTAGAACATGATTTTTCCTCAAAGTTCTCAATAGTTCAACAAATTCATCCTGATTTTTTTTACTAAGACCCAAATCACAAATGTATAATGATTTTAATTTATCATCGAGACAAATTTTCTGTATGCTTTCCATTTGTCCAGGATAATCAACCAAGACAGAATCGCCTCCGAAAGCCTGTCTAATCAAAGCTGCGGAGCTTATACCATCTGCATCTTCTTTGTGTGAAATACATATGACTTTAGTTCTTTGTTGTTTTGTGATGGTTGTTTTTTTCATTTCTTTTTTCTTGAGAGGTTTTAGTAATTTCTTTGGTTTAGACAAGACCATTATTGTCGATTCACTTGTAAACCCTCATTTAAATCAAGAATGGGTTATGGTTTTGAATCTCGAGATTCTTGCTTCATACTATGATTTGCAAGATATTGTGAATTTACAAATCCATCATAAAATGACATTCCATTCAACTGCGTTTGTCTATCAATTTCCTGAATCTTTCTGAGTTCTTCAGGGGTTGCAGTTAAAACAATATGATCAAGTTTGTCCAAAAATTGTCTTTCAACGGGATTCATTTAATTTTTGATAAAAATTAATGATTTATGAACCAGAGTTGCCATATTAGACTAATTACTAAATTTCGTAGACATGATTCCTTGCGAAAATATAATAAAAGATTTCTCAGAGAGACGACATGGAAACAAAAAACATAGGTTTACGTGGGATTGAGGTTGCAGATACTAGAATCTCAGACATAGATGGAGAAAAAGGTAAATTGATTTACCGTGGCTATGATATCCTAGACCTAGCAAAAAAATCAAACTATGAAGAAACAGCGTATTTGTTATTACATGATCAGTTACCGTCCAAAGAACAACTAGCAGAATTCAAATTCAGATTAAATGAAGCACGATTAATTCCCAAAAGAATGCAAATCAACATGGGGAATTGGAGAAAAGATGCAGATCCAATGGATATGCTGCAAGCATTTGTTGCAGCGTTGGCAGGCTATTATGACGAGGAATTTTCAACGAAGGAGGCAAGTTATGAAAAGGCAATTAATTTAATTGCCAAAGTACCTACAATAATTTCAAGCTGGCATAGAATTAGAGAGGGATTAGAAGCATTAGACCCTGATCCAAATTTAGACCATGCGGCAAATTTCCTATATATGATGTTTGGAGAAAAACCAGATGTAGAAGTGGAAAAGATTTTTGATACATGTTTGATTCTTCATGCAGATCATAGTTTTAATGCCTCCACATTTGTTGCAAGACAAGTTGCATCTACGAGAGCAC
>Ga0315297_10003002_pt1 | contig 10802 bp, 8 predicted proteins | sample YL17G15_0_MG_FD_203628 | JGI IMG/M metagenome (GOLD analysis project Ga0315297, IMG submission 203628) | Sediment microbial communities from Yellowstone Lake, YNP, Wyoming, USA - YL17G15_0 | ecosystem: Environmental > Aquatic > Freshwater > Lake > Sediment | place: USA: Wyoming | collected...
CCGAGATACTCCCGCATCGCGTCGAGCGACTCCTGCGTCGCCCGCTCGCCCAGGAGAAGTTCCGCCGGATCGCCGGGCGTGATCGCCAGCATCAGGAAGATGACGACGGTCACCCCGAGCAGGGTCGGGATGACCGCCAGGCTCCGCCTTATGATGAAACCGGTCATGAGACACCTGTTTCCCCCGGAATATCCTGGGAACACGATCCTGGGGATATCCGGGGACTAATGGGGACACCTTGCCGCAAGGTGTCCCCATTAGTCCATTAACTTTACTGCAGCCACACGCTCTTCATGCGGATCGAGGCGGTGGGATGAAGTTTGAAATTCTGGACCTTTTTCGAGGAGGGGTTGATCACGATCGAATGGGCGACCGGAATGACCGGGCACTCCTCGTACATCAACTGCTGCGCCTTTTTGTAGATCTCGGCGCGTTTGTTCTGATCGATGGTGGTTCTGCCCTCCTCCATCATCTTGTGGAAGGCCTCGTTGTGCCACTGGGTCCGGATCGCCGGGGATTCCATCCCGTCAAACAGCACAGCCAGGAAATTGTCCGGATCGCCGTTGTCCCCCGTCCAGCCGAGCTGGAAAAGATCCATATCCTGGCCTTGTTCCCGCTGGCGTTTCAGATAGGTTCCCCAGTCATAGCTGACGATCCGGGCAGCAATGCCGACCTTCCCCAGATCGCCGATCATGGCGACGCCGACCTTCAGCCCCTCCGGGTTGTAGGGCCGGGCCACGGGCATGGACCACAGGGTGATCTCCGGAAGCCCTTTCCCTTCGGGATAACCTGCTTCGGCGAGGAGCTTCTTGGCCAGGTTGACATCATATGCATAGCCGGGAACGTCCTTGTTGTAGCCCCACATCGTGGGCGGGATGCAGTTATTGGCCACCTCCCCCATCCCCTGGTAGATCTTGTCGACGATCGCCTTTCGGTTGATCGCGTGGGTGACGGCCAGGCGCAGTTTGAGGTTTTTCCAAAGCTCCTTTTTGTGGTTGAATCCCAGGTAGCCGATGTTCATCCCCGGCTGGCTGATGAGCTGGAGCTTAGGATCCTTCTTCGCCATTTCGATGTCGCCGGGATTGGGAAACTCGCACATGTGGATGTTGCCCGCCTTGAGTTCCAGGAAGCGGACCGAGTTCTCCGGGATCACCCGGAAGATCAGCTTGTTCAGATAAGGTCCCTCGGCCTTGTCCCAGTAGTTCTTATTCGCCTCCAGGTTGATCCGGTCGTCCTTGACCCACTTGACGAACTTGAACGGCCCCGTACCGACCGGATTGCGGATAAAGGCCTTCGGGTCCTTCACGAAGGCGGCCGGGCTGATGATATCCGCAAAGTCCATCCCCATGTTGGCGATGAAGGGAGCCTGGATCTTCTTGAGTTTGAAGACCACGGTGTAGTCATCCACCGCCTCGATGGAATCGATCGTGTCGTCCATCCCCATGGACACCCAGTACTCGGGCGGACGCTCCTGCTTGGGGATGTCCCAGCCCTTGCCGGAGAATTTGACGTTCCGGTTCTTCATCATCCGGCCGATGGAGAAGACGACCGCGTCCGCGTTGAAATCGGTCCCGTCGTGGAACTTGACCCCCTTGCGGAGTTTGAAGGTGTATTTCAGTCCGTCGGGACTGATCTCCCACGAGGTCGCGAGGCCCGGTTCCAGGGCCGTGGATTCATCCTTATAGGCAACAAGCGCCTCGAAGACGTTGTCGCAGATCATGAAGGAGTTCCCGTCCGTTTCATAGGCCGGGTCCAGACCGACGCTGTCGCCGCCCCGCCCGTAGACGAGCGTTCCCCCCTTCTTCGGCGCCGCCGTGACTTCTTTCTTCGGCGCGGTCGCGGGCTTCTCGCCCTTCTTCGGCGCTGCTGCGAGCGCGCTGCCGACGGTCAACAACGTTAAGATACTTACCAAAATTACAATCTTTCTCATCATCTTTGCTCCTCCTTTCTCAAGTTGAAACACCCAAAGAATCTGATTCCCTCGCAACAAGTCCTGTTTCTTTCTTCCCCGGCGGGAGGGGGATAACCCCTCTTGCGCCGGACATTTCATCACCTCCCTGCGCTGGTCCCCCTTAGGAAAGAGGGTAAATGAGCGAAGAGCCTTCCCCCCTCACCCATGAAAGAGATCGCCCGTCTCGTACCGCCGCCAAGCCGCGAGCAAAGAGAGGGCCAGCAGGGCGCTCCGCGTATAAAGGCTTTCCGTGATCAGATATTCCCGGTCGCTGTGGTCATGTTCCCCGATCGGACCGAGGCCGTCCACCACGGGCGTTCCCGCCTCGGCAATGATGTTCGCATCCGAGGCCCCGGCGCGGAACTGCTCCACCACGGGGATACCCAGCCTGCGGGCCTCTCCAGCGATGACAGTGAAAAGGGCCTTGTTTTTTTCCGTCGCCTCCATGACCGGGACCTGCCCCACGGCCTCGACCCGGAGATCCATCCCCTCCGCCTGCCGGCGTTTCATGAGCTCGTCCAGGCGGGAGTGGAAGAAGTCGAAACCCTGAACGCTTGGGGAGCGTATATCGATGGCCGCCCAGGCCTCTTCGGGAACGCTGTTCGGAACGATGCCGCCGGCCGTCTGACCGATGTTGACCGATACCCCCGGGAATCGACCGTTCAATCCTTCCAACTCGATGATGACGTGCGCCAGATCCAGGATCGCGCTTTTCTTGCCGTCCACCACCTTGGCGGCATGGCCAGCCTGGCCGCGGGCGGTGAGCTTCAAACCCAGGCGGCCCTTCCGTCCGGTCACGATCGCCCCCTGCCTGCCCCCGCATTCTAAAACGAAAGCCACGGCGCTGCGGCCGGCCTCGGCCGCGAAGAGCGGCCGGGAAACCGGCGACCCGATCTCCTCTTCGGAATTGAAAATCAGGGTAACGGGCAGATCCTGCAGGAGTACCAAGGCCGCGAGGGCCTTGAGGGCGAAGATGCCGACGACGAGCCCCCCCTTCATGTCTATGACGCCCGGACCGTACAGATGCCGATCGTCTTCCCGCCACCCGCAGAAGGGCGAATCCTCGGGGAAAATCGTATCCATGTGCCCCGCGAGGAGGATCCGCCGTTTTCCTTCGTCGGCAGGCACGGAAGTAATCAGGATATCGCCGTAGGAGGCTTGCGGGATGATCCGCCTGGTCAGGGGGAGCGGTTCGAGCAGCCCGTAAATCTCGTGGCATACCCGGTCCACGCCGGCCTTGTTGTGCGTTCCGCTCTGAATCAGTACCAGCCGCCGCAGGGCATCGCGCATGGCCTTTTCCTGGTCTTTCAGATAGACGGTCAGGTTCGTCAGCAAAGCGTCCATTGAACTCCTGTCTCAGGTGAAACTGGAAAAGAGGGAAGAGAGATCGAGTCCTCGGTGTGGAGTGAAGTTAGTTTAAGGGGAAGCAGATCGCGTGTCAAGTTTTTCCTTTTACAGAAGATTGAGGGTCTGTTAGAGTAAGATGCCGATCAGGGCCAGAATGCTCCAGCGGAAAAATTGAATGACCGGGTTCAAGGCCCCAAGGTACAAAAGCCCAATGATGATGAAAAGCCCGAAAGGTTCGAGGCGGGAAAAGGCGTATTGAAGCCTCTCCGACATGAACCCCATGAGGATCTTCGATCCGTCCAGGGGTGGAATGGGGATCAGGTTGAATGAGGCCAGCATGATGTTGATCTGCGCCAGATAATACAGGAAAAGCCCCGTCGATCCCGATGGCGACGGGGACAAGAGGCGGAGCAACAGGACGGCCAAAAAGGCAAAGATCATGTTGGCGATGATTCCGGCCGAAGAAACCAGGATGAGCCCCAGGCGGGCGCTGCGGAGGTGCTGGAAATTGACCGGAACGGGCCTTGCCCAGCCGAAGCCGAAGATGAAGAGCATGGCCGTGCCGACGGGATCGAGATGCTTCAGGGGATTGAGGGTCAGCCGGCCCTGGTATTTGGCCGTGGAATCCCCCATGAAATAAGCCACCCCTCCGTGGGCCAGTTCATGAATGATGATCGAGTAGAGAAGTGGTATCGCCAGAAGGACGAACGTCAGCGGATCTTTGACAAGAAGGTTGAGAAGGCCCATATTTTTCCCCGTATCGTCTGAAAAGTCTGTCGCAGTTTACACTACAAGAAGGACAAAGGACAGAGATTAAAGCACTATAAAAAAATCAATCAAACAAGAGGGAGATCAATTGCCGAAGAGAGTCATCGTTTATGGATTAATGGCGTTGCTTGTTGCGGCCGGTGTCTGGTTTGCCGTTGGGCCGCACAAACGGCCCGCGATGAAACCCCCGGGCGACAATGAGGTCACGGAGGCCACAACCGTGACCTACGCGGGCAAGCTCTCCGAGAGAAACGTCGAGTTGTTTCTGGACACGGTCAAGGGGAAGAAACTCACCACGCTGGTCATCTCCTCGGGCGGGGGAGAGATCAATGCGGGCATCAAGATGGGCTCCTGGGTCTTCGACAACCATATCGATGTGGCGGTGGAGAAAATGTGCCTCTCCTCCTGCGCGAACTACGTGTTCCCCGCCGGCCGCCGCAAGATCATCAGGCCGGGCGCCGTCGTGGCATGGCAAGGCAACGCGCTGCAGGAATCGGGCATGTCCGACGAAGAGGTTCGCGCATCGGTGATTGAGTCTTTCAACTCACTGCCGGAGAGTGAAAAGGAAAAAGCCGACCTGGAGGACCTGATCGGTAAAGCGATCGCCCGGACGAGGCAGCAAAGGACGGAGAGCCTGAACAGACACTCGGAATTTTTCAGGAAGATCGGGGTGGACGAGTCGGTCTGCCGGATCGGCAATGAAAAGTACGGGGCCAAAGACCTCTACTTTCTCTCCGTAAAAGACATGGCGCGCTTCAGGATATACGACGTTGAGGCGCCCGCCGATTATAAAAAAACCGACCTGGCCCCTCTTCTTATCAAGGGGAAGCAGATCGATTTCATCAAGGTGCGCGACTGACGGCTGATTTTTTGGCCTGTTGAAAAAGGAACCCACAGGAGGCAGAGAAACGATGAACGTCATTCTGGCCGGATACAACATCGACTATGAGATCATCCGTCAGATCGCCGCCGAGCACCCCGAGCGGCAGGACCTGACCCCGGAAACCATCGCGGCCGCCTACGCCAGGATCAGCCGGAACCCCCGGCCGGTCAATGAGCTGCGGATTCTCGCCCGGGGCGAGGTGGAGAAGGCGCGCGCCTCCAACCGGAACATCGCCTTCGCGATGGGCCACAGCTCCATTGCCGAACATGCCGTCTTCAACCTCGATGTCCTTAATGTCTCCCGCCTCCTCGTCGAGGAGATCGAAAAGTTCCGCCTCGCATCCTATACGGAAAAGTCCCAGCGCTACGTTCTGCTCCAGGACGACTTCGTCATTCCCGACGAGGTCCGCCAGGCCGGTTTGGAGGAGGTCTTCATCGCGACCGTCCGGGCGCAGAACCGCTGCTACCGCGAACTATACGAGAAGCTTCTGCCCTTCGTCTTCGCCCGGAACCAGGTGCTCGCCGCCGATCCGGCGAACAAATCGCTCCTCGAGGGCTGGGCCAAGGAGGACGCCCGCTACATCATCTCCCTTGCCACGGAAACACAGTTAGGGATGACCGTGAACGCCCGGAACCTTGAATTGATGATCCGGCGCCTCGCCGCCTGTCCCCTGGTCGAGGCGCATGAGTACAGCCGGCGGCTCTATGACGCCACGAAAGGGGTCGCCCCGTCGCTCGTCCGCTACACCGAACCCACGGCCTACGACATTGAGACAAGGGATCTCCTCCGGGTGCAGGCGACGGAGTTCATCGCAAAACTGCCTGCAAGTTTCCCCGGTGAAGCGCAGAATCTCCTCGTCAGCCTGCTCGACGCGACGCCGGAGGCCGACGACAAGGTCGCGGCATCGCTTCTTCACAGCGCTTCGCTCCTCCCGCTGTCCCGCTGCCGGGAGATCGCGGCGGGCATGGACCGCGCACAGAAGGAGGCCCTGATCAGGATCGCGCTCCAGCGGATGAAGGCCTATGACGCCGCCCCGCGGGAATTCGAGCAGGTCGGGCTTCTCTTCGAACTCACGATCAGCGCGACCTGCTTTGCCCAGGTCAAAAGGCACCGGATGGCCACGCTCACAGTCCAGGAGTATAACCCGGCGCTCGGCGTCACGATCCCGCCCGCCGTTCGGGAGATCGGCATGGAGGGCCCCTTCCGGGAGATCTGCGCCCGGACGGAGGAGATATGGGAGAGGATCCGCCGGGCCTCGCCTGCCGCGGCGGCCTACATCCTGACGAACGCCCACCGGCGGCATGTGGCGATGAGAGTCAGCGCCCGTGAGCTCTACCACCTCGCCCGCGTCCGGGCGGACCGCCACGCCCAGTGGGACATACGGGAGACCGCCCTGCAGATGGTCGCCGCAGGACGGAAGGTCATGCCGCTCATACTGATGCTCGCCGCCGGGAAGGACGGCTTCGACGCCCTCTGTGCCCGGACCTTCGCCGGCCAAAGTTGACGGCTTCGTAAAAAGTGTTGACTCCTCTGTATATGGAACCCATGCCGCAAAAGGATCCAAACCGCAAGACCTACCCGCCGGTGACGGGAATCGACCGCGACGAGCACGTCGGCATGGTCCGGGAGATCTTCGCCGCGATCACCGGACGGTACGACTTCCTGAACCGCCTCCTCAGCCTCCGCCGCGACGTCGCCTGGCGTCGCTTTACCGTCCGGAAGATGCAGTTCTTCGACACGTTTAGTCTCCTGGACGTCGCAACCGGCACGGCCGATCTGGCCATCGAGGCCGCAAACGGCCACCCCGGGATCCGGGTGACGGGGATCGACTTCACCCCGGAGATGCTCGCCGTGGGCCGACAAAAGATCGCCGGTAGGGGCCTGGTGGACCGCATCCGCCTCCTCCAGGCCGACGCCCTGACGCTCCCCTTCCCGGACGGGAGCTTCGACGCCGTGGGGATCGCCTTCGGCATCCGGAACATGCCGGACCGCCTCCGGGCATTGCGGGAGATGAGGCGGGTCCTCGTCCCCGGCGGCCGGGTCTTCGTCCTCGAGATGAACTTCCCCCGGAACCGCCTCTGGCAGGGATTCTTCGATCTCTATCTGAACCGCCTCCTCCCCGGCCTTACGCGCCTCTTTTCGGGGAATCCCGCGGCTTACCGCTACCTCGTCGACTCCATCCTCCATTTCCCAACGCCGCAGGCCTTCCTGGAGATGATGGAGGAGGCCGGCTTCCGGGATCGGGAGCGGCATTCCCTGACTCTGGGCATCACCTGCCTCTATATCGGCAGTAAAGAGGGTATGGAGGAGAAAACCGGTGCTTGACCGCGAGGAAAAGGCTTGTCAAAAGGGATGGAGCCTGCCCCGAACTTCCGGCCTGGAACTTGACTTAGGGGACATGGGAAGCGCAAAATCAGGATGTGCCTTGGTCTTTCAAAAAGCTATCGGCGTCAATCGATCACGACCGGGCTGACCTGCCAGATCTTTTCGCAGTATTCGCGGATCGCGCGGTCCGAGGAGAATTTGCCGATTCTCGCCACACTCAGGACACTCATCCGCAGCCACTCCTCCCGACGGAGATAGGCCCGGCCTACCTCCTCCTGGGCGCGGACATAGGAGGGGTAATCGGCCGAGAGCCGGTAATCGTCCCGCTCGCGGATGGAGCGGGTGAGCGGTCGGAACAGCTCCCGGTCGCCGCCTGAGAAAAAACCGCTTTCCAGAAGTTCCAGCGCCTCGCGCAGACCGTCGTCGGCCGCAATGGCCGCCCGCGGGTCATAACCTGCCCGCCAACTCTGTTCTACCTCTTCGGCGGTCAAGCCGAACAGGAAGAAATTCTCCGCACCCACCTCCTCCCGGATCTCTACGTTCGCCCCGTCGAGCGTGCCGATCGTGAGCGCCCCGTTCAGGGAGAATTTCATGTTCCCCGTGCCGGAGGCCTCCTTGCCGGCGGTCGAGATATGCTCGGAGAGGTCGGCCGCCGGATAGATGAAATGCGCATTCTTGACGTTGAAATTGGTGAAGAAGACCACTTTCAGCCACTCCGCGGCCTCAGTATCCCCGTTGATGACCTCGGCGACGGCGTGGATCAGGCGGATGATCAGCCGGGCCATCCCGTATGCGGGGGCCGCCTTGCCGCCGAAGATTACCGTCCGCGGCGCCATATCCTCCGTTAGCCCCCGGCGGATCCGGTTGTAGAGCGCAATAACGTGCAGTACGTTGAGGTGCTGGCGCTTATACTCGTGGATCCGCTTCACCTGGACGTCGAAAAGCGACGCGGGGTCGGTCGCGATCCCCGTCCGCTCCCGGATGATCCGGGCCAGGCGCTCCTTGTTGCGGCGTTTGACCCCCTCCCACTGGTCGAGAAAGGCGCCGTCCTCCGCAAAGCGCTCCAGGTCCCGGAGATGGGAAAGATCGCTGAGCCACTTTCCGCCGATCCGCACCGAAATGAGGGCGGCCAGGTCCGGATTGGCCAGGGCGATGAAGCGCCGGGGCGTGACGCCGTTGGTCACGTTCAGGAATTTTTCCGGCATGATCCGGTTGAAATCGGCGAGCATCGATCCGCGGAGGATCTCGGTATGGAGGCGGGCGACGCCGTTGATCCTCCGGCTGCCGACGCAGGCGAGATTGGCCATGCGGACGGAGCGTTCGCCCCCCTCGTCGATGAGCGAGAGCCGCCGGACAAGCCCCTCGTCGCCCGGATACTCCCGACAGATGTTTTCTAAAAAACGCCGGTTGATCTCATAGATGATCTCCAGATGGCGCGGCAGGAGGCTCTGGAAGAGCGGCACCGTCCATTTTTCCAGCGCCTCCGGTAGGAGGGTGTGGTTGGTATAGTTAAAAGTTCTTCCCGTTATCTCCCATGCTTCCTCCCACCCAAGGCCGTGGATGTCGACGAGCAGCCGCATCAATTCGGCGACGCCGATGGCCGGGTGTGTATCGTTAAGCTGGATGGCGTATTTTTCGTGGAACCGGCTGAGGTCCTTCTCCCTTTGGAAAAAGATGCGGATCATGTCCTGGAGCGCGCAGGAGACGAAGAAGAACTGCTGCATCAGCCTGAGCTGCCGCCCGGCCAAAGGCTCGTCGTTGGGATAGAGGACCTTCGTGAGGTTCTCCGAGCCGATCTTGTCGTGTACGGCGCCGTAGTAGTCGCCGACGTTGAAGGAGCGCAGATCGAAGGCGGTGGTCGCCTCCGCTCTGAAGAGGCGCAGCATGCTGACAGACGGGGAGGCGTAGCCGGTGATCATCGTGTCGTAGGCGACCCCGCGGATGAGGCGGTCGGGGATCCAACGGACGCGGTAACGCCCGTCTTCGTCAAAACCGGCCTCGGTATGGCCGCCGAAGGGGATGTCGTAGGCGATCTCGGGGCGAGCCACCTCCCAGGGATTCCCCAGCCGCAGCCACTGGTCGGCCACCTCCTCCTGCCAGCCGTCGCGGATCTCCTGGGTGAAAATACCGAATTCATAGCGGATGCCGTAGCCGATCGTCGGAATGTTGAGCGTGGCGAGCGAATCGAGGTAGCAGGCGGCGAGCCTCCCGAGGCCGCCGTTCCCGAGACCCGGTTCCTCCTCCTGGTCGATCAGCGCCGGGAAATCGAGCCCCAGTTCCTCCACTGCCTGCCGGACGATGTCGTAGATGCCGAGGTTGATCAGGTGGTTCTCCAGGTGCGGCCCGAGGAGAAACTCCGCTGAGAGGTAGCAGACCGTCCGGCTCGCCTTTTCATAGTAGGTGTGCGCCGTCCTGGCCCATTGTGTGAGGATCCGGTCGCGAACCGTATAGGCGACGGCCAGATAATAGTCGTTGCGGGTCGCCACCGGGGCAAAACGTCCCTGGATACAGGTGAGGTTGTCGAGAATGGCCTGTTTGATCTCGGCCACGCTGCCGCCGGTCCTGATGCATAGCGCTTCGGTTTTGAGCGCTTTTGCCGCTTTCGTCGTGGTTTTCGCTGATCTTTCCATTGATTCCCCCCCCCCCTCTGGCCGAAGCCAGTGGTCCTCAGAGAAGCCGGATCGAGAACGCAATCATGAACTGGGCCGTATAATACAAAGGCAGACCAACAAGGCGGTTGACGTATTGCCGGATCACGAATCGCTGGCGGGCGACAAAGATATCCGAACCATAGAAGAGGAGCGCCCCCGAAAAGGCGAGCGCCCGGCCCGAAAAGCCCGTCTTCTCATCCCCCATGAGCGAGGCGGCGCCGACCACCATGACAGTGATGACGGCCATGTAGGCAACGACCGGGATGAGCATCTTCCCCAGGTTTGGCCTGAGCCAGACAAACACAGCGCCGCTGGCCGCGAGAAAGCCAGCACCCACGATCCAGGTCGGCATCCCCGGCAAGGCCCTGGTGAAAAAAGCAATGGTGTACAGAACGTGGCCGGTCAGGAACGAAACCAGCCCGGCCAGGAAAAGCCTCTTCGAGGCCAAGAAAATGAGGAATACGTCGCCTGCCATGCAGAATGACAGCCCCGCAAGCACCAGTCCGAAATAGCTCGGGTTCGCCTGGGGTCCGGTCAGGGCGACCGCGACAAAGAGCGCGGAAAGGACAGGCTTCGTCAGTACGCGCCCCCGCATGGACTCCCGTTTCTCGAAGTACAGGAGCCCCCCGAGCAGTGCCGCGGCCGCAATCAGGATCAGGGTATCGATCATCCAAGCCTCCATCATTGACGGCCTCGTAAAAAGTCGAAAATGCCCAGGAATCGTCATTCCGGTGAAAACCGGAATCCAGAGATTTCAACGCGTTACAAAAACACTGGACACCGGTTTTCACCGGTGTGACGACTTTTTACGAGAGCGTCATCATTGAAAGGATAACCCAAATTTAACCCCATACTGCAAATTCGTGTGTAGGAGGAG
>Ga0315297_10003003_pt1 | contig 10799 bp, 8 predicted proteins | sample YL17G15_0_MG_FD_203628 | JGI IMG/M metagenome (GOLD analysis project Ga0315297, IMG submission 203628) | Sediment microbial communities from Yellowstone Lake, YNP, Wyoming, USA - YL17G15_0 | ecosystem: Environmental > Aquatic > Freshwater > Lake > Sediment | place: USA: Wyoming | collected...
GCCCAGGCCTCTCCCGCCTCGAAGCCGAGGCCTGAGGCCTTGACGAAGCTCTGCTCGGCGTCGCCCCAGAGCCCGAGGTTGACTTCGGCCATCCCCTTGAGCATGAAGGCCTGGGCCGAGGGGTTCCTCCGGGCCTCGATGCCGGACTCGACAAGGGACCGCTTGTAGGCGGCGAGGGCCTGTTCCGTCTGATAACGGCGGGAGAACTCCTGGGCTTCGGCGTAGGCGGCCTTGGCGTTGCGGAGATGGGTCGCGCAGCCGGAGGCCGAGAGGAGCGCCAGCGCCAGCACGAACAAGGCACGGAACCGGACGGCCCGCGAGCTCCCCATCATCCGCCCTCGGCCCCGCCCTTCGCGGCCCTCTTCTTGATGGCGTTGATGACGGCTTTCCGGACCTCCGCGTCCTTGAGGAGGTGGACGCCGAGGGCGGCCAGCTCCGGGCCCAGGCTTTCCAGGGCCGGCCAGAACCGGGCGTCCGCCTCGGCCGGCCGGATGTCCGCCCTGGCCTTGGCCGCCCGCAGCGCGAAATCGGCCGCGATCCTCCGGTAGTCGCCCGACTCGAGCTCCTTCCGGAAGAGGGCCTTGAGGAAGGCGTCCTCGAGGCCGCAGACGGCGTAGAGAGCGGGGAAGGCGGCCCGCAGGGCGCCGATGTCGCGGCCGGCGAGCTCGGCGGCGTAGGCCCTGCCCAGGGCTTCGTGGGTCGCGAAGAAATGGAGGACGAACTCGTCGGGCTTTGTCCGGACCTCCTCCGGATCGAGCCAGACCTGCCAGGAAAAGAGGCGTTCCCGGTAGTCGAAGACGCGCCGCACGGCCCAGACACAGGCGGAATAGAGGATGGGGAAGTAGAGGGTCGTTTGGAGGGGCAGGAACTCGTTGAGGATCTCCACCCCGCGGGCCAGCGCGCTTTCGATGTCCTTCTTGCTCATCGTCCCGCCCATTTTCTATCGCAGTTCCGGGAATAAATCAACAAGAAGAAGGGCCGTCCCCCGAGGCCCTACTTGACTTCGAGGATGGCCAGGAAGGCCTCCTGCGGGATCTCGACCTTGCCGACCCGCCGCATCCGCTTCTTGCCGGCCTTCTGCTTCTCGAGGACCTTCATCTTCCGCGTGTAGTCGCCGCCGTAGAGCTTGGCCAGGACGTCCTTGCGGAAGGCCTTGATGGTCTCCCGGGCGATGATGCGATTGCCGATGGCCGCCTGGAGCGCCACCTCGTACTGCTGGCGGGGGATGAACTTCCGCATCCGCTCGACCAGGGCCCGGCCCATGGTGTAGGCCCTGTCCTTATGGACGATGACCGAGAGGGCGTCCACCTCCTCGCCGTTGATGAGGATGTCGAGCTTGACCAGGGGCTCTTCACGGTAGCCCTTGAACTCATAGTCCATGGAGGCGTAGCCCTGGGTCGCGGACTTGAGCAGGTTATAGAAATCGAAGACCACCTCGTTGAGCGGCAGCTCGTAGGCGAGGAGGACGCGCTGCGTCGTGATGTACTCGAGCTTCTTCTGGACGCCCCTGCGGCTCTGGAGGAGGTCCAGCGCGGCGCCCATGTACTTGTCCGGGGTCAGGATCATGGCCTCGATGATCGGCTCCTCGATCCTGAGGATCTTGGACGCGTCGGGGAGCTCGGACGGGTTATGGACCTCGCGGACCTCTCCTCCGGTCTCCGTCACCCGGTAGGCGACGCTGGGCGCCGTCGTGATCAGGCTGAGGTTGAATTCCCGCTCCAGGCGCTCCTGGACGATCTCCCGGTGGAGGAGCCCTAGGAAGCCGGCCCTGAAACCGAGCCCCAGCGCGGGCGAATTCTCCGGCTCGTAATGGAAGGAGGCGTCGTTCAGCCGGAGCTTCTCGAGGGCATCGCGCAAGTCCTCGATGCGGCTGTCGCCGGCCGGGAACATCCCGCAGAAGACCATGGCTTTGGCCTCCTTGAAGCCGGGCAGGGGCCGCTCCGTGGGCCGGTTCCTCAGGGTGATCGTGTCCCCGATGCGGGCGTTCCGCAGCTTCTTGATGCCGGCTATGACGTAGCCGACCTCGCCGGCCAGGAGCCGATCGGCCTTGACCGGCTTGGGCGTGAGGTAGCCGACCTCTTCGACCTCGTTCTCGGCCCCGGAGGCCATCAGGACGATCCGGTCCCCGGCCTTGATCTCCCCGTCCAGGACCCGGACAAGGACGACGACCCCGCGATAGGAGTCGAACCAGGAGTCGAAGAGGAGCGCCTTGAGGGGCCCCTGGGGGTCGCCCTTGGGGGGCGGGATGCGCTCGACGATGGCCTCGAAGACATCCTCGACGCCCGTCCCTTTCTTGGCGCTCACCGGCAGGGCCTCCTCGGCGCTGATCCCGATGATGTGCTCCATCTGCTCCACGGTCTGGGCGAAGTCGGACTGGGGAAGGTCCATCTTATTGACTACGGGGACCAGGACCAGGTCGTGCTGGAGGGCCAGGTAAGTATTGGCCAGAGTCTGGGCCTCGACGCCCTGGGACGCGTCGATGACGAGGAGGGCCCCTTCGCAGGCGGCCAGGCTGCGTGAGACCTCGTAGGAAAAATCCACGTGGCCCGGGGTATCGATCAGGTTCAGGATGTATTCCTTGCCCGAGCGGCTCTTGTAGAGGAGCCGGACCGTCTGGGCCTTGATCGTGATCCCCCGCTCGCGCTCGAGGTCCATGGTGTCGAGGACCTGCTCCTTGAGCTCCCGGGCCGAGAGCGTCCCGGTCAGCTCGATGAAGCGGTCGGCCAGGGTGGACTTGCCGTGGTCCACGTGGGCGATGATAGAGAAGTTCCTGATGTTGTTCATGGAATCATTTATAATCGCAGAATTCGCCCGCCCCGTCAAACCCAGGCCGCAGATTGACATTTCAGGGGCGGGCGAGTATCTTTGAGGGGAGTTTTTGTGCCTCGAAACGTGCTATCCTCGGGGACAAGGCCTCAAGGAGGTTCACATGCTAGGATCCATCGGGCCGACCGAACTGATACTGATCCTTCTCATCGTCATCATCATCTTCGGCGCCAAGAAGCTGCCCGACCTCGGCAGGTCCATCGGGGAAGGCATCAAGAATTTCAAGAAGTCCGTGAACGAAGCCAAGGATAGCGACAAGGACAAGACCCCCAAGTCCCCCGAGAATTGACCGCTCCCCGCCCGAAACGCTCCTTGCGGTCCTCCGGTACCCGATCAGCCGTGCCCGCGCAGAAAGCATCCTTTTACGCCGGATTCGACCTCGGCGGCACCCAGCTCAAGTACGGGGCCATCGACGCCGGAGGCCGGCTCGTCCTGAAGGGGAAGGCCCCGAGCCCCGCTTCCATTAGGGATCTCATCGGGGCCCTCGAGGAGATCTGGGGCCGGATCAAGGCCGGATGTCCCGGCCGGGTCCGGGCCTGCGGGTTCGGCTTCGCCGGGTTCTTCAGCCAGCGGGACCAGAGGATCCTCAGTTCCCCCAACTATCCGGTCCTGGACGGTTTCGACCTCGTCCCAGCCCTGAAGAGGTTCATCGACGTCCCGTTCCGCATCGACAACGACGCCAACATGGCCGCCTACGGGGAATACAGGTACGGCGCCGGCCGGGGCACCCAGAGCCTCGTCCTCTTGACCGTAGGGACGGGCATCGGCTCGGGCATCATCCTCGGCGGCGACCTCTGGCAGGGCAAGTGCGGTTTCGCCGGGGAGCTCGGCCACATTACCGTCAACCCCGAGGGGGACCTCTGCAACTGCGGCAACAGGGGCTGCCTGGAAACCGAGGTCTCGGCTCCGAAGCTCGTCAAGAATTACACGGCCCTGACGAAGGGCCGCGAGCCGATGACCTCGCGCGACGTCTACCTCCTGGCCCGGAAAGGGGACCGGGCGGCGCTCGAAAGCTTCGCCCGCTGCGCCTATTACCTCGGGATCGGCCTGGGCATCGTCATCAATTTCCTCAACCCGGAGAAGATCCTCGTCGGCGGCGGGGTGATCTCGGCCGGGGGATACCTCCTGCGGCCGGCCATCTCCGAGGCCCGGCGGAGGTCCCACCGGGTCTCCTTCGCCTGCTGCCGCATCGAAAAAGCCGCCCTTGGCAACGGCGCCGGCCTCATCGGCGCCGCCGCCTGGGCCAGGGCCGGCGGCCGGGGATGAAGGCCCGGACAGGGCCGCGGCCCCGGGGCCGGCTCTCCGGGGAGAATGGAACCTTCCCTCCGGCGCCGGAGTTGGAATATTTTGACAACTCCAGGCGAAAAAACTATAAATTGAAGGCGGAGAAGACGACAAAGGAGGTCGCTTTGACCAGGAAGATACATTTCGCGATCGCAGTTGTGCTGGCCCTGCTCCTCGCCGCCCTGCCCTCGATGGCCGGCCGGCGGACGGCCGCCGTCACGGGCAAGATCTCCGACAGCCAGGGATTCCCCCTGGCCGGGGCCTACCTCCACGTGACCTCCCCGTCGCTCCTCAGCATCTACAATTTCATCACGACGGAAACCGGCCGATACGTCTTCCCGGACCTCTCCCCGGGCGTGTACACGATCACCGTCGAGAGGCCCGAGTTCAAGACGGTCAAGGCCGAAGGCATCGTCCTCGAGCCCGGAGCGACGCTCCTGCTCGACTTCAAGATGGAGCCCTCCGCGGTCGAGGAGGAAACCGTCACCCGCACTCCCGACGTGGGCCTCGACCGGTCCTCGGCCCGCCTGGCCTCCGTCCTCGACCGGGACCTCCTCACCCACATCCCGCTGCCCCGGGATCTCCCGTCCATCCTCGAGCTCGTCCCCGGGGTCGTCGTCGCCAGCGATTTCCCCATTCTCCAGGCCTCGGTCCACGGCGCGCCGGTCACCGCCAACGCGTTCCTGGTGGACGGCGTCAACGTGACCGACCCGCTGACGCGGGTGCTCGCGACCCGGATCGACGTGGACGCCCTCGAACAGGTCGTGGTCGAAACGGCCGGTCTCGCGGCCGACAGGGGCCCCGGCCGGGGGGCCAAGATCAACGTCATCCACCGCGCTGGCAGCAACTCCGGCTATAGCAGCCTGGGTTTATATTACACGGGCCAGGGGCTGTCCAATTCCCTCTGGAGCGAGGACGAGCTCAACGCCAGCCACGCCTCCTCGCCGCGACCCGACAAGGCCAACCTGGACACGTCCTTCACCGCGGGCGGCCCCGTCCTCCATGACATGGGATGGTTCTTCTCCGATGTCCGCCTCAGGCTCAGGTCGCAGGACGCGCCGTTCCAGCCCTCGATAGACCCCCTCTATTTGGTCCATCCGGCCTACACCTGGAAGGGCCGCGAGTTTTACGGCCTGTTCAAGCTGTCGGTCTACGGCACCAAGCAGTTCAAGGGCTCGGCCGAGATGAGCTTTTTCCGCGCCAGGGAACCCGTCTATTCGATGGACCTCGCCTGGAACCGGCCGCAGGAATCCACGCGGCATCTCGATCTGACAAAGTTCTTTTTGCTCAGGGCGGACGTGGCCTACACCCTTAACGAAAGAACGCTCGTCAATTTTTCCGCCGGCTACACGGTCGGGCGCGAGACCCTTCCCCTCAACGAGGACGGCCAATTGAAACCGTCCTACTCCGACCTGGGGACCGGGCAGATCTGGGGGAGCGGGCCCTACAACGACGACCAGAAACGGAAGCGGCTGCTGGTGAACGTCGCCCTCACCAGCTTCCGGGACCGGATCCTGGGCGCCAACCACGAGTTCGCGGTCGGGGCGGACTACGAGACCGGAAAGGGCCAGTCTTCCTCCTGGAAAAAGGACAACCTGGTCATGTATTACCTCGACGGCAGCCCCTACAACCTGGGCCAGGCCGTCTCCCCCAGCTCGGGGAATACGGTCGGGCTGGGGCAGATCGGCTTCTCCGTCATCCCCGGCAACCCGGCCCAGCCCCTGGGAGTGACACGGGACCTCAAGCGGCTGGGCGGTTTCGCTCAGGACACCTTGACCTTCGGGGGCCGCGTCTCCCTCTCTCTCGGCCTGCGCTTTGACCACTCGGAGACGAACGTCGAGTCGATCGCCAAGACCGTAGCGGGGAATGCGGTCTCCGTCGGGATCGGCGATTCGATCATCAAGCCCATCTTCGGCTTCAACCCCTTCGGCTCCGGCTCCTACGGGGGCCGGGACGCCCTCGTGACATGGGACAGCTTCTCGCCGCGTTTCGGGTTGAGCATCGACCTTTTCGGGACCGGGAGGACGGTCCTCCGCGGCTCCTACGCGAAGATCCCCGAGGATCTGGGGTTGGGATACATCAGGGACCTTGATCCCGTCGCCCTCGACAGGATCCACCAATTCTACTGGTACGACGAGGACGGCGACGGAAAAGTGGGCATGACCGACGTCTACCAGCCCTTTCCCGAGAACTACGCCATCTACTCGGCCCTCTACTCCCTCCGGGTCGAGCCCGGCCTGCGCGCCCCGGTGATGGACGAATGGACGGCGGGAGTGGACCACGAGCTCATGCGCGATTTCTCGCTCGGCGTGCGCTACATCTCGCGGTCCCAGAAGAAGGCGGTCGGCGACGTCATGTACGACCCGGACAGCGACCGGCCCTGGTACACCGTCGAGGGCTCTCCCGATGGCTGGTGGGTGCCCTTCCAGACGACGGTGCCGGCCTCGGAAGCCTATCCCGCGACGGACGTGACCATCTACCTCCGGTCGACCTCGGCCCCCCTGGCCTTCGACAGGATCCAGTCCGTTCCGGAGCTCACCTGGAAATACCGGGGCCTCGAATTCTCCTTCCGGAAGCGGATGTCCCACAACTGGCAGCTCTTCGGCTCCGTGGTCTGGAGCCGGTCGACCGGCACGGCCGGGCTCGCCGGGCCGCTGGCCTCCGGCCTGACCTCGCCCGTACTCACGCCCAACTCCTTCATCAACGTCCCGGCCGACTCCCGGAGCAACCTGGACCGGCCCCTGGCCATCCGGGTCATGGGGACCCTCCGTTTGAAGCACGAATTCTACCTCAGCGCCCTGTACCGCTACATGAGCGGCTCACCCTGGGCCCGCACCCTGACCATCACTCCGCCGGCCGACTGGGCCACGGAACACGACGCGTACGCGACGCCGATAACGGTCTTCATGGAGAGCCCGGGGACGCGGCGGCACAGCTCCATGCAGAGCACGGACCTGCGGCTCGAAAAGGTGTTCCTGCGCGGCGGCCGGGCCCGCTGGACGGTCTTCCTCGATGTCCTGAACCTCTTCGGCAACAAGTACAGCATCGTCGATTACAACGACGGGGCCTGGTATCCGGCCGGCGAGGGGGCCAGCACGGGCACGCACCGGCTCAGCGCGACGTACGGCCAAGCCGTCTACCTGAGCGGGGCCCGGACCTTAGCCCTGAGCGTGAAGCTGGGGTTCTAGGCGCAGCTCGAGGACCTTCTTCAGCTCCTCGCCGTCCGCGCCGGCCTTGATGGCGATGTGGAGGGTGAGTTTTGTGGCCTGGGTCCCGCCGGCGTCCTTGCCCAGGGCCATGGGGATCTCGATCCGGTAGCGCTGGCCCCTTTTCGCCTTGAGCTCGTCCTCGCCGAACGCGAGACCATACGCCTTCTGGAATTCCCAGACCCGGTCCCCGGCCGGGGTCCGGGCTTCGAGCCGGACGTCCAGGGACGTCGCCAGGCCTTCGCCCTCGACGTCGAACCAGATCCCCGCGTAGGGGACCTCGATGACGACCGTCCTCTCGAATCCAGAGCCGCCCGCGCGGCCCTCGAGGACCTTCACGTCGTAGTCGAAGAATTTCTTGTCCTGGTCGAAGGTCTTCTGGAAATATCCCTGGGCGATGTTGAGCTTTTCGAGGTGCTCCAGGTTGACGGCCGTGAGGACGAACTGGCCCTGGCAGTGCTCGTCGACGAAAATAACGGGGAAGCCCCCGTAGTACCAGACTTCCCGGCAGAAGCCCTCCGCGTCCATGGGATACGTCAGGCGCTCCATGGGCGGCCCGAACAGGATGTAGATCCGGCCCCTGTCGGTGAGGTGGCCGGCGCGGCCTTCGCCCCCGAAGAGCACGCCGGCCCGCGCCACCCGGGACTCGTATTCGTCCTTGAAGGGATTTTCGGGGGTGTCGGGGTCGGGGTCACGGCGCTTCCAGAACTCGCCGATGAAGCCCTCCCGCTCGGGCTCCGGGAGCTCGAGGAAGATCTTGCGCTCCTCAGGCGTCATGATGTAGTGGACCTTCGAATAGAAATCGGCGTCCCTCGGCCCGAGCCGCCGCTCGAGCCGGTAAAGGCGGCAGGACGCGGCCGAAGCCAGGCCCAGGGCGAAGGCCAGAGCGAGGACGGCGGCCGGGACCAGAGGGCGGGCGGCGGAGGGGCGGGAGCGGACCGGGACCATGGCGCTCATCTCTTGGCTATCCCTAAAGTATGCTCGCGTCCGCGGAAAATCAAGGGCGGCGCGGGCCTGGAAAAAGGGTGGTGCGGAAGGTGGGACTCGAACCCACAAGGCCTTGCGGCCATAAACTCCTGAGGCTTACGCGTCTGCCAATTCCGCCACTTCCGCACTGCGGAGGCCGTCGGCCCCCACCCTCAGGGGCCTTTATTATAGCGATTCGCACGGCGGCTGTAAAGGACGCGGAAAATTGCCGGCAGAAGCGGAAATCGTGGACATCCTCGTCATTGCGAGCCACTGAAGGGGCGCGGCAAACTCGTCGTAACTTGTTGAGATCGCCGCGCTTCGCTGGCGATGACATCTTCTGTCGGCGATCCTGGGGCATGCGCCCCCCGCCCGACTTGACAAACACACCCGCGCTCCTTATTGTTATCACGTTGATGAAGATTCTCATCAATCCCGCCCGAGGGACACCGGCAAATCCCAGAAAACTGGTTAAGGAGGACCCATGAAGTTTTCCGGCCGCCCCGAGATCGAGAGCCTCACCGGATTCAAGGGCCGTGACGACCTGGTCACGTCTTTCTACCTCGACACGGACAAGAGCCGGCTGACCAAGAAAGAGATCCAGGTGTCGGCGAAGAACCTCCTCACCGCCGCCAGGCTCCAGGCCGAGGCCCGGGAGGCCGGCAAGGAGAGGAAGGACTCCCTCTGCCGCGACCTGGACAACGTCGCCGATTATGTCACGCAGCACCTCAGTTCGCTGAACGCGGCGGGCCTGGCCCTTTTTTCCTGCAGCCGGCGGGATTTTTGGCTCCCCATGGAGCTCCCCCACGGGCCCCGGAACCGCGTGATCTTCGACTCGACGTTCTACGTCCGGCCGCTGGCCGCGATCCTTGACAAGTACAGCCGCATCTGCGTCCTGCTGCTCGGCCGCCGCGAAGCCCGGTGGTTCGAGGTCGTCATGGGGGAGATCCGGCCGCTGGACAGCCTGACGAGCGACGTGCCGGGAAAGATCAAGGAGGGCGGGTTCGAGGGGACCGAGTCCAAGCGGATCGAGCGTCACCTCGACGCCCGCCGCCACGAGCACTTCAAGAGGACGGCCCTGACGACCTTCGACCTGTTCAAGAAGAACGGCTTCGATTGGCTCCTGGTCAGCTACGAGGACAACCATCACGTCGACTTCGAGTCCCACCTGCACAGCTATCTCAAGGAGAAGCTCAAGGGCCGGATGAAGGCCAGGGTCGGTGACGCCCCGGCCAAGGTCCTGAAGGAGGCCATGGAGGTCGAGGAGAGGATCAAGAAGGCCGAAGAGGACGACACCATCCAGAAGCTCATCGCCGAGCTGGAGCGGGGCGGCCGGGCCTGCTCGGGCCTCCGCGACACGCTGAACCGCTTGAACGTCTTCGAGGTCCAGGCCCTCGTCGTCACCCACAATTTCTCCAAGGAGGGGCGGATCTGCCCGACCCACCGGTTCCTCTATTTGGACGAGCCCAAGTGCCCCATCTGCGATAAGAAGAACGAGGTCCTCGTCGACGTCATCGACGAGGCCATCGAAACGGCCCTCAAGCGCCATTGCGCGGTCAGGCAGATCACGCCGCCGTCCAAGCTCGACCGCTATGGCCACATCGGCGCGTTCCTCCAGTACAAGGCCTGACGCCGCCTCCGGAGAACGATGGACAAAGGAAGGCCGGGCCCGCTCATCTGGATCCTGGGGGGGATCCTTCCCGTCCTCGTGTTCGTCGCGCCCATGTCGCCGTTCCGGTCTCCCCAAAGCTCCCCCTGGTGGGAGGTCCGCTGCGTGCTCACGGTCCGCGGCGACTACTCGGTCACGGATCTCGACACGACGTTCAGCGGAGAGTTCCAGTACAAGGCCCGCTGGGAGGGGATCATGGAGCAGGATGGTCCGGATTTCCGCCTCTTTCACGCCAAGGCTGACATTCTAACCTGGGAAATACGGGAAAGATCCGTCCCATCCCCCGGCGCCGGCGTCCTGACCGAAAAAGAATTGCCGGAGAAGCCGGCCCTCATCCTGAACTACGTCATCCGGCAGGGACCGGATGTCCTGTTCAGCCTGGCCGTCGAAGGCCTTCTTATCCCCCTCGCCTCTTCGCCGGAGAAATTCGAACTCCTCCTGCCGCGCTCGAAGGAACTCGCCGTCGAGAGGACGGGCTACGACGATTTCATCACGAAGGGCACGAACGCGGTCGCCATAGCCGAGGAGGGACTGGGCGAAGGGAGCCTGGAAAGGTCCTTCGCCTGGGACTGGAAGCGCCGGCATTGGACCGTCCGAGGGCGGGGGGCCGTCAAGGTCGCGGAGACCTACAGGGCGACTGTCGTCATCACCCTCGTCCGCCACGATTGAGGTCGAGCTCGGGGTGTTCCCTCCGTCCGGCCGCGGGTTGGCCCCGGCGAGGCCAACCCGCTCGAGGACAGGCCTCCGCTCTGTGAAAAGGGGGACATGTACGGCGTTACGTGTCCCCCTTTTCACAACCGTGCCCGCTCGGCCTGCCCACGCCTCCCTCCGGGAAGCACCCCTGCGCT
>Ga0315297_10003005_pt1 | contig 10794 bp, 9 predicted proteins | sample YL17G15_0_MG_FD_203628 | JGI IMG/M metagenome (GOLD analysis project Ga0315297, IMG submission 203628) | Sediment microbial communities from Yellowstone Lake, YNP, Wyoming, USA - YL17G15_0 | ecosystem: Environmental > Aquatic > Freshwater > Lake > Sediment | place: USA: Wyoming | collected...
GCCCCGAGGCCCGCCAGGCGCTTCATCGAGCCGACGTAAGCGCCGTAGTCGCTGAAGTAGTTCGGCCAGAACCAATCGCTCTCAGGCAGGTAGTAGCCCGTGGCGTCGGAGATGACCAGCAGCTTCTGGCGCGGCTCGTGGAAGCTCAGGCTGCACTCGCTGTGCCCCGGCGTGGCCAAAACGACGAAGGCAGTCTCGTCGTCCACGGACACCGTGTCGCCCTCCCCGATGATGCGGTCGACGGCGATGCGGCCGTCAGGGGGCGCCTCGCCGCGGTGCTCGGGGCCGATCCGCCCGGCCTGGGCCAGCGAACGGGTGATGGCCTCGTCAACTTGCCGGAAGAAAGCGACGACCTTTTCGGCGGCGAGCGTCTTGGCCGCCACCTCGCTGGCCAGCACCGCGATTCCGGGGAATACCCGGCCCAACAGCGGGACGGCCATCACGTGGTCCGGATGGGCGTGTGTGACGACCACCTGCCTCACCAGGTCGGCGGCGATGCCCGCGCGGCCGAGCTGCTCCAGCAGCACCGGCCCGACGGCGCCAACGCCGCCCTCGAAGATCGTGGCGGATCGACGGCCGCGGTACACGTACAGCGGGTACTCGCTCGTGCCCAGCATGAGCAGCCTATCGGTTATCTCGACGGGCGGGTCCTTCAGCATCATAGGGGCGGTCCTTTCTGGTGGCGTTCCAGTGCGGCCAGGGCGGCCCCGAGGGCCCCCGCGTGCTGGGGATGCGGGGGCACGAGCACCGGTTGGCCGAACGATTCCTCAAAAAGCTTCACCAATACGGGATTGTGGGCCACCACGCCGCCGGTGAGTACCAGTTCGCCCTCGACGGCGTCCATCTCCATGGCCCTCTTGACGACAGAGCGGAAGGCCCCCTTGACGATGTCCTCGGCCTTTTCGCCCTCGCGGATGCGGGCGAGGATCTCGGTGGCGGCGAAAACCGTGCAGAAACTGCCCAACGCCACCTCTTTGGTCGAGCGCTGGGCCAAGCCATTCAGATCGGCCAGGGGAAGGTTCAGGCGGTGGGCGATCTCCTCGATGAACGTGCCCGTACCGGCGGCGCACTTGCGGTTCATTCGAAAGCTCAGACGCCGGCCGTCGGGGCCGAGATGGATGATCTTGTTGTCCTGCGCGCCGATGTCGATGACGGTGAGCCGGCGGGGAAAGTGGAAGAAGGCCCCGGCGCCGTGGCAGGCGATTTCGGTCCGGGTGGCATTCGCCCAGGGGACGTTGTCGCGTCCGTAGCCCGTGGCGACCACCGATCGCACCTGCTCGCGTGCGACGCCCGCCTGCGACAGCGCGTCGGCCAGACAGACGTCGGCAGACTTGGCGTAGTCCACGCCGGAGCATCGGATGGCCTTGCCAACCACCTGCGCCCGCTCGTCCAGAATCACGAGCTTCGCCGCCGAAGCACCTATATCCACGCCACAAACGTAGTCCATCCCATCGCGCTCCGTTTGCCGGGCCATGCCACTTCTTCCCACGGCTGCTACGCCTCGGCCAACTGCTCTACGAACGCCTCAATGTTGGTCCTCGTCTGCTCATCGGAACACAGCCGCAGGTCGTTCAGGTCGCCATGCACGACGACGTAGGGCTTTTTCAGCCGCTCCTGGAGGCGCCGCGGCATCTCGTAGCGGTTGTTCGAGTTGTTCGGGCAGGTCTTGGCATCGTGGTAGAGGATGCCGTCCACGCCGAACTTCCCGACCATCCGCTCGATGTGCCGCTCCTTATAGTCGTCGCTGCGGCAGATGAAGATGCTGGAATACGCCCGCGCCATGCTGGCGAAGGGATCGGAGGCGTCCAAGTCGTCGAAGACCCAGCTATTGCAGTACGTCGAGGCCGCCACGCACGTCCGCAGGGCAAGGAACTGCTCCGAGAGGGCCTTCAGCCGGCCCCAGATGGGCATCCCCTCCCAGTAGACGCGGAACCGTTCGCCCTGGATGGCCGCCACGCCGTCGGCCACGCGGGCCTTCAACTCCGCCAGCAGCGCCTCGTAGTAGTCCACGGCGTCCTGCGTGCCGCGAAGCACGACGGCCGGCCCCATCTGAATCGTCGCGTCGAAGAACGTCAGCGGTGACGGGCGGCTGGCGGCCGTGTCCAGCACGGCCTTCCACAGCTCGGTGCAGCGTTTGGACAAGACGACGACCTCGCGGAGCCGATCGATGTCCAGCCTGACGCCGGCCACCTGCTCCAGGGGGGCGACGAGGGCCTCGGTCTGCCGGGCCACGTCGTCGACGATCGACCGGCTCAACTCGCCGATCGCGCGGGGCGTGTGGATGCCGACGCACGGGATCTTCCACTCCCGGGCGTAGAATTGGAACCAGTCCTTCACGTCGCGGCACTGGTTGGTGTTGTAGACCAGCACGTCGGCCTTCGGCGGGCCGGGCAGCTTCATCTTCTGGAGCGGGCTTTCGCCTTTCAGGTACGAGCCTATGTCGCTGGTGAGGTACGAGCAGATGTCCGGCGAGAAGCCCCTCGCGTTGGCCAGCGGGATCAGGTCGGTCGCCATCCGCGTCGCGCCCAGCATCGCGCCGTGGTTCTCCGGGAAGTACACGTCGAAGCCCAGGGCCCTCAGCAGTTCGGCCGGACCCACGCTTGTGCACCAGGCGACCTTGCGCCCCTGCTGGTTGGCGCCGCACAGCGCCACGAAGTACTTGCCCATGACCTCCTTCATCTTGCCGGTTGATACGAAGTCCTTCCGTTCTGCCGCGGATGTCATCTTTTCGTCCCTTTCGTCTCTCGCACAACGTGGATGGAAGTCCTCTTTGCCGTAGCGAAGGCATCATGCCGGTCGCCTTCCGCTCACAGATCGAGGGTGAGTTTGAGGGACCCCTCGGCACACGCGGCGTACATCTCGAAGGCCTCGGCCGCCCGGTCCCACGGCATCCGCGGCGTGACCATCGCGCCGAGGTCGGAGGCCCGGCCATCCACGACCATGTCCACCGCGAGCTGGAACCAGGCCGCACACTCCGGCCCAACCGAGGTGATGATCTCGGTCTCGTTGCGGAAGGTGTCGTACCAGGGGAACTGCTGGTCGTTGTAATCCGGCATGCCGAAGACGAACAGCCTGCCCTCCCGACGCACCAGGTGGGCCGACGTCGCCATCGAGGCCACCTTGCCGGCCGCGTCCACGCAGAAGTCCACCATCTCCCCATTCGTCAGCTCGCGGACCGCCGCGACGACGTCTTCCTTCGAGGCATCGACAACGGCGGCCGCCCCGTATCGCTTCGACCACTCCAGCCGCCAGCCCAGCAGGTCCACCGCGATGATCTGCCGGGCGCCCAACAGCCCAAGCAGGCGGGTCCAGATAAGCCCCATCGGCCCCTGCCCGATAACCGCGACCCGCTGGTTGATCACGTGCCCCGTCCGCGTCATCGCCCGCAGCACGGTCGCCAGAGGCTGAGCGACGATCAGGGCCGCCACGTCGGGCGCCTCCGCCGGCAGGGCCGCGATGCCGGGAGGCCGGGCACAAATGTACTCGGCGAACCCGTAGTACCCCTCCGGCTGCGCCAGCACCAGCGTGCCGGGCCGCCACTGGTCGCACCGCGATTCCACGACCGTGCCGATGTTCTCGTGCCCGGCCCAGCCCGTGGGGTTGGGGAACGTCAGCTTGCCCCACACACCCTCCCCCGTGTATTGCCCCATGTTGCTGCCGCACAGGGCGACGTGGCTGCACCGCACCAGCACCTCGCCGTCCTTCGGCTGGGGCATGGGGGCGTCGAGGAAGGCGATCTTCCTCGGCTCGGCGATATGGATGGCTCTCACGGGTTGCTTTCTCCTGAAAGGCAGCCAGGCCGCCACGGCAGCGGTCATGGCCCGTCTGACAAGGCCGCCACCAGCCAGGCGGGGGGGCGGACCGGTCTGCCCGTCGCATCGGTTATCGCGTGAATAGTATGCCCGCGAACGACGCTGGCGCCTCCGTCGACTGCCTCGATGACGTGCTCGAACCGCAGCCGCGCCCGGCCGAATAGTTCCACGCGGCTGGTTATCCGCAGCTCGTCGTCGTACCGCGCCCGGCCTAGGTACTCCACATGGGCCTCCACCACCGGGAGCAGCACGCCGCGGCGCTCCATCTCCGCATAGGGCGCCAGGCGCCGCAGGACCTCCGTCCGCCCCAACTCGAACCACTCCAGGGCTCGCGAGTTGTAGAACCCGCCCATCTGGTCGGTCTCGCTGTATCGCACGCGGAACGTCGTCTCGTTGCTCGCAGGGGCCACGCGGATCTCCGTAAGGCGGCATGATACGCCAGGCCAGCGGAATCCTCAATATCTTTCTCTGCCCCGGGGCCTTCGGCCGGAGTTGTCTTGCCGGCTCCTCGGCCTGCTCCCTCTTTGACCGAGGGCAGGTCGGGAGCCGCAAGCACCTTACAGAAGAGCAGAAGACTGCGAAAAAGACTGCGAGAACGAGTAGAAGCTGGTTCCTGCGTCATTGAGCGGATATAGCCCGGCGAGCATCAAGCGACCATTTGGGCCGTTGACCCTACTCCCGGAGAATATGCCGCCGCGGCTTGCGAAGCCATGTTCGGTCTGTTGAGCCGCTGATAGAAGGTTGAGCCGCTTCCGCGCAGGATGCCACTGCGAAGATTCCGTCTTGACAGGCAGCCGTTTCTCATAGAAGGTCGCATGGCTTTCCTGATGCCGCGGGGACGAGTCCGGCATGGCGGCCCTCGGCGCGGATTCTTTACTTCACCTCATCGACTTATGCGTGTTGCATACGACCGTGGTGATGGTAAGATCCATGTGACAGCAGTGACCGGCAAGTTCCGGGCGCCGATGGCGAAGATACTCAGGCAAGCCCGCGACGATACCGAGCAATCGCCATATCTGGGGCTTAGGAAGCCGCCCTGTGAAAAATCGCCGCTCCCAGGAGATTCCGGCAATGGGTGACCTGTGGTACGAGACCTACATGGGCCGGGGCCCGAAGCGGATCGCACACATCGAGCACTGGTCCAATCCCGACGCCGCGACGTATATCACGGGCATCGACTTCTATGCCCATCCGCGAACCTGCATGGCCCGCCTGAACGGCATGTACGAGTTCCTGAATTTCGGCTTGCCAGCCAGCGACGACCCGCTGCCGCGCCCTGAAGAGCAGGTCGACAAGGGCAAGGGCCGGTGGGGCCATGCGTATCGCGATCACTGGTACGACCAGGACGCCAAGACCCGGTTCGCAAGCGAAGATGAGATGCTCGCGTTCAGCCCGCTTGCCAAGGCGGACTTCTCCGACTGGCGAATAGGCGGCGATTGCAGCAGCGAGGAGGTCGTCTATCAGCATTTCCGCAGCCGGTTCCCGGCCGAGTGGGGCGATACGCCCCCGGAAGGCTCCTCCAGGCAGGTCGGGTGGTACGAAACCCTGTTCATGTGGCCGCTGATGGTGTTCGGCTACGAGAACTTCCTGTCGATCTGCCTGGACCCGCGGTTCGACCGCGTCATGGACGAGTTCGCCGAACTCAGCCGGCGGGTGTTCCGTGCGCTGGCCCGCCAGCCGGTGCACTTCGTCGGCTCGCACGACGACATCGTCCTGCCGACCGGCCCGGTGTGCAGCCCGAAATGGATGCACAAGCACGTATTCCCGCGTTACGAGGAGTTCTGGGGCTACTCGCGGGCCGCGGGCAAGCGCGTGCTGTTCACCGTGGACGGCCGCATCGACGCGTTTGTCGACGACGTGATCGCCTGCGGGGCCAGCGGCTTCACCACCGAGCCGTTCACGGATTTCAAGGCCATCGCCCGCCGGCACGAGAACTGCTATCTCGCCGGCGAGGGCGACAACCGAATCCTGATGCGCAACAGGCCCGACGAGATCCGCGCCATGGTCGAGAGCATGGTCGAGACGGCAAAGATGTCCGGCGGCTACGCGATGTGTATCGGCAACCACATCCCGTTCAACGTCCCCCCCGAGGCCGTCAAGCTCTACTTCGACCTCTCCGCCGAGCTCGGATACCGCTGATCAGGCCCTGCGGCTCGACTCGCCGCGAACGGTGAAGAGGTCATTCACGGCAATCTGCCCTCCAGGCGCCATTCCCGCGTAGACCTTCCGCAGGATGCTCCGGCTCGTCTCCGCCGTCATCCGGTGCAGCAGGCCGGACACCAGGGCTGCATCGAAGATGTTGCCCAGATCATCGGCGGCCGCGTCGCAGGGCACCATCTCGATCCGGTCGGCAACGCCGGAGGACGCGACGAACGTCCGGGTTACTTCCAGGATAGGCGCCAGATCCATGATGCGGGCCCGCAGATCCGGATAGCGTTGCAGCATCAACATCGAATAGGTGCCGGGCCCTCCGCCGATGTCCGCCAACACGCGATGCCCGGTCAGATCTATTGCATCCATCAGGGCCCCGGCGGTTCCCAGGGCGCGCTGATGCATCCCCACCACGAACTGCCGGGTCAGCTCCGGGTCCCCGCCCAACAGGTCGCGCGGAGCGATGATCGGCTGGCCGTCCCACGCTCGGAAAGGTCCAGGCGCTGAGCCAGCGCCACGGCTCCGGCGGACTGCTCCAACGCATCGAACACACCGAGCCGACACGCCGCGAACAGCACGGCGGACTTCCAGAAGGCGGTCGCCGCCTCATAGATGGGTGCGGGGTCAATCAAATTATCTCCGACAATCGCTCCCTACGGGTGTGTCCCGGGGGGAGGTTGGGATCATTCCCCGCCCATCCTCTTTTCGCACTCCTGGATCGCCTTGGTAACGGCGGCAATCATCTTGTCCCGGGCCTCCTCGACCGCCTTGACATCTTTGCCCTGCGACTGCTTCTTCTGTTCTTCCAGTCGCGCCACGACTCGCTTGCAGCGGGCCAGAAGGGATGCTCCCTCGGCCTTGCCCAACTTCTCCGCGCACTTTATGATGCCCGGATTACCCCAGACGTCGCCGATAAACCAGGCTTCCGGCCAACCCCAGCCGCCGAAGAAGTCCAGCCGCGACATGTATTGCTCAAACTCGTCGAGGACTTGAGGCGCAGCTTCGGGGGTTTGTGCCAGGAAATATCGCAAGGTTTCGTATTTGTTATTCCGCCCGATCGCACCCAGGTATCCGGGCTCAATGACGGTGTCGCGAATGGCCTGCATCATTCCGGCGGCAACCTTCTTCTTAATGCCGCTGCTCATTTTGCCGTCGTTTAGAATGCGCTGCATGAACCCCATAAAGACCCGGCGCGGCATGACATGCGTTTCGTTAGCCATGCATTTGAATAGAGCTGGCAGCTCGGGTTCGATCCGTTTCTCGTCTTTCGACAAGGGCTCCAGCGCTCTCCACGCGGCCTCCCTCAGCCACCACTCTTCGTGCCCGACATACTTCCGTATCAGATCAAGATTCGCCGTCACGTCATCCAATTCAGCCATGCCCAGGGCCAGCAACGCCCCGTCGATCTCCCAAAAGGACGAGTCCTGATCCTTCAGGATCTTCAGTATGGAAGGCAGGTACTTCTGCGACACCACCGCGGGCGGGACACTGGCGGTCCCGCCGCCCCACCAGCATCGGTATCCTGTGACCGCCTCAAGCCCCGCGCGCCGCACGCGAGCATCCTGATCTTGCAGCGCTTGGGCAATCTCGTCCGTGGCCCCCAAACGAGCAAGGGCCGCACCCGCCTGGCGCCGGGCCGTCGGGTTGTAGTGCCGCATCATCTTCACGCAGAACGCCTTGTTGACCTTCTCTTTCGGGCTGTTGTACGCATCGCCCAGTTTGTCATATATTTCGTGCGGCTCCATCTCCTCTTTGCCGAACCCTTCACAGTAGTCGGTCCGGAGGAACTCTAGATCCCGAGGCCGGCCCCACGGCAACTCCGGCGCCTGGACCTTCTGACTGTACTTGGTATGCGGCACGCCCGTGATGCGCAGGGTCTTCCGCGGCGCCGTGTAAGCCAGCGCCAGCCCGTGCCCCCAACCCACGTCATCTCCGACACCGGCACCCAGGTTGAGCAAGCCGAAACCGCCGTTGGGACGACGGCTAAGGTCGTAGTACCAGGTCAGCTTGTCCATGCTCAGGCGGTAGTGGGCCTGCTTGTCTTTGGGCACATGCACCGATCCCAGGCCGCGCCATATATGATCCCCAAAGGAACTCGCGTGACCGGCCCCAAGCCACCTATAGGAGTCGGCCATGTCCAGGCTCATCGTCTGCGCGGCCATCTGATAGGCCTTGCCGTCCAGCAGGGACAACGCACCGGCCAGCATGCCGTTTTTGCCGTTGCCGCTCAGCCAGCCCTCCGTGCGATGATCGCCATAGGGCACGGCTTCGTGTCCGGCAAAGCGATAGAAAAACGTCAAAGCCCGATCGAAGGTGCCTTGATCCACCTCCACTCCGCATTCCTTGGCCAGGATCAAGGTGCTCAGAACCTGCACCCCTGCCGGATTCATCAGGCCGCCCTGGACATACCCGGGGACCGGGCCGTCCCAGTGGCACCACCCCCCCCAGGATTGCCTTTCCTTCGCATCGACACAGATGGCCTTCAATCGCGGCAGGGCGCCCTTGTCGCCGGTCCGCAGGTAGTATTCGGCGATCAGAATGCCCGCGTATCCGTTATTCCACGTGTGGCTGCCGGCCTTGTCAGGCGAATTGCGATCCACCATGGCCTTGACGGCGGGCAGATACCGGTCGTCACCCGTGGACAGCAGCAACAGTCCGCCAAAAAAGCCCGGGTTCTTCAGGTTTTCGGGCTGGGCAAGGAACTCGGCGGCCTGGCGGATGATCGTATCGGACTTCTTGCAGTCCAGCGGCCAGGTCTTGCTGTAGGCGCCCAGCACCGGAATGGTGATGGCGACCGGCTCTTCCTTGTCCCCGCGCTTGACGGCGAAGACCAGCTTCCCGTCGCCGGCCTCGGCGGCGGTCAGGGCCTCACCCAAGGCGATATACGGCTCGGGATCCGAGACCGGCCGGCCATTCACCTTGACGAGAACATCGCCCTTCTGGAATTTCCCCGCCGCCGGGGTGTTCGGCTCGGTGCTGTCCACTGTGACCAGAAGCCCCTTTTCGATGGTCGCGTAGATGCCCGTCACACCGATATGGAAGCGGGGATATGCCTGGGCGGGATTGGACGGCGTCATGAGAAACACCTTGTCCGCCGCCAGGCACTGGCCGGCGATGAGAAGACTGATGAAAAGGCTGAGGAATGTCGCTGAGAGTGCCTGTCGCACGTTATTCTCCTTGGTTTCCTGAGGGTCTTCCGGCATCTGCTGCCCGGACATCTGTTGCTGGCAATCAAGTGCCCATCGGCCTGTGGCCGCCGCCATAAAAGCCCGCCCTGGGCGGACAATCATGGCGGCAGCCCCACGGACGGTTACTCGCGCTATTTCTTTAGCAACAGCTCAAGCATAGACTCGCCGGCGGCGTGTCCGATGCGTGTGTACCAGATGGCGCTGCCGTAGTAATGGTACGGGCGGTCGCTGCCGGTCTTCACCCAGTCGGGATTCTTGCTCCAGTTGGGGTACATTTCCTCGGCCTTCTTGTCGACCAGGAGGTCCGTGCGGTAGGCTTTGACGTTGCCCTTGAACTCCGGCACGTCGTTCATCGCCATATGGGCGTTCTGTACCGCCAATCCGCCGCCCTGGGCAGGCTTCGATCCGTTCGTGCCGATCGCTGCGATCACGAACGGAAGATTCGGCACGCCGAGGTCCTTACGCACGTCCTTGATGAAGTGCTTCATGTTCGACGCGTACTCGTTCGGGGGGCTGGAAGGATCCTTCAGATCGCCGAACTGGTCGTTGAAGCCCTGGTACCAGAAGAACCCGGCCACTTCCAGTTTCTTGCCCTTGAGCGCTGGGAACATCGTCTCGTAGTTGTCCATCACGCCCTTGACCTCAGCCATCATGTTGCGGTAGCTCGACCCGTAGGGCTTCTTGATGTCTTCCATCGTCGGCAGCGGATCGTTCTTCTTGTTCTTCTCGTTGTTAGCCTTCACGCGGTTCTGAGCGTCGTCGAGTTCCTTCTGGAGTTTTTCCTCGCTCGGGTAACCGGCCGAGGGCGAGCGGAATAACTGGTACAGCGAGTGTCCGCCCCACGCCGCCTTGATCAGCAGCACCGGCTCATCGAAGCGATCGCCCATCATCCAGCCGAACTCAAGCTCGGCGCCGGTGCATCCGGGAGATCCGTACCCGATTGTCAGCGGGCCCTTGCGATCAAGAAACTTGATGAACACGTCGTCTCGCTCGATCCACTTGCCGTCCTTGCGGAAGTGGGCGAAGAAGTCCTTCGTTTCCGGCGCCTCGGCCTGGATATCCAGCAGGGTGTTCCTGGCCTTGCCCTCCATGTTAGACTGCCCGGCGAGGACGAACACCCTCACCGTGCCGTCAGCCGCCTGGCTGCCGACGGGGGAGCCAAGCAGCGCCAGCGACGACGTGGCACACACGATGAGAAACAGGAATCCGCGGCGTTTGATCATGGTCATCTCCTTCTCGCTGTAAAGTTGGCCACAACAGCCCGATTGCCGGTTGGCACGTTGCCGACCGGCTGGGAACGGATGATTCTAGGCCAAGCCCATTGCCTGTGAATTGAAAGGTGCTCGCACGTCTCGTGTTGGCTATTGGGTAAAACCCGCATACTGGTTTGCGGTACCGGCTGAAAGCAGAGAAATCGATGCTGTTGCATCGGCAGGCTGTTTGTGTTTCTGGCGCGGATTCACTGAAATGGAATTTGATTTCGTACGGGCAGGCAGCGGCGTCTTGGTCCGGCGACTTTCGGCCCGCACAATTCCCGAACAGACTTGGGGGTCTTGACGCCATAGAATCACGTGGTAACCTCCGGTCTCATCGAAAGTAGCGAGGCTCAGGAGGCTTACCATTGCCAGACCAAACTTTGCCAG
>Ga0315297_10003007_pt1 | contig 10793 bp, 12 predicted proteins | sample YL17G15_0_MG_FD_203628 | JGI IMG/M metagenome (GOLD analysis project Ga0315297, IMG submission 203628) | Sediment microbial communities from Yellowstone Lake, YNP, Wyoming, USA - YL17G15_0 | ecosystem: Environmental > Aquatic > Freshwater > Lake > Sediment | place: USA: Wyoming | collected...
CCTTGCGACCTGTCTAACCAGCATGATCCAGATCGCCCAGCGCTCGGCGGTCACGGCACGCACGACGCAGAGCGGCACCACTGTAGTCGCCCGCACGCTGCATGGCGCGCTGTTGCGGCGGACCTCGCAGAGGCCCTTCACCGCCTGACGAGCGCATTCGGTCACGCGCGCTTCCGCCCCCCGGCGCGCCATCGACCGCGTCAGTAGCGACCGCCGCGGCGGCGCGACCGAGGCGACGAGGGCGACGGATCCCTGCGACCTGGTCACTCATGTGGTTGCGTCCGCGTACTGCGACGAATCGTGCCATCCGGACGCTGTCCCGGGATTCCTGCCGGGGGTCTCGGGTAGCGGCGCGACCCACGCGACAGAATTGACAGAACCGACAGAAGCGACGATTCGTCCCCTGATCTGTCGGTGCTGTCAGTTCTGTCACCGGCCCCATTAGAGCCTCCCTCAGGCCCGGGTCCAGTGCTGCTCCGTGCGACCAATGCCACGACGGAATGGAGAGGGTCGACCCCGGGCCGCCCCGCACTGCACATGAAGCGGAGGTCCGCATGAGATGATGGGCCACCACCGCCCCCGCCCCATCCACCGAGGTGCCCCATGAAGACGCCCGCGCGGCAAGGCATCAAGGAATCGCGCATCCTCCGCATTGGCGCCGGGACGATCTTGCTGCTGATCGGCCTCGCCGGCCTGCTCCTGCCGATCTTGCCCGGGTGGCTTCTCATCTTCGTCGGCCTTTCCCTTCTGGGCGTGAGGATTCCCTACGCCGACCGGCTGCTGAAGTACGCGCGAGGGAAGCTCTCGCGACAGAAGGCGGCGTAGCGTGACGGCAGCGAGGTGCCGGCGTCGAGCCTGCCACTGCCCCAGCAGTCCCTCGTCGATTTCCTACGCGGCCAAAGCGACGAAAGCGACGAGACGGTCGCTTCGGTCGCTTTCGTCTCGTGCGCCCGCTGCGACCACTGCCCCTGGCCCGGCGCGCCCCAGGCGGGCCCTCACATGACTCATGGCTGGGCTGCGGGGGAATCAACTCGGCATGGAAGACGCAACTGCCACGCCCCAACGGGCCGACGACGAGGCGGCGATCCGAGCGCTTGAAGCCGCCTACGACAGGGCCTGGAACGCCGGCGACCTTGCGGCCGTGACGGAAGCGTTTGCCCCAGACGTCGTTGTTGTCGATCCTTCCGGCGGGACCAGCGCCGGACGCGAGCAGATGCAGCGCTTCCTGGCCGACCTGCTGGCCGGCGTCGGCCGGGGCTCGACGCACAGCTCCGAGATCATCGGCATCCACTTCGTCACGGACGATGTCGCCCTCGTGGACGGCGAGGCCGTCATCGAAGGCTTCACAGCGGATGACGGCAGGACGATGGCACCCCTGCGCCACCGGTTCACGGATGTACTCGTGAAAGGGGAAGGTGGCTGGCTCATCACCCACGTGCGTGCCTACGTGTTCATGTCTCGAACGGGATAGCGGCCGCCACGCAGCGACGCAGGTACTTCACCTTCCAGGTGACTCGCTACTGCCACAGGACGACGCCCGGGGCCGCCGCGTCAAAGGCCGGTTCGCCCCCCTTCTCATGAGCAGTCAGGGAGCGAGCTGGGCACAGAGATTCACCAGCTTGCCCGTGGCGGCGGGGGGCGACGTCACGTTTCCTGCCGCGTCCACGGTGACCGTCCCTCGGCCGCTCAAGTACCAGATCCCTGGCTCTCCGGTCACGGGATTCGGAGCAAAGAGCCCGTGACCCGTCGCTGCGTAGAGCACCGAGCCGTCGGACTGAAGCCGGGCGGATGAAGATCCGGTGAGGGGGATCGTGATCGACTTGCCCGTGTCGAGGTTGGTCAGCGTCGCTTTGTTGCCAGGGAAGACCGTGATCTGCTTGACAACGGTACCTGCCTTGTCGGTGAAGGTCGTGATGATCTCACCGCCTTCGATGTGGCCGAGGACTGGGAAGCCGCATTGGTCAGCAGTGAAGACGACGTCGTCTTGACCCGGGACGATCTCCCGCGTCGGTTTGTTGGCGCTTGCCGCGGACGCCACCGCGAGTACGATGAGAAGAGTCGACAGAAGGAGAAGACTGCGCCTCATTGGGTACTCCTTTCTGAAGGGCACGCCCAACGAAGGTGCGCGCCAGAGGGACTCGTGCACAGTTCTTGCTTTTGTCTTCGCCGGAGCTCAAAACTCCCAAACCTGTTAGGCAGATCCAACGAAAGGTCAGGCGTGGGGCGGAACCGCTGACAGCCCCTGAGACGCGCCGAGCGGCCCTTGCGCGGGCGACCCCCGCTACGAGCCTCTCCTCAAGACGCAAGAGACGGACCGACCATCGGAGCGGCGTTCTGCAACCCACTGTGCAACTCGTAGGGCAGAGACACAGAAGTATCTGCCGAAGTCGACGAGAGACCTCCCCTGACATAGCGTTCCCCTCATATTCGAGACAGGAGCCAGACGATGTCTGTTGATGAAGCGACCCAAGATGTCACCTCAGCGACCAGCGAAGTGTGGAGCAACCACGTCCCCGTTCCAGGAACACCAGAGGGATTTACGGCTCGCACCACCTATCCCACGAACCCTGACGGGGTCGAGGTGATGCTCGAGCGCTGGCAGGCGGGCACCTCAGAGCCGCGTCACTCACACCCAGGCGATGATATGACGGTCGTCGTAGAAGGAAAGATGTCGGTCCAGTTCTATCGCCAGGAAGCGCGCACCTTGGTCCACGATGGAGAGAGGATCTTCCTCAACAAGGGCGATGTCGGATACATCCGCGCGGGCCGAATCCACGAAGCCAACTACATCGAAGCTTGCCGGCTCGTGTACGTCCACAATGGGGCCTTTGCATTCCATCTCGCGGATGCCAAGGTCGGCTGAGCAGTCTCAGCGACGAGGTCGGCCGCGGCACGGTCGCGTGGGCGTCGGAGCAGTGGCTGACGGCGCACGTTTGCATCCGTCCGTCGCGGGTATGCACACGTATCTGCGAAAGGAGACCAAATGTGCTTTGGTTGTACCGCTTCCTCCACGTACTGGGACGCGGCCGGCGAGGACGAACACCTCGAGTCGCCCGAGGAGTTGAATCGCAAGAAGTTGGACATGCTGCGCGATAGTCTGCACGCGGGGCCGGTCCGCCTCGAGGAAGAACGGTCCGCCGGGCAGTCGACGGTCGGCTCCCCGCAAGAGTGAAGGGGCGTGGCGCACGCAAGGCCGCGCTCTTGACAATGCGGATCCGGCATCGCCGGCGGGGCGAACCAAGAAGTACACGGCTGCGCGCCGGGCCGTGCTTAGCACGCAGATGGCCGAGGTGGTGACCACCTACTCGGACTTCGTGCTGCAGCACTCTTCGACCTGGCGAACCTCACCGAGTCCCCGGGCTTCATCGATGTGCACGCCTAGCAGGAGCTCAACCGCGCTATCGTGACTTCGCGTGCGTCAGCAGCGCTCTCGCACTTGTGATGTCCCGGTCGAAATGGGCCTTCGCTGTTGTCACCGTGACGCGGCGCGTCTGTTTTGGTCTAGATGGGCAGGCTAAAGAACCTGCCCGATAAGGAAGAGGTCCCTGGTTCGAACCCAGGTGCGCGCACCTGTGATTTGCAGGGATTTCTCCCGCTCGCCCCTCCGCCCGAACCGCCGTTTGCACGCTTTCTGCAACCCAAATGCCTGGTCATGCCTGGTCATGCGTGGTCTTGGATGGCACCGAACGGGACGCGATGGGGTGACGGGGACGTGCGTCACCCCCCGGCAAGCTGCGGCGGCGGCACGGGCTCGTGATGAGCGGCGAGCCGCGCGAGCCGGGCTGCCGGGTCGAGGACTGGACGTGGGAGGCGCGGCGTGTGAGGAGCTCGGTGCGCCAGGGGTAGACGGGAGCGTCAGAGGCGTAGGTGTTGCGCTGCAAACCTGAACTCACACGTCGAAAGGCGGGCCATGCGGCCTATCCCCATTCCGTGGATCAGCTTTGGGCTGCTGACTTGTTCAGGGTCACGGCGGCGCGAACGAGAGTCTTCAACGCCTCCTCGTCTATCTTCTCGCCCTCGTGGAAGTCGATGGCACGCCTTGTGTTCCCGTCAAGACTGGAGTTGAAGAGGCCCGAAGGATCCTTCAGAGCCGCCCCTTTGGCGAAGGTCGTCTTCACGACGTTCTTGTAGGTCTCACCTGTGCAGATCAATCCGTCGTGCGACCACATCGGAACCCCTCTCCACCCCCACCCCTCGACGACTTCGGGAGCGGCTTCCTTGACCAAGGCGCGGAGCCGGCTGAGCATCTCGCCCCGCCAGTCGCCGAGCTCCTCGATTCTCGCGTCTATCAGCTGAGAAGGGGACTTGCTTTGCTGCGACTCGCCGTCTTTCATGCCTGTTCCTCTTCCCTAGTCCCGAGGCTTTGATAAATGGGGTCACCGCCACCGTGCCGATTCTACCTGGAGCTGCGGTTAGCCAAAAACGCTCTTATGCGTCCTACCCCAAAGCAGGCGCCGCAGGTCCTCTGGGACCGTGGTAGCGACGAGACTGTCAACTTCCGGCCTCAGCCCCCGAGAGGCTCTTCTCTCCCACGCACCTCAAGCACGCCTAACGTTTAGGTCAAGCGGCGAGCGCAGCGAGTCCGCTTGAACCTGATGTTGGGCCGCTCAGACAACGTGCTAGCTTCGGTGGTAGTGGTGTTCGGTGAAGCGGTTCCAGCCCTTCTTGGATTTCGATTCGACGGCCCACATGATGCCGCCGTCTTCCGCGGGCCAGTAGATCATTCGAGCCAGGCCAGCGGGCATGTGGGCCTGAAAGGCGATTGCGGAGTCATGGACGTCTTTCGCGTCCGTCCGGTTGCCGAGAGAGTGTTTCCCGTCAGAAGTGAATGACCAGAACGCAAGGAAGCCCGAATCACCTACGCCGTACACCGCATGTTCCAGATACGTCTTGCCCGGTATTTCCCAAACCGCGTCAAGAAGCACATAGGCACCATTGAGGACGCGTGAGAATGTTCGCTGACAGCGTACGGGACCCACCGGAGAGTCGGCCGATGCGACCCATGCACCGAGGAGCGGATCAAGTGGGCCAAGCTTGCCGCGGCCCAGCTTCCACGAGGCCGGCTTCTTTGCATTCATGACGAGTCCTTTCTGGGAGTGTTCGGCGGCCCAACGTGTTGCGCATGAGCGGCGCTCCGGCGCTGACATCAGGATAGCGCTCGCGGTGTCCGCTCGATGCGCTTGTCACATGGACGAGCCGAACTCACCGCAGGCTGGCGAAGGGCCGGCGCATCATCGGCTCGCATCCGGAAGCTCATCGAGTGCTCGAGGATGCGGGGAGTACCTCAGTCGTCGATTGCCTCAACACCAAGTCGCTTGAGTTCCTCAAGGTTGTCCTTCATGGCCTTGAGCGCCTCGGGGGAGTGCCCCTGCCAATCGGTGACCTCGCCCGTGACCCGCAGCGGCTCCTGGGTCCGGAATGACTTCGTCGGATTACCCGGGAACTTCTTGTCCGTCAGATTGGGGTCATCCTCAATCGGGCCCGTCGGTTCTACTATGTAGATTCTGCCGGGACCTTCGCCGAGTGCCAGTTCCGCCCCCCAGGTGGCCGCATCCAGGGTGGCGGTCAGATAGACGAAGTTCGCCTTCTTCCTCTTACCGTAGTTGGAGGCGTAGCCGGGCCCGATTTGGTCTCCCGGCTTCAGGTCTACCCGTGTGCCATGGTAGAACCGCTGCGAACTCAGATCGTCGGTGGCCACCACCGGCTCACTCCTCTCATACTGCGCGGCTGCACTGCCGCGCAATACTGTCCTCCGTCTGCTCAATCTCCCGTCCGGTCTCGACTGGGAGTAGGTTGGCCTGAGATTCGGTTCCATCTAACGCACCGCGCATAGCCTGCACGGGCTGCGGTCTGAGGATACAACCGCAGTTCCTTGTCGCGTCAGGTTGATGCGCTTCTTGGAGGCATCCGGAACGTGTCCCGGGCCTCCTGCCGGGGGTCTCGACCCTGCCGTCATCGGTTGACAGAATCGACAGAATCGACACAACTGGCACGGCGGAGGTCGCCGGTTCGAACCCAACGCGGTCTAGCAGCCAGTCTACGAGCATCTACAGGCGCTTTGTGACTCCGAAAAGCAGTCGAAGGCATCCTCAAGAGCCCTCGTGCAAACGCTCGGCAAACGAACGCGGCACCGATGTGTGGCTCCGGGCGGCAGTTGCTGGTGACGGTCGCGTCCCACCAGCCCGCGGCTGACGCGTACCCGGGATGGTCGCTCTCAGTTGTTGTCCTTGGCCCGCCGGGCGTCGATGGGGCGCAAGCCGATGAAGCGCGCGAGCTCCAGCACCGTGGCCCGTGATGCCTCCAGCGATGATCAAGATGTTCATGGCGATTGCTCCTCGCGCGGATGTCAGCAACAGATGAAACCGCATGTTCCGCGACAGTCGTCAGTGATGGCCCGGCGTGCCGAACAGCAGGTTGACGACACTGCCCACGGTCCAGCCCAGGAGCAGGCCTCCGACAGCGTCCAGCGGGAGATGGGCGCCGATGAACACCCGTGTAAACGCGACGAGTCCGACGACGACCCAGCCGACCACACGTGCCGGCCTCGTTAGGTAGGGCGCGGCGACCGTCATGATGACCGCTGCCACGGCCGCGTGCCCGGAGGTGTACCCGAGGCCTGTCGCCGGCGGCCCGTACGCAAAGACGTCATGGAAGAACGCCGAGGGCCTGCCGCGGTCCACGAGCTGCTTGATCGCCTTGGCCAGCAGCCAGGTCGTGGTGCCGCCCACTACGACGGCGGCGGCCAGGCGCCGCCTTCGCGCGGCCAGAGCGAGGCCGGCGGTGACGAAAACCGTCGGGAAGCCGCCGGCCTGCATGACGAGCCAGAGCGGCGGCGCGGCGGCGCTCGGCAGACCGTTGATCGCCTCGAACACGGTGCGCTCGAGATCGGACACCTGGTCCGAAGCGGCCAGCAGTGCGGTGGCGCAGAGGCCGGCGCCGCCGATGCCTGCTCGCAGCGCATCGATGCGGTGTCGGGAGGGCACCGGTCCGTGCGGCAGGAACACGGCTCCGATGAGCCTGCTGAAAGGATGTCCGGGCTGGGCCGGCACGGCTCGCGGTTCCTCGTTCGCGCTCTTGACCACGGTGGCCCGCCCGCTCACAGGTCGCCACGGCGCTGCAGCAGGACGAAAGCGATCCAGCCGGGCACGATCGGCAGCCAGAAGGTGGCGATGCGGTAGAGGAACACGGCGGGGACCGCCACGTCTCGCTCCAGGCCGACCGCGGTGAGCCCGGCGATGAGCGCCGCCTCCACCGCGCCGATGCCCCCCGGCGTCGGCGCGACTGAGCTGATGGCGGAGCCGACGAGGAATACGACGCCGATGCTCGCCACGCTGACGCCCGTGGCGCCGAAGGCGTGCACGCTGAACACCAGGGCGGAGATGTAGCACAGCGTCAGGAACACCGACCCGCCGAAGAGCTCGGCCACCTTGAACGGCCGGCGCGCCACGTCTCCGATGCCCTGCCCCGATCGTTTGAGGATGGGGAAGACGCGCTTGCGCAGCACGCCGCGTCCCGCGGGCAGCAGGAACAGGAGCCCGCTGAGCGCCAGGATGACCGTGAGCCCGATGAGCACGGTCTGGCTCGACGGCATGAAGTCGAACGCTCCGACGCCGCTGCGCCCGGCCCACAGCAGGAAGACGACCGACAGGCTGAGGTGCATGAGCAGGCCGGAGAGCTGCTGCAGGCCGACGCTGGACGAAGCCACCGCGAGGTCGAGGCCTTGCTTCTGCAGGAAGCGCACGTTCGTCGCGATGCCACCGACGCGAGCGGGGACGATGCGGTTCACGAACGAGCCGGCGAGCTGCGTGGCGAAGGTGCCGATGAGCGGTATGCGGCGGGGCACCGCGCCGAGCAGGCCGATTGTGGCGCCCACGTAGGTCAGCGCCGAGGCGCCCAGTGCGTAGAGCGCCCAGGTCCAGTCGGCCTCTTTCAGCTTGGACCACACGCCGCTGACGTCCGCCAGCTGCGGGATGAGCAGGTAGAAGGCTACGGCCAGCGAGATGAAGACCAGCACCGTGCGTGGCTTGATGCGCTGCAGGTCCTGCGGTTCGACATCGCCCGCGTCGCTCGCCTCGCCGGCGTACTTGCGCAGGTCATCGCAGAGCGGTTTGCGCGCCACCAGGGACTTGCGCGTCGCCGTGCTGAGCGCGAGCGGCTGTATGCGCGGCGCCGCGCTCGCCACCGCGGACTTGCCGATCACGGAGATTGCCGCGTCGACCGACCGCTTCACGCCCACCTTGAGGGCGGTCGACGAGAGCAGCTCGGCCACGTCGGTGTCCTGCATCTGGTCGGTGGCCGCAATTTCGGCGAAGCCGAAGTCGATGAGCCAGGGCCGACCGTCCGGCGCCAGCAGCACATTGGCCAGGCGCAGGTCGCGATGCGCGATGCGGCGCATGCGCATCTGCTCCACGCCTTGCCAGATCCTCAGCAGGACCTCATCGCCGATGGCGGCATCTCCACGCGGTCGAGGGAGTCGCCCGCGATGCGCTCGTAGGCGAGCAGGAAGCCGTCGTCGCCGACGTTGGTGGTGACCACGAGGCGCGGCGTCAGGATGCCCATGTCGCTCGAGTACAGGGCCACGAGGGCCTCGTGCTCCACCATACGCTGCAAGGAGGTGAACGGGCCGCGGTCGCCTGCGTCCTTGAGGCGCAGGAAGCGGTACAGGCGGAACATCAGGTCGACGCTACGCTCGTCGCGGCCGAGCACTTTGATGAACAGCCGCCGGCCGTCCTCGGTATCGGCGAAATAGGGTGTCGAGCTGCGCGCGTCGACAGCAGCGCGGGCGAGCCGACTCAGAGGCACCCCTGCCCTGGCCATTGCCTCGACCACGGCCGGGCCTCGCGGCCGCTTGTTGGGCGCCCCGAAGATGAGGAGCACGGCCGCGCCGCTCACGACGCCGGCGCCCAGGGCCAGGACCAGATCCGTGGGCGCATTGCCGCCGGCCACGGTGCGGAAGATGACGGCGATGATCACCGTGATCCACCCGGCGCCGCCACGCGCGGCTGACCCAAGGCGAGCCCAGGACGACGACGGCGACGCTGCTGGCGATCCAGTATGAGTCGATCTCGGGATGGCCGCTCACCCAGACCGGGCGGTGCACGGCCCGGAGCAGTTCGGGCTCGCCGAACCGCGCCACGATGCCGTTGTCAAAGGCCCTGAGCAGCAGCTGTGCGAACAGGGACGTCGCGATGAGCATCACGAACAGCCTGTACCGGCGGCGCCACAGCGCGGCGATGGCGATTGAGGCGAAGATGAACGAGGCGAGGCCCTGGAAGATCAGGTTGATGACGCGCGCGACCGCCTCGGGCAGGGTGTCGAAGGCGCTGATCAGGTCGCGCTCGACGCCGACAAGCGTGTTCGAGGCGCCGGTCGCGAACAGCAGCCCGAGCAGGACCAGCAGCACGCCGATGATTAGATTAAGCACATCTGACGGCGTGCGCACGTGCGCGTCGGCCGGCGGCTCGTCGATCTCGGGCCGCGTCTCCGGCAGCGCGGGCGGTGGGCGCCACGGCCAGTAGCGGCGCACCAAATAGACCGCCCCGGCGATCAGAAGGATGAGCACCGAGGTCTCGACATAACCCAATACCGTCACCGCGACCGGGAGGACTGTCGTGGTCTCGCCATATCTCGTTCGCGTCCGATCTTCATTGCTCGAGACACCAGACAAAGCCCCAAAACAGGAGGCCTCTTCGCTTTACGCTGAACGTGCCCCCGGCCCAAACGGGCGAAACTGCACGAGATCAGCGATCAGTCCGGCACGGTTTTGTCATTCAGCCCCGGGGAGAAGGGAGAGCGCACAGTTTACGCCGCTCGCCATCCCGCCGGTCCAGGCATAGTGGGCATGAGATCGGGGAGCGCGACCAGTGACCGCTCTTCCACCGTGAAGCTCCTAGGCGACGCGTACAGCGGTGAGTCGCTGCCGGCTGCCGGCGCGGCGGGCGAACACAGCCTACGCTACGCCTTGCAGGTGGTCTTCGGGTCCCTCGCTCTCTATGTCACCGCGCTGTGGAGCTCAACTCCCCTTCGATTCGGTCGCCGGCGTTCTGGTCGGCTGGGTCACCGGCTCGGCGATCAATCTGGCCACCGGTGCGTGGGCAGCGGCAGCCTCTGTCGAGCAGATGGCCGAGGGGCAGGCTGAGGACGAGTAGTTCGCCCGGAAGTAGGCGCCCCCGAGTTCTACCAGGCGTTGTGGCGCATCCCTGCCGTCCCGGGCCTCCTGCCGGGGGTCTCGGGCAGTCTGTGCAGACGCCGCACGACAGAATTGACGGAACCGACAGAACTGGCAATGCAAGGCCTAATCTGTCGGTTCCGTCAATTGTGTCAGCAGCCAGCCAGTACCGGCGTTGGCCCCGCATCGACCCGGGTTCAGGCGACCAAAGCGACCGAAGCGACCGAAGCGACCAAACGGTCGCTTCGGTCGCTTCGGTCTCGTACGCCGGTTGCGAAGCCGGCGGCGCTCGATGGCGCTCAGCCCGGAGGGCCTGAACCGGGAGCGTCGAGCGGATCGCTGGCGGCCCGCCCGTCGTCGGCCACGTGCGGCGTCCATTGGGTGCCGTCCCAGTAGCGGTGCGCGTGGCGGCCGCTGGGGTCCGCGTACCACTGCGCGGGGGGGAGCGCTGCCGAAGGGAGCGCTGGCTCGGGCGCCCTGGCCGGCGACGCTTCGAGAGTGAACGGCGGGTAGCGGTCGCTCAGCCCCAAGGCATAGCCGCTCACCCGTGTCTGCCAGCGGACGAAGCCGGCGACGAAGCCGAACATGCCGCGCGGGTACCTGGCGCTGAAGAGGATCACCCACT
>Ga0315297_10003008_pt1 | contig 10791 bp, 2 predicted proteins | sample YL17G15_0_MG_FD_203628 | JGI IMG/M metagenome (GOLD analysis project Ga0315297, IMG submission 203628) | Sediment microbial communities from Yellowstone Lake, YNP, Wyoming, USA - YL17G15_0 | ecosystem: Environmental > Aquatic > Freshwater > Lake > Sediment | place: USA: Wyoming | collected...
TTTCAGCATCCCGGGCATACACGTTGCAGATACGGAAGAGTATGCCTTGCGAGTTGTACACCTGCTGAACGAACTCTTGCTGTTGTTCCGTCATAGCTATTTGTTGCAAGGCTTTCTTACTGGAGTAAGTTGCGCCAGGAAGGAAAAGATTACATAATAGAGGAGGGCGGTTTTCTCAAAGGTGTGAAGAATTGTTAAAAGGTGCCACACCGCTTTAGGCTGAGAGCTCGACGCTGCCCTGACCACATGAAAAGCCGAACGCTCGAGCTTTAGTCCGGGCGTCGGTTTTTATAGCGGGGGCCCCGTCAGAAAGCGACGGGGTAAACCGGGTACTCACGGCAGTTGCAACCGTGCATCGAGTGTTTGAAATGGCATTGGAATAGAGGGGTCACTAAGCAAACATCCTGGTACCGTTGGTGATCCCATCGTCGTCGTGTTGTGGCCACTCCCCAATCCACAAATAAAGCGTGGCTCATGATGACTACCAAAGACACAGGACCCTACTTCACCGGCCGACACCTCTTCGCCACGTGGACGTTGCGCCGCCAACGAAGCACTGGGCCTTATACAGATCACAGCCGATCTGCAAGTTCATCCAGAGCTCAGGAGCCGTCTTAAGTCGTATCCTCTGGATTCCCCATGTGTACCAGGATCCGGTGCTTCACCAGGCCCCGATCCAGCGGGATCACTCCATCCCGTAGGCGTTGACCATCCATCTCCACCCACGACACACCTCGCTCGCACTTCTCCGGATTCTCGACCTGGATCTCGTAGATGGCTTCCCCGCGACGATAGCGCAGTCGGAAACCCTCCCACCATCCGGGGATGACCGGAGACAACTTCATGTTATCCCCATGTACCTTCAACCCCAAAACCTCTTCGACCCAAGCCCGGTACATCCAGGCCGCCGAACCCGTGTACCAGGACCAACCACCCTGACCGATCCGCCCGGGCAATTGATACACATCAGCCGCGATCACGTAGGGCTCCACACCGTAGCGCCAGACTGTTTCCGGATCACGCGCGCGCTCAATCGGATTGAGCATGCGCAACACTCCAGCCGCACGATCACCATCCCCCTGGCGCGCCAGGGCCATGGCAAACCACATGGCAGCGTGAGTGTACTGTCCTCCGTTTTCACGGACCCCCGGAGGGTACCCCTTGATGTATCCGGGTGATGGCTCCGACGTGTCAAAGGGAGGTGCTAAGAGCAGCACGAGACCCTCATCTTCCCGCACGAGGTGCCTCCATACAGATTCAAGAGCTAGCTTCGCGCGATGCGTGTCCGCGGCGCCGCTTAACCAGGCCCAAGATTGGGGCAAAGAATCTATCCTCGCTTCCTTACTCGCCGAGGAGCCGAGGGGCGTGCCGTCGTCGAAAATCGCCCGAAGATACCACTCCCCATCCCATGCCGCTTGTTCGACACGCTGAACCAGGGCCTGCTTCTCCTGCTGATAGGTTCGGCTCAAGTCTGACCGGTGCAGCAAGCCTGACAACTCAGCCATACCCTGAAGCACATCCACCAGGAACCAGCCCAGCCAGACGCTCTCCCCATTCCCCCCGGCACCCACGAGGTTCATCCCGTCGTTCCAGTCCCCAGTTCCCATCAGGGGCAACCCATGGGGCCCGAGAGTCAGACCACGCGTGACCGCGCGCTGGCAGTGCTCAAACAGCGAGGCGCGTTCGAACGTGACCTCCGGTGTGGAGAGGATCTCGTGTTCGTCGCCTTTCAGCGTCGGAGCGTCGAGAAAGGGAATCTCCGCGTGCAGGATGTCCACATCGCCGGTAGTTTGGACGTACTGAGCCACAGCGTACGGAAGCCACAGGAGGTCGTCAGAAATTCGCGAACGCATACCGATGCCACCCGGCGAATGCCACCAGTGCTGGACATCGCCTTCCTTGAACTGACGGCTCGCTGCCAGCAGGATGTGCTCCCGCGCCAGCTTGGGATAGGCATGGAGGAAAGCCGTGACGTCCTGCAATTGATCGCGGAAACCGAATGCGCCGCCGGACTGGTAGAAGGCGGAACGTCCCCACATTCGGCAGCTAAGGCTTTGGTACAGAAGCCAACGATTGATCAGGAGGTCCGCAGCGAGCTCGGGGGTGTGGACTTCGATCGTCCCCAAACGATCATCCCACCACGCTGTCGTTTGGCTTAATGCAGTCTCGAGCGCCACGCTTTCCCGGTAGGTTAGAACAAGCTTATGAACCTCATCCAACGACGCAGCTTGGCCCACCATGCAAGTAATCTCAGCCCTTTCGCCGGGAGCTAGTTCAAGCGTGACCTGCAAAGCCGCGCACGGGTCGAATCCCGCCCCTACTCGGCTTGACAGACCGATTCGATCCATCGCCGCGGGGTTAGCCAACGAGCGGTTGCGCCCAACGAAGGAAGTACGGTCGCCGCTAAAGGACTCCGGTGGCGGGTTGATGGCGGCGAAGGCAACCCGATCTCCATATTCAGGGTGGTAGCGATTCCGGGCTACCAGGGCCTGGACTTCGTCATCCCAGCGGGTCACGATGTGCATCTGGGAAGATTCGCGGTTCTCGCCCAGCGTCCATTCGACATAGTACGTCACAGAGAGCTTGCGATGCCTGGAAGAGTCGTTCTTCAACCATAGCATCTGCAGCTTGACCGGTTCTCCCCCCCTCTCATTCACGGGGACGAATACTGTCAATTCCTGCTCAATCCCTTGACTGTTATGTTCGAAAACCGTGTACCCCGCCCCATGCCTTGTCCGATATGCGGTCTCCTCACGGATTGGCAAGGGGGTCGGTGTCCAGTAGACACCGGTTTCCTCGTCGCGGATGTACAACGCCTCAGACGGCGGATCCATGACAGGGTCGTTCGACCACTGCGTCAGGCGATTGCGCTGACTGTTGCCATACCATGTGAAACCAGATCCCGATTCGCTGACCAATGCACCGAAGGTCGGGTTGGCGATGACGTTCACCCAGGGCGCAGGCGTGTGGGTGTTGGGACCGAGATAGATAGCATATTCATGCCCATCCGCGGTAAAACCACCCAGACTGTTGAAGTAGTGCAACTCCATAAAGGGGAGCGAAGCCGAGGGCTCCCGGGGAGCACGTTTCCCGGCCAGGTGTTTGGGCAACTCGGGAACCTCCACAAGTACGCCTAGCTGTTTGGGTAATGTACCGCGAGCCGCCACGAGTGCCACACTCGCCGCGGCCCTGAGCAGTGTCAGGTCTTCCTCCGGGATGTGATCCACGCTGTGTAAGAAAACTCCGCCAGCACGATCAGTCCCCGTCTGCATCGAATGCGTTTGAAGCAGACGCTCAAGTTGTTCACGCAACGGCTGCTCATAGACGCTTGCCTCCTCGTTGAGAATCACCAGATCTACCTTCAGCCCGTGCCTTCGCCAATACGTATGCGCTTCCAGAGTCTGACGGACGAGGCTGATATCCCGCGCCTCACCGATGGTGACCAACACAATCGGGAAGTCCCCCGAGATTCCATAGGCCCATAACCCGGATTGACCCTTGCGATTTTCTTCGATGCGTTCGGTGGGAGAGCGCAAAAGGGGATTAGGAAACAGCAGGTGGCTTGCGATTTGCTGGAAGCGGCGCGCTTCGTCAGGCTGTATGCGAAGGAGCCGCAACTCAAGCTGGGCAGAGGCCCAGGCGAAATCCATTGCGCGATCGATCGCATGGGGATCGCTGTACTTCCCCATCAGGCTCAAGACATGCTGCCGCGTTTCGGCGGCGGCGAGAACCAGGGAAACCCTAACACGTTGGCCCGGACCCAGCGTCACGCTCCGGCGCAGACTGAGGATCGGGTCGAGAACAAAACCCTGGCTGTTACCGAGTTCTTGAAATACCCCCATCGGGTTCGCGAGCGTCCGTCCGCGTCCAATGAATCTCCGCCGGTCGGTCTCGAACTTCAGGATTTCATCCCCGGCTTGCTCAAGCGTAAACCGGTGAGCCACATAGAGGGGCGATTCGTCTTTGCTCCGGGCTCGACGGTAAGCGAGGAGGGCCTGGAGTTCAGGAACCGCTTCGGTTTGGATGAACATCTTATTGAAGGCCGGATGTTGCCGGTCTGCGTTATGCGCCGCCATCGAAAGTTCGATGTAGCTCGTAAGATCGAGGCGGCGGGTGCGAATAGACCGATTGATCAAAGTGATCCGCCGAATCTCCACGTCATCTTCCGGCGAGACGATGACCTCGGTTTCGGTTTGAATACCGTTATCGACGTGGCGGAACACCGCACGATCGAGCGCGAATTCGACGCTGTGAACCTCATCGCTCCCTCCAACCGGGTGAAACGTGTTGGACCACAGTCGATCCGCATCAGCTTCACGGATGTAGCAGAAGGTTCCCCACAGATCCTGAGTCCGATCCGATCTCCAGCGTGTGATCTCATAGTCTCCCCACTGACTGTATCCACCGCCTGCGTTTGTGACCATCAGACCATAACGCCCATTGCAGAGGATTTGAGTCTTGGGCGTTCCGGTGTGGGGCGTATCGAACTTGCTGACCGAAGGTGCAACTTCGCCGACACTCATCGCCGAAGGGACCCCTTCCCGCGTGGAGATGTGAAACAGGGGGGGAAGGGTCGGGACACGTTCGTGGAGCAAGGGCTCAACCGCACGCACACGCAGGTCCGCATGGAAACGCCGCTGGATGGCATTCCCCTGGAGGAAGTTCGTGAGCGAAAGGAAACTCATGCCTTGATGATGGGCCATGTAAGCCCGTACGATCACTCCACCCTCACCCTTGCGACTCGGTTGACGGCTGAAGTCGATTGCTTCGTAGAAACCGTATTCATTCAGAAGCCCCAGGCCGGCCAGCCGCCTGAGATTCCTCACCGTCTCCCCCGGCTCAACATTCACCGTCAGAAGGGCTGCATAGGGGGCTACAACGACATCCTCGTCCAGGCCGCGCTTCAATCCGAGTTCCGGTACACCGAAGGCTTTGTATTGATATGTCTTGTTGATGTCCAGATCTCCAAATGCAGACTCTGAGATCCCCCACGGCACGCGACGCCTGCGACCGTAATCAATCTGGGTCGCCACGGCTTCCCTCGCCGCTTTGTCAAGGAGCGAATTCCCGTAGGAGCGCTGGAATATAAGCGGCATCAGGTATTCGAACATGGTTCCGGTCCAGCTGAGCAGCACCCGACGCCGACCGATCGCGCCGTAGGGTCGGCTCATCGAGAACCAATGCTCAATTGGGACATCTCCCCGGGCAATGGCTACGAAACCTCCGAACCTCGCCTCACTCGCCAAAAGATCGTAGTAGGCACTGTCCAGGTGGCCTCCAGAGACGTTGTAGCCGATTGAAAACAGGCGCCGTTCGGGGTCATACAAGAAGCGCATGTTGATCGATTCCGATAGCTCACGCACATTCTTGATGAGCGCCTCGCCCAAACCCAACACTTCGCCGGCCAGCCATTGCGACTTTGCGAAGGCTTGCGTGAGGCGGTCGAGCCAATCGGACAGGGGTTCTGCGGCAGAAGGAGCCGTCTCACGTATCGACCGGAGGATCTGGACACAATGGCTGTTCCCATTGGCGAGATCAAAAAGCGAAGGCGCGCGATGCAGAGCCTCACGGAAAGCCACCAGGACATCCGGACTCAGCTGAGCGAGATCCCTTGCCCCCTTTTCATCGAGGATTTCGATCCAGGAAAGATAGCGATCCGTAATCCCCAGCCAGGCCGATACCTGTTTCTCCATTTGTGCGGCCCAATAGGATGCATCCGCATCAACGTCAGCGGACTCACGCGCCTGAGCGGCCAGAATCCTTACGCTCCCTTCCACCCTGCGCAGCAGATGAATCACGTCAGCGATGCGGTCCGGCGGGGATTCGCACACGCGCATGAGTTCGTCCAGTGCGGACGCGTCCAGACCGGCAATACCTTTCTGGTCAACGACCTCTTTCAGGATTTCCCTGGTATCACGCAAGCCTTCAAAGGCTCTTCCATCAAGGATAGGTCCTTTGATCAACTCATCAAGTCCATGCTCCAGCGCCCATAAGGAGCCAAGTAAGTTTCCGCTGTCGACGGAGGACACATAGCGCGGTTCGAGAGGGGTCAGAGTCTTGATATCGTACCAGTTCAGCAGATGACCCTCATAGCGCTCCAGTCCTCCAATCGTCTCCATGGAATGCGTCAGGATTTCGACGACCTGATCCGGCGTCAGATATCCGAAATCATTCGCGGCCAGCGCGCTATTCATCCAGAGACCAATATTCGTTGGACTGGTACGCATCGCCAGCTGGTTCTGATGAGCAACCTGGTAGTTGTCGGGTGGAAGCCAGGACGTTTGATCGCCGACAAAATCAGAAAAATAGCGCCAGGTTCGTCGTGCGACATTCCTGAGGAACCGCAAATCCCTCCCTGGGAGCGGGAATTGCTTCTGCCCTGGATGCAGTCGAAGGTTCAAGAGCAATCCGACCAAAGGAGACAAGAGCCACAACGCAAGCCAGGGACTCGCCACCGCAAGTGCAGACGGCATCCAGCGATGGACCGCCCAACCGACTATCACACTGAAGATGCTCGCCAGACCCAAAGAAGCTGCGAACAATGGGTGCAGGCGCGCGGCACTCCAGTGGATCACCCGGGCAGGAGTCCACTCGAGCAACTTGTGGCGGGAAATGAAGCGACGGTACCAAACGCGCACGATGGCATCCAGAGCGAGCTCAGCTTGATGCGGGAGTAGTGCGGCGTCAGCGAGCGCTCGCAGCAGATCGTGCACTACCTTGGCGAAAGAGAAGTGCTTCAGCCCCTTGTGCGTGGTCGCCATGGTGAATGGCTGTGCAAAAGGGTGAAAGAGCAACTGTATGGCCACGACAAGCATGGAGATCCAGCCGAGTTGGATGGAAATCAGCCAGGACGCTATCAGCACTCCCAGGCTGGTCACCGGCAGCAAGCTTCGGCGCAAGTTGTCGAATATCTTCCAACGGTTGAACTTGGAGAGCGGGTTTTGCCCTCGCCCACCCCCCGGCTGGGGAACACGGGGAAAGATCCAATCCGCGATTTGCCAATCACCACGAATCCAACGATGTTGCCGTCTGCTGTAGCTCCGGTAGCCCTGCGGGAACTCGTCAAAGAGCTCAATGTCACTGGCCAGTCCCACCCGGACGTACGCTCCTTCGATCAAGTCATGGCTTAGCACTCTCTCCTCAGGGAACCTTCCTGAAAGCAAGCGGCTGAAGGCGCGCACATCATAGATACCCTTTCCGTAGTAGGAACCTTCACCGGTGAGATCCTGATTGACATCAGAAACAGCTTTGGTATAGGGGTCAATGCCGATCGCGTCGGCGAAAACGCGGCTGAAAAGCGAGGCACTCGTGCTCGGCAGGGTGGGACTCACGCGCGGCTGGATGATCGTGTAGGAGCCGGCGGCAATTGTTCCGTCAGCGTTGAAGCGCGGTTGGTTCAGGGGGTGAGCCAGGGTCTCGACCATTCTGCGGGCAGTCCCGTGAGGCAGTTGCGTGTCGCTGTCCAAGGTGATCACAAACCTCACATTCGACAGTTGATCTGGATCCCCGACGAATACCAATTTACCGGCGGCTTCGGGCCGGGTTCCATCGATCAGGCGGTTGAGCTCTTCCAACTTTCCCCGTTTGCGCTCCCAACCAATATACTTCTGTTCGGATTCACTCCATCTCCGTTTCCGATGGAAAAGGAAGAACCGTTCACCACCATACCGGCGATTGAGACCTTCAAGACCTTCGATCGCAGTCTGGAGCAACCGATCATCTCCTTCACAGATCGCCCGATCTGAATCGGTGTAGTCAGTGAAGAGGCTGAAGAGCAAGTTAGATTCTTTGTTGGCCAGGTACCTGATTTCCAGCCTTTCCACCTCTGCCCGGATCGACTCCTCGTCCACCAACATCGCAGGCACAACCACCAATGTTCGAAATGCATCCGGAATCCCGGAAGCCTCGAAATCCATCTTCGGAAGGGTGTGGGGTGAAAGAAGCCGCGTGACCAGGTAGTTGACTACTTCAGTCGCGAGTTGGCTGGTGGGGACCAGAAAGAGGAAAACCATGAAGAGCTGGATCCCGGGTGACTGTCCGCGCAGACCAATCGCGGCAACTAGGGAGATGAACGCAACAGTGAAAAGACTGAGCCCAGCAAAGTACACCGCAGGACGATGGCTGTATACCCTTTCAAGTGTTCGGAAACGCTTTTCAGGGCACCCTAAGAATCGCGCGAACCCGCGCCTTCCCTCCCCGATAAGATAGGTCCCCAGGTGAATCCGGCGCTCATCCCCGGTCGATTCATCCGCGGCTCGCGCAACCATTTCGATGGCGCGTTGAGCAACCTGCTCCTCTTTCTGACCGGACCTGCGGGCGAACTCCTCAACCGCCCGACGATACCGATCGCGAGTGTCAAAGTCCATCCTGGGATACACGCCGGACGGATCGAGCCGTAGCAGCTGATTCACGCGGCTCAGCTTCTCGAAGATCTGTCTCCAATCCAACAGAGCGAGTTGTCGCAAGCTGGTGAACGCATTTGCAATCGATATCTGATCCTTCGTCTGGCGGTTTTGCTCGCGCAGGATGAGATCATTCAGGGATTTCTGGAGCGTGCGCTCAAGCCAGCTCTGGACCAGCACCAATGCGGCCGCCTCGTCATAGAGATGACCGACAAGTTGAGTACCGAAATAGGGACTCGGGCTCGGTTGGCTTTCAGCAAGTTCCGCAAGGATTGTGAAAAGCCGGTTCGGATCCCGCCGGTTGGCTGTAGCCAGCCTGTTCGCCCAAAAGTCAGCGATCTCCCGCTCTTGCAGGTCTGTCAGTGCTCTCGAAGCGAGGTTTTGGACGCTCTCGATCAATGCGGCGCGCAGCATCTGGGGGACTGCCCAGAGTTCGCCGATCGTCAGCCTCTGCCCGGTTTGATATGCTTCAATAAACGCGACGATATTCTCACGGTCCAGACGCGAGTCCGTATGGGAGATAAGTTCCTTCGCCAGACCATAGATGCGCGGCAGACCCCGGTATTGCTCGTTGGCAAGCCCGGGCAACAGCTGGTAGTAACGCCGGGGGAGATTCAGTTGAACATCGCGAACGTTGCCCTCGATGATATACTCATTGTCAAGGATCCACTCGGCGGCCGGAGTTGCAGTCAATTCCAATCGACTCGCTTCAGAAAGATCCGAGCAGACTTGATGGATCCATCGACGTGCCTGTACGAGTTGCTCGAGCAGCCTGGCGTCTTTCACCTGCTTTGGATCTACTTGGTGCTCCTTGGCCAGCCGCTGCGCATGCTCCCTGACCAGCGACAGCGAGAGCGGCACACCAGCACTCCGCGTATCTCCAACGAGGCTCTCGCGATCTGGATGCAAGACAAAAATCGGAACCGGGACCTCGAAGCTTTGCCGAAGCAGTGACACTAGAACCCGCAAAGTCTCAATCGGTGCCTGGAGAATCAGGACAGTCTCCTCAGAGACCAGCCAACGTGTGTGATCCTCAATCAGCTTTCGTTCGACACCTTGCTTCGAGCGTCGTATCCACACCGCACCAAAGACGGCTCCGGCAAATCCACCTGCCAGCATCGAAGTCAGGGTGGAAAGCGTCCCTCTTAGAATCCACTCCTGCCAATTGAGGACCAGGGAAGCGACACCGGCAAAGCCCCCGCACAGAAGGGTCGTAAGGATCACCCCAAGAGCGCGGCGCCAAAGGAAAGGGTCCCGAGTGTGTACATCTCCGTCGGCGGATTTGTACACCAATGCGGCGCGGCGGAAGCCCCGTTTCTCCAGCTGCCGGAGGGCCCTGCGAGCTTCATCCTGTCTTGTGAAGTAACTTAGAAGAATACCTGCTTTCACTTTCCGTCCTTATGTCATCACGATGGTCAAGCTTCCGGGCAAATCATGGTCTCACCTGATGGGAATGCGCGAATCAACGCTCAGTCTGACTTTCTCCAAGAAAACGCATACGATTTTGGGAGGGCAAGGTGCTAACACAAAGGACTGAACGTTCAGGCTTTGACTTTCTCCTTAAATCGGGCTTGCCCAAAGCCAGGAAGGAAGTTTGGGCAAGTCTGCGCCTCGGCTTGAGCGTCATGGGTTTTGTGGACGATTGCTATAGGCTTCGCCCAGCTTTTCGAGGCTGCACCGATTGTGGGAACCTCCTCCAGTGGCAATCGGGACTCTGAGGCATCGGTGCTTCTACTGAACCGGTGGGCAGATCTTGAATTGAAAAGCTACTGCAGTTTAGACTGAAAGGCAACAGGGGCCTCACTGGGAAGGAACAAACGGGGCAGACCCGGTTATAGCGACCTTCTTCGGTGGGAATCGGGGGCAAGTCACCATGACACAGTTCGATTTCGAGATCGCTTTGGATTCACATAAAGGGTTGTTTGTGCTGAGACCTTACTAACGAAAGAGCAATTGTAACATTCGGCTCTCAGTGATTTTCTTCAAATCCTTTCGTGAATCCTTCGATAAAGATGGGTCTTCTCTTCGCCGGAACTAGACCGAAGAAACGATTCAGGTGCTTCCTTAGCCACTTAGCTATTGCAACTGGCTCATCCAGAATTTTTTCTAACTCCTCGTAGACTTCAGCGTCAATATGTTGACCGACGTTCCTTCCTAGTTCGAAGCCGGGGTTGAAAAAACTATAACGCCCAACTTCTCCGCTCGCCGACCTAGCAACTTTCCGGTCCGAAGCATCAATCAAGAGGCCCTTGAAATAAGCAGGGACACGTGCTTTCCGGACCCTCTGCTTCCATTGTTCATGTTTGGTCGCCATATGGTGTATCCCCCTTCACTCACTGCATCAACTTTTTGAAGCGTTCCTCGCTTCGAATGATCGCAGGAAAGAAGT
>Ga0315297_10003010_pt1 | contig 10785 bp, 10 predicted proteins | sample YL17G15_0_MG_FD_203628 | JGI IMG/M metagenome (GOLD analysis project Ga0315297, IMG submission 203628) | Sediment microbial communities from Yellowstone Lake, YNP, Wyoming, USA - YL17G15_0 | ecosystem: Environmental > Aquatic > Freshwater > Lake > Sediment | place: USA: Wyoming | collected...
GCTGTGTGTTGAGAACTGCACGGGCAGAGCCCTTGCCATGAAAGACAACAAGGTCGTCATTCTTGATCTGGAACGATGTAGTGAGTGCTACTATTGTGAGTCGGTGTGTTCATCAGGTGCGATCCGCGTTTATAGAGAGGAGGAATGATGAAACATGTCAAGGAACATGAGGCGGAGGGTGAGCGGTTCCCACCGCCCCATGCCAGAGTGATAAAGCATCTTGTGGCGCCGTGGACACTATGTGCCACTAAGCTTTGGGCTGGAGTCACAATAATCGAGGAGGGTTCTTCATCCAATCCCCATCTCCACGACGACGCCGAGGAGATTTTCTACGTCATTTCGGGGGCTGGTAGGGTTAAGGTTGGAGAGGAGGAAGAAGACATTGGCCCAGGCAGTTGTATCTTTATCCCACCTAAGACCCTGCACCAACTGCTGAATACTGGAAATGTAGAACTGAAGGTCCTTGCAGTGATCTCACCGCCGTTTACAGTTATCGGTTTCAAGGAGACACATAGAGTTAAATAGTCTCTATCGGGGGAGGGGTCGCATTCCTCTCTCCCTTGTCGTGAGAAAGGTTGGGACTGAGGGTCAATGCCACGCGAGTTTTGCGCTAATGCTTTTTTAAAGAAAGACACTTTATGTCGCATGTAGGGATCATCGCCAACCCGGCTTCTGGTAAGGACATTCGCCGCCTGGTCGCCCATGCGTCGGTGTTCAGTAACAACGAAAAGGTCAACATCTTGCAACGGGCGCTGCTGGCCCTGGACGCCATCGGCATTGATCGGGTGAGCATCATGCCCGATTACTATAGCATCGGAGAAAGAGCGTTGGATGGGTTGAGACTATCCTCGCTACGCGCCGACATTCTGGATATACCGATGACATCAACCGACGAGGATTCGACTACGGCGGCAAGGCGGCTGTGCGAGATGAACGTCGGCAGTATCGTGGTCTTGGGCGGCGATGGCACTAACCGCGTCGTGGGGAAAGGTTGCGGCTGCGTCCCCATCGTCGCGATCTCGACCGGCACCAACAATGTCTTTCCCGTGATGGTCGAGGGCACCGTCGCTGGGATAGCCGCCGGATTGGTCGCGCTGGGTGCGGTGGATGCGGAGACAGTGACTTATCAGGCCAAGCGGCTGGAAGTGTGTATTGACGGAGAGCTGGTGGACATTGCGTTGGTGGACGTGTTGTCCAGTTGTGATCTGTGGATTGCCACGCGTGCCATCTGGGACATCAGCCACATCCAGGAGATTGTCCTGACGCGCGCCGAGCCGGGCAGCATCGGCATGTCGTCGGTCGGCAGTTGCTTTCAGGCGCTGAGCGCCCGCGATGAGTATGGGATGTACCTGTCGCTCGGCCCCGGCGGCACACAGGTGCTCGCCCCGACGGGGCCGGGCTTGGTCACGCTAGTCCCCGTTCGGGAACACCACCTGGTGCCTGTGGGGGGCACGGTGACGCTGAGTTCCGATCCCTGCACCATCGCCCTCGACGGCGAGCGGTACATCGAGGTGTATGGCACGCGGACGATTACCGTCCGGCTGACGACTAATGGCCCCCGTGTCGTGGACATTGTCCGTTGTATGGAAGAAGCCGCCCGCTGCGGATTTTTTCAGCGGTTTGGCGACTCGAAAGAAAGGGACTGATCTGTGGCAAGCAAGATAATCATGCCCAAGCTAGGCATGGCGATGACCGAAGGAATTGTCGCCAAGTGGAACAAGCGCGACGGCGAGCGGGTGAACAAGGACGAAGAGATCGCCGTCGTGATGAGCAAAAAAATCACCTACAAGCTCAAAGCGCCCGAGTCGGGCGTGCTGCGCATCATTGTCAGGGAGAAAGAAACGCGGCCCATAAACGCAATCCTTGCTTTCATCACTGCGACCGGTGAGCCGATTCCGGCAGTCGAGGATGTCGTTCCGGCGGCCGCCGCTGCGGCTGTGACGAATGCGGCTCCCGCGCCAGCCGCTCCACCCCCGGCCAAACCCGGCTTCGTATTAGCTTCCCCGGCTGCCCGCCGACTGACAAAGGAGAAGGGCATTGACTTGGCCCAAGTGAAGGGCACTGGGCCCAATGGCATGGTGACCGAGATAGACGTGACGCGCTTTATCGAGGAAATCGCTCAAGCCGCCGTGCCCCCCGAGGTGCTGGCAACCTCGGCGGCCCGTAAGCTTGCCGAGCAGTTCGGGCTGAAACTGGCCGAGATCCCCGGCACTGGCATCGGCGGACGGATCACCGAGCAGGATGTGCTGGTCTTTGAAGCGCAGGCTAAGTCCCCGGCAGCAGCCGAGCCGACGGAGGTGGCCAAGCCTGAAGCCCGCGTCACCCCTTTCGCCGGGATGCGCCAGGCCATTGCCGAACACATGGTCGAGAGCCTGCACAGCATGGCTCAACTGACCATGATGATGGAAGTGGACGTCACCGAACTGGTCAAGTTGCGCGAGCAGGTCAAGGCTGAATTTGATGTGACGTACACTGATTTGGTGGTCAAGGCCGTCGCCAAGGCGCTCAAACGTCACCCGATGCTGAACGCTACGCTCATCGGAGACGAGGTTCACCAGCTCGATTCCATCCACATCGGCGTCGCCGTGGCGCTACAAGATGGGCTGATTGTCCCCGTCGTGCGCGACGCCGACAAGCGGACAGTGCAGGAAATCGGCCGGGAAGTTCGGCGACTGGCGCAGGGAGCGCGGGACGGCTCGCTGTCGGTGGACGAAGTGACGGGCAGCACCTTCACCATCACTAACCTGGGCACCTATGGCATTGACGGTTTTACACCCATCATTAATTCGCCGGAGGCCGCAATCATGGGTGTGGGCCGCATCGTCGAGCGAGTGGTCGTCCACGACGACCAGATCGCCCGGCGGAAGATGATGGTGCTCAGTCTGACAATAGATCATCGCCTGATTGATGGCGCGACAGGCGCCGAGTTCATGCGGTCGCTCAAGGAGATGATAGAGAATCCGTACCGGCTGCTTGTGTGAGGATTGCTCGGTGGATGTGTAACCGGGAAGCTCGAACCGTGGATGCCATTCGCTTGCTTGATCTGGGGCTTGTTCCACCGATTCGTTCGCAAACGATTTACCACGCCGTTGCTTACGCGCTTGACGAGAATACGCCCGACACGATCATTCTCGTCGCACCGAGCGAGCCGTATGTCTGCATTGGCTTTCATCAGGAACTCGAAAAAGAAGTAGATGTCGAGTACTGCCGCGCACACGGCTTGCCTATGGTTCGACGTGAAGTTGGCGGCGGCGCGGTGTATCTCGACAAGAACCAAGTGTTTATGCAGTGGGTTTTTCGCCGCGAAGCGCTGCCGCGCGACATTAACGAGCGCTTTGCGCTGTACGTCGAGCCGCTCGTCAAAACGTATCACTCGCTTGGCATCCCCGCGAACTATCGTCCCATCAACGACGTGCACGTGGATGGCAAGAAAATTGGCGGCACAGGTGCGGGGCAGATGGGCATGGCCGAAGTCGTCGTCGGCTCGCTGATGTTCGATTTCAATCTCGAGTTGATGTCGCAAGTGCTCAAGGTCTCGTCGGAAAAGATGCGCGACAAGATTTTTCAGTCGCTCAACGAGTACATGACGACGATGACGCATCAGCTCGGCTATTCGCCCGACCGCGACGCCGTTATCAAGATTTATCTGGAACAGGCGAAAGCCACGCTCGGACGACGCATCGTGCGCGGCAAGCCGACAGCCAAGGAGCTTGCGCTTGTAGAGGAACTTGACAAGCAATTTGCGACGGACGAGTGGCTTTACCAAAAGGACGGCTTGCAGCAAGCTGGAGTCAAGATTCACCAAGATGTGCGTGCGCGGGAAGTGGCTTTGAAAACGCCGGGCGGCCTCATCCGTGTGACCGCTCGGGTGCGCGAAGGTCGGATTGACGATGTGACGCTCTCCGGCGATTTCACAATGCTGCCCAAGTTCGCGCCGGGCATGCTCGAACTGGCGTTGCGCGGGACGGCGTTGGAAACGAGCGCCGTCCAGGCACGCACCGAAGATATATATCGCAGCATCGCCATTCAATCACCGGGCCTGACAACCAGCGATTTAACGAAAGCCATCATGCTTCTCTCGCAGCCGTGAGCCTTTGCAGGTGAGAGTGGGTTGATCAAACTAACGTGTCGGAGGTTTTTTATGCCAGATATCATCATCATCGGAGGGGGACCGGGTGGGTCTGCCGCCGCGACTCGCGCCGCGCAGCTTGGCGCGCAGGTGACCGTGATTGAGCGCGCGCACCTGGGCGGCAACTGCGTCAATAACAACTGCATCCCCTTGACCAGCCTGCTGGCGAGCGTCGAGTTGTACCGGCGCATCGGCCATGCCGGTGACATGGGCATCCAGGTAGGACCAGCCTCGCTCAATGTGCCTGGAATGATTGCTCGCAAGGATCGCATCGTTCAAGATTTGCGCGAGGGGATAGCGGGTCTGCTGCCGACCTTTGGCATCGAGATTGTGCAGGGCCAGGCCATGCTCATGGATGCCAAGACGGTCGAGGTGGATGGACAGCGCTTGCAGGCAACCCGTGCCATCATCCTGGCGACCGGGGCGCAGTGGGCTCCGTTGCCTCCTGGCGTGGAGGATGTCCTGCGGCCCGACGAAGCGGTAAAGCTCGACTTGTTGCCGGACCGGTTGCTCATCTGGGGCGGGGGTGCGTCTGACATCGAGTTTGCCACGTTGTATGCCGCGCTAGGCAGCCAGGTGACGCTCGCCGTGGACGGGCCATACCCCCTGCCCCTGGAAGATTACGAAATCGGCCAGCGGCTCCAGAGCATCTTGCAGAACCAAGGCATCCAGGTGATGAGTAACGTCCATGTCAAGTCCGCGACGCGCACCGGCGGTGGGTTGGATGTCACCCTGTCCGGTTTGAAGGGCGAGACTATAGTTGTTGTGGACAAATTGTTATGGGCGGGTCGTGTCCCGGCGACCGATGGGCTGGGACTGGAGCAGGTAGGCGTCAAACTGGACGACGGCGCCGTCATCGTGGACGATCGTATGCAGACAAACGTGCCGGGCGTCTATGCCCTGGGCGACCTGACCGGTGGGCGGCTGTATTCCTCGCTGGCGACGGCCGGGGGTTTGGTGGCTGCGGAGAACGTGATGGGACGCAATCGCCGCCTGGATCAGCACGCCGTGCCGCGCTATGCGTTTTCGATCCCCGAAGTCGCCACCGTCGGCCTGACTGAAGACGAGGCGACAGACAAGGGCTACGACGTTGAGGTCGCCAACATCGCCTATGGGACAAACACGCGGGCGATGGGCCTGGGCGAGGTCGAAGGCGGCATCAAGTTCGTCGCCGACCGCAAGCTGGGCAAGGTCTTGGGCGTTCACATCGTCGGCCACCGGGCGACCGAGTTGATCGCCGAAGCGACACTGGGGATCCAGCTCGAAGCCCTGGCCGAGGATTTTGCGTGGGCTATCCGGATTCACCCGACGCTGAGTGAGAGTATGGTGGAGGCCGGGCGAGCGATCCTTGGCCAGGCGTTGTACGTGCCCAAGTTTTAGAGACTTTTTCGGTTAGGAGCTTGAGCGTGCCTTCAGGTGAGCTGATCCATCTCCTTCGCATGGGGCGAGTCCCTTACCGCCACGCGTTGCGTCTCATGCAGCTCATGGTGAACACTCGCCGGCAAGGCGACATGGGCGATGCTCTGCTTCTCGTCGAGCATCCGCCGGTCATCACGCTGGGGTGCGCAGGCGGAAGCGAAGACTTGCGTGTATCCTCTGACTATCTCCAACAACTTGGCATCGAAGTCGTCCCAACCGAGCGCGGTGGCCGGGTTACGTATCACGGTCCAGGCCAACTGGTTGTTTACCCAATCCTGAAATTGCCGAACGATGACCTGCATGATTATTTGTGGCGATTGGAACAGGTCGCGCTGGAGGTTCTGAACGAATGGGGCATCGCCGCCAGGCGTGTCGAGCGGCACCCGGGCGTCTGGATCGGACGAGACAAGATCGCGGCGGTAGGCGTGGCGGTACAGGATCGGGTGACGACTCACGGACTGGCGCTCAATGTTGATCCCGACATGGCGCACTTTCAGTTGATCGTCCCGTGCGGCTTGAGCAGCCGGGGCGTCACATCCATGCGGGCAGTCTTAGGGCAGCCAGTGACAATGGAGGCGGTCGAACACAGTTTCGCTGCTGCCTTTAGCCACGTGTTCATGCGCCAAGTTGCGCCGCGTCAGATGCCCGGGCCATGGCTGGTTGCTCCAGCGCCCCAGGAAGCGACGGCAAGCATCGAGCAAGTGGTCGCCGATTTGAGTTTACACACTGTTTGCCAAGAAGCCGCCTGTCCGAACATCGGTGAATGTTGGGCGCGGGGCACGGCCACGTTCATGCTGCTCGGCGATGTGTGCACTCGTCACTGTCGCTTTTGCAACGTGAAATCCGGTCACCCGCTTCCGCCCGATCCACAGGAGCCTTTCCGTGTCGCCGAGGCGGCTGTGAGAATGGGCCTGCATCACGTCGTCCTCACCTCTGTCACACGCGACGACCTGTCCGATGGCGGCGCCAGCCAGTTTGTCTTGACCATCCAGGCCATTCGTAACCGCTTGCCCGGCGCGACGGTCGAGGTACTGGTTCCCGATTTCGGCGGGTCGCTCTCGGCGCTGGACACTATAGCCGCCGCCCAGCCTGACGTGTTCAATCACAACGTCGAGACCGTCGAGCGGCTGTCGGACAAGGTGCGAGCCAAGGCCGAGTATCGCCGCTCTCTGGCCGTGCTGGCCTGGGCCAAACAGCGAGGACTGACCACCAAATCAGGGTTGATGGTCGGTCTGGGCGAGACCTGTGGTGAAGTGATTGAGACAATGCGCAACCTGCGCCGCGCCGGTTGCGATATTCTGACCATTGGCCAGTATCTTCAGCCGACGAACCAGCAGCTCGATGTGGTCGATTACGTCCACCCCGTCGTGTTCGCATGGTATCGTGAGGTGGGTCGGTTTCTGGGCTTTCAAATGGTCATGGCCGACCCATTAGTGCGCAGCTCATACCACGCCGAAGAGGTGTGGAGCGAAAAGACTGACGAAAGACAATACCACAAAAGTTGCTATACGGGTGATTGCCCCTCTCACTAACCGCCTTCGGCGTCCCCATGGGGGAGAGGGAACACGTTCCCCGCGAAGCGTCCCGCGTAGGGAGGAAAGGTTTGGGATGAGGGTCAATTCGGAGAGGATAGACTATGCCACTGACACAACTTGCCAGTATTCCGGCTGATCGCGTGACCGAGGACGCCATCGAGCGCAAGTTGTATTCGCGCGACTTGGCCTCCGTCCCGGCCATCATGGTCAAGCCGTTTTTCCGAACGCTGCCGGATGTCGTCGTTCGGCCTGGCAATGCCGAGCAGGTAGCTGAAACGATCCGCCAGGCCGCGCGCGAGCGCATCCCGGTCACGCCCCGCGCCGCCGCCAGCACCAGCTACTATAACTCCGTGCCAGTGCGCGGGGGATGGGTGCTGGATGTGAATGACATGCGCGACGGAATCGAGCTGGACACCGCGCGGCAGACCGTTCGAGTACTGCCAGCCACCACCTGGTTTGAGCTGGATGATGCCTTGCAACAGAGGGGCTTTGCCGTCAAGTCGTATCCGTCGAGCGCGGTCTCGGCGACTGTCGGCGGTTGGGTGAGTATGCAGGGGCACGGCATGGGCAGTCTCAAGTACGGCGGAGTAGGCGAGCAACTGGTCAGCTTGCAAGTGGCGCTGCCGAGTGGCGAGCTGGTCACCGTCACGCGCGAAAGCGATCCGCCGCTCGATTGGTTCATCGCCGCCGAAGGCACCTTGGGCGTGATCACCCAGGTTGAACTGACCGTCCGCCCGCGTCCTGCTGCCGAGTCTCATCACCTGTTCGCCTTTGATGAACTGAACACACTCGGCCAGAACGTCGTCTCGCTCGCCCGCGCTGAGCCATGCCCCTTCACCATCTTTTTCGCCGACAGCGGCTACCTGCGCCTGCTGGCGCGCGCCGGGTTCCACATTCCGCTCGACTTGCCGCAGTCACATTTTCCTGTCAGCGAGAAAGGCTTGCTCTTGGTGAGTTTCCAGGGCGAGCCGTCTGAGGTCAATCAGGGCAAAGACAGGCTGACTCGTGTGGCGGGGTGCGAGCTGTCTTCCGACCTGGCCCTGGAGGAATGGAATATGCGCCTGTATCACCTGCGAGCCAAGCGGGCCGGGCCTTCGCTGCTGGCTGCCGAATCGTGGTTGCCGATAGACGCGCTGCACCACTACCTAAAGTCGGTCAAGGCCCTGGCCGAACGCAGCCGTTTGCTGATCGGCACCTATGGCCTGGCCGTCGCACCGAACATGGCCCTGGTCATGTCTCTCTATCCGACCGACGAGCGCCGCACAGTAGAATACCTGGCGGCGCTTGGATTCACTAAGCGGTTGCACGACCTGGCCGCGCGCTACGGCGGGAGGCCCTACGGTGTCGGGCTGTGGAACTCGGCCTACCTGCCCCGGTTGTTCAGCCGGACTCGACTGGACGAGCTCAAGCGGCGCAAGGCACGGCTTGATCCGTCGGGCATCATGAATCCAGGCAAGTTGTACCAGGCGCCGTTCCCGTTGTGGCCGATCACGTTTGGCATAGGAGCCATGTTGCTTGGCGCGGCGCACATCGCGCTGGGTAGGGAGCGGCCATGAAGGATCAGGCCTTTTTCGAAGGACTGATGGCCGAAGCAGTCATCTGCGCTTACTGCGGCTATTGCCGGGCGGTCTGCCCGACCTACGCGGGCGTCGGCTGGGAATCATGCTCACCGCGCGGCCGCATTCAACTTACCCGGCTGATCATGGAGGGAACGCCGCCGACCAGAGATCGGATGACGCGGCTATACCAATGCACGCTGTGCGGACACTGCACCCAGGTCTGCCCAACGCGCATTGATCTGCGCCGGTTCTGGCTGGAGGCGCGCAAACAAACAGTCGCGAGAGAGCTGTCGCCCCAAGGGTTGGCGGCGGCGCGCGATAACGTCGCCAAGACCGGCAACGTTTATGGCTACCCGAACGACGAACGGGCCGGCTGGGTCGAGTACATGGATGATGCCCCCGCCGATCTCTACCAACGGGATCAGGCCGAGGTGGTTTATTTTGTCGGCTGTTCGTCGTCCTTTTCGCCGCGTGTCCAGCGCATCGCCGAGTCGTTCGTCCGTGTACTCGATGCCGCCGGGGTGGATTTCACGATCTTGGGCGAAGGCGAAGTCTGCTGCGGCTTTCCGCTGCTTGCTGCCGGGATGCATGACCAGGCGCAAGCGGTGATTGAGCACAACCTGGAGCGTGTCCGTGCGATCGGCGCAACAACCATCGTCTTTAACTGCCCGGCCTGCCGGATGATGTGGCTTGAAGAATACGCTCGCCATTTGCCCGGCGTGCGGCTGCTCCACTCGACCGAGTTGCTGGCCGAGTTGACTGCTGCCCAACGGTTGCCGATGAAGGATGTAAACCGAATCGTCACGTACCACGATCCGTGCGACCTGGCGCGCAATGGCGGCGTCTACGAGGCGCCGCGCGCTGTGCTGGCAGCAATCCCAGGTCTTCGGCTCGTCGAGGTACACGAGCGGCGCGAGCGTGGGCTGTGTTGCGGCGGCGGCGGCGACCTGGAAATGGTAGACACGGCGTTGTCCGGGCGCGTGGCGGCGCGAACGGTAAGCAAACTGGCTGGGACCGGCGCACAGACCATCGTGACCGCCTGCCCACAGTGCGTGCGGACGTTGACGCGCGGAGCAGAGCAAACCGCTCCCGATGTCACGGTGAAAGACATAGTGGAATTGCTGGCCGAGGCCCTGGACAGATGAGGTCAACCCTTGCGAAGGTTTTAAACCTTTCCAATGGTTACAAGTAAGGAGGACAGTATGGCCCAAGTCGAAGGGATCAATTTTCCGGATGAACTTTATTACCAGTCGGATGATCATCTGTGGGTGCGCATGGACGGCACACGAGCAAGCGTTGGGCTTGATGACCTGGCCCAGCGATCAGCCGGAACGGTGAACGCCGTCCGGCTCAAGCCGCCGGGCCGGTCCATTGCCAAGGGCAAGACGTTCGGAACGATGGAAGCGGGCAAGTACGTAGGGCCACTCAGAGCGCCAATTGCAGGACAGGTGATCGAAATTAACTCGGAGGTCATGAGCCAGCCTGGTTTGTTGAACTCGGATCCTTACGGCAAAGGCTGGCTGATTCTCATCGAGCCAGAGAATGCGGCGCGCGATTTGCCCGACTTGGTGCATGGCAATGCCACTCAAACATGGATGGAGAAAACCATTGCCGATTGGCGCAAACGAGGATTACTGAAGGGTTAAAGAGCGGCTATCATATTCCCCAAAAACTGGACATGGCAATAAGGTGCATGATAGCCTGCCATAACCGACAAGGAGGAATGGCAAAGTGCGAAGCATGCGGAGAGGAAGGCATGCTGACATTCATCAATCGAATTGCCTTTAAAATGTCGAAGTACACACCGGTCAAGATCCATGAAAAGATCTTCCGCACGGCCTGTAGATGGGCACATAGCGGTGAAATTCGTGTCAATTGCGGTAAAAAACTCAACCAGGAGGGTGACATAATCATATTGCATTAACAGCCTTCCTTGACCCACCGTCAAAAAGAATAGAAAACCTCATTGATTCTGACAAATCAGGGTGATGAAGTCATTTTGGAGAAAAAATCGGTTCATCAAACAAGACGGCCTCGTAAAACGGATGTTCCCCCCTTCCAGAACGCAATACAGTGCAATATTGTACAGTTGTGTGTTTTTTGCCTCACGTGTAGCCACTAACAATAAGAAAAATAATCCTTG
>Ga0315297_10003011_pt1 | contig 10781 bp, 10 predicted proteins | sample YL17G15_0_MG_FD_203628 | JGI IMG/M metagenome (GOLD analysis project Ga0315297, IMG submission 203628) | Sediment microbial communities from Yellowstone Lake, YNP, Wyoming, USA - YL17G15_0 | ecosystem: Environmental > Aquatic > Freshwater > Lake > Sediment | place: USA: Wyoming | collected...
GGATACGAAGATTACCTGTACAGCCATTTCCCCAATGCAGAGGACAGGATACAGGATATCGAGCAGATGATGAGGTTTGCGCTCCGGTATACGTCGCTTGAAACCTTTGTGAGCGAATTAAGCCTCCAGAGCGCTTCTGGAGGAGGGGTTGAGGAAGGGGATGCTGTCAGGGAATGTGTTATACTCTCTACTGTGCATCAGGCAAAAGGGCTTGAATGGGATACTGTTTTCATGATAGGCCTGAATGACGGCAGCTTTCCATCGGCGAAGTCACTGAAAACAGGCGATGAGGAAGAAGAGCGGAGGCTCTTTTATGTTGCCGCGACACGGGCAAGGAATGACCTTTATCTCTGCTGCCCGATTGCATCAGGAGGCTGGCAGAGCATCAATTTTTTGAGACCCTCCCGGTTTATCAGGGAATTGCCGGGTGATGTGTATGAGGAGATTCTAATAGAAGAAGATTTCCATGACATACAATGATGCAATAAAAGGCGGCTTCAGATTAGTCAACAGAAACTGGCAGCTGGTTCTCATCCAGCTGAGCGTGCTATTTATCAGCAGCGTCGGATTTTTTATCATTGTCGGCATTCCACTCGCCATAGCCTTCATCATCTTCGGGGTTGACCTCACCGGAATAGCGGATTTCCGTGATATCGTAAAGATACTCAAGGAACCTTCAGATATGTTGTCGAAGTACCTCGGTCTCTTTCTTATCGTACTTGCATGTTTTCTGTTGTACCTTATCCTTATCGCACTCCTCGGCATGTACGTGTTTGGCGGATCGATCGGCATTATCGGGAGGTCTCTCAGAGACAGTTCTTTAAAGTTCCATGTCCGAACATTTTTTGAGGAAGCAAAAAGGCTTTTTCTCCGTCTGCTCGCCTTCACATCATTCATCGGCATCATATTTATTGTTATCGCCTTTGTCCTTGGCATCCTGGGAGGGGGCATTGCAGCACTGGTATCATTTGCACAGACACAGGACTCTACTCTTGCGCTCTTCTTTGGAACTTTTTTTTCGCTGATCCTGGTCATCATAGCATCAATCCTTATTCTCGGTATCCTCTCGATAACGATCTATGGCATTGCTTCTCTGTCGTTTAAGGAAACCGGCCCTGTCAAATCCATTCAGGAGGCCTGGAAGTTTTTAATCAGGCACCCGAACGCATTCTGGCTCTATACAATCCTTTTCGCGGGCTATCTGCTTGCAAGCTTTTTCCTGGTCCTTTTCAGCTATCCCTTTACCCTGATACCCATTATTGGTGCGATTCTCTCCTTCCCGTACCAGCTCATCTCGTATGCATTCGAAGCCTATCTCGGCCTCATTATCATTGCAGCTATGCTGAATTTTTACTATTCCATGGAAATTCATCCCGGACCCGTAGAGCCGGTTATTGAAGAACCCGCCCCTCACGCTATCGGAGAAGAAGAAAGCAGGGAGCAGGATACGGAGGCAACAGAGAATCCATGAGAAGCAAGCATTTTACACCCTGAAGCATGGGCATCCTGCCTCGGACTGTATCATACAAGATGCCTGACCTATTATCCCTGAAGAACAGCAATCGTTTGCTGTATTCTCGGTAAAGAATGAAGAGTTCAGAAACCAAAGAGGACACTATGGAAAACAGTCAATATGTGATCCTGAAAAAAGAAAAATTTAATGATTTTATCTCGGCACTCTCAAAGATGCAAAAGCTTGTTGCTCCCGTGACAAAGGGTTATAAGAATTATGCATTCGAAGAAGTCACATCAGGCAATAAGATAGCACTCAAATATATCCCTACAATACTCCCGCTGAAAAAATTCTTCATGCCCCAGCGCGAAACCCTTCTGGAATTCAAGCTTGATAAGAAATCCACCGCAGAGGCCGTTGTCGAATACGAGCCGGTAACGATTTTCGGAGCTCATACCTGCGATCTCGCAGGAATCCAGTGTCTGAATATGGTATTTTCAGAACGTCCGAAAGACTACAATTATCTTACCCGCAAGGGCAAAATAACCTTAATCGGCCTTGAATGCAATGAATATTGTGACGAATATGCGAGCTGTCATCTCGTCAACGCAAGCTTCCCCGGCGGAGGGTACGACCTTTTCTTCACGGACCTTGGGGGCTATTTTATCGTCCATGTGAATACCAGTTCGGGAGATGATGTTGTCACTGCCGCGGGATTACTGGACAAGGCTGATACAACACATATCAATGAATTGAACCTATTGCGTGATCAGAAGAGAAAGATATTCAGCAACGAAGTGCCGATCAAGGCCAGTCTTATCACGGAGCTGTTCGATGTAACGTTCAGGGCACGCGTCTGGAAAGACCTTGAGGAACGATGCCTGGCATGCGGGAACTGCACCAATGTATGTCCCACATGCTACTGCTTCGACATAAAAGATGACCTCGACCTGAGCCTCAGGCATGGGGTCAGGTACCGTGTTTGGGGTTCCTGCCAGCTTGAACCGTTCGCCAGGGTAGCCGGAGGCATAAATTTCAGGAAGGATCGCGCTGCACGGCAGAGGCATAGGTACTACCGTAAATTCAGGTATCCTGTTGACAGATTTTCACGGTTCTTCTGCACAGGCTGCGGCAGGTGCACCCGCACATGCATGGCAAGCATAAGTCTCAAGGAGACTCTCAAGGAACTGATAAAAGAGAGTGAGGACAGAGTATGGAAAAAGTGGTTATAAAAGATTCCAGTTACCGCTTAAAAAAAGCAACGATCCTTCAGGTAAAAAAACTGACGGCACAAGAAAAATTTTTTGAAATAGCTCTCAGGGACGGCAGTACCCTTGATCACGAACCAGGTCAGTTCATTATGATCTCCCTGTTAGGAATAGGAGAATCCCCCATATCTGTCTGCTCATCTCCCACAAAACGTGACTCCTTTGATCTCTGTATCAGGGCAGTCGGAAAAGTTACAAGAAGCCTGCATGCATTAAAGGCCGGAGATGAAATCGGCATACGGGGACCTTACGGCAAGGGATTCCCCGTCAGCATCCTTGCAGGCAATGATCTCCTGATCGTCGCCGGCGGATTAGGCATAGCACCCCTGCGCTCTCTCATCATGTTTATACTCGACAACCGGCGTGATTTTGGCAAGGTTCATATTTTATTCGGGTGCAAGGAGCCGAAGGAAATGCTTTTTCGTGATGAACTGGGACACTGGAGTGAGCGCACGGATCTTCACTATGCCTGTACTGTAGACCGCGCAGATCCGGACTGGGCAGGGAATGTCGGCGTAATCACAACGCTCATACCGGGTGTTGATATCGAGCCTTCAAGAACCTTTGCAGCGGTAGTCGGGCCTCCGGTCATGTACAATTTCGTGATAAAGGAGCTTCTGAAAAAGGGCATTCCGGAACGGCAGATTCTCTTGTCCTTCGAGCGCAACATGGCATGTGGAAACGGCAAATGCGGTCACTGCCAGATACAGAATCTTTACGTCTGTCAGGACGGGCCCGTTTTCAATTATGAACAAATCAAAAATTTGAGCGAGGCTTTTTAGTATGAAGAGACCAAAAGTCGGCATTTTCGATTTTGCCTGCTGTGAGGGATGCCAGTTACAGATCGCAAACATGGGAGAGGACGTGCTTGCTGTGCTCGGTTCTATTGATGTTGTGGAATGGCGGGAAGTCATGTCAGAGCAATGGGGCAAGAAACTCGACATCGCCATCATAGAAGGGAGCATTACTGATCCGCACGCGGTCAAGCGGATAGAAAGGATCAGGAAAAGAGCAAAAGTGCTGATAGCCTACGGTTCCTGTGCAACGATCGGTGGAGTCAACGGGATGAAGAACAACTACGTCCTTGACGACATCAGGAAATATGTGTACGGAGAAAGCTACAAGGACTTCCCGACAGAGACAACCAAAGCCGTTCACCAGGTAGTCAGGGTAGACTATTTTATCCACGGCTGTCCTATATATATCCCGGAATTTATTACTGTTTTAAAGGCTGCTCTGCAGGGCATTCCGTACTATGTACCTGATTACCCTGTCTGTGTTGAATGCAAACTGAATGAAAACGTCTGCATGTATGACAGAAAAGTCACCTGTCTCGGTCCTGTGACAAAGGCCGGATGCAATTCGTGGTGCATAAACCATGGCAATATTTGCTACGGATGCCGCGGCATGGTGAGCAACCCGAATGAAAAAGGTGCTCAGGATGTAATAGCACGGTACAAGATTCCCATGGACCTTATTCTGAATAAAATGAACATGTATAACAAATGCAGGGAGCTTGGGTAAAATGAAAAAAAAGAACATCGATATAAATGTTGAATACCTGACACGGGTTGAAGGGCACGGAAACATTGTCATCAATGTAAAAGAAGGCAAACTTGATACCTGCCGTTTGGACATTGTCGAGTCGCCCCGGTTTTTTGAAGGGATGCTCCGGGGCAGGTCGATCTTTGAGGCCCAGCACATAACAAGCAGGATCTGCGGCATCTGTGCATGCGGTCATACGCTCGCTTCGATCCAGGCAGCAGAAGATGCGCTCGGCATCACTCCGACAGAACAGACGATCAAACTGAGGAAGCTCCTCCTCCATCTCGAAATTCTCGACAGTCATATCCTGCACATATACCTGCTGGTAGCACCGGACCTGTTCGGTGTCAAGAGTTTTGTTCCCCTTATCAGCAGTAATAGTGACGTCGTGCGCAGGGCCCTACGGATGAAAAAGATCTGCAATGATATCTGCGATATCCTTGTCGGCCGTCATGTGCATCCCATATCCGCGATTGTTGGAGGATTTACAAAGCTCCCTCGGCCGAAAGATTTGGATGCCATGCTCGATCTCCTCACAGGGATGCGGCATGACATGGATGCAACCGCAGCATTGAATCCATATCTGATATTCCCAGATTTTGAACGGGATACAGAATATGTGGCCCTTGTGAGCGATGACAGGGAGTACCCCTTGCTCATGGGAGACGTTGGTTCAACCGATGGGGTGAGGGCGAATAAAAAAGATTATAAAAAAATCTCGAACGAGTTTGTTGTTCCCCACTCGTCGGCAAAACATACAAAACTCAGCAGGGAATCCTATGCTGTAGGCGCTCTTGCACGCTTCAATCTGAACGCTGACAAACTCCACCCGATGGCCAAGGAAGTTGCCAATGAAATAGGATTGGCGCCTAAATGTATCAATCCATATATGAACACGGCTGCACAATTGATAGAATGCGTACACTGCCTGGAAGATTCCATAGCAATCGTGGAAGACCTGAAAAACAACCCCATCAATTATGACGAAGAGATCGTTGTCGGACTGAACGAGCAGCGCAGGATTCCTGTCCGGGCAGGCAACGGCGTTGGGGCAGTCGAAGTGCCGAGAGGTATTCTCTTCCACAACTACCAGACCGATGAAAACGGGATCATCACACATGCCGACTGCGTTATACCTACAAACCAGAATACCGGGAATATCGAATACGATATGATGAAATTGGTTCCGGAGATTCTTGACAGGAAGGAAGAGGAAATAACCCTTGCTGTCGAGATGCTGGTCAGGTCCTATGACCCGTGCATCTCGTGTTCCACGCATCTTATCAATATCAAGCTTGTGAGATAGATAACGGAAAATCTCCCCTAATCAATCTCAGAGCCTTTTCGTGGAGCCTTGCATTCCCTGAAACAAGCAGAGATGTAGATTTTTTCAGGCTGAGTTCAATGTTGTCGATAGGATTTCCCTGCATGTCTGTAAAGACACCGCCGGCTTCCTGAACAAGCAGCCAGCCGCCTGCAAAATCAAAGCTCCTTGAAGGTGAAGGATTGGCAAAAACACTGATTGATCCGCTTGCAAGGTATGCGATATCAAGTGCGGTTGCCCCAAAACAGCGGGTTTTTCTCGATTCCGAGAGCAAAGGAATGATAATTGGGACGTCTTTGGCCGGGGACTGCGCTTCATATGCAGTAAGATAAAAGATATCGTCTTTTTGGGTGACAATTCTCTCCCCATTTAAGAATCCCCCCTCGCCCTTCTCTGCCCAGAACTCGTCACCGTTGATAAGGTTCAGGACATAAGAAAGATAAATATCCCCGACTGAGTTTCCCTCTGCGACGGCAATCGAGGTGCAGTAAAACGGTATTCCCGAAATAGCATTCCTGCTGCCGTCAACAGGATCGATTAATACTATTGTGCCTCCACCTTTGATATCCCTGATTCCAACTTCTTCCGAGATGATCGTCAAGCCTTCTTCTGAACGTTCAAGGCCGGAGAGAATGATATCTTCTGCCATTTTATCGATAGGATACGTCTTGTCGCCTGATGCTCCAATACCAATAGCATCTTTGGAGATTTTTTTACCTGACGGGATTTCTCTGAGAAGCCTTCTGCCGATAGATCTGAGGATTTCAATGTTCATGTGGAGATATTTTACGGGATGCATACAGGGCTTGCAAGGTTCCCTCACACTTCAGGCAATATAATACGGTTATTGCTATAGATCAAAAACCTCGCCTTTTTCAGGCACATGTGTCTGAAACCTGAATTTTTCTTTTACCAATTCACCAAATGAAACCGCCGTTTCTTCCTCACCATGCACAATGAATACTTTGGGTGAATTTTTGAAGCACGAAAGCCAATCAATAAGCTCTGCCTGATCTGCATGTGCTGAAAAACCATTAATGGTATACACAGACGCCCTGACTGCTATCTCGTCGCCAAGTATGTTTACAAATTTTTCCCTATCAACAATCTGCCTTCCCAACGTACCTTTCCCCTGATATCCGACAAATATGATGCTGCATTCGTGCCTCCACAAATTATGCTTCAGGTGATGCTTTATCCTTCCGCCTTCACACATTCCGCTTCCGGCGATAACAATAATGCCGGATTTTATTTTGTTCAGATTTATAGACTCCTGGACACTCTGTACAAAATGCAGTTTTAAAGAATCGCTCATCCCATCCACCGAAAATCTCTTTACTGCTTCTTCATCGAATACTTCAGGGTGTGCCAGATACACTTTTGTTGCCTCTTCAGCAAGGGGGCTGTCAAGATATACATGAATATCGTGAAGTCTTTTCTCTCTCACAAGGTTGTTCAGGATATAGAGCAGGTCCTGCGTCCTGCCAACGGCGAATGACGGGATATAAACATTGCCGCCTTTCCTGAACGTCATTTTGATTGCCTGCACCAGCTCATCAATGCTGTCTTTTAATGGCTTATGCTGCCTGTTACCATATGTTGATTCCATAACGATGAAATCTGATTCAATAGGCGCAGATGGGTCTCTGATAATGGGATTGCCTTTTTTGCCAATATCACCGGAGAATACCATTTTCTTTTCTTCCCCGCTGTCCTGAAACCAGACTTCAAGGGTTCCGGAACCAAGGATATGGCCGGCGTCCAAAAAACGGTATTTGATACCGTTCCCAAGGTGAAAAATCGTGTCATAGGGTTTCACCTCAAAAAGAGGAAGTGCTTTTTTTACATCCTCAACGGTATAGAGCGGCAAAACCGGAATCTTTGCGGCTCTGATAGCCTTTTTTGTCTGCCATGCTGCATCGTTTTCCTGTATCTGTGCAGCATCATAAAGCATGATCTCGAGGAGATCTCTTGTTGCCGGTGTTGTGACAACCTTGCCTTTAAACCCATCTCTCACCACTCTGGGAAGCATACCGGAATGGTCGAGATGTGCGTGAGTGATGAAAATACAATCAATGTCTTCAGGCTTATAGTCAAAGGGTGTCCTGTTAATTTCATCTGAATTTTCCCCCTGGTACAGACCGCAGTCAACGAGGATCTTGAGTTGGTTACACTCGATATAAAAGCAGGAACCGGTGACGGTTCTTGCCCCGCCAAGGAATTTCAGTTTCAATTCAGTTCTCCCTTACAGACTATCACAAGAATACCCTATTCCCTTTTCACCAAGCATAATCTCAGGTGTCAGCATCCACTGTAAAGACCATACCCCTGCATCGTCTCTTTTCAGGCAGACGACTCCGGCCATCCTGAAGGCAACGATATTCTTCTCTGAATTCCCGCACAGCAGCAAGGATGCGATTCGTGCAATGTCCTGAATGCCTTTTTCGGATAATGATCTGGAAGGATCCTCTTCTTCCTTCTTGGCATCCGCATGCTGTACAAGATAAAGAAACATCGTTCCTCCTCATTGACGCTATTGAACTGTTCCGGTGTTCGTTTCTTTTTTATACTTTAGATATTCGATCAGACCGATAAGACTGCCGGCCGAGGCTGATATAAACCAGGACAAGGAAATTGCAGCAGCAGCGTCAGGCTTTACACCGATGAAACCAAAAAAAAGCACGAAAGCCCCTTCCCTAATTCCCAATCCGGAAATAGATATGGGAATCATCGCAACAAGGATGATGAGCGGCAGGTAGATTAAAAGCGAGAGGAACGGGATATGTTGTCCTAACCCGAGCGCAAGGATGTATACCGCTGAGAACCCGGAGAACTGCACCAATACTGAAAGAACCAATGCTTTTCCTATCGTGCCCCTCTCGTTGCGATAGATATGAAAATAATGGTACAGATCCGCCAGGTGTTTAATATGCTGTCCGATACGCAGGCCAAAAAACAAAAAACTGCCAAGGATGAAAGACAGAATAACTGCCAGAAAAATCCATTCTATGTTCGACCCGTGCAGGTACTGATATCCGAAAGGAAAAGCCATAGCACATATCGCAATCAAAACTACCAACCCAAGATACCTGTCCATAAAAACAGATGCCAGGGCAAGAGCAACTTTTCCGGTTGTTTTGTAAAGATAAAACCCCTTAATTGCATCCCCGCCGATAATCCCGGGAAGGAAGGTGTTAAAAAAAGCCCCGATCATGTACAGGGAAAAGAGTTTTTTTAATCCGAACCCGTCAGGAAGAAGCAGCTTCCATCGTAATGTGGAAACCAACTGAGCGAAAACATAAAGGAATATCGCTGCGATAAAGGCAGCGATGTTTATGCTGCTCAATGTTTTGAGTATCTGGGTAAGACCTGTTCTTTCGAAAACAAAATAGAGGAGAGCAGAGCTTATGCTGATCTTGATTATGATCAGGAAGATTTTATTTGCTTTCAGGGCCAAGGATCTTCTTCATTACGTAAATAGGTTTTCTCTGGCTCTCATGGTAAACCCTCACGAGCATTTCACCCAAAAGTCCCATCCCGATAAGCTGTATGCCGACGATTATCAGAAGAGCGCCAAGCAAAATCAGCGGCCTGCCGCCTATTGGATTTCCGAAAAAGAGTTTGTCAATAGTGAGATAGAGCAGGATGAGAAATCCGAGAAAGCCGATTAACAAGCCAACAGGCCCAAAGAATTGGATCGGTTTTGTGGAAAAGCTCTGGAGGAATTTTACCGTAATCAGGTCCAGAACAACTTTGATCGTACGAGATATGCCATATTTTGATTTGCCGTGCAGTCTCGGGTGATGGACGGTTTCCACTTCCGCAACCCTGACTCCGTACCAGCTTGCGACAGCAGGGATAAACCTGTGCATTTCTCCATAGAGCTTGAGGTTCTTTATTACTTCCCTCCTGTATGCTTTGAGGGAACATCCGTAATCGTGGAGCTTCACACCGGTTACTTTACTGATCAGCCAGTTCGCTATGATGGAGGGCAATCTTCTGGTAAAAAAAGGGTCTTTTCTTTGCTTGCGCCAGCCGCTCACAAGATCATTGTCTTTGATCATCTCGAGAAGTTTCGGTATATCAGTAGGATCGTTCTGTAAATCCCCATCCATGGTAACGACAACATCTCCCCGGGCAAAATCAAACCCTGCTGCAAATGCTGCAGTCTGTCCAAAGTTTCGCCTCAGGCTCAGTACAATCACCCGTTTATCGTCTGCCTGAATTTTTTCGAGGAGAGAGAGCGAACGATCAGTGCTTCCGTCATCAACAAAGAGGATTTCATATTCCTGCGCCAGGGGGTCAAGCGCTTTCCTTAATCGTTCGTGGAGAAGCTGAATATTTTCCTCTTCATTATAGAGCGGTATCACGACAGAAAGAGTCATCAATACGTCCCCGGCCTCTCTTGCTCTAATCCTTTGAAATCGTAACAGATAAAAATGGAGTAATCCCTGATTTTTGCATGCTTCTTAGTATAAGCGGTAAATACCTTTTTCTCAACTTTATGAAATGCAGCGGCAACCTTTTCCGGGATCGTAACATCGCCTGTTCTCACAAAGATTGCATGATAGCGGATGAACGTATGAAAAGAGGGCCACAGATCATACTGGTTCATCCTCCGGTCAACGTTTATGCAATACGTTACGGGATGGCCCTTGCCATAAAAAGCAAGCTGGCTCGAGACCTGATATCGGTCGGAAAAGATAAATACAGGATGATCGAGAGACATCTGTTCATATAATTTTGAAACTTCTGAACCCAACTCTTTCCAGCCGGCAAGCCGGGTCGTCGGGTCAAGGGTTACGGGAAGATTGAGTATTTGTGGGTAATGAGCCAAAGAGGTGACTATGAGTGCAATGGCAAGTGCGATTACCATCATAATCCTTCCCCCCTTCCCATCGTGAAAGAATCTTTTCAGGGAATATGCGGAAAAGGCGACGATACCAGTTACATAAGCCGGCAGGGCCCAGTTCGCCTGAACTTTTCCCTGAATACTTTTCAAAAGGAAAAAACCGATTACAGGAACTGAAAACCAGAACAGAAGGGAACCCTCTTTTTCTCTCCGTAATTGCCAGAGAGAAACAGCCATCAGTATGAGCAAAAGAGGGGTTATAACGCCGAACTGTGATCCGATGAACTCCAGGAAACTTATGAGTGAAATCTGTATTCCCTCTGCAATATGGGCCTGCCC
>Ga0315297_10003013_pt1 | contig 10780 bp, 7 predicted proteins | sample YL17G15_0_MG_FD_203628 | JGI IMG/M metagenome (GOLD analysis project Ga0315297, IMG submission 203628) | Sediment microbial communities from Yellowstone Lake, YNP, Wyoming, USA - YL17G15_0 | ecosystem: Environmental > Aquatic > Freshwater > Lake > Sediment | place: USA: Wyoming | collected...
CGCCGCGAGTCCCCGGTCGCGCGCCTCGCAAAAAGTCCGGGCCAGCTCGGGTGAAGCCACTGCCTCACAGGCGGCCCAGAAGGCAAAGACGAACGGCAGTCCCGTCCAGGCGCGCCATTCCTCAACCAGGTCGGTGATGCGGACGCCCGCCAGGGGCCGTTGCCAATAGAGCAAGGCCGGGTCGCCGATGATGACCGCGGCCTGGCAGTCGTCCAGCATGGCCGCGGGATCGGGGGCGTGCGCCACCAGGCGCACCTGCCGGTTGTAGCGGCAGCCCAGCAGGAGTTGGGCCAGGGCCACGGAGGTCCGCGAGGACGTGTCCGCCGCCAGCGTCCGGATTTCCTCGAGCGGCGCCCGCGATAACAGCAAGATGCTGCGCGCCCGCCGCCGGCTGGCGATGCACGGCCCGGCCAGCACCGACAGGCGCGGGATCCGCTGGTATTCGATCGACGGAATGATCCCGATGTCGGCCTGTCCGCCGGCCAGTTCCTCGGCGCATCGCGAAGGAACGCTGAAGTGGAACTCCATTCCCTCCGGAGGCTGCCGAAGCAGGCTCCGGGTGAGCGGAACCGTGTTCAGGTAGGCGATGGTGGAAACTCGAATCAGTCCAGGCAAGACCATAAAATTGTAGACCGGAGCCGGTGGAGGCGTCAACGAAGGGCGCGGCGCGCACCGGCGTGGCGGCGGCAGGTTCGCGCCTATGCGGCTTCCAGGCGGGTGAAGGCCAGGGCCAGCAGCGCGGCCTGCTCCAGCGCGTGCGCCTTCATCGAGCCGGTGGCCGGGCTGGCGCTGGCCGAGCGCTTGATGGAGCGGAAGTGCCGGCTGCCGGAGAGGCTCACTGCCTGAGATTAGGACGCTGGACGCTCCAGTCTCACCTTTCCATCAGGAAAGACGGCATACAGTTCAAGCCGTCCGCCCATAGCTTCAACGAAGTTTTCGAGCGTGCTGAGGTACATATCGGTGCGCTTCTCGAGTTGCGAAACCGCGGCCTGTGTCATGTCCAGCGTCTGCGCGATCTGCTGCTGCGTTAGCTGACGTGCGGCACGGAGCTTGTGCAATGGCATTTCCTTGAGCTCTTGGTTCACGCGGCGCTGGACTTCGGCCTGTGCCTGCGGCGACATCTTCGCCCGGAGCTCACTGAACCTGGTCGTCTTGGGCATTGTCTTCCTCCTGGATCTCCCTAAGGCGCACATTATATAAGTCAAGACTTATCCCGCACGGCCGGTTGTGTGGAAAACGCCGCGCCGGCGACGGTCATACCGGCCAGCTTGTGCCGCGTTCGTTCGCCAGTTTGATCGGCGGCGCTTATGCCGGTTATGCGGCTTCCAGGCGGGTGAAGGCCAGGGCCAGCAGCGCGGCCTGCTCCAGGGCGTGCGCTTTCATCGAGCCGGTGGCCGGGCTGGCGCTGGCCGAGCGCTTGATGGAGCGGAAGTGCCGGCTGCCGCCCAGGCGATCCAGGCGCGGCGCCACGAAGAACAGCGCCCCCATGTTGGCCGGCTCCTCCTGCACCCAGACAATCTCGCGCGCCGCCCCGTGCCGGTTGATTTCCTCCTCCAGCTCCCGCTCCGGGAATGGGTAGAGTTGCTCCAGCGCAATCACCGCCGTCGCGCGATCGGCGTGGCGGTCCCGCTCGGCGCGCAGCTCGTGAACGACCTTGCCGGTCGAGATCAGGATGCGTGTGGCTTCCGAGACCTCGCGGTCGGGCACCACGGTGAGGAACCGGCCGCTCGTGAAGGGCTCCAGCGGCGAGACGGCCCGCGGGTGGCGCAGCATGCCCTTGGGCGTAAAGACGACCAGGGGCTTTCGCCATTTCCGCAGCGCCTGCCGCCGCAGCAGGTGGAAATATTGCGCCGCGGTGGAGGGCTGGCAGATCTGGAGGTTGTCCTCGCCGGCAAGCTGCAGGAAGCGCTCCAGGCGCGCGCTGGAGTGCTCCGGCCCCTGGCCCTCGTAGCCGTGCGGCAGCAGCAGCACCAGCCCGGACAGCAGCCCCCACTTGTCCTCGGTGGCGCTGACGAACTGGTCGATGATCACCTGCGCGCCGTTGGCGAAATCTCCGAACTGCGCTTCCCACAGCACCAGGGCCTCGGGGAAGTCGCGGCTGAAACCGAACTCGAAGCCCAGCGGCGCGGCTTCCGACAGCGGCGTGTCGTAAGGCTCGAAGACCGCCTGCCCGGGGTGCAGGTGCGCCAGGGGAACCCATTCCTGCTCGTTGCTCACGTCGATCAGGACGGAATGGCGCTGGTTGAAAGTGCCGCGGCGGCTGTCCTGCCCGCTGAGCCGCACCCGCGTGCCCTCCCGCAGCAGCGAGCCGAAGGCCAGCGCCTCGGCCATGCTCCAATCCGCCGGCTGCGCGCCGTTGCCCATGCGCCGGCGCTCCGCCAGCAGCCGCTTGACCTTGGGGTGCACGTGGAAGCCCTCCGGGACGCTGGAGATGCGGTTGGCGATGTCTGCCAGCCGCTCCCGCGGCACGCCGGTATCGACCTCGAAGGCCGGATCGTACGGCCCGCCGGCGTAACCGGACCAGTAAGCGGGCAGCGTGCGCAGCACCGGCGCCGCGCTCAGCTCCCGGGCCTTTTCCTGCTCGGCCTCCAGTTCCCCGCGAACGTGCCGGCGCATTTCCTCGATGGCCGCCAAGTCCAGCCCCGCGGCCCCGGCGTACAACCGCCACAGGGGCGGCCGGTCGAGCACCTGCCGGTAAAGCAGCGGCTGGGTCACCGTGGGGTCGTCCACTTCGCTGTGGCCGTGCCGCCGGTAGCCGATCAGGTCCACGACCACGTCGCTGGAGAACGCATAGCGGTAGTCCAGCGCCATGCGCGCCACCTGGATCACCACATCCGGGTCTTCGCCGTTCACGTGGAAGATGGGGATCGGCAGCCGCCGGGCGACGTCGGAGGCGTACCGGGATGAGTGCAAGACGGGCGGCGTGGTGGTGAAGCCGATCAGGTTGTTGACGATCACATGCACCGTGCCGCCCACCGAGAAACCGGGGATGTCGGCCAGGTTCAGGCTTTCGGCCACGATGCCCTGGCCGGCAAACGCGGCATCGCCGTGCAGCAGGATGGGGAGCACGCGGGCCGCGCCGTGTTCCGCGAAATGCTCCTGCTTGGCGCGCGCCCGGCCCAGCAGCACCGGATCGACCGCTTCCAGGTGGCTGGCGTTCGACACCAGGGAAATGCGAATCTGGCGGCCGTTCTCGGCCAGGTACGCGCCGGTGGCGCCGACGTGGTACTTCACGTCGCCGCTGCCCAGCACGCTGCGCGGGTCCACGTCTTCGAAGGCGGCGAAGATGTCCAGCGCCGGCTTGCCCACCACCCACATCATCACGTTCAGCCGCCCGCGATGGCTCATGCCGATGATGGCTTGCTCGGCGCCCTGCTCGGCCGCCCCTTCCAGCACCTCGAAAAGCAGCGGGATCAGCGCGTCGGAGCCTTCCAGCGAATAGCGCTTGGTCCCGATATAACGGCGCTGGAGGACCTGCTCGAAAGTCTCGGCCCGCACAAGCTGCTCCAGCACGCGCACCCGGTCCGGCTCCGCCCGCGGCGATTCCATCCGCTCGGCGATCCAGCCGACGCGGTCCGGATAGGGAATATGCATGAACTCGACGCCGATCGAGCGGCAGTAGACGGCGCGCGCCCGTTCCGCGTCCTGGCCCTCGACCTCCAGCTCCGGGTGGGACATGGCCTTCAGCCGCCCCAGCGGATCGATGGCGGCCTCGAGGTGGCCCCAGCGGCGAAACGCATCCCAAACTTGTTCGGTATTCATACTCACTTCCACCGTAAACCGAACCTGCGATGGTAACAAGGGGTGTGTGCAAAACCACAAAGGCACCAAGAACACAAAGGAACACCAAGGCTCCCTTCGTGGCACTTGGTGCCCTTTGTGTCTTTGTGGTGAGTTCTTCCTCACCGGCCTTGGAAGCCGGTGGAGGCGGGGGTGGGGACAGGGACCGGTTCGTCCTCGACTTCCGGCCCATGGGAGATGTAACTGGAAAGGTGAATCAGTCCGTTTTCCACGCCGTTCTCCCTGGCCCGGGCTTCCTCGGAAATCAGGTGAACGACCGGGACCTCGTCGCAGGAGTTGAAGCGCGGGCAACGGATGCAGTCCTTCCAGGCCTTCAGCGGGAGCGAGCCGCGGTCCACCGGCTGAAAGCCGCACTTCTGGAAAAACTGCGCCACGTAGGTGAAGGCGAATACGACATCGAGGCCGTACTGGCGCGCCTCTTCCACCAGGCTCTCCACCAGGCGGCGGCCGACGCCCGCCGATTTCACGTGCTGGGAGACGGCCAGCGAGCGCACTTCGGCCATCTTCGGGGTGTAGAAGTGGAGCGCCCCGCAGCCGGCCAGTTGGCCGCCGCGCAGCGCCACCGAGAAATCGCGGATGTTCTCGCACATCTCGAACTCGGTGCGCGGCAGCATCAGCCCGGTGCGCGCGTAGCCGTTGATCAGCTCCAGCATGGCCGCAACGTCGGAGGGGCGCGCCTTGCGGATCAGCAGGTCAGTCATAGTGGCATAGCCTTCAGGCTGTGCACAGTAGCGTAGCCTTCAGGCTGTGTCTGGGCCTCGCACAGCCTGAAGGCTTTGCTACTGGACATGGGCCGCTCCCGTGGGCGAAAGGGGCCGGATGACGGTACCCGCAGCTTCCCCGCCCAGCAGCCGCCGCAGAATGCGCGGCTGGCGGCCCGGCGCAATCTCCACCTGGGGCACGCCCTTGGCCACGGCGGCCGCGGCCGAGCGCAGTTTGGCCAGCATCCCGCCGGTGGCCACGCCGCCGTCGATCAGCTCGCGAATCCGGCCGGGCCACAGCTCGCGGAGCAGGCCGCCATCGGGGCCCAGCACGCCGGCCACGTCGGTCAGGAACACCAGCCGGTCGGCCATCCAGGCGGCGGCGCAGGCCACCGCGGCCTCGTCGGCGTTGACGTTGAGGATCTGGCCGCCGATTGAGACGGCCAGGGGCGCCAGCAGGGGCACGAACCCGGCGCCGGTCAGGGCATCGAACAGGTCGGTGCGCACCGTCTCCACGCGGCCCACCAGGCCCAGATCGGGCCCCCCGCCGTCGCGCCGCGCGGCCAGCAGGCAGCGCCCGTCGATGCCCGAGATCCCGCAGGCGGGGACGCCGGCGGCCGCGAACGCCGCCAGCATCTCGTGGTTCACCGTGCCGGCCATCACCTTGACCGCCGCGTCCAGCACCTCGGGCGACGTTACCCGGCGGCCCTCCACGAAGCTGGGCTGGATTCCGGCGTTCTTGAGAAACGCCGAAATCTGGGCGCCTCCGCCGTGCACCACCAGGACGCGATGCCCGCTCCGGACCAGCCCTCCGATTTGCAGCGCCAGCAGCGGCCGCGCCTCTTCTTCCTGGAGCACCGTCCCGCCGATTTTGATCACCAGCTTCATGCAGTCCCCCTTCTTAGCCGCAGATTGCACAGATTACACAGATGAATAATCTCGCGTAATCTGCGCAATCTGCGGCTAAACCAGTCCCTGGTTCATCTCCAATCCCAGCATCAGGTTCATATTCTGGATGGCCTGGCCGGCCGCACCCTTCACCAGGTTGTCGAGGCAGGAAATGACGACCGCGCGCGTTCCGCTTTCATCCACCGTCAGGTAGATATCGCAATAGTTGGTCTCCTGCACGTCCCGCAGGTTGGGTGCGCCGCTTTCCCGCACGCGGATGAAGCCGCCGTCCGGGTAGCGGCCGCGGTACAGGGCCAGCAGCTCGTCGCGCGTCCACGCCCGCCGCAGCTTCACGTACATGGTGGAAAGAATGCCGCGGGTGACCGGCAGCAGGTGCGCCGTAAAAAAGAAATCGCCCAGGGACAGGCCGAGGGCCTGCAGCATCTCGGGCACGTGGCGGTGCCGCAGCACCGCGTAGGCCTTGAAGTTTTCGTGGACCTCCACGAAGTGGGTGTTGGCCGCGGGCCGGTGGCCGGCGCCGCTCACTCCCGATTTGGAGTCGCAGATGACGCCGGCGGCGGTGTCCACCGCGGCGGCGCAAAACAGCGGATGGAGGCCGCAGATCACCGAGGTGGGATAGCAGCCGGGGTTGGCCACCAGCCGCGCGCCGCGCACCGCCTCGCCGTTCAGCTCCGCCAGGCCGTAGACCGCTTCGCCCAGCAGGTGAGGCGCGGTGTGGGGCATGCCGTACCAGCGCTCGAACACGGCCGGGTCCTTCAGCCGGAAGGCGCCGCTCAGGTCCACGACCCGCGCCCCGGCCTCCAGCGCCGCCGGCGCGACCTGGAGTGAGACCTCGTGCGGCGTGGCCAGGAAGACGACCTGGAGCGAATGGGCCCGCACCGCGCCGCCGATGGCCGCCTCCTTTTCGATGGCCACCGGGCGGACCTGCCCGTGCCGCCCCAGCAGCCGCATCAGCTCCTGGCCGCTGTATCCGGATATGCCCAGAATGCCCGCCGTGCGCATGGAGCCCCGCCCTGGTGAATATTTATTCACTATCATGCATATTTAACCATAGCGGTGGCGCGGCGTCAATGACAAACTGCGGGCTGTAGGCTGTAGGCCGTAGGCTGTAGGCTGTGGGTTACAGGACGCCTTGCGTATGAAGAGAGCCGTAGGCACAACTGAAAACAGCCGGAAGAGAACCGCTCTCCGAAAGGACGGCGCGGCCCACAGCCCACAGCCTAACCTGAGGCGGCGGGGACCTGGAAGGGAATGACGGCGGCGCGGCGCTGCGGCGGCCGGCGGCCGGGCCGCAGACACGTCTCGGAAGCGGCAGGCCTCCGGACGGCGGAAGGGAGGAAATGATAGGGAGGCCAGGGGCCCGTCACCAGGATTTGGCAGTCCTTGATGCGCTCGGCGGCGGCGGTGAACACCCGCTGGTAGACCTCCACCCGGCTGTCATCGATCAGGTGGACCAGATTGACCAGCCATTCGCCGCTCTGCAGCTCGCGGACCGCCACATGCTCCTCGAGCGGCCGGAACAGGTCGGCCACGCGTTCGCACGTCAGGCGGGTGACATCGCTGCCGGCCGCTCCCGCCCCGCAGGGCGCCATGTACAGCACCTTCAGGTGCATCTCGGCCTTGCCGCGCAGGCGGTTCAACCCGCCCTGCAGCTCGGTGCGATTGACGATGAGGATCTGGCGCGCCTGCTGTTCGGTATCGAAGACCGTGCCGAAGCGGAAGGGCAGCACGGTGTATTGCTCAAACACCCGGTGAATCACGCGCCCGTGCTCGATGACGCTCTGCGGATCGGCGATAGAGGCGTTCTCCACGCGGCTGGCCAGCATCGCCAGCCGGCCCTCGCGAAGCGGAAAGACCGGGTGGCCGGCCATGCCCGGGAAGGTTCCCCACTCGCGGTCCTCATCCAGCCGCAGAACACAGTACCCGTAGTAAAGCGTCTTCTGGTTTCGCGGCAGTCGCATCGCAGCTTCCCGCAGAACTCGAGGTTTGGGGGCCAGGGATCCGTCCCAGGACAGGGTGCATAGCGCGCGCCCCTGGCGTATGATACGGGTCAGGCGCCCGCTTGTCCAGTGGTGAGTGAGTGAGATGTGGAGTCCAAGGTCCAAAGTTCAAGGTCCAAGGTCCAAGGTCCAAAGTCACCCCAGCCTCCGGTCTACAGCCTCCAGCCTGTAGCCTGTGGCCTGCAGCCTGTAGCCTGTGACCTGTAGCCTGTTCCATAATGAAATGCGGATGCTTGGGGACTTCCTCAAAGAGCGAATCGTGATCTTCGACGGCGCCATGGGCACCGCCATCCACGCGCGCAACCTCTCGCTCGACGATTTCCAGGGCCAGGAGGGTTGCTCGGAGGTGCTGGTGGTCAGCCGGCCCGAGGTGGTGCGCGAGATTCACGCCGCGTACTGCGAGGCCGGCGCGCAGGTGGTGGAGACGAACACGTTCGGGGCCAGCCGGGTGGTGCTGGCCGAGTACCAGATGGCCGAGCGGGTCCGCGAGATCAACATAGCGGCTGCACGCCTGGCGCGTGAAGTGTCATCGCAGTTTCCCGCTCCGCGCTTCGTGGCCGGGTCGCTGGGCCCCACCACGAAAATGCCCTCGCTTGGCCACATCGGCTTCGACGAGCTGGCCGCGGTTTACGAAGAGCAGGCCGCGGCGCTGATCGAAGGCGGCGTGGACGTGCTGCTGATCGAAACCTGCCAGGACATCCTGCAGGCCAAGAGCGCGCTGTACGGCGTGAACCGGGCGCGGCGGGCGGCCGCCGCGGCAACCGGCCGGGACACCCCGGTGGCCGTCCAGGTGACCATCGACACCAGCGGCGCCATGCTGATGGGCACGGAAATCGGTGCGGCGCTCACCACGCTGGAGCCCTTCAACCCGCTGTTCCTGGGACTGAACTGCGCGACCGGGCCGGAACTGATGAACGACCCCATCCGCTACCTGGGCGACAACAGCCCGCATCCCATCTCCTGCCAGCCCAACGCCGGGCTGCCGCGCAACGAAGGCGGGCAGACGGTCTTCCCCCTCACCCCGGATGAGCTGGCGCGGTGGCAGCGGCTGTTCGTCACCGAGTACGGCGTCTCGGTGGTGGGCGGCTGTTGCGGCACCACGCCGGCGCACATCCGCGCGCTGGCCGCCTCGGTCGGCGGGCTGGCGCCCAAGCCGCGCAGCGTGAAGCCCGTGCCCGCGGCCGCCAGCGCCTACGTCTCCGTTCCCCTGGAGCTCGATCCCAAGCCGGTGGTGATCGCCGAGGAGATGAACACCACCACGCGGGTGAAGAAGTTCCGCGAGTCGGTCGAGAGCGGCAACCACGACGAGATCCTGGCCCTGGCCCGCCGGCTTCACGCCGAGGGCAGCCACCTGCTGGACCTCTGCGTGGCCATCGTCGGCGCAGACGAGAAGAAGTACATGCGCGAAGTGGTGGAGAAGCTGGGCACGCGCATACAGGCGCCGCTGGTGATCGATTCCACGGAGGCCGACGTGATCCTGGAGGCCCTCAAGCGCATCCCCGGCAAGCCCATCGTCAACTCCATCAACCTGGAGGACGGCGAGAAGCGCACTTCCGTGGTGCTTCCCATGGTGAAGGATTTCGGGGCGGCCGTGATCGCGCTGACCATTGACGAGCAGGGCATGGCGCTGACCGCCGACAAGAAGACGGCCATCGCGCGCCGCATCTACGAGCTGGCCACCGAAAAGTACGGCATCCGCCCCTGCGACCTGATTTTCGACGCCCTCACGCTGCCGGTGACCACCGGCCAGGAGGAGTACCGCGCCGCCGGCCGCGAGACCATTGAGGCGGTGCGCCGCATCAAGGCCGAGCTGCCCGGCGTGATGACGGTGCTGGGCGTCAGCAACATCAGCTTCGGGCTGGACGCCTATCCGCGGCGGGTGCTCAACAGCGTGTTCCTGCACGAGGCGGTGGGCGCCGGCCTCGACCTGGCCATCATCAACTACGCCCGCATCTACCCGCTCTACAAGATTCCCGAGGCCGAAGCGGCGCTGGCCCGCAAGCTGATCCATTGCGACACCAGCGACGGCGATCCGCTACTGAACTACATCCGCTTCTTCACCGGCGGCGAGCGCCGGCCGGTGGTGGAGGCGGCGGCCGGCGAGGCGCTGCCGCTCGAGCAGGAGATCAAGCGCGCCGTGATCAACGGCGAAGCCAGCGTCGCGCGCCCTGCCGGGAAGCTCACCATCCAGCAACTGCTCGACGAGGCGCTCCGGGAGCGCACGGCGCTGGAGATCATCGACACCATCCTGCTGGATGCCATGCGCGTGGTCGGGGAGCTGTTCGGCGCGCGCAAGATGCAGCTCCCCTCGGTGCTCGATTCCGCCCGGGTGATGAAGACCGCCGTGGCGCACCTGGAACCGCACATGGAGCGGGTCCGGGGCGCCGGCCGCGGCCGCATCGTGCTGGCCACCGTGAAGGGCGACGTCCACGATATCGGCAAGAACCTGGTGGACATCATCCTGACCAACAACGGCTACACCACCATCAACCTGGGCATCAAGCAGCCCTCGGAGAACATCATCCAGGCGGCCGCCGAGCACCAGGCCGACGCCATCGGGCTGAGCGGCCTGCTGGTGAAATCGACCGTGGAGATGAAGTATGTGCTGGAGGACCTGGAGCGGCGCGGGCTGAGCTTTCCGGTGATCTGCGGCGGCGCGGCGCTTAACCGCAAGTACGTCGAGGAAGACCTGCGGGCGGTCTATTCGCACCCCGTCTATTACGGCGAGGATGCCTTCGCCGGGCTGCGGGTGATGAACGGGCTGGCCAACCCCGCCGGGCGCGAGGCCATGCTGGCCGAAGGGCGTGCTGTCCCGCGCCGCATCCGTGCCGTCCCGCCATGCGGGATCAGGGAGCGGACCGTCGAAGAGGAAGCGGTCCCCGATTCGGCGCGCATCGAAATCCGCCGCAACCACGACATCCCCACGCCGCCCTTCTGGGGCCTGCGCGTGGTCGAGAACATCGACCTGGATGAGGTGTTCCGCTACATCAACCTCACCGCGCTGTTCAAGAGCCAGTGGCAGTTGAAGTCGCTGCCGAAAGCGGAATACGAGGAGGCGGTGGGCACCAAGTATTCCGCCATCCTGGCCGAATGGCAGCGGCGCGCGAAACAGGAAGGCATCCTGCAGCCCAAGGTGGTCTACGGCTACTTCCGCGCGCAATCCTCCGGCAACGATTTGGTGGTCTACGATGTAGCGCTGGCGTCCCGCCGGCCGGCCCCTGTCGCGGACCTCTCTGATGCCCCTGGCCGCGAGCTTGTCCGCTTCACTTTCCCGCGCCAGAAGATCGGCCGCGGCCTGTGCCTCGCGGATTTCTTCGAGCCGCTGGAGGGCGGCCGCCCCGACGTGGTCGCTTTCACCCTGGTGACCGT
>Ga0315297_10003014_pt1 | contig 10776 bp, 8 predicted proteins | sample YL17G15_0_MG_FD_203628 | JGI IMG/M metagenome (GOLD analysis project Ga0315297, IMG submission 203628) | Sediment microbial communities from Yellowstone Lake, YNP, Wyoming, USA - YL17G15_0 | ecosystem: Environmental > Aquatic > Freshwater > Lake > Sediment | place: USA: Wyoming | collected...
ATGGCTCTCGTCCGAAAAAGCTGGTTGATTCAGAAGAATTGTGCTGATTTACGGTATGAAAGGAAAGGATTTATCGCATTGTTGGCGCCAGCATATATGTGGTTGAATGGGCGGCGCCATAAAGGATACCGCCCCATGCTGTACCCCGCTATCGGGGCGCTCGGGCCGCTTCCCAGCGTTGCCCTATCTTCTCTGATAGCAATGACATTATACCGGTACATGCTGTCGCCTTAAAGCGCTAAATCCAAAAGACTTACACCGCAATAACCTTAAAATTCACCAACTTTTTTGGGGTTGAACCAAAATCATAAAAGGGATTTTCTTCAACAACATAGGTCTAACCTGCAATTTTGCAGAACTCATTGGCTTCTTGGCTTGGGAAGACGCTTGGTTGCCCTGATGCCCGAAATGATTGTGATCGCCAGCATCAGCACGAAAGTAACCGATGTGAACCAGTGCCCCCACTCCGCCGTCGGGACGTGACCCATCTTTATCACCACAGTGCCGATGGCGAACGACTGGAGGAACATCTTGATCTTTCCCGACGCCGTCGCCGCGAAGTTGATGCCGCGGGCCTCCGCAATGTGCCGCAATACCGTTACGTATGCCTCTCTGGCAATCAGAATACCCGCAACCGACCACTGAACGACCGCCAACACCCCGTCGCTCCAGCCGAAAAGCCTCGGCTGCCCGATTAGCGCAAAGCTCACGAACGCCCCGCACACAAGAATCTTGTCCGCCAGCGGGTCAACCATTCGGCCGAACTTGGTCGTAACGTTGTACTTGCGGGCGATCCTGCCGTCGATGATGTCCGTCAGGCCGGCGATGACGAACAGCACAAACGCAAGTGTCAGAAACGCTCCCTTGTTTTCAACGCCCGGACTGTAGAGAATCATTATCAGAAAGACAATGGTAAGCACGAGCCGGCTGAATGTCAGGATGTTTGGAACGAATCTGACCATAGCAAAAAGCTTACCTGAATCGCGGACTCAGTTCAATACTAAACTTGCTCGACGAGCAGATCGTAGTCCCTCGTGCCGACCACTTTTATTTTGATGAGCCGCCCGGCCTTCGCAGAGCACTTCTCAATTATGCAGATACTGTCAATCTCAGGGGCCTGCCCGTAGAAACGCCCCTTGCCGGTATTGATATCAGCGAAATCCACCAGACACTTCAATTCGCCGCCCACCCTCTTTCTGTTCCTGGCGAAGGCGATTTCCTGCTGGGCAAGCATAAGCTCTTCAAGCCGCTGCCGCTTGACCTGGTCCGGTATCTGATCCGGCATCTGGGCGGCGCTTGTGCCGGCTTCGCGACAGTATTCAAAGCACCCCAGGGCGTCGAACTGCGCCCACCTTACAAAATCCACAAGCTCGGCAAACTCTCTGTCGCTCTCACCCGGAAAGCCGACTATCAGCGTCGTCCGCAGCGTTACATCCGGCATAGAGCGCCGCAGCGTCTCAATCAGCCGTTGAATCTGCTCCCTCGTATCGCTACGGCGCATCGCCTTGAGCACGCGATTGTTTATGTGCTGGATCGGAATGTCGAGATAGTGAACTATTCTCTCGCCGCCCGCGACTGTTTCGATAAGCTGCTCGTCGATGCCAGCCGGGTAAAGATACATCAACCGAATCCACGCGGGCCCATCGATCTTCTCAAGCTCCCTCAAAAGCCCGGACAGCCCGGCGCCTGCGTTCAAATCGTGCCCGTAGTGCGACGTATCCTGACCGATCAAATTCAGCTCAACCACGCCGGCGGATGCCAGCTCCTTAGCCTCTGCAAGAACAAGCTCCTGCGGCTTGCTGCGGAAACGTCCTCTTATTGAAGGGATCGTGCAAAAAGAGCACCGATGATCGCACCCCTCACTGATGCGCAGGTACGCCCAATGACCCGGCGTGATAAGCAGCCTGGCCCTGTCGTCAGGGATGATGTCACCGTATGCCTTCGCTGCGCGATCGACGTAAGAGGCGCTGCCGGCGGACGAAAGAGTCGTCCTGATTATTCGGACTATTGAGTCGCGCTTATCAAGACCGATAACGGCATCTATGCCCTCAACCTCCAAAAAAAGTTCTTCGCCCAGTCTCTGGCCAAGACAGCCGGCAACGATTACCTTCTTGACGGCCCCTCGGCGCTTGAGCTGCGCAAAATGCCGTATTAATTCGATTGACTCGGCCTTGGCCGGTGCGATAAAACCACACGTATTGATTACCACAACATCCGCATTATCAGGCTCGCTCGTTATGAGCAACCCCGCCTGCGCGATCTGCGCCAACATTCGCTCACTGTCCACGGTATTTTTCGGGCAGCCCAAGGAAATAAAATGGACGGTTATATTTTTTTGTTCTTTTCTTGCCATAATCCCGAAAAAATAGCAGAAAATCCACCTTATGTCTAAAAAAAACAACGTTTGGCGGGCCTCTCCAATGCCCGATTTTTTCTGATTCTATCAGAATATGCTTGACGATAAAGAATTATATGCAATATAATGAACCCGCGTGCCGTCTCTATTCAAGTGGAGAGCGCTTGGAGTATGCTTCGGCAGCGCCGAGCGCCCAAGACTATGATGACGGTCGTGCTATTATGAAACGTGACAGCAACAAAGTAGGTCGCAGCCGCTGGTTCACTGCGATTGTGGTTGTGCTGCCTATGCTTTCGGCAGGAGGTTGCGGGGACTTTTTACCCGCCAAGAGCGCGGGCCGCGAGTCCACCAGGATCATCAACGAGGTCAAGAAGGCGGAGACCGCGCCCGAACCGAATATCCCGCTGCCGGAAATATACAGGGCGCCGCCCAAGATACTCGAGCAGACTGTCGGCGCCCATCTCGAGTACAAACTCTTCTACTTCTGCCGGCATAACACCGCCGAGGAATTGCAGAAGATTGTCAACGAGCAGTTCGCATCCGCGGTCTTTGACGAAAAGGGCAAATCGACTCGCGTCGTTGACTTCAACATCAGCACCAATCCCGCCACAAATCAGTTAATAGCAAGATGCCCCAACCAGGCAGACGCCGAGTCGATCCTTGAGGTCCTGCAGGAAGTCGATATACCGCCTAAACAGGTCAAGATTAGCTGCCTGGTCTCCGAGATATACGCCGATAAAACGCTTGACTGGGAGACCACCCTGGAGATCAAGAATCTGTTGGGCGAGAATATTCAAGCCGTCCCTTCAGGTCTGCCTTTCAGCACAGGTATAACTCCTTTGGTGGGGGAGCCGAGCAAAATGCCCTCATTTCCGGGGGCGTCGCTTAGAGAAGTGGCACGTTCGAGAATGGGTCTGAAGGTCGGATACTTGAGCACCACTCACAACTTCGCGTCCGTGGTGGATTTGCTCGAGTCTCAAGGTTATCTCAAGATACTGATGAACCCCACTCTCGAAGTCGTCAACGGCAAGACGGCCAAGGTCTCCTCCTCGCAGAAAGTGCCCCTAGACAAAACGTTCCTGCGGGACATCTCAGGGGCTGGCTCATATATAGAAAGAACCGAATGGGAGGACGTTGTCGATTCGCTTACGGTGACACCGCACGTTTTCGACGACGGCTCCGTAGGGCTTGAAACAAATATCCTTCTCGGCTCGAAGCTGACTCCCGAAGGCATCAAGCAGGTATCCATAATAACGAAGAAGGAAATCGACAACAAAGAGAACCGCATAAGGCCGGGTGAGAGCCTCATAATCGGAGGACTGCGAAAAACCGAGCGGCGAGACGTCATCCGCGGTATTCCGTTCCTCAAAGATATACCGGTGATCGGAATTCTCTTCTCCGGGCGCGATTTCGAGGAGCGGGCAGTCGAGACCGTTTTCATTCTGACGCCGACCATCTCAAGCGGCGGCGCCCCGCAGAAGGAAGTCCTTGCCGAGATCAAGAAAAAGCATGACATGCCCGGCTCAAAAGATAGTAACGACACCGGGCTTGATCCTTCTGGGGCCAAGGGACGAGCGGGACAATTGAACCGCAAGCTGGACGAAGCTGAAGACGCTCGTCTGGAGGCCGAAGAGGAGAAGGCCGTGGCCCGCCAGGCCGTCAGAGAGGCCGAGGACAAGGTCAGTAGGGCCGAGGCACAGGTGCAACTGGCCAAAATGAAGGCCGAGAGAATCGCCGCCGAGGCTGAAGCAAAGGTCAAGGCCGCCGAGGAAGCCAAGGCCACCGCCCAGAAGGCCATCGCCGATGCCAATACCGTGATGCAGAATGCCCAGAAGGCGGTTGCAGCGGCCGACGCAAAGGTCAAGGCCGCCGACCAGGCCAAGGCCGACGCTGAGAAAATAGCCGCCGACGCGACAAAGACCAAGGAAGAGGGCCAAAAGGCAAAGGCCGAGGCCGAAGCATTGGCCAAGGCAGCCGAACAGGCCAAAGCTGAGGCTGATGCAATGGCCAAGGCCGCAGTACAGTCCAAAACCGAGGCCGACAAGGCAACTGCGGACGCCGCCAAGACAAAGTCCGAGGCCGAGGAGGCAAAAGTCCAGGCCGAAAAGGCCAAGGCCGAGGCCGAGGAAAAGGCCAAAGCCGCTGAGCAGGTCCTTGCCAAGGCAGAGACGGCCGGGCCTGAGCCGTCACAGACTCCTCAAGGCGCCGAAAACGCCGCCGCCAAAGCCGATAAGCTGACGACGCAAGCGAACAAGCCCACTGCCGACTCCAACAGCCCGACTGCTGCAAAGCCGGATAACAGCGCTAAAAACACCAAAACGGAAACTGTAAGAGCCGACACCGGTGAATCAAAAGCCGTTGCCAAAGAGGCCCAGCCGCAAGCCGGCAAGTCAGAAGCTCGTGACGAGGATCCGAAGGCGAGGTTGCTGATGCTCATCCTCTCGGCTTTGACCCTGTGAATCGAAAACTCAACCGTCGCGCCGCAAGTGACGCCTGACGACCGGAGAACCTGACAGGTTACGGTAAGGCGAACAAACCAATGAGATACACAGGCGAACTATGCCCTGGTTCATCCGTCGCGACCGCTCGCGCCCCTGGGCCGCCGCACCGGTAAGACCTGATTTCCGCAGAAAGGACAATCTATGGACAATCCCAACGTCAACAATCCCTCCGGCCCAAGCCCCATTCGCCCGGCGCCTTCGAGCGGCGACCTCAATAAGCCCATACCTCTGGCTGACCCTGATAAGCCGATCGCTCTTGACCTCGGCCCCGTCCCAAAGACCAACGTTTCGCACGCGCCTTTGAATTTAGGAGGCGCGGCCGCTCCGGCGCCGGCCGTAAGGCCTCCCATGCCGCCGATGCCAAGACCGGTCGCGCAAAGACCGGCCGCCAGAGTAGTCTCCACCGACAGAATCACAGGGGTAAAGACATTCTTCACAAAGCTCCATCCCGGCGCCTTGCAGTTCCTCGATGAACAGATCACCGACTGGCTCAAGCAAAACCCGAGCATCTCAATAAAACGAACTGACGTGACCACCGGCGAGGTCCAGGCCAAGAAATCAGAGCCCAATATCATAATTAATGTCTGGTATTAGTCCTCGCCCGGCGCGAACCAACCGATGCTATCTTCTGTCTGCGCGCTCCGGCCTTATCCCATGCTCGCCACGAGGCCGCAGCTCTCGCGATGGTGACCCCCTCTTTATCCTGCTGTAGTATGAATTCTGCAAAATTGCAGGTTAGGCCTACTTAGAAAAGAAAAAATCGTTTGTTGATTTTTCTTTTCGATGGCAACGTATTGTCTCGTAATCGCTTTGGTAATTATTGAAGAAAATCATAAAAGAGATTTTCTTTAACAATATAGGTCTAACCTGCAATTTTGCAGAAGCCTTTACTGTAGTCGATCTACATCTCCGTCCAATCATCCGGTTGACATTGACCGTGGTGCAACCATTGAAGTGAGTATTGGTCTGTAGAACATCGATAATTTTCTGCCCCCAGAAACTCAGAAAAAAGGCGTATATGCTCCCCTGACGTAAAAATATCGCCATATTTGGGTAAAAAAACTTCCCACAAAACTTGTTGACATATTGCGTCGTTTGCGTTATTTTCCTGGACTTGACCGTCCTTACGTGGCCGGGAATGTGAAATTTGGTGGTTTTTTGGAGATTTTTCGTGGCTAAAGAGCTCGCTCGGGAACTTATTAACTCTGGTGTGCATTTCGGGCACGGGGTAAGCCGGTGGAACCCCAAAATGGCTCCGTTCATTTTTGCCAAGCGCGGCAATATCCATATCATCGACGTCAAGGAAACCCTCCGGGGGCTCCTTATAGCCAAGAAACTCCTCGCCGAGATCGTTTCCTCCGGAAAAGACGTTGTTTTTGTCGGCACAAAGCGTCAGGCTCAAAAGGCGGTCGAGGCCGCCGCGAAAAAATGTGGCATGCACTTCGTCTCCCACCGCTGGCTCGGAGGGACGCTCACAAACTTCAGAACCATACGTTCTCAACTGCAGAGACTGGAGCAGCTCGAGGCGATGGCCGAGGATGGCGCCATTGAAAGCGAGAGCAAGAAGCAGGCGTCCAGGCTCAAACGCGAGACGCGCAGGATAACCGCGAACCTCTCGGGCGTCAGGAATATGACTCGTCTGCCCGGCGCCATAGTTGCCGTTGACGCCCGCAAGGAGTATCTCGCCCTGAGAGAGGCCAGGAAGCTCGGAATCGCCACCATCGCACTGCTCGACACCGATTCGGACCCCGACACCGTGGATGTTGCGATCCCGGCCAACGACGACTCCATCCGAGCGGTTGACTTGATACTCAATGAGCTGGCGGACGCCGTTGCCATCGGGAAAACGATGGTTTCCGCTCGGCGGGAGCCTGTGCAGCGGCCGAGAAGGCCGCGATCAAGAAGGCCTGCGATGGCGCGCGCCGGAGAGTCATCCGAGGCTGAGCCCGATGAAGGCGGTCCGCAGACCGAAGGCGAACGGGAAAAGCCGCAGGCCGTCACCGCCGCTGTTGAGCAAAGCCCCGCACAGAATCCCGAAGCGGCCCCGGCTGAAACTCGGACCGGGCAGCAGGGGCCGGAGCAGCCGGCGCCCTGACCCGACGCGGCAGTCAGGCGGTGCTCAAGCCGGATGGCGCCGCGCAGCTCGCGCCGCGCCAAACCGGATATGCAGAACGACGGTTGCGAAAAAGAAGTCGCGGATGTTCTGCAGCAGTCCCCCTGGGCAAAATACGATATATTGAACGCAAAATACCGGATACGAAATACCAAGCACCAAACTGGAGTTTTTAATATGGCGGAAATCTCAGCGGCTGCGGTAATGAAGCTCAGAAGAATAAGCGGCCAGGGAATGATGGACTGCAAAAAAGCCCTCACTGAGGCCGATGGCGACATCGAGAAGGCCCTGGATCTGCTCAGAAAGAAGGGGCTCGCAACCTTGTCCAAGCGCGCCGAGCGCGAAACCTCGCAGGGTTTAGTGGTTTTCGCGAAGGGCGGCAACTGGGCCTCGCTGGCGACGCTGTGCTGTGAAACAGATTTTGTGGCCAAGAGCGATGATTTTCTCGCGGCGGTCGAATCCGTTAGAGAGTATATGGCCCAGTGCCAGTCCGATTGCGGCGCAGACAACCTTCGAGAAACGCAAGTTGACGGGAAAAAATTTTCGGACATCATTACCGAGACTGTCAGCAGGACGGGTGAGAAAATGGTGGTCGGCGACTATGCCAGATACCATCTCTCGTGGCCGGGCTTGATTGGCAGCTACATCCACTTCAATGGAAAAGTCGGCGCAATGGTCAAGATTGAAACCAGCGCCGACGGCGTCGCCGCCGCCGATGGGGTCAGGCAGACCGCCAATGAGATCGCGATGCACATAACGGCGACCAAGCCGTTGGCATTGAACAAAGACGGCATCGACGCGCAGACCATCACGCGGGAAAAGGCCATCTACGCCGAGCAGGTCAAGAACAAGCCCGCCAACATTATCGAGAAAATCGTCGAGGGCAAAATGAGCAAGTTCTTCGCCGAGAACTGCCTGCTTGATCAGCCGTTTGTGAAAGACGACAGCAAGTCCGTCGAACAGGTCCTCGCCGACGCTGCAAAGCAGGCCGGCGGTGAGGCCAAAATCAAAGAATTCGTCCGATTCGAAGTCGGCTGACAGACCTGTTGTATGTATCGGCGGCTGCGCCGCGATTAAGAAGCGAGCTGCGATATACGATATACAAGATACGAAATACGAGATACGAAATACGAAACAAATGGCCGAGAGCAAATACAAACGAGTCCTATTGAAGCTTTCGGGGGAGAGTTTTTGCAGGCCCGGCGGGTTCGGAATCGACGGAGAGGCCCTCCAATCAATTGCCGAGAGGGTCTCCCATATATGCAAGCTTGGACCGCAGGTCGCCGTTATGGTGGGCGCCGGCAATTTCATTCGCGGCCAGACCTTCTCCAAGGCCAGCCGCATACCGAGGAACACCGCCGACTATATGGGAATGCTCACCACCATCATCAACGCCTGCGCATTGCAGGAGACCCTCGAGAGTCTCGGCCAGCCCACCAGGGTCCTCAGCGCCATCAAGGTTGACGCGCTGTGCGAGCCGTTTATTCGCAGAAAGGCCCTCTGGCACCTCGAAAATGGAAGGATTGCGATCCTCGCCGGCGGCACCGGAAATCCGTTTTTCACTACCGACACCGCCGCCGCACTGAGGGCCTCGGAGCTCGACGCCGACCTGCTGATAAAGGCAACCAAGGTTGACGGCGTTTACAGCGACGACCCGATGAAGAACCCGAACGCGCAGCTCTTTGACGGGCTCTCTTACGATGATGTCCTGACGAAGAACCTCAAAGTGATCGACCATGCCGCCATCAGTCTGTGCAAAGAAAATAATATACCCGTCATCGTCTTGAACATCTTTGAAAAGGGCAACATAACGAAGGCCCTGTGCGGCCAGAAGGTCGGCACATTAATCTGTTGAGTGCGGAGATTCGATATGCCAACAAAAGAAACTGTATCGCAGACGGAATCGAAAATGAAAAGGGCCCTCGACGCCCTGCACGATGAGCTAAAGGCCGTCAGAACCGGACGCGCCTCGACCGCTTTGGTCGAGAATATCAAGGCCGATTTCTACGGCGCCCCAACGCCGCTGAAACAAATGGCGGCTCTGGCGACGCCGCAGCTCGACATGATCGTAATCAAACCCTTCGACCCCGGCTCCGTCAGGGAAATCGAAAAGGCAATAAAGAACAGCGACCTGAGCATCGCGCCTGTCGTTGACGGAAAAGTCATCAGACTGAGCTTTCCCCCGCTCAGCGGGGAAAGAAGAACGCAGCTTGTCCAGCAGGCAAAACAGGTCGGTGAGCAAACTAAGGTCGTTATTCGCAACCTAAGAAGAGACGCCAACAAGCACCTCGAACAACTGGAAAAGGACAGAACCATCACCGAAGACGACCTTGAGCACGGCAAGAAGCTCATCGACGACAAGACCAAGTTTTATACCGACAAGATCGATGAGGTCGTCAAACACAAAACCGACGAGATTATGCTCGACTGACCCGGGCACAACCTGCGCCTCCCGGGGCAGAGACCGGATGTGACACGATGCGTACAACAGTTCATGCTGTTTCGCCTTAACGGTGGTCGATCCTGCCGTTCCGCTCGTGGTAAGCTTCCCGCCGTTCCTGGCTGATACTGTTTTGATTCAGAAATGTTGACTCTATTCCGGGGGCCGAATCATGCAGACTGAGAAAAAAACAAAAACCACTCCTCGAAAGAGAACCGCAAGAAGAATCCTCAAGTGGGCGCTGGCGATCGTTGTCGTTCTGCTCGTGCTCATCCTCCTGCTTGTCCCTGCGGTCATATCGTCCGGGAGCTTCCGCCGAATCATACTGGCCAAAATCAACGATTCCTTTGACGGCCGCACCGATTTTGCCGACCTGTCTATGGGCTGGCTTAAAGGCGTCAAGGTCGAGGACTTTAGCTTCGACGACAACGCGGGCCTGCTCTCGGTCAAGGTAAAACAGATCGCAACAAAGCCGCACTATGCCTCCATTATCGCAGGCAACCTCTCCTTCGGACAAACCACCATCGACGAGCCGAGAGTCGAAATAAGCTTAATGGACAGACCCTCCACCGCCCCGGCCAACGTCCCCGGCCCGCAGCCCCAGCCCGTACCCGTGGAGGCCGTCGGCATCGCGCTTGTCACCGACGTCGTCGTCAATAACGGCAGCGTCAAGGTAACCGATTCAAAGGCCAGAACGACCGAGCTTTCCGGCATAAACTCCAAAATTGGCCTGCGCCTGCCGGGGAAACAGTCAACTCTCGACCTCGATATGGTGCTCGTCGCCAAAGGCAATGAGTCGAAGGTCCACGCGGATGGTCGGATCACGCCGAAAAAGACTGACTCGAAAACCGGCTGGACACTCAAAGACAGCGACGGCGACCTGAACATCGAGATTGACCAGCTCGACATCGAGTCGCTCGAGCCTTTCTTTGAGCTGGCGGGCATCGACGTCAAGGCAAAAGGCAATGTCTCGGCAAATCTAAAGAGCGAAATCAGGGGCGGGCAAATCGCAAATCTCTCCGGCAAAGTCAACGGCAGCCGCCTCGACGTGACCGCAGCGCAGCTAAAGGGCGACAGATTGCAGACAGCCGCCCTCGATGCCGACATCAAGCTCACGCGCAAGGACCGGATGATAAACATCGACAACCTGCAGGTAAAAGCCGACTGGGCCAGCCTCAACGCCACGGGCGCCGTCCCAACGACCCTCAAGTCGCTCAACAGCATTCTCGATGCCGATTCAGGCTCCGACCTCAAAGGCTCCTTCAATTGCGACCTCGCGGCGGTCGCCGCGCAGATGTCCAACACAATCGGGTTAAAGGAAGGAATGACAATAACCTCGGGCCGAATCAGCGGCAGCGTCCAGACC
>Ga0315297_10003015_pt1 | contig 10775 bp, 7 predicted proteins | sample YL17G15_0_MG_FD_203628 | JGI IMG/M metagenome (GOLD analysis project Ga0315297, IMG submission 203628) | Sediment microbial communities from Yellowstone Lake, YNP, Wyoming, USA - YL17G15_0 | ecosystem: Environmental > Aquatic > Freshwater > Lake > Sediment | place: USA: Wyoming | collected...
GAAAGCCATGCCCCCGAGCCCCCGCCAGTCCACCTTGGTGAAGCGCTCGGGGTTCTTCAGGAGGGCGCGGGCGTTCTTGCAGTCGCTGCGGTGGATGGTGATGCCCTTGCCGAGGGAGATGTAGCCTACGATGTCGTCACCGGGAATGGGCTTACAGCACTTGGCCATGCGGATCATGATGTCGCTCATGCCTTCGACGGCGATCCCGAAATCGCCGGAGAGAGCCTGCGGCTCGTCGACCTCCGACGCGGGCCGCGTGGGCAGCATCTCCGGCGGCGGCGTGGCCTCCTTCATCGTGCCTGAAGCCGCCATCACCTTGTTGGCCACGGCCTTGACGGGCACGCGACCCGAGCCGATGGCCACGAACAGGTCGTCGGGCTTGGCGAACCCGATCTCCTTGCAGATCTGCCCAAACACCTTGGAGGCGAGGATCTTCTGGGCGGGCAGGCCTTCGCGGCGCAGCACCTCCTGCAGCAGCTCGCGACCGGAGTGCTCGCTGTCCTCGCGCTGCTCGCGGCGGAAGTGCTGGCGGATCTTCTGGCGGGCCCGCGGCGAAGTCACGATGTCGAGCCAGTCGCGGGACGGCCCGTGGCTGGACTTGCTGGTGATGATCTCGACGATGTCGCCGCTGCTCAGCTTCGTGTGCAGCGGCACGATGCGGCCGTTGACCTTGGCACCCACGGTGTGGCTGCCGACGTCCGTATGCACGGCGTAGGCGAAGTCGACCGGCGTGCTGCCCGCGGCCAGACTCTTCACGTCGCCCTTGGGCGTGAACACGAAGACCTCGTCCTCGAAAAGCTCGACGCGCAGCGTGTCCATGAACTCGCGCGGATCGCCGGTCTCCGACTGCCACTCCATCATCTGGTGCAGCCAGGCCAGCTTGTCCGGGTCGCGCTCGCCGCGTTCCTTGTAGAGCCAGTGCGCGGCGACTCCGAACTCGGCGGTCTGGTGCATGTCGAAGGTGCGGATCTGGATCTCCAGGGGCTTGCCGCCGGGGCCGATCACCGTGGTGTGCAGCGACTGGTAGAGGTTGAACTTGGGCATCGCGATGTAGTCCTTGAAGCGCCCCGGAAGGGGCTTCCAGACGGAGTGGATGATGCCCACGGCGCCGTAGCAGTCCTTGATGGTCTCTACGAGGACGCGCAGCCCGGTGAGGTCGAAGATCTCGTTGAACTCCTTGCCCCCGCGGCTCATCTTCGTGTAGATGGAGTAGAAGTGCTTGACGCGGCCGCTGATGTCGGCGCCGATGTCGGCCGTGTCGAGCTCGGCGCTTAGGAAACCGGCGGCCTCGTCGACGTAGTCCTCGCGATCGGCGCGCCGCTGGGCCACCCACGTCTGGATCTCCTGGTACTTGCGCGGGTGTAGCGAGGCGAAGGCGAGGTCCTCGAGCTGCCACTTCATGTTGTGGATGCCCAGGCGATGAGCCAGGGGCGCGTAGACCTCGAGCGTCTCCTTGGCCTTCTGGATCTGCTTCTGCTTGCTCAGGTAGCAGAGCGTGTGCATGTTGTGCAGACGGTCGCAGAGCTTGATGAGGATGACGCGGATGTCGGTGGCCATGGCGATGATCATCTTGCGGTAGTTCTCGGCCTGCTCCTCCTCCTGGGAGGTGAAGTGCATCTTGGTGAGCTTGGTGACCCCGTCGACCAGCATGGCGATCTCTGCGCCGAACTGACCCTCGATCCAGGAGAGCGGCGTGCCCGTGTCTTCGACGACGTCGTGCAGCAGCGCCGCGGCGATGGTGACCGAGTCGAGCTTGAGCTCGGCGGCGTTGAGCGCGGTGCCCACGGGATGGTGGATGTAGGCCTCGCCGCTCTTGCGGCTCTGCCGGCCGTGGAGGACGCAAGCCGCGGCGAAGGCCCGGGTGATGAGCTCGCGGTCGGGGTCCGGGTTGTACCGGGCGATGGCCGCGAAGAGGTCGTCGAGGAGCGGGCGGTACTTGTCGGGGACCTGCGTCAGATCCCGGCCGTCAGGCAGGTCTGCAGGAAGTCGCTTGTCTGAAACAGTGTGTGCCATGCCCCGTACGTATCGGTCTGAGTGACGTCGACCTTACTCTGCGGCCTCTCAAGATGGTAGCCGCCGGCCCCGTCGACGCGCAAAAGGCAGGCGTCGCGGAGGGCCCGCAGGCCCGCCGCCGCGGCGCCGGCCGAGCGCAGAAACGGGTCTCCCCCAAGAAGTCCCTGCTCGAGCGCTTCCTCAAACCGGCCGCCGGCGGCGCTGAGGGCGCGCCAGGCGCGCCGCATCGTCGCGTCGAGGTCGAGCTCGGCGGCCGCGACCTGCGCGGCGAAGCCCGCTTCGGCGGGGCCCCAGAACGCGTGGAGCCATGCCGCAGGCGCCGCGGCGGCGACCGCCGTGAGGAGGCTCCGCGTGAACGGCGGGTCGAGAAGCACGACGTGGGCGAAGCCCGCGGCCAGCTGCGGGCGCGCGGCGACCACGTCGTAGCCGGTCATCACGAGGTCGGGGCCGGCCAGCGCTTCGCCGAGCCGGCCCACGCACGCCGCCTGCAGGTACAGGGCGCGGCGCGCGAGCTGCGGCGAGAGCACGTCGCGGCTGAGCAGCGGGCGGCGGCGAGCGACGTCGGCGACGAGCACCAGCACGCGCTCGCCGCCCGCCGCCAGCGCGGTGAGCGCCGTGGCGGCGGCGCAGCCGCGGCGGTCGACCAGGCGGCCGTCCCGGCGTGCCTCGGCAAGCGCCGCGGGCCCCCCGCCGCCCGGCCCCCCGCCCGGCCACGACGGACCTTCGAGCAACTCTCCCCACAGGGCGCCGCCGGTCAGCCGCTCCGGGCACGACAGGTCGCAGGAGGTCGCGCACAGGTCGCCGTCTGGCTCGCCGAGGCGATGCAGCCCCCTGACCTCGGCCTGCGCGCTCACGGCGCCGTTGTACTCGTTCTTCGACAAGCCCAGCGACACGTCGAAGCGGCCGGGCGCGGTGATCTCCTGCAACTTGTCGAAGTTGAAGTGGATCGCCTGGCAGGTGGCGCCGTCGCAGCGCACCCGGTACTGCGCGTGCCGGTGGTCGCGCGTGAGGCGCGGCCCCACCACCTCCGCCCCATGGAGCAGCAGCGCGACCTTGCGGTTGCCGAAGCCGTGCGGGGCCAGCAGTTCCAGCTCGTCGGCGAACCCGAGGGTGAGATCGTGGCCGCCCACGATGGCGTCCACGGGCTGCGTGCGCACGAGGTCGGCCTCGCCGAGCATGGCCGCCGCCTGCGCCACGAAGGCGGCGCGGAAGGCGGGGATGTGCTCGCGCCGCAGCCGCAGGCCGCAGGCGGCGCGATGCCCCCCGAAGGCGAGCAGGTGCTCGGCGCTGCGCTCGACGGCGCCGAGCAGGTCGAAGCCCGGGATGCTGCGCCCGGAACCCTTGGCCTCGTCGTCGCCCTCGCTGAGCAGGATCGCGGGGCGGTTGAAGCGTTCGGCGACCCGCGAGGCGACGATGCCCACCACGCCCTCGTGCCAGGCGGGCGATGACAGGACGAGGGCCGCCGGCGGCGAATCGGGGACCATCTCGGCGGCGGCGGCGAAGATGCCGGCCTCGATGGCCTGGCGCTCCTGATTGAGCTCGTTGAGACGCAGCGCCATGGGCAGGGCGGTCTCGCGATCGGCGCAGCCGAGCAGCTCCAGCGCCAGCGAGGCGTCCTCGAGGCGGCCGGCGGCGTTGAGCCGCGGCGCCAGGCGAAAGCCGACGGTGCCGGCGCTGACGCCGTCGGCCTTGACCCCGGCGACCTCCATCAGGGCGGCCAGCCCGGGGCGCGGCGCGCTGCGCAAACGCCCCAGGCCGATGCTCGCCAGCACGCGGTTCTCGTCGAGGAGCGGCACGATGTCGGCGATGGTGCCGATGGCGACCACGTCGCTGAGTGGGCGCAGGGCCAGCGGCACCTCGACGCGCGCCTCCGTGGGCTCTTCGAGGAGCGCGTGCGCCAGCTTGAATGCGACGCCGACGCCGGCGAGCTGGGGCCACGGGTAGCCGGGCAGCTTGGGAGTGACGACCACGCAGTCCGGCGGCGGGCCCTCCATCTCGTGATGATCGGTGACGATGACGTCCATGCCGAGCTCGCCGGCCCGGGCCACCTCTGCCCGCGCGTTGATGCCGCAGTCCACCGTGACGAGCAGCTTGACTCCGGCGGCCGCGAGGTCCTCCACGGCGGCACCCGAGACCCCATACCCTTCGGAGAACCGGTTGGGCAGATGCGAGCGTACGTCGGCGCCGAGCTGCTCGAGGATGCTCACCAGCAGGAAGGTCGCGGTGATGCCGTCGGCGTCGTAGTCGCCGTGGACGGCGATGGGTTCGCCGCGCTGCAGCGCCATGTCGAGGCGCCGGCGAGCACCGGCCATCCCCGCCATGAGGTACGGGTTGTGAACGCGGTAGTCCGGGTGCAGAAAAGCGTGCGCCACGGAGGCGTCGCTGAAGCCGCGGCGCACGAGGACCTGTGCCATGACCTCGCTCACGCCGAGCTCCGCCGCAAGTCGGCGGACGTCGGCGTACGAGGTGGGCGAGATGCTCCAGGAGCCGGGGTCGATCACGGTAGCTTCACGGCGCGAGTGTACCGCGGCCGGACGACGGATGAGGCCCCGGCCGGCGCGGTCAGGACGCGGCCGGCGGCGGAGCGGCCTCGGCCGGCGCCGCGTCGAGCGCGGCCGTCTCGGCCTCCGGCGGAGCGGCTTCGGCTGCCGCCGCCGGTTCGGCGGCCGGCGGTGCGTCCATTGCGGCAGTCTCGACCTCCGGCGTCTCCGTGATCACGACCGTCTCGGCCTCCGCCGCCGCGCTGATCACGGCGGTGCTGGTGTCGTCAGCCGTGGGCGTGGGCACCACGCCGGTGACCGCCGTCTGCTCGCTGGGCGTGACCTCGACGACAGCGGCCGGCGCCGGTGCGGGCCTGGGCAGCTTCGCCTCGGCGGCCCGCAGCCGTTCGTAGGTGCCCTGCAGTTCCTTCTCGAGCTTGCGCCGCGTGGCGACCGCGCCTGTTCGAGAGAAGTAAGCCACGACCATGCCGGTGATCACGACGACGCCCGCGACGACGACCGCGACCCAGAACAGCGAGACCGCGGCCCAGGTGACGACGACAAGATCGATGTCGAAGAGCAGGCCGTGGTTGACGGCTCCCAAAGTCACGAGCACCAGAGCCACGACACCGAGGACTATGAGAGCGTTACGCACGAGGCGGCCTCCTGGACGCGGGTTCCGCGGCCGAGTATAACAACCGGCGGCCAGCCGGCGCAGCGCCACGCAGGCGTGAACCTACGGGAGCACCTCGACGGTGGCGCGTTCTCGCGCCCGCACGAGCCAGTCGTCCAGAGCGGCGGCCCGCCGCCGGCGCGTGAGCTCGCGACGGATCGGCGCTGCCGCCTCGGCGAACGGCGTGACGACCGCCGGCCGCCGTGCGAAGAGTTTGAACAGATGCCAGCGGCCGGAGGAGCGCACGGGTTCGGTGACGTCGCCCGCACGGAGCCCGGCCAGCGCCGCGCGGACCTCCGGCGGCAGCGTGATGACCGCCACCCAGCCCAGGAGCCCCCCTTCGAAGCGCGTCTCGGGGTCCATGCTGAAGCGTCGAGCCGTGGGTCCGAACGTGGCTCCGGCGGCCAGGCGCGCGGCGACCTTCTCGGCGATCAACTCGCCGGGCATCGTGATCTTCCCGAGGCGCACCTCCGCGGCCGTCGTGAAGAGCACGGCCGCGTTGCGCCGATAGAACGACTTGGCCGCGGCATCTCCGGCGCGCAGGCCCGGAAACTTCGCGTCCGCGAGACCACCCTCGAGGAGCCCCGCCGCGACTGCCGCCTTCAGCTGGTCTCGAGTCAGCCCGGCCGTCTTCAGCGCCGCGGTCAAGGCTGCCTCTCCCCCCCTGCGCTCGCTGATCGCCGAGAGCCCGGCTTGCACGGCGGCGGCGTCGACGGTCACGCCCGCCCGTGCGGCGGCGCGCCGGATGAGCACGCGGCGCACGGCCTGATCGAGCGCCTGGGACCGCTCGAGCGCGCGCCCCTCGAGGCGGGCTTCCGCGAGGATCGCGTCCACGTCTGCGCGCGTGACGTCGACGCCGTCGACGCGCGCCGCCACCGTGCCTCCGTCTCTCGGCGCGGCCGTGGCGTCCGCGCCGGCGCTCCGCGTGCCGCCACAGCCCGAAGCGACGGTGATCGTCACGGCCGCAAGGCACGCCACGAGAGCCGCGCCGGACAGGCGACCGAGGAGCGAGCGAGCGCCGATGGTCAGCGAACGAGGCATTTCTTCAGCAGAGAGGGCGTTGGCGCCGAACTAGCTCTTCTCGGCCGCGGTCAGCGCACCGTCGAACGGCTGGTTGGGGACAGAGCGTACGCCGCTGCTGAAGCGCGCCGGGAAGTAGCACGCCACCTCGTGTCGCTGGCCGGCGTCGCCGCCCGTGCTCGCTAGCACGGGCATCGTCGTGGGGCAGACCTCCTGGGCCCGCGGGCAGCGCGGGTGGAAGACGCAGCCCCTAGGCGGATTCGCCGGGCTGGGCACGTCGCCCTCGAGGATGATGCGCCGCCGGGCGCGCTCGGTGGTGGGATCGGGAATCGGCACCGCCGACAGCAGCGCCTCGGTGTAGGGGTGCTGCGGCTGGTCGTAGAGCACCGCGCTGTCCGAGATCTCGACGATCTTGCCAAGGTACATCACGGCGACACGATTGGAGATGTGCTTGACCACCGAGAGGTCGTGGGCGATAACGAGGTAGGTGAGGTCGAGCTCGTCCTGAAGGTCCTCAAGCAGGTTGATCACCTGGGCGCGGATGGACACGTCGAGGGCGCTCACCGGCTCGTCGCAGATGATCAGCTTCGGGTTGAGCGCCAGAGCGCGGGCGATACCGATGCGTTGGCGCTGCCCGCCCGAGAACTCGTGCGGGTAGCGCTCGGCGTGCTCGACGCTGAGCCCAACGGTCTCGAGCAGCTCGAAGACGCGCTTCTTGCGCTCGGCCTCGGTGCCGATGTTGTGGATCTTGAGCGACTCGCCCACGATGTTGCGCACGCGCATGCGCGGGTTCAACGAGGCGTACGGGTCCTGAAAGATGATCTGCATGTGGCGGCGCAGCGTCTGCATCTGGGCCTTCGAGGCGGCCATGACGTCGACGCCCTCGAAGGTGATCGTGCCGGCCGTCGGCGCGATGAGCCGCAGCACGGCACGGCCCGTGGTGGACTTGCCGCAGCCGCTCTCGCCGACCAGGCCCAGGGTCTCGCCCTTTTCGACCGAGAAGCTGATGCCGTCGACGGCGTACACCTGGCCGGTGGTGCGTCTGAGGATCCCCGACTTGATGGGGAAGTGCTTCTTGAGCCCTGTGACCTCGAGCAGGCTCACCTGACGTACGCCTGGAAGTGCGGCAGCGAGGCGCGGGTCTCGCGGCGCTCGGCCTCAGGGATCCAGCAGTTCACGCCGTGCTCGGGCCCGACGATCTCGAGCCGCGGCCACCGGTCGCGGCACTCGGGCCGCTCGTAGCTGCAGCGCCCAACGAACGGGCAACCACTGGGCAGGGCGATGAGATCCGGCGGCTGCCCCTTGATTGGAGTGAGCCGCGTCTTCTCGACCTCGTCGAGGCGCGGCAGCGAGCCGAGGAGGCCCCAGGTGTACGGATGGTGGGGGTTGTAGAAGATCTCGTCGATGCCGCCGTACTCCACGGTGCGGCCGCCGTACATCACCATCACCTTGTCGGCGATCTCCGCGACGACGCCGAGATCGTGAGTGATGAGGATGACGCCGCTCTCGTAGCGCTGCTGCATCTCCTCGATGACGTCGATGATCTGCGCCTGGATGGTGACGTCGAGCGCCGTGGTGGGCTCGTCGGCGATGAGGATATCGGGGTTGCAGCTGATGGCCATGGCGATCATGGCACGCTGGCGCATACCCCCGGAAAACTCGAAGGGATACTGGTTGACGCGTCGCTCGGCGTCGGGGATGCCCACGCGGTCGAGCAGCTCGGCGGCCATTCTCCACGCCTCGCCCTTGCTCTTGTCTTGGTGAAGGATGATCGCCTCGGCGATCTGCTTGCCCACCTTGACCACCGGGTTGAGGCTCGTCATGGGGTCCTGGAAGATCATCGCGATGTCGTTGCCGCGCACCTTGCGCATCTCGTCGTCCGTGAGCGCGCGCAGGTCGCGGTCGCCCAGCATCAGCGAACCCTCGACCACCTTGCCCGGTGGGTCGGGAATGAGCCGCATCAGCGACAGCGCCGCCACGGTCTTGCCCGATCCCGACTCACCCACGATGCCCAGCGTCTGTTTGCGATCCAGGGTGAAGCTGACGCCGTTGACGGCCTTGACCACCCCGGCGTGGGTGAAGAAGTGCGTAGAGAGGTCCTTGACCTCGAGCAGGTGATGCTCGGACACGCCTACTCCTTGAGCTTGGGGTCGGTGGCGTCACGCAGCCCGTTACCGAACGAGATGAAGCCGAACACCGTGACGACCAGGAAGAAGGCGGGGAAGAACAGCATCCACCAGCTGCCGGCGGCGAGGTACGTGAGGTTGTCGGCGATCATCTTGCCCCACGAAGCCTCGGGCGGCTGGACGCCGAGGCCGAGAAACGCCAGCGCGGCCTCCGTGGTGATGGCGCCGCCGATGCCCATGGCGATGGCCACGTAGATGGGCGCCATGGTGTTGGGCAGCACGTGACGGAAGATCACGCGCAGGTCGCCGGCCCCTTGGGCGCGCGCCGCCTCTACGTACTCCATGGTCTTGACGCTGAGCACCGAGCCGCGGTTGAGGCGCGCGTAGGTGGCCCAGCTGAGGACGCCGATGGCGATGAACACGCTGCCGAACCCCGGCGGCAGCACGGTGAGGAGCAGCAGCACGAAGAGGATGAACGGGAAGGCGAAGAAGACGTCCGCGGTGCGCATGATGACTGCGTCGATCGCACCGCCATAGTAGCCGGAGATCGGCCCGAGGATGAGGCCGATGGTCAGGGAGATGGCGACGGCGATGACGCCCACCAGCATCGAGATGCGGGTCGCGACCAGCACGCGCGAGAAGACGTCGCGGCCCAGGTAGTCGGTGCCGAACGGGTGCGACCACGAGGGCGGGGAGCCGAGACCCTGTGGCGAGAGCGAGTAGTCGGTCTTGATGGGGTCGTACGGGGCGACGTACCCGCCGGCGAGGTAGGCGACCGTCTCGATGGTGCCCACGGTGATGAAGACCATGATGATGCACAGGCCGACGATGGCCAGCTTGTTGCGTTTGAGGCGCCGCCACGTGTCGGCCCACAGCCCAAGCGGTTTGGCCCCAGCGGCTTTCTCCTTCTCCCGGGCGAACTCGTCCTCGATGAGGTCGCGCTCGCTGACCGTGCTGACCGTCAGGTCTTCGGTGATCTGGTTGCCGCTGGTGTCCTGGTGCTGCTCGGGCATTCAGCCCTCCAGGCGGATGCGGGGGTCGACAAACGCGTAGCCGAGGTCGACGAAGAGGTTGGCGAAGACGTAGACGATGGTGGCGAACAGCACGCCTCCGGCGACCACCGGGATGTCGCGGGCGCCGATGGCCTGGTAGATCATGAGCCCGATGCCGGGGCGAGAGAAGACGGTCTCGGTGAGGATCGCGCCCCCCATGAGGGCCCCCAGGTCGATGCCGGCGATGGTCATCACCGGGATCACGGCGTTCTTGAAGGCGTGTCCGGTGATCACCTTGCGCTCGGAGAGGCCTTTGGCGCGCGCCGTGCGCACGTAGTCGGTGCGGATGACCTCGAGCATCGAGGCGCGCTGCATATACGAGATGTACGCCACTTCGATGATCCCCAGCGTGAAGGCCGGCAGGATCAGGGTCGCGAAGCTGTCGTACGACGAAGGGATGACCCACAACACGTTGTCGCCGGCGCCGACCAGCGGCAGCAGGTTGAGCTTGAGCCCGAAGAACCATTGCATGAAGAGGCCGAGCACGAACACCGGCACGCCCCAGATGATGAGCGCCGTCGTCGTAAGCATGGTGTCCCAGAAGGTGTACTGGCGTAGCGCCGAGTAGATGCCGAGCGGGATGCCGAGCATCTCGATGAGCACGGCCGCCACGGCCAGCTGAATGGTGTAAGGCGCGTTGAGCTTGATGAGGCTCCCGACAGATGCGTTCATGTAGTACGACTGGCCGAGGTCGCCGCGCACGAGGCGGCCGACGTACTTGACGTACTGGACCGGCAAGGGCTTGTCGAGACCGAGGCGGACCTTCACCTCGGCGATCTTCTCCGGCGTCGCGGCCTTGCCGGCGACCATGGCGGCGGGGTTGCCGGGGATGGCGAACAGGATGAGGAAGGTGATGATGCTCACCCCGATGAGCACGATCACCATTTGGAAGAGCCGTCTGACGATGTACGAGATCATGGCGCCACTCTACCTCAATCCGCGCTGGGCTTCAGTCGCGTGCGATCGCGCGCGGCGCAAGGCCCCTGATGCACGGCGGCCGCCGCTCCTGCGAGCGGCGACCGCCGTGTCAAAGATGCCGTGCAGTCGGGAAGGCCGGACTGCGCACATCTATCAGCCTGCTACTTGACCCACACCTTCCACATCTTGGTGAAGCCCTGCGGGTCCTTGGAGAAGCCGCCGATGCGGTTGTTGGTGACGCGGAAGGCACGCGGGTACGAGAGGCAGATGACCGGCGCGTCCGTGAGCATCATGGTCTCGGCCTGGTGATACAGGTCGTACCTCTGCTGCGCATCCGCCGTGGCGCGCGCCTTGTCGAGAAGCGCGTCGAAGTCCTTGTTGGCGTAGTGGCACATGTTGTTGTACGGCGGCTGCTGCGACTGGAAGAGCGGGTAGAGGAAGTTGTCGAGCGAGGGGTAGTCGGCGATCCAGCCCTGGCGGTAGACCTGGCCCT
>Ga0315297_10003016_pt1 | contig 10774 bp, 9 predicted proteins | sample YL17G15_0_MG_FD_203628 | JGI IMG/M metagenome (GOLD analysis project Ga0315297, IMG submission 203628) | Sediment microbial communities from Yellowstone Lake, YNP, Wyoming, USA - YL17G15_0 | ecosystem: Environmental > Aquatic > Freshwater > Lake > Sediment | place: USA: Wyoming | collected...
TCGACCTCGCTGCCCAGTCGCATCGTCGCCGTCGAGCGCATCCCGCGCACCGGGTCCGGCAAGGCGATCCGCGCCGAGCTCCGCCGGCAGCTCGAGGAGGGCGCCGAGTGACGCCGGCCGCCGAGCGCGCCTCGCGCGCCGCGCCGCCGCCGTCCGGGCACGGCCGCCTTGCGACGAGCTTCGCGCGCGGCTACCGCAACCGCAACCCGCTGGTGCTTCTCGCCGCGCTGACGCTGCTCGTCGTCGCGCTGCTGGGCGTCGACTCTGTCTTCACGAGCGGCGCCTGGTCTGACGTGGCCGTAGGTCACTGGCTCCGCATGCCGCTCGACGACTTCGTCTACGTGTCGTGGGTCGTCGGCGGCGCCAAGGACGACCCGCCTGACACGCCGGCGGTCTACATCCTCGGCGGCTCTTCAGCGCGCGAGTCGATCGTCAGCGACGCGTCGCTGGAGAAGGCGATCGCCGCCGCCGGCGGGCCCCAGACCACCGTCTTCGACATCGGCTCGAACAACCAGAACTTCGCGCAAAGCCTCGCCGTGATCGACAACGTGCCCGACTCCCCGGCCACCGCCATCGTCGGCATCAACCTGAACCGCTTCTACGCGTCGCGGGCCGACAACGAGAAGCAGGCCGAAGGGCGCGAGCTGCTGCTCGAGAGCTCGGCCCTGCGCGAGTACGTCACCGACGAGTCCGGCAACCACCGCTTCACCTTCACGATCCTGCCGGGCATCTTCTCGTGGGCCACGACTTACGCGCAGCAGCACAAGGACGAGCTCCTGTCGGGCGAGCTGCCCTACGTCACCTACAAGCAGCACCGGTACACGAAGAGGCGGAACCACTCCGTGGCCGAGAAGGAGGAGATGGTCCGGGAGTGGCTCACGGGTCGCGCGTCCGTCTACCACCGCTGGCTCGACTACAACACCGACATGCTCGAACAGCTCCTGCGGCGCGCCCGCGAGCGCGGCGTCGATGTGGTGCTGATGGAGCTGCCGCTGAACCTCGAGATCGTCGGCGATGCGTGGGACGAAGACCTGCGCGCGTACCGGCTGCGGGTCCGGCGGCTCGCGCGTGAGTACGGCGTGCCGTACGTGGACTTCAACGAGGAGCTCCGGATCCCCAACGAGGACTTCCACGACATCGACCATCTCGTCGAGCCGGGCCGCGTGATCTGGGAGGATCGCCTGGCCGAGGAGCTCGCGAGGCTGCTCCCCAAGAGGGAGACGGCGGGGAGCGGTGACGCGGCCGGCGCTGCCGGGACCGAAGCGACGACGGCGCCGTGAAGATCTACTTCACCTGGTTTCTGATCCCGGTGGTGCTCGTGGCGCTGCCGGTGTTCTGGCTCGTGCTGCGCCGTGCGCAGCACCGCCTCATCTTTGCTCTCGCGGTCTCGGTCGGCGGGCTGGCCTTCCTCAACCCGGTCTTCACCGTGATCGCGATCGGGCTCGTCGCCGTCACCTGGCAGGTCGTCGCGCTGCACCAGGCCCAGCGCCTGAGGGGTGGGCGCGCCGTCCTGCTGATGGTCACGATCGCCCTGCTGACCCTGCTGATCGGCAAGTACGGGGAGCGCGGCGCGATGGCGGTCTGGGGGAACGACGATCCCATCGTCACCTACCTGATCATGCCGCTCGGCGTGAGCTACTTCGTCCTGCGCCTGCTCCAGTACACGTTCGACCACCTGCGCGGCGTCATCCACGAGAACTCGCTGCTGCGGCTCGCCGCGTTCGTGATGTGGATCCCGGCGTTCCCCGCCGGGCCGCTCGAGACCTACCAGGGGTTCTACGAGAAGCAGAGTCCGGGGTTTGACCGGCAGCTCTTCTACGAGGGGCTGCGGCGCATCGCCGTCGGCTATTTCAAGAAGGTGTTCGTCGCCGACTTCCTCATCGTCACCTTGCTGGGCACGATCACCAGGACGGTGGGCAAGGCCGGTTTCGACGCCGAAGGGACGACCTGGTGGTGGCCGCTGGCCTACGTCATCATCTTGTTCGTGCGCGCCTATTTCGACCTCTCCGCGTACACCGATCTCGCGATCGGTTTCTCCCGGCTGTTCGGGTTCCGCATCATGGAGAACTTCCACTACCCGTTCTGGAAGGCGAACCTCGGTGAGTTCTGGCGCGGGTGGCACATCTCGCTCTCGAGCTGGTGCCGCAACAACGTCTACTTCCCGGTCTTCGGGCTGACGCGCAAGCCGTGGCTGGGGTTGTACCTGAGCATGTTGACGATGGGCCTGTGGCACTACCTGAGCTGGAACTGGGCCCTTTGGGGGCTGTGGCACGGGACCGGCCTCGTGGTCGTCGCCTGGTGGGAGCGGCGCAAGAAGACGCGCAAGAAGAGACGGAAGAAGGCGGGGAAGAGGCCCGTCGCCCGGTACGAGCCCTGGGTGCGGTGGCTGGGCTACCCGACGACGTTCATGTTCGTCGCCCTCGGGTACGCTTTCGTCGGTACGCGCACGCCGCAGCATGCGTTCAAGATCCTGGCCCTCTGCGTCCTGGGACCGCTCGAATGGCTCACGGGGATGATCACGTAGGCGCCGGCAGACGCGCCGCGCCGCGCGCGGCGTCGTTCCGGCGCGGCTTTCGCGAGCTCAGCCCGCTCGTCCTCGTCGTGGCCCTGCTGCTCGCCGGCCTCTCCTTGCTGGGTTTCGAGGCCCTCGTCCGCAGCGGCGTCTTCGTCGCCGTCTCCGAAGGGCGCTTCCTGCGCATCGCCCACGACGACTACGCCCACGTGACCTACCGCGTGGCCGAGTTGCGGCAAGATCCTCCCGACGGGCCGACGGTCTACCTGTTCGGCGGCTCGGGCGCGATGGAGAGCTTCGTGAGCGAGGGATCGCTCGCCGCCGACGTCAGCCGGGCGGCGGGTACCGAGGTCGGCGTGGTGAGCCTCGCCGCGCACGGACAGAGCTTCGCCCAGACCATCGCCATCGTCGACAACCTTCCGGACGGGGACGCGCTCCTCGCCGTCGGCCTGGCCCCGATGCGCTTCACCGTGGCGCCCGCGAGCGACGCGGGCCTGCTGCTCGGGCGCACGATGCCTCTGGTGAGCCCCTACCTTCGGGAAGCGTTCGCGGCCCAGGGTGTCGACGCACCGGCGGTCACGTCCGTGTTGCCGGGCGCCTTCGACTACCTGTCGGCCTACCTCTGGAGCCGGCCCGAGGACGGCCTCGGCTGGCTCGAGGACATCGGCTACGAGCCGCACTACTGGGACGGCCAGCCCGTCAACTCGGTCACCGCGAAGACGAGCGAGGCAGAGGACCGGATCGCCATCGACGGTCCGCTCTACGCGCGTCACGGCGCCTACAACCTCGGCATGCTGGAGGAGCTGTTGCGGCTGGCCCAAGAGCGAGGCTTCGCCGTCGCACTGTTCGAGCAGCCGCTCAACGCTCATGTCGCCGACCCGACGTGGGGCGGGGTCTTGCCAGACTACCGGCGGCAGGTACGCGCCCTGGCCAAACGGTACGGCGTCGCGTACCTCGACGTGCACCAGCGCGTCGCCCTCGCGGACGAGGACTTCGGCGACGTCTATCACCTCGTCGCGCGGGGCCGGCTGAAATGGCAGCCGGTGCTCGCCCGCCAGCTCGCCGACGCGCTCGCCGCCGCGGGCATCACTGACGTGCATGCGTCGATGTGAAGGGCCCCGCCGACCTCGCGTTGACGCGTCGCCAGTTCGTCGTCGGGGGCGCCCTGGCGCTCGGCGGGCTTGCCACCGCCGGCTTCGTCGCCCAGCGCGCGCTTCCCCTGCGCTCGTACTGGTACCGGCTGACGGGGCAGTGCGGGCCCGAAGGGCCGGTGCCCGCGGACCTCGCGCGGCCGACGTACGGGACCTTCCGCTCGGAGGTGCTCGGGGCCGACGTCGAGTACGGGTTCTGGGCACCGGCTGTCGCCGGCCTCCCGGTCCGCGTCCGGCTCCCGGTCTGCTACTGCCTGCCGGCGCGCGGCCAGGACCCCCGTTGGGTGCTCGACGCTCCGATCTACCTGGCCGACTGGGCGGCAAGAGGGGGCCCGAGCGGTGGCGTCCTGCTGCCAGCGCTCGTCGCCGTCGACGGCAGCGATACCTACTGGCACGCGCGGGCGAGCGGCGAAGACCGCATGAAGATGCTGCTCGACGAGTTCATCCCGTGGTTCGAGCGTCGCCACGACGTCGGCGGCTCTCGCGAGGCCCGCGCCGTGATGGGCTGGTCGATGGGCGGGTACGGCGCGCTGCTTGCGGCCGAACGGCGCCCAGACATGTTCGGCGCCGTCGTGGCGTCGAGCCCTGCCCTCTGGCGCTCCTACGATGACGTCCCCGGCGACCCGTTCGACGACGCCCGGGACTTCGCCGAGAACGACGTCTTCGCGGAGATCGCCGCGCTCCAGCACACGGCCGTCCGCGTGGACTGCGGCAAAGCGGACGTGTTCTGCGACGCGGCGCGCGACTTCGCCGCCCGCGGCGCCGAGCAGACGGGGCGGCCCGTGGCGAGCGACTTCTCGGCGGGTTGTCACGACCCCGACTACTGGCGCCGTGTGGCGCCGACGGAGCTTGCCTTCCTCCGCGGCGCTCTGGGTTGAGGCGGGCGCGTGACGAACGCATGGTTCGTGGCTGCCGCCGTCTGGATACACTGCGAGGGCGAGGACTCTGACAACGCCGTCATAAGCTCCGGCGGCTTGGGAGACCACAGCTTCGCGACCTGTCCCACACACCGCCGCGCACACGATCCCAAGGAGGCTCGATGAGCAAGGGAGTCAAGATCACGCTGTGGGTCGTCGTCGGTCTGCTGGCGGGCTTTGCCCTGATCCAGCTGATCCCCTACGGGCGTGACCACACCAACCCGCCCGTGACAGCGGAGCCGTCGTGGGACAGCCCGCGGACGCGCGAGCTCGCCAAGCAAGCCTGCTTCGACTGCCACAGCAACGAGACCGTCTGGCCGTGGTACTCGAACGTCGCTCCGGCGTCGTGGGGGGTCTACCGTGACGTGGTCAACGGCCGCGCCAAGCTCAACTTCTCGGAGTGGCCGCAGCTCCCGGCCGGCGCCGGCGCGGCGATCGCCGACGCCGCTGCCAACCGCGTGAACGAGGGCGAGATGGCGCCGCTCAAGTACCGGCTGGCGCACTCGGCCGCCAGGCTCTCCGATGCCGAGAGGCAGGAACTCATCACCGGGCTCAAGGCCTCGCTGCAGTAGCGACGCCGCCCGCGCGGGCCCAGCGCCTGTCGCGCCCGCGCGGGCCGCGCGTCAGCCGCGAGGCACGAAGCGCTCGGGCGTCCAGTCGGCGGCGAGCCGCCGTGTCAGAGCGGCCGCGAGCAGGGCGCCGGCTTCGGCGTCGTCGGGCTGGATCACCTCGAGCGGCGAGTGCATGTAGCGCAGCGGGATGCTGAACGAGAGCGTCGCCGCGCGGCCCGAGGACATGAGCTCCTCGGCGTCGGTCGACGTCCGCCCGGGCAGCGCCTTGATCTGGACGGGGATGCCTGCGTCCTTCGCCACCTCGAGAACGTAGTCGACGAGAGCGAGGTTGCTGCCGGCGCCGCGGTGGATCACCGGGCCGGCGCCGAGCTTGACCTCACCGCCGAGCTTCTTCGGGTCGACGGAGGGGTCCTCGCTCGCGAAGTCGACGTCGACGACGACGATGACGTCGGCGTCCAGGCGCCGCGCCATCGCGCGGGCCCCCATGAACGTCGTCTCCTCGTGCACGGTGGCGAGGGCGGTGAGCTTGGCCGCGGAAGGCGCAGCGCCGTAGTGCTCGAGGGCGCGGAAGGCGACGTAGACGCCCGCCCGGTTGTCGAAGGCGGGCGAACCGTAGCGGCCGCCGGCGAGCTGCAGGAACGGCGCTTCGAACGTGACGGGGTCGCCGACGGCGACGAGGGCGAGCGCCTCCTCGCGCGTGCTCACGCCGATGTCCATGAACTGTTCGTGCAGCGCCGGCGCCTTGCCCAGCTCGTCCTTGGGGATGATGTGGGTCGGCTTGCGCCCGACGACGGCGTCGACGGGTCCCTTCGCGCTGTGGATCAGCAGGTGGCGTCCCGGCAGCAGCTGCGGGTCCACGCCGCCCACCTTGTCGAAGAAGACGAAGCCGTGCTCGTCGACGTACGTGACGATGAGCCCGATCTGGTCGTTGTGGCCCGTGACCACGACGTGCGGCGTGCCTTCGGCGGGCACCTCGGCCCACAGGTTGCCGAGGGGGTCCGACTTTGCCGCGACCATCCCCTCGAGCCGGCGGCGCAACACCTCCTGGGCCGGCGCCTCGAAGCCGGTCGGCGCCGGCGCGCCGCACAGCGCGCGCAGGAAGTCGATGTCGATGCTCATGCCTGTGGGGTCCGCGGTGCCGCTCGTGCCCATGTCTCCTCCTTGACCGTCCCCGCGCATCCTACAGTGACGGTGAGGGAAAGGGCATCCGCGCCGGGAGCGGCCCGCTACCCGAAGAGCTCCACCCGGTTCTTGCCGCGGTGTTTGGCTACGTACAGCGCCTTGTCGGCGTTGGCCACGAGCGTCTGCGCATCTCCAGCCTGGTCGGGGTAGGTGGCGATCCCGACGCTGACGGTGATGTGCGTCGTCTCGTCCGGCTGGCGGCCGGGGAACGGGGCGCCCTCGATGCTGCGACGCACGCGCTCGCCCGTGAGCCAGGCCGGGTCGACGCCGCCGCCGGCCGTCAGGATGGCGCTGACCTGCTCGGTGAGGCGGCGACCGACGGTCTCGGCGCCCGGTGACGGCGTGTGCGGCAGCATGATGGCGAACTCCTCGCCGCCGTAACGGCACGGGATGTCGACGTCCTTGCGCAGCTGCTCGCGCATGATCCTGCCGACCTCGGCGAGGACGTGGTCGCCGGCTTGATGGCCGAACTCGTCGTTGAAACCCTTGAAGTCGTCGAGGTCGAGCATGAGCAGCGAGAGCTGGAAGCCGTAGCGGCGCGCCCTCGCGACCTCGGAGGTCAGACGGTCGTAGAAGAAGCGGTGGTTGTAGAGCCCGGTGAGCCCGTCGGTGATCGCCTGCTCCTCGAGGCGATCGTAGAGACGGGCGTTCTCGATCGCCACCGCCACCTGGTTGGCGATGATCTGCACGAACTCGGTCTCGTCGCGCTCGAACGGCTGCGGGAGGGGACTCGTGACCGTCAGGTCGCCGATGGACTTGCCTTTGCTCACGAGCGGGACGACGAGCCTGCCGCCGGAGTCGTCCGCCTCCGCCGGCTTCGCGCCTTCATCGGTGGTCTGGGCACTTCCCAGCACGCCCTCGCCGTACAGGTCGACGGTCACCGAGGTCTCGCGCTCGCCGAACAGGCGTCCCAGCCGCGAACCCACGACGTCCACGACCTCGTCCGGATCGAGCGAGCCGCCGACCACCTGGCTGATGTCGAGGACGCGGACCAGGCGTTCGTTGCGCCACGCCTCGCGCCGGAAGAGCTGGGCATTGCGGATCGCGACCGCGGCCTGCTCGCCGATGGCGCGCACCAGCTCGATCTCGTCGTCGGTGTACTGCCGCACGTACTCGGTCTCGCAGAGCTCCATGAGGCCGACGATCTCATCGCCGTAGACGAGAGGGACGCTCAGCATCGTCGTCTCGTCCCAGCTGACCATGTCCTCACGCGACTTGGGGTCGAGGTCCGGGTCGTCGACGGTCACCACGACGATCTCGCGGTCGTGGACCACCCTGAGGTCGACGGGGAAGAAGTCGAGTGGGTACACCGTGCCGACCGGATCGTCGTAGGTGCGGTCCCCGTCACGCTGGTACTGACAGCGCCAGATCACGGCCTCCTGGTCCGGAAGGTACTCGTAGATGAAGGACGAGGCGGCGTCGATCGCCTTTCCGACGTGCTCGGCGAGCACCTGCAGCACCTCTTCGAGGACCATCGTCGAACCCAGCGCGCGGCTCGACTCGAGCATCGCAGTGAGATGGCGATAGCGGGCCTCGGCGGTCGCGCTCGCCGCGTCCTCCCTCGACCCGTCGGTTCCACCCACCTCGTCGCCTCCTTCGCCTGCGCGTGGGACTGGATTGCACGAGTTATCGGCCCGCGGCCTGCGAAACTCAACGAGCGACGGGCGCCGCCCCGTCGCCGGCGTGCGCGCCGCGCGCTCCGTGTGGCTGTTCGGCGCCCGTGAGGGATACCCTCGGCCGCCAGTACCTCACCATCAGCTTCTTCGTCGCCGCGGTGAGACCGTCCACCGTGAGCTCGAACATGGGGAAGACCTCGCGGACGAGGCGCATGGTGGTCGAGCCGTAGGCGCGGTCCCACTCGTCGGCCGGGGTGGTGTTGAGCCAGACGGAGTAGTCGAAGTGGCCGCGCAGGCGGCGGAGCGACTCGATGCCCGGCTCGCCATTGATCAGCGGCGGGCGGCTGAGCTGGACGGCGACGTTCACCGTCTGCATGAGCTCAGGTGCGGCGATGTAGTCGCCGGTCCTGGCGCACACGAGGGAGGACGGGCTGGCTGGGCTGGCTCATGGCGTGTGCTTTCGGTCGCTGGCTCCATCGAGGGGCACCGAAAGGGGTACGCGGGAGAGTCCAGCAGACTGCGTTCGAGTGAGGCGCGACGCGGCGGGGAAGAGTGCGCCCATGGCCGGGGACCTTCAGGACCACTACGCCGCCGTCGCGGCGCTACCGCTCGTCGTCGACGGGTACGGCGCGGAACGCGCCGAGCTCGACGTGTCGAGCGGCTTTCGCCGCGTCACGACCACGGTCGTGCTGAGTGGCGGCGGGCACGACGGGCGCGGGGAGGACGTCACCTACGTCGCCGAGGACCACGACGGCTTCCCGCTCGATCTGCCGCTCCGGGGCACATGGACGATCGCCGAGTTCTCACGGCATCTCGGCGGCCTCGACCAGTACCCGGGCGGCGGGCCCACGATGGCCGGCCAGGAGACGTACCGGCGCTGGGCCTTCGAGAGCGCCGCGCTGGACCTGGCCCTCCGTCAGGCCGGCCGGTCGCTGGGCGCCGCGCTCGGGCTCGAGTATCGCCCTGTGCGCTTCGTCGTCTCGACGCGCCTCGACATCACGCCGTGGCTGGCGGTCGACCCGGCCCTCGAGTTCAAGCTGGACCCGACGCCCGAGTGGGATGCGGAGACGATGGCGCGCATCGCCGCCACGGGCCGCGTCCGCGCCCTCGACTTCAAGTCGTTCTACATGGGCACCCCGGTGGACAACCCGCCCGACCCCGCTCAGTACGCGGCGGTCGCGCGGACGTTCCCCGACGCCGTGCTCGAGGACCCGGCGCTGGATGGTCCTGCGCGCGCGGCGCTGGACGGGGATGAGGCCCGGTTCAGCTTCGACGCGCCGATCCACTCGTGGGCCGATGTCGCGGCGGTCGCGGAGCGAGCTGGCCTCGGGGCGCTTCCGCGCTTCCTCAACATCAAGCCGTCGCGCTTCGGTTCGCTGCGCGCGCTGCTCGACTGCGTCGCGCGCGCGCAGGCCGCCGGTATCGTCCTCTACGGCGGCGGCCAGTTCGAGCTCGGCGTCGGCCGCGATCACATCGAAGCGCTTGCCAGCCTGCTCTACGCCGACGGCCCCAACGACGTCGCGCCGCGCGACTTCCACGGCGAGCCGCGCTCCGGCGCCCCGCGGAGCCCGCTCGCGCCGCTCGAGCAGGACCCGGGCTTCGGCTTCGCCTTCGCGCGGTAGGCCCCGCGTTTGTGCGCGCCGCGCGCCGCCTGTATCGTCCCGCGCAGGTCCCGGGAGCTCACGGCAGGAGGCGCGATGACGGCCGAACTGATCCTCACGAACGGTGTCGTGTACACGGTCGACGCGGCGCGCTCGCGGCACGAGGCCGTCGCGGTCGCCGACGGGCGCATCGCGGCCGTCGGGACGGCCGCCGAGATCGGCGAGCTCGCGGGTCCCAGGACCCGAGTGGTCGACCTGGGCGGCCGTCTTCTTCTCCCGGGGTTCGTCGACTCGCATATGCACGCTTCGTCGGCGGTCGAGGACCTCTTCGAGGTCTCGCTCTCCGCCTGCACCTCGGTCCGCGCGTGCGTCGACGCCGTGGCGGGCTTCGCGGCGGAGCACCCGGACCTCGCCTTCATCCGCGGCTTCGGCTGGAGCGACAGCTACGTGCCGCGCCTCGGACCTGCGGCCGCCGACCTCGACGCCGTCGTGCCCGACCGGCCCGTCATACTGCACGACGACAGCTACCACTCCGTGTGGCTGAACAGCGCGGGCTTGCGCCTCGCCGGCATCGGCGCCGACACGCCCGACCCGGACAACGGCGTCATCGAGCGCCTCGAGGACGGGTCGCCGTCCGGGACCCTGCGCGAGGGCCCTGCGTACGTGGCCGACGCGGCTTTCCCCCCCTACACGACGGCGCAGGCGCGGGAGGGTATCCGCCACTTCATGCGTGCGGTGGCGGGCCCGCACGGCCTGACGACGGTCCAGGACGCCGGGCTCCGCCCCGGACGCGACGCGGCGCTTGAGGCCTACGAGCTGCTTCAGGCGGGCGGCGAGCTGACGACGCGCTTCTGCCTCTCGATCTGGTTCGCCGAGGACCGGCCGCTCGAGGCGCAGATCGCGGACGCCGTAGCAGAGCGGGCCCGGCACACGGGCCCGCTGGTCTCGGCGGCCTGGGCCAAGCTCTTCCCGGACGGCGTCGTCGAGGGTCACACCGCCTACCTCAAGGAGCCGTACGCGGACCAACCCGGCTTCTGCGGCGAACCGCTCTGGACCCACGAGGCGCTGAACGAGGCGTCGGTGGCCGCCGCGAAAGTGGGCTTCCGCCTCCACTACCACTGCATCGGCGACGCGGCGACAGCGATGGCCCTCGACGCGATCGCCGCGGCGAGAGCTGCCTGCGACGGCGCCGTCGAGCGCCCGCTGATCACCCACCTCCAGGT
>Ga0315297_10003017_pt1 | contig 10770 bp, 10 predicted proteins | sample YL17G15_0_MG_FD_203628 | JGI IMG/M metagenome (GOLD analysis project Ga0315297, IMG submission 203628) | Sediment microbial communities from Yellowstone Lake, YNP, Wyoming, USA - YL17G15_0 | ecosystem: Environmental > Aquatic > Freshwater > Lake > Sediment | place: USA: Wyoming | collected...
ACGGCTCTCGCCACCACCTTGGTATTGCCGCCCAGTTGCGCCGAGACCACGGTGACAATGGCGGGCTCGCCGTTGATGGCGCCGTCGCCGAACTTCGGCGCGCCGGCCACCACCACTCGGGCCAGGTCGCCGATGCGGAGCACCGATCCGTCACGTTCGCGCACCGCCACCTGCCCGATGGCCTCCGGTGTGAGCGACTGCCCGTCCGATCGCACGACAATCCGCTGGTTGGGTCCATCGAGCACCCCGCCGCCGCGCACGCCAGTGGCGCGCCGGGCCGCCTCCGTCAGTTCGCTGAGCCCCACCCCGTAGGCGCGCAGCCGTGCCGGGTCGGCCTGTACCTGCAGTTGCCGCACCTCGCCTCCGAAGGACGCGACCTTTGCCACGCCGGGAGTAGCGAGCAGCCGCGGGCGGACCATCCAGTCCACCACTGTGCGCTGCTCCAGCAGGGAGCGCGTCTTCGACGTGAAGCCGATGACCAGTACCGTGCTCGAGGACGAGGTCAGCGGGCTGATCACCGGTGGTGGTACCGACCGCGGAAGGCGCGGTACCGCCTCCACCAGTCGTTCTGCCAGCGCCTGACGGGCGCGGAAGATGTCGGTGCCGGGAGACAGCACCGCCGTGATGATCGAGAGGCCCTGGATCGACTGCGAACGTACGATCGCGATCCCGGCCACGCCGTTGATGACATCCTCGATCGGCTTGGTGACGAGAATCTCCACCTGCTCCGGTGCGAACCCCGGCGCCTCTGTCTGGATCGACACCTGGGGCGGGGCGAACTCGGGGAAGACGTCGAGTGGCGCGACAAGCAGGCGTGACGTGCCGTATACCACCAGTGCCACGGCGAGGCCGAGGACGATCCCCGGGTGCCGGACGGAAAAGCGGACGAGGGCGGCGAGCATCAGCGGCGCGTCACTCCGCGACCTCGTCGCCCACCTGCACCTGCGCCCGGAACTCCTCCGAGAGCAGCTGCTCCGCGCCGGCCGTCACGATGCGATCGCCGGGCGCAATACCTCCACGCATCGCCCAGCCGCCGGGTAGCGGTGTCGTCGTGCGAACCCTGACGCGGCTGAACTGTCCCGGGGCACGCTCCACGTAGGCCCAGAGCAATCCCTCCCACTGCACCACCGCCGACGCCGGGACGGCGGCCGCGCCGCCCTGTGCCGGCCCGGCCGGCACCCACGCCGTAACCGGGAGTCCCACCGAGAGCCCCGGCCAGCTGCGAGCCAGCCGGTAGTTGTAGGCGGGACGCTGCGTCAGCGGATCGACGTCGAAGGCGGGCCCCACGAGTTGTGCGGCGGCGAACTGGCCGCTTCGGTCGAGCGGCTGCACGGTGAGCCGCGCCGGCGGCCGCGCCGGCGCGCCTTCCACCCAGGCAATGCGCGCCAGCGGTGCCGTCAGGTCGCTGATCGCGAGCAGCACCTGGCCCGGCTGCACGATCTCCCCTGGACGCGCGCCGACCTGCGTCACCACGCCGCCCCGCGGGGCCGCCAGGACCTTCGCATCGGCCACCTGCGCGATCACGTCACCAGCCGCGACTAGAGTTCCCAGCTCCGGCCACGCCGCGCTGGATGCCGCCTCGAGCCGGCCCGCCACCGGGGCACGGAGGAACGCAATGCGCGCCGAATCAGGGACGATCACGCCATTCAGCTGCACCATCGGTGCGGCCGACACCGGTCGCGCCGATTCGATGATGAGGCCCAGCTTGCCAGACTCAGCGGGGTCCAGCCTCACCACCACGCCCGCGTCGCCGGCAGCCACCCGGCTCGGCGCGATGACCGGCGCCTCGCGCTGCACCTCCTGCTGTCGTTCTTCCCGCCCTTTTCGGTACGCGAAGATGAGCGCCCACGCGAGCAGGGCAAGTGCGGCGGCGCCGGCGAACCAGCGTATCGGCTTCATCGTGCGGTCTCCTGGACCACGAACGTGGCGGTCGGCAGCAGTAAGGGATCGGGAAGTCCCGGCGCGTTGTCGGTGGTCCACACACCGGTCACCCGCTCGAGCTCGCTGCCCGTGACGGCGCGGCGCAACTGGGCATCCTGCAGGGCGGCCTCGGCGTCGGCCACCGCCAGCGCCATCCCCATGCTCTGGAATTGCCCCGTCTCGCCCCGGTCGTACGCGGCGCGCCCGCTGCGCTCGCGCACCCGGAGCGCATCGACGAGTTGCTGCGACGCTGCCAGCTGCTGCGCCGTGGCACGGCAGTCCGCGAAGGCGGCCTCCACCTGGCTCAGCACCTGCTGCTGGGTCGCCTCGACCGCACTCGCCATCTGGTTCCGGCGCGCGATCGCCTCGCCGATGGGGCCCTTGTTCCGGTTGCGCAGCAGGTTGGGCAACGCCAGCGCCGCGATCCACCGGTGCAGTCCCTGATCCCACGAATAGCCGGGCGCAAGCTCGAGGTCGGGATACTGCCTGGTGATCTGGACCCGCAGGTCTGCTTCGGCCACTGCATACTCGGCCAGCGCAACACCCATCTCATACCGCCGCCGCAAAGCAATACCGCGGAGCTCCTCCAGGCCTCTCTGTCCGGTCCAGTCGCAGCCGACACTGCCGGCGGTGCTGATCGTCAGTGTGTCGATCGCGCCGGCCGGGAGTCCAATCAGGCGCGCCAGCGCGGCGCGGGCCGCGATCCGCTGCGCATCCGCCGCCGCGAGCTCGCGCCCGGCAAGCCTGGTTTCCGCCGTGGCCTGGTCCACCATCGACTGGCCCACCGCGTCGCTCTCGTAAAGACGGGTGACCTGACTGGCGACCTGCTCGCTCCGGGCTACCCGCCGCGTCCACGCCGCCACACTCGAGTCACCCTGCACGGCGGCAAGCGCCGCCGTGCGCACGTCACTCGCGATGCCCCACGCGACCACCCTCGCCTGCAGTTCGGCGACGAGCGAACGCGCCCGTGCCGCGGCGATGCGCGCACCGCGCTTGCCGCCGAGCTCGATGCGGAACACCAGGCCGAGGGTGACGGTCCACGGTGACTCGAACGGTCCGGGATTGTCGGCGCCGGCCACTCCCCCCGCGACCCCGATGGGCGGCCGCGCGCCTGCCGTCACTTCCGCCGCCTGCACCGTGCGCCAGGCACGACGCGCCACCTCCAGGTCGGGCCGGAAGTACCAGGCGGTGAGCGCCAGGCGCTGCGCGTCCCACTGGTCGGTCGCGCTGGAGTCGTAGGTGGCCAGAAATACCGTCAGCGCCGAGTCGGCGAGGGAGCGATGCCCAAACGCCACCGCACTGGTGTCCGGCGACAGCGGCTGCGGCTGGTACTTCGCGCACCCGGCGGCAAGCACGGCGCCCGCGGCGACCGCAGGCAGCCAGCGGGCGGGCCTCATGCGCGAGGATGGAATTGCCGGTGCACGCTGCGCAGGTACTCGCGATCCACGTGGGTGTAGATCTGGGTGGTGGAGAGGTCGGCGTGGCCGAGCATCTCCTGCACCGCCCTCAGGTCGGCGCCGCCCTCGAGCAGGTGCGTGGCGAAGCTGTGGCGGAGCGTATGGGGCGACACCCGGCGCGTCACTCCCGCCTTCTTGGCGGCATGCTTCACGATGCCCCACGCGCCCACGCGAGACAGCGGACCGCCGCGGGCATTCAGCAGCACCCGGCCCTGGCTCTTTCCCCGGTCGAGTTCGGGCCGCACGGTGTGGAGGTACACCGACAGTGCACCGATGCCGGTTCGCCCGATCGGCACCAGCCGTTCCTTCGATCCCTTGCCGAACACCCGAACCAGTCCCTCGGGGATCAGCAGGTCGGGCAGCCCCAGCCCGCACAGCTCCGATACCCGCATGCCCGCACCATACGCCAGCTCCAGCAGCACCCGGTCACGCCAGGCCAGCGGCTCCGAGACGTCAGGCGCCGCGAGCATGGCATCGATCTCCGACACGGAGAGCGTCTCGGGCAGCCTCCTCCACCTCGCCGGGCTCTCGAGTCGGTCACTCGGGTCGTCCTTCAGTCGGCCCTCCGCCACCATGAACCCGAAGTACGTCCTGGTTGCAGAGATGCAGCGCCTTATGCTGGCTGGACTTAGACCAACATCCTTGAGAAGGAACACGAAGTCGCGCAGCAGGCCACGCGTGAGCTTCTCCGGTGCACTGATGCCCTTCGAGCGTGCGAACTCGGCCAGGCGGCGCAGGTCCCTCTGGTAGTTCTCCACCGTGTGGGGACTGTGGCCTGCCTCCAGTGCCAAGTAGTCCCTGAAGCCCTCGAGCCAGAAGGACCGCAGGTCGCTGGGGTCACTCACGACTGCCGACTCGCTGCCGACCGCCCGTCGACGACTCGCGACCGGCGGCACGCGCGACCTCATCTGCGCCGAGTCCAAGCAGTTCGGCGGCGCGGTCCAGGAGCCACGCCTCCCGCTCCGGGTCCACACTCCGGTCCGCGAACGCCGACTGCCACATTTGCTCGATCAACGCGAGCCGGCGCTCCCGCTCCACGTCGCCGCTCAGGCGCGCGCCCAGCTGGCGGAGTCGGCCATCACCCGGCGTGCCCCCGACGGTGCGGGTAGCCTCGAGGGGCCGCGGTTCGAGTCCCCAGCGTTGCCTCAGGTCGAGCTCCACCCAGGCGCGTTCCTCGGCACCAAGACCGGCGTCGGCGTACGCGATCTCGATGACGAGCTGGGCTGCATGGCGCAGGTCGGTGGGCGCGCCGGCATCAGCCTTGGAACCCAGAGCGGCGCGGAGGGCCATGACGACGGGCTCCTCGCGCCGCCGCCGCCGCGCGTGCACCACCAGCGCAAGCACCCCCGCGAGGGCCGCGGCGATGATCGCGCTGGTCCTGCCCAGGTGGTGCAGCACCGCCTGCACCTGGTCGAACTCGCTGCCCACCGTCACGCCAATCCAGGTGATGGCCCCGTACCAGATGCCGGATACCAGCGCCATGATGAGGAGCACTCGCCATACAGGAATCCGGAACAGGCCCGCGAAGGGCGGCACGACAGCACGAATGCCCGGGAGGAAGCGGGCCACGATCAGCCCGACCGTGCCAAGCCGGAGGTAGTCGCGCTCGATCACGGCGAGCGACTCCGGCGCCATCAGACGCCGGACGATCGGCAGGTCGAAGATGCGACGCCCGGAGCGACGGACCACGGTGTACACCAGCATCGCTCCGGCGGTGTTGAACACCCAGGCGATGAGAAATATCGTCAGGGGCCTGGTAGTGCCCGAGTGGGTGAGGAACCCGCCGAGTGCGATGGCCACATCGGCCGGCAGAATCGGGAGGATGTTCTCCAGGAACGCGAGCGCGGCGAGCGCGGCGTACACACCGGCGGGCGGCAGGGAGGCGAGCCAACCCAGAATGGCGTCGATCAGCGTCGCTCCAGGGTCGCCACCGCGATGGCCGCCACTCCCTCGCGCCGGCCGATGAACCCCATCCCCTCGTTGGACTTCCCCTTCACGTTGATATCACCCGGCGCCGCTCCCAGCACTTCGGCGATCCGCGCCGCCATCTGCGCCGCATGCGGGCCGATCTTCGGTGCCTCGGCGATGACCGTGATGTCGCACTGGACGAATGCGTACCCCCGCTCCCGCACCGTGGCGTACGCCTCGCGCAGCAGGACCATCGAATCGGCATCCTTCCAGCGCGCCTCGGTATCGGGAAAGAGGTCGCCGATGCTGCCCGCACCGGCGGCGCCGAGGATGGCATCGGTCAGGGCATGGGCCACCACGTCGGCATCGGAATGTCCGGCCAGGCCCTCGGCATACGGAATCGTGATGCCGCCGAGCACGAGGCGGCGGCCCGGGGCAAACCGGTGGGAGTCGTAACCGATGCCCGTGCGCGTCATGCCGCGACGGTCTGCTGCGACTCGATCAGCGAATAGTCCTGGCGCCGCCGCCTCGGGGTGAACCCCGCATCCGTGATGTTGCGCTCGATCTCGCCCACCGTGGTCCGGAACGTCGCGCCCGCCGCCGACACCACGTTCTCTTCCATCATCAGGCTGCCGTAGTCGTTGGCGCCGTACCGTAGCGCCACCTGTCCCACCTTGTGGCCCATCGTCACCCAGGACGACTGGAGGTTGGGCACGTTGGTCAGCACGATCCGGCTCAGGGCCAGCGTGCGCAGGTAGGTCACCGCGTCGGTCTTCTGCTGCTGCGACATCTCCGGTGTGCCCTCCGGCTGGAGCGGCCAGCAGATGAACGCGGTAAAGCCGCCGGTCCGGGCCTGCAGTTCGCGCACGCGCAGCAGGTGCTCGATCCGGTCCTCCTCGGTCTCGCCCAGGCCATACATCATCGTCACCGACGTCCTCATGCCCTGCCGGTGCGCCTCCTCCTGCACGCCGAGCCATTCCTCGGTTTGAGCCTTCTTGGCCGCGACCTGGCGCCGGATCCGGTCCACCAGGATCTCGCCGCCACCACCCGGGATGCTGTCGAGCCCCGCCTCGCGAAGCTGGCGCACCACGTCGGCTACCGGCACCCGGAACCGCTCGCTGAAGAAGACCACCTCGGACGGCGAGAACCCGTGGATGTGGATGCGATGGTGCTTCTTGATGTATCGCATGAGCTCGAGGTACCACTCGAACGGGATGTACGGGTTGTGCCCGCCCTGCAGGAGGATCTGCACACCGCCCAGCGCCTTGCACTCGTCGATCTTCTGGCCGATCTGCTCGAAGCTGAGGACGTAGCCCTCGTTGTGTCTTGGCCGACGATAGAACGCGCAAAAGCCGCAGTCCGCCACGCACACGTTGGTGTAATTGATGTTCCGGTCGATGATGTACGTCACCACCGGATCCGGATGGTGCCGCCACCGCTCGGCATCAGCCATCTCGGCCAGCTCGAGCAGTGGGGACTTCTGGTACAGCTCCAGATAGCTCCTGAATTCCGCTGACGCCCGGTCAACCATGCCGATCCCTTTCACGGCTCCTAACTCTTAACTCCTGACTCCTGACTCCTGACTCCTGATTCCTAACTCCTAGGCCGCACTTATGAAACTCAGACTCCCATCCGGCACCAGCCCGTCCTGCGCCAGCCGGCGGAAGAAGTCGGTCAGTCCGGCCAGGTGCCGGTAGGAGAATCGGTAGTCCAGGTCGCCGAGGTAGTCACGGCACACTTGGCGGCTGATGCCGGTGGTCACCCATGCCTGGTCGGCCAGCAGGTCGAGGTGCTCGAGGCCCCAGTCGCGCGACTCGACCAGCCGTGCGTGCGCGTCGCGCACCCGCGCCTGGTCGGCGCACCGCCGCGCGGCCCACACCGCGAACACGAAGGGCAGCCCGGTCCAGTTCTTCCACGCCTCGCCCAGGTCCACCTGGTGCGGATAGACGCCGCGCGAGGCCAGCACCAGCGCGGCGTCGCCGATGGCGAGCACGGCATCGTGAGGAAACTGCGCCAGTGCCGAGAGGTCAGTCGCCTCGGCGCGGACGGTCGCGAAGCGCGGCGCGACCTTCCACCGGTGCCGGCACAGCAGCTCGAGCAGCAGCACCGAGGTGCGGGACGACGAGCTGAGCAGGACGGTGGCCCCGTCGAGCTCCGTGAGCGGCCGCCGCGAGAAGAGCCGCACGCTGTGCACCGGGCCGTCGCAGCTGATCGCGAGGTCAGGCAGGAGGTGATACGCGGCCGCGTTGCGCGCGTACTCGACCGCCGACACGACACTCAGGTCCAGTTCGCCGGCCGCCATCAGGTCATTGAGGTCCGACGCCGTTCCGGTGACGAGTTCGGCGCTCATCGGCACGAGCCCGCGGTCGAGGGCCCCGTACACCGGGTAGCAGTTGATCCACGGAATGCGACCAAGTCTCATGCCGCTGCAGTGCTCAGTCGTGAGTAGGCAGTCGGCAGAGAGTCTGCAGCTGCGTCGAACGAGTCCCTCACGGACTGGTACAAACTATTCCGTTCGACGGGGCGCTTCCCCGCACCGCGGATCATCTCCACCAGCTGGTCGTAGTGCATGTGCATCGCGGTGTGTGCGCCCGCCTCGTGATAGATCCGCTCGTACACTACCGTGCCCTCCACATCATCGCAGCCATAGGCCAGCGCGATCTGGGACAGGAACGGGGTCACCATTGGCCAGTGCGTCTTCACGTGCGGAATGTTGTCGAGGTAAAGCCGGCCGACCGCAATGTTGCGCAGGTCCTCATAGCCGGTGGTGGCCGATCCGACCCGCCCCAGCTCCTCACCCAGCTCGTTGTTGTCGGGGTGGTAGGCCAGCGGGATGTACGTCAGGAAGCCGCCAGTCTCGTCCTGCAGCTCGCGCAGCATGCCGAGGTGCTCGATCCGGTCGTCTGCTGTCTCCACGTGCCCGTAGAGCATCGTGCAGTTGGTTGGGATGCCGAGCTCGTGGGCCACGCGATGCACCCGCAGCCACTCCTGCCCCGTCAGCTTCCGTTCGGCAATCGTCGCGCGCACCGCCGTGCTGAAGACCTCGGCACCGCCACCGGGCAGGCTCGTCAATCCCGCTTCCTTCATGGCGAGGAGCACGTCGCGCTCCGACGACTTCTCGATCCGCGCGAGGTGCGCGATCTCCACTGCCGTCAGCGCCTTGATGTGTACCTCGGGAAAGCGCTCCTTGAGCCCCCGAATCATGTCGGTGTAGTAGCTCAGCCGGAGCTTCGGGTGCAGGCCGCCAACGATATGGAACTCCTTCGTCGGCATGCCCCGCGCCTGCTCCGCCTCGGCGAACACCTCGTCGAGGGACCGGGTGTAGCCGCCATCTTCCTTCGGCATGCGCGCAAACGAGCAGAACGTGCAGGTGTTCCGCAGCACGCAGATGTTCGTGGGGTTGATGTGCTGGTTGGCCGAGAAGTAGACCCGGTCGCCGTTCCGGCGCTGGTTCGCCATGTCGGCGAGCCGCCCCAGTCCGGTGAGGTCGGAGGTGCTGTAGAGGGTCCGGGCGTCTGCGGCCGAGAGCCGAGCGCCCTCGAGAACCTTCTCGGCGATGGGGCGAAGGGCGGAGTCGCGCAGCCGGCCTGGGTCGAGGGTCGGCGCCATGCTATCTCCTTGCGGGAGCGTAACTAACGTCTCCCCTGAATCTACACCGAGCCCCGTCGCCGGTGCCAGAGTCCGCCTGGTCACGCAAGGCCTATCCGAGCAGCCGGTAAACCTTCCATTCCTGGGTGCCCGGCACGATCAGCGGCGCCAGCGCGTCCGAGTGCGGCTTGAACACCGGCTGGCCCATGCCGGCGAGCGCCGCCTCGAAATCGGCCAGCGTCTCGAACAGGTACTCGTCGATGATGTGCGATGCCGAGTCGCCGATGTGCCCCGCCATGAGTCGCGCGCCCTTGGCCCGGCGGAACTCGGAGTGCGTCATCTTGTCCCGGCCCCATGCCGTCATGATGCGCACCGCATCCGCCTGCCGGCCATAGGGAATGTCGAGGTGCCACTGGCAGCAATACATGCCGCTAGTTCTTCCTGCCGCGGCCGCCGCCGGGATGCCACGCGCCCGTATTCTTCGACCATTGCCACGCGTAGGTGTACTCGCGATCCGATACCGGCGTCACGGTGTACCTGATGACATAGGAGCCGTCGGGCATGCTCATCGGATAGCTCCTCCAGTGCCCCGGTGCCTGGGCACTGAGAACGAGCGGTGCAAGCGAGGAAACCAGTGCCGCAAGCGCGAGCGATCGCATGAGTCCCTCCTTCCACCGCTAACATGGCATATGCGTCCGGGGGGCGCCAGAGCGCGAAAAAGCCCCGGCGGATCGCATCCGCTCGGGGCGTCAAAACCTGTCGCCTGCCGCCTGTCTCTTGCCGCCTACCCATCGAACCGCTTCACCGCGAGGGCGGCATTGTGCCCGCCGAAGCCGAAGGCGTTCGAGACCGCCACCTTGAAGTTCCGTCGGACCATCTTGTTGGGCGCACAGTCGAGGTCACACTCGGGATCCTGGTTGAACTGGTTGATCGTCGGGGGGATCTCTCCCCGCGTTACTGCCAGCAGCGACACCACACACTCCAACCCGCCGGCGCCGCCGAGCAGGTGTCCGGTCATCGACTTGGTGGATCCGAAGATCAGCTTGCGCGCGTGCTCGCCGAAGACTGCTTTCACCGCCTGCGTCTCTGCAATGTCGCCGAGCGGCGTCGACGTGCCGTGGGCGTTGATGTAGCCCACGTCCCTCGGGTCGACCTTGCCGCTCTCGAGGCACATGCGCATGGCTCGCTGCGCCCCTTCCCCCTCCGGCGCAGGCGCCGACATGTGGTAGGCATCACCCGACAGCCCATAGCCGCAGATCTCGCCGAGGATCTCGGCCCCGCGCTTCTCCGCGTGCTCCAGGCTCTCCAGGATCAGGCAGGCGCCGCCGTCACCCAGCACGAAGCCGTCGCGGTCGCGGTCGAACGGCCGGCTCGCCGTGGTGGGATCGTCGTTGCGCGACGACATGGCTTTCATGTTGGAAAACGCGGCGATCGTGAGCCCCGTGACGCAGGCCTCCGAGCCGCCGGTCACCATCGCGTCGGCCATGCCGTCCATGATCATGCGGTACGACTCGCCAATGGCATGGGCCGACGACGCGCACGCCGACACCGGGGCGAAGTTGGGCCCCTTGAATCCGTACCGGATCGAGACGAGGCCGCCGGCCATGTTGGGAATGAACATCGGCACGAAGAACGGCGACACGCGGTCAGGGCCCTTCAGCGCATAGGCGGTGCAGTTGTCCTCGAAGGTCTGCATGCCGCCGATACCGCTGCCCATGACCACACCCACACGGTTCTTGTCAGGCGCGGTGTCGGACAGGCGCGACTGCATCACCGCCTGGTGGGCCGCCCCGATCGCGTACTGCGCGAAGAGATCGTACCGCTTTGCTTCCTTGCGGTCGATGTACTGCAAGGTATCGAAGCCCTTCACCTCGCAGGCGAAGCGCACGCTGAGCCG
>Ga0315297_10003020_pt1 | contig 10768 bp, 8 predicted proteins | sample YL17G15_0_MG_FD_203628 | JGI IMG/M metagenome (GOLD analysis project Ga0315297, IMG submission 203628) | Sediment microbial communities from Yellowstone Lake, YNP, Wyoming, USA - YL17G15_0 | ecosystem: Environmental > Aquatic > Freshwater > Lake > Sediment | place: USA: Wyoming | collected...
CGTCGTCCACGTTGCCGTAGGTGGAGGTGCTTTCGGCGATGAGGGTGCGGTCGATGAACCCGTCGATCGTGTAGACGAACCCGTAAACCGCGGCGAACACCCTGTTCGAAATCCATTTGAGCCCGATGTCGAAATTGTTGCTGGTCTCGGGAACGAGGTCCGGATTGGCGATGATGTATCCGCGTCCCGTGATTCCGGAATAGAATAATTCGCTCAACCCCGGCGCCCGGTAGGCGCGCGAGGCGTTGGCGAAGGTCATCAGCGAATCGGTGATGCGGTAGGAAGCCGCCAGGAAGCCGGTGACAGGGCTATAGGTGTTTCGCTGGGGGCTCGGCCCTCCGCCGGGATAGGCTTCCTGGATGATTCGGTCCCATCGGACTCCGCCGACCAGGTCGACCCGAGAAATTCCCCCGAAATCGGCGCTGAGGTAAACGCCGAAATCGCTCCGCCGTCCCTTGGTGTAGGGAGTCTCCGAGGTCGTCTTGGTCGTTTGTCCAAGGGAGTCGAAATAAGTGTCGTCATTAACCGCCCCGACCCCCTTCCGGCCGAAATAGTCGGCGCCTCCCGAAAGGCGAAATATTTCGCCGAATTCGCGTCCGTAGCCGAGCTGCAGGCCGAAATCCGTCCCCTCGGTCCGGCTGAATGTCTCCTGGCCCACGGCCGAGCTCTTGATCTTCTGCGTCCGTGTTTCGATGAAATTGGGGTTCAGAAAGGCATTGAAGGTCAAGTCTCCCCCCGCGATATTCTTCTCCAGCCAGCGGATATGGGCCAGGTTCTGATTTTCCCGGGGGTACCAGGTCGGCTTGGTGGCGCTGCTCTTGTTGGGCTTGCCGATGTCGGTGCCCCGGGCGTCAAGGAAACTGACGTCGACCTCGCGCTGTGCGGAGCGGTAGGTGACTTTGCCGAACAGGCTGCCTTGGGTGAAATGGGAATAGGGGACGCGGCCTTGCGGCGATTGATAATCGCCTGCGTCCTCGTTTTGATACGAGAGATAGAAACCGAAACCGTTCTTCGTCCCGGAGAGCGACAGGCCATAGGACTTTTGCTCGTTGGCAGCCCCGTAAGCCAAGTGAATGCTGCCGCGAATCCCGTCGTCGGCCGGCCCGGCCTTGGTGAATATATGAACCACGCCGCCGATGGCGTCCGAGCCGTAAAAGATCGAGGACGGGCTGCGCAGGACCTCGATCCTGTCAATATCCATGGGGGACACGAACGAGGCGTTGGGGCCGGTGCGCCGGTCGCTGACGATACGGGCGTTGTCCACGAGAATGAGGATGCGGTTGCGGGCCAGCCCGCGAATGGACGGGACGAGGGAAAAGCCCCCCGACCCGAGAGGGGCCACGCCGGGCAGCGAACTCAAGGCTTCGGTGATATTCGACGCCAGGCGCTCCTCGATCGCGCTTGTCTCGACGAGCGACGCGGCCGCCGGGATTTTAGTCGTCGGCTCGGGATACCGGAGGGCGGTGACGGTCACTTCTTCGTTCTGCCGGATGCAAGGCGTCAGGCTGAGGGTGATGGGCTTCCGGCCGCCGCCGGATGGAATAATGAACTCGCCGTCGAGATAATCGGAATGGACGACCTCGAGGATAATTTTCCCTTGAGACTCGATGGTGAGGACAAATGCGCCGTCCGCTCCGGTTTGAGCCTTGGCGCCCGTGGCGCGGTGAAGAACGACCGCCTCGGGGATCGGTTTTCCCCCGACACTCTGGACCGTGCCTTTAATCTCCAGGGCCAGGGCGGCCCGGCAGAATACGAGTATGAAAAGAATGATTATTCTTATGCTTTTTCTCATGGAGACATTATAAAATTTATCCGCGGGTTGTCAATCTCAGCCCATAGCGGCACGCGGATCGATGGAAATAATGGATAATGGAACGCCTTCCTTTTCCCTCTAGAGCGGACGGGCAAAGATCGGGGCCAGGGAGTGGCGACGCCAATTCATTAATTTGTTATGGGGGAAATGCCGAAGAGGGGACTCGAACCCCTATTCCCGTTGCCAGGAACTAGCCCCTCAAGCTAGCGTGTCTGCCAATTCCACCACTTCGGCATTCGTTGCTTGGAAGTCGGAATGAAATCTATTTCTTTACCGGTTCCGATTTTTGGCCTGGAGCGGGCGTTGTTTCCGGAGCCTTGGTCGTGGGAGCGGCCGCGGGCTGCTTCTCGGCGGCCGGAGGCGTGGTCGGAGATGTCTGGGCCGCCGGGGCTTTGGCGCCGGGACCAGTATCTTTGAGCACTGAGCCCGACTGTTTGGAGCCCAGCATCCACAGGCAGAACGAGGTCACCATGAACAGGATGGCGCAAGCCGTGGTCAGCCTGGCTAGGATGGTGCCCGTGCCGCGCGGGCCGAACGAGGTGGAGCTACCGCCGCCGCCGAAGGCTCCCGCCAGGTCTGCCGCCTTGCCCGATTGGAGCAGGACCGCGGCGATCAGGACGAAACACACAAACACATGGAGAACGGTCAATAAAGCTGTCACTGTTTTATCCTATCCGCTTTAATCGCTTCTTTTATTATGGTGATGAAGGAGCCGGCTTCCAATGAAGCCCCTCCCACGAGAAAGCCATCGATATTTTTCTCTTGGTACAGAGAAAACGCGTTGTCCGGTTTGACCGACCCGCCGTACAAGATTATAGCATATGACGAGATTTCTTTGCCATACTTTTTTGAGAGCCTATCCCTGATGAGCGCCTGGACCTCTTCGGCCTGGCCGGGGGAGGCGGTTCGGCCCGTGCCGATAGCCCAGACAGGCTCGTAGGCCATGACGATTTGACTGAACTCGTCGTCGGTCAAGCCCTCCAGGCCGCCGTCGAGCTGGCCGATGATCCGGATCTCGGTTTGTCCCTGTTCGCGTTCAGCCAGGGTTTCACCCATGCAGAAAATAGGCAAAAGGTCGTGCTGGAGCGCAGCCCGAATCTTCTTGTTGACCGTGGCGTCGGTCTCGCCGAAGTACTGCCGCCGCTCCGAATGGCCGATGAGGACATAGCGGCAGCCGGCCTCCTTGAGCATGAGGGGCGAGATTTCCCCGGTGTAAGCGCCCTTATCTTCCCAGTGACAATTTTGGCCGCCGAGCCTGACCGGACCGCCCTCCAGGACTCCCTTGACCCGAGGCAGTGAAGTGAAGGGGGGGATGAGAACGACCTCGGCTCCGCCGATATCCGGGCCGGACTTGACGACGGCCGAGGCCAGGTCGCTGGCCTGGCCGAGTGTCAGGTTCATTTTCCAGTTGCCGGCCACACAAGGCTTTCTTGTAACGGGGGTCATTTCTTCTTCCACCCCAAGGCTTCCAGGCCGGGCAGCGTCTCGTCGACCAGGAATTCGAGGCTGGCGCCGCCTCCCGTGGAGATGTGGGTGATCTTGTCCTTAACGCCGGCCTTCTTGACGGCCGAGGCCGAGTCCCCGCCGCCGACGATGGACACGGCGCCCGAGGCGGCCACGGCCTCGGCGATCTTCATCGTCCCGGCGCTGAACGGCTTTTGTTCGAAAACGCCCATCGGGCCGTTCCACAATATCGTTTTGGCCTGGGCGATGACCTTGGAATACCGATCGATGGTCTTGGGCCCGATATCCACGGCCATCAGGTCATCGGGCAGGGGGAAGGCTTCCACCACCCGGGCCGCTTCCGGGGCGTCGACGGCGGCGGCCAGAACGTGGTCCAGGGGCAGGATAAAGTTCACTCTTTTTTGCCTGGCTTTGGCCAGGATGCCCCGGGCCAGGTCGAGCTTGTCGTCTTCAACGAGCGATCGGCCGACGCCTTGACCCTGGGCCTTGAAAAAAGTGTAGGCCATGGCCCCGCCGATGAGGATGTCGTCGGTCTTGTCGAGCAGGTTGTCGATGATCCCGATCTTATCCGACACTTTGGCCCCGCCGAGGATGGCCACATAAGGCTTGGCCGGATTGTGGAGAGCCCGGCTCAGGTAGTCAACCTCTTTTTTTAAAAGATAGCCGGGGGCGCACTCTGTGACAAATGAAGCGATACCCACAACTGATGAATGGGCCCTGTGGGAGGAGCCGAAGGCGTCATTGACGAAGATGTCGATACCCTCGGCCAGTTGCCGGGATAAGGCCGGGTCGTTTTTCGTTTCGCCGGGATGGAAGCGGACATTTTCCAGGAGAAGGATATCTCCGTCTTTGAGGCTTTTCCGGAGCCGCGTGGTTTCCTCGCCCACGACCTCGGGGGAGAGGATGACTTTTCGACCAAGGAGCTCCGACAACTTTTCGGCCACGGGCTTGAGGCTGGCTTTGGGGTCGAACCCCTGGGGCCGGCCCAAATGAGAGGCCAGGACGAGCCTGGCGCCTTGCTGCAGGAGATAGTTCAGAGTCGGGAGCGAGGCCCGGATGCGGGCGTCGTCGCGGACGTTGCCCGCCTCGTCTTGAGGGACGTTATAATCCACCCGGACGAAAACCGTTTTCCCCTTGACCTTCAGGTCCTCGAGATGAGTCATGGCCGTCATCGCATGATGTGCTTGATCAAGTCTTTCAACCGGCAGGCATATCCCCATTCGTTGTCATACCAGGCCAGGACTTTGACCAGGTTGTCATCCACCACCTTGGTGAACTGAGCGTCGACGATGGCCGAGTGGGAGTTTTTCATGAAATCCACGGAGACCAGAGGCTCGTCCGTGACATCCAGTATGCCCTGGAGCTTTCCCCGGGCCGCGGCTTTGAAGGCCTCGTTGATATCCTTGTCCGTCGCCTTTTTCTTGAGCAGGGCCACCAGGTCCACGACCGATACGTTGGGCGTGGGCACCCGGATGGAGATGCCGTCGATTTTACCCTTGAGCTCGGGAAGAACCAGGCCCACGGCTTTGGCCGCGCCGGTCGTGGTCGGGATCTGGGCCACGGCCGCCGCCCGGGCCCGGCGCAGGTCTTTATGAGGCTGGTCGAGGATGCGCTGGTCGTTGGTGTAGGAATGGATAGTGGTCATGTGGGCTTTTTCGATGCCGAAGGCCTCGTGGAGGACTTTGGCCACCGGCGCCAGGCAGTTGGTGGTGCAGGAGGCGTTGGACAGGATGTGGTGCTGGGCCGGATCGTACGATTTTTCGTTGACGCCCAGGACTATGGTTATGTCGGGGTCGTCGGCCGGCGCGGAGAAGATGACTTTCTTCACGGTTCCGCCTCCCATGTGTTTCTTGGCGTCCTCGGCCTTCTTGAACTTGCCCGTGGATTCGATGACGACCGTGATGCCGTGGTCCTTCCAGGGGATGCGGGCCGGGTCCTTCTCGGCATAGACGCGGATGGGCTTGTTGTTGACCAGAATGGAATCGGCCGTGGCCTTGACGTCCTCCTGGAAAATGCCCAGGACGGAGTCGTATTTGAGCAGGTGGGCCAGGGTTTTGGCGTCGGTGATATCATTGACGGCCGCGAATTCCAGGTCGGGATCCGCGCAGGCGGCCCGAAAGAGATTGCGACCGATCCGTCCGAAACCGTTGATCCCTATTTTTATGGACATGATGCCTCCTTATTTTAAAAAATGGAAGGTAGAAAAATATCATAAAAATGACCTAAAATCAACGTACGGTCCGGCCTTGCGGCGTGCCGCGTATGGAATTCCTTTACGCGAATTTCATTGTCTTCGGCGTTTCTAGTACAATGATAAACCCGGCGGGAGGAAAGGCATCATGAAAGTCCTAACATCGGCCCAGATGAAGGAAATCGACAGGAAAACGATCCAAGATATCGGCATCCCCGGACCGGTCTTGATGGAAAACGCCGGGCTGCAGGTTGTCCGGGCTCTGACCGAAATTTTTTCCAAGCCCGCCGGGGAACGAATCGTGGTTGTGGCCGGAAAAGGGAACAACGGCGGAGACGGCTTGGTCGTCGCCCGGCATCTCCTGAACAAGGGCGCTTCACCCTCCGTGTTGCTCTTGTCGCGAATTGAAGACCTGCAGGGCGACGCCGCCTTGAATGCGCGGATCGGCCGCAACATCGGTTTGGATATCAAGGAAGTTCCGACCCTTGAGGAATGGAAGAAACATCGGGCGACCCTGCTTCGGGCGACGGTGATCGTCGATGCCGTATTCGGCACCGGACTGACCAAGCCGGCCGAAGGGCTTTATGCCGCGGCCATCGAGGACATCAACCTTGCCCCCGGGTTCAAAATCGCGGTGGACGTTCCTTCGGGGCTGTCGTCGGATTCGTTCGAAATCATCGGGCCGACAGTCAAGGCCGACCTGACGGTCACGCTGGCAGCGCCCAAAATCGCCCACCTGTTTCCTCCGGCTGAAAATTATGTGGGAGTTCTGCGCGTGGCCGACATCAGCGTTCCGGCCGCGCTGCTTCAAGAACCGGGGCTGACGCTGGATTTGGTTGAAAAAAGGGATGTCCGCTCTTTCTTTAAAAAGCGGGCCAGGGACACTCACAAGGGAACCTACGGCCACCTGCTGTGCGTCGGCGGTTCCTGGGGCAAGACCGGCGCCGTGGCCATGGCCGCCCGGGCCGCGCTCAAGCTCGGAGCCGGGCTGGTGACCGTAGCCACGGCCGAAAGCTGCCTGCCGCTCGTGGCCCGAAGCATGGCGGAGCTTATGACCGAGCCCCTGGCCGAGACGGCGGATAAGACCATCTCGGCCGAAGCCGCGGGCCGCGTCCTGGAGCTCCTCAAGGGCAAGGATGGCTTGCTCCTCGGCCCCGGCCTGTCGACCAACGCCTCCACGGCAGAATTTGTGAGGGCGCTCCTCCCGCGGGTTAAGGTCCCGGTCCTGATCGATGCCGACGGCCTGAACATCTTAGCCTCGGACCTCGCGCTCCTGAAGTCCTTGAAAGCCGGCGCCGTGCTCACGCCCCATCCCGGCGAATTCGCCCGGCTGGCTCAAGTCTCAATGTCCGAAGTTCTGGATAAACGCCTTGAGCTTGTGCCGGCTCTGGCCAAGGACCTCGGCGTTCATCTTGTCCTCAAAAGCTACCGGACTCTGACCGCGGCCCCGGACGGCCGGGTGTTCATCAACCCCACCGGCAACCCGGGCATGGCCACGGCCGGTTCCGGGGATGTCCTCAGCGGAATGATCGCTTCGCTGTTCGTTCAGGAGAAAGATATTCTCGGCGCCGCTCGGGCCGGGGTCTATCTCCACGGGCTGGCCGGCGATTTGGGGGCGGAGAAGCTCGGCGAAAAATATTTGACCGCGGGCGACCTCATCCGTTCGTTCCCGGCGGCCATCAAGGCGCTGGAGCCCGAGGCCGGAGAATGAGACGCCCGCCCCGCGCCAAAACCCGCGAGATGACGTCGGCCTCGGAAGAGGAGACCTTTCGCCTGGCGCGGGACCTGGCCAAAACATTCAACGGCCGTGAGATCGTGCTCCTGACGGGAGAGCTGGGAGCCGGCAAAACCGTCTTCGCCAAGGGCTTGGCCGCCGGCTTGGGGTTCAAAGATACGCGCCTAGTCTGCAGCCCTTCCTACACTTTGCTGAACATTTACCAGGGCAAATATCCGATCTATCATTTCGACCTCTATCGCCTGTCCAAGCCGTCCGAGATCCGGGACCTGGGCTGGGAGGATTTCTTGGACAACGGAGTCGTAGTCGTGGAATGGGCGGAGAAGCTGGATGCGGACATTCACGGAATACATGTTTCGATCAAGGTCGGGAAATCGGGCCAGAGAAAGATACGGATCGAGCGTTAAGCCGCAACCCTGCCTATACGCGCAGGGCGAAACCCTTCAGCAGCTCAGCCGTTGCCGAGGCCGCGTCCGCGGCCCCTAGAATCGCCGAAATCACGGCGAGGCCGTCGGCGCCCGATTCCAGAGCCTGTCGGGCGTTGCCGGGGGTGATGCCGCCGATGGCCAGGATCGGGATCCGGATAGCCTCCCGGATCTTTTTCAAACCTTCGGGTCCAAGAGGCGGCCTTCCGCACTCCTTGGTGGACGTGGCGAAAACGGGTCCCGCTCCGACATAATCCGCCCCGCCGTGCCAGGCCCGAAGGGCTTCCTCGACGCTTGAAACACTGATGCCGATAATCCGGTCATGGCCGAGGATGGTTCTGGCCGAGTGAAGGGGCATATCCTCCTGGCCGAGGTGCACTCCGGATGCTCTGCCGGCCAGGGCGATATCCAAACGGTCGTTGATGATGAGCGGGATGCCGCGTTGGCTGAGCTTGGTTTGGGCGGCCAGGCATAGGTCCAGAAATTCCCGGCTGGACAGGCTCTTGGCCCGGAGCTGGACCAAGGTCGTCCCGGCATCGACCGACCTCATCAGGAGGTCCAACAGGTCGCGGCCCCGGACGTAATCGGCATCCGCCACCAGGCAGAGTTTCCAGTCGATTTTCTTCATGGCTTCAAAACGCGCGGCCCTCGGTCTCAAGGGCTTCGGTCGTCAAGTTGTGTGCGCTCCCTTTCCCAGCCGAAATCCCCGTCGATATTATATCTCAAGCGCGGCCCGGGATCGCGTCGATTCTTGAGGCCTGATCTCCCCCAACGATTGACCGGATGTGGGCCGGAGCGGCCGTTCGGATTGACACGGCCGCGATTTTCCATTCTAATTTGAGTTCAGAATTTATCCAGAAAGGACACACGAAGGCCATGGACATCAAAAACAAAATCCGCGAAATCAAGGATTTTCCCAAGCCGGGCATCGGGTTCAAGGACATCACTCCGGTAGTCCAGGATGCGGGGTGTTTCCAGGACGTCATCAAGAGCCTGGCCGCCTGGGCCAAAAAACGAAAACCACAGATCATCGTCGGCATCGAGAGCCGCGGTTTCCTGTTCGCCGCGCCCGTGGCCCATCGGCTCAAGCTGGGCTTGGCCGTGATTCGCAAGAAGGGCAAGCTGCCCGGCAAAACCGTCTGCGTCAAAGCGCCCAACGAGTACGCCGTGGAATACTTCGAGATGCACGAGGACGGCATCCAGCCCGGACAACGCGTTCTGATTATCGACGACCTCATTGCCACCGGGTCGTCATCGATCAGCGCCATCGACCTGGTTAAATCCCTCAAGGGGACGGTGGTCGGGTTTGCCTCCCTGGTGGAGCTGGCCTTCCTGAAGGGGGTGGCCAATATCAAAAAGGCCCACCCCGAAGTGGAGGTCTTCAGCCTGACCCGTTTTGAAGAGGAATAGCCGGTCATGAGGCGTTCCGCATTCTGGCTGAGCTTGAGCCTCGGGCTGGCCGCCGCCGCGTTGTCAGCCTGCCGTTCCGCCGCGCTCCTGCCGCGGCTGGCCATCGGATCATCCGAAACGCGCTGGGTGAACCAAACCCTGTCGCGGATGACCCTGGAACAAAAAGTCGGGCAGCTCATAGGGATTCGCTACAACGGACGTTTTTTCAACCGGGAAGACGCCTCCCTGAGGGCCCTCCAGGATTTCGTGGTCAAGCGCCATATCGGCAGCCTGATCCTCTTCGGGGGCAACGTCTATGAAACGGCCTTCCTGACCAACGCCCTGCAGAGCCTGGCGAGCGTGCCGCTCCTCATCGCCTCGGATTTCGAACGGGGCGCGGGCGGGCAGGTGGATGGAGCCACGGCTTTCCCGCCTCTCATGGCCTTGGGGGCGATCGATTCCGAGGAGACCGCCTACGCCATGGGCCGCATCACGGCCCTGGAGGGAAGGGCGATGGGAGTGCACCTGGCCTATGCCCCGGTCATGGACGTCAACATCAATCCGGATAACCCCATCATCAACACCCGGTCCGTGGGCGAAAATCCGGCCCAGGTCGGCCGCATCGGCAAGGCGTTCATTCGAGGCTGCCAGGACAATGGACTCCTGGCCACGGCCAAGCATTTTCCCGGACACGGCGACACCGAGGTGGATTCGCATATCGCCTTAGCGGCCATCCTGGGAGACCGGGAACGGCTGGAGCGCGTCGAGCTGGCCCCGTTCCGACAGGCCATCGACGCCGGGGTCCATGCGGTCATGGTCGCCCATCTCGCCGTGCCGGCTCTCGACCCCGTGCCGCACACGCCGGCGACTCTGTCCCCGGTGATCGTCACCGGCCTCCTGCGCGGCCGATTGGGGTTCCAGGGCCTGATCGTCTCCGACGCCATGGAAATGGGCGGGATCACGACCCTTTACCCGGCCGGCGAGGCGGCGGTCAAGGCTGTTCAGGCCGGGATTGACCTGGTCCTGCTCCCCGCGGATGCGGACCAGGCCATCGACGCGCTCATCCAGGCGGTCCGGGCGGGCATGATTTCACGACAGCGCCTGGACGAATCCGTGCGCCGCATCCTGACCTCAAAAGCCGGGTTGGGGCTTCATAAGAAAAAGCTGGTGGACCCCGCCTCCCTGGACGCGCTGGTGGCCGCCAAGGAAAGCGTGGCCACAGCCCTGAAAGCCTTTGAGAATGCCGTCACTCTGGTCAAGAATGACGGCCCGGTCCTGCCCCTGGCCGGGGACGGCCGGAAGCTGGCTGTGTTCATGTTGAGCAGCGACCCGGGCGATTATTTTGTCGGCCGGCCTATGGCCCAAGAGATTGTCAAAAGGCTGAAGAATCCCGAGGACGGGATGTTTTTTTACGCCGAGGCCTTCACCGGGCAGGAATATATCGATGAGGCCCTGGCCAAAGCCAAGTCGGCCGACACGGTCATCGTCGGTTTGTTTTCGCGGGTCACATCCGGCAAGGGAAGCGCGGACATCAGTCCCGGGCATGTTCAAGCCGTAAAAAAACTGGTGCAGGCCGGGGCGAAAGTCGTCGCCGTTTCTTTCGGGAGCCCCTATTTTCTCAGACACTTTCCCGAGGTCCGGGGCTATGTCTGCGCCTACCGGCAATCGGCCGAGGCTCAGGCGGCCGCGGTCAAGGCCCTGTTCGGAGAAATCGAAGTCCGGGGGAAACTGCCGGTTTCTTTGCCGGACCT
>Ga0315297_10003022_pt1 | contig 10760 bp, 8 predicted proteins | sample YL17G15_0_MG_FD_203628 | JGI IMG/M metagenome (GOLD analysis project Ga0315297, IMG submission 203628) | Sediment microbial communities from Yellowstone Lake, YNP, Wyoming, USA - YL17G15_0 | ecosystem: Environmental > Aquatic > Freshwater > Lake > Sediment | place: USA: Wyoming | collected...
GAGGAACGCCTTGCCACCGGTACGCTCCACGGCGGCCGCCACCGCGCCCGTCCCCAGCTGCGCGAGGTCTTCCCAGGGGATCACCGTGAACCCCAGGTCACGCGCCTCGTCCAGGTCGCCGGGACCGTAGAGCCCGCCGCGCATGCCCATCAACGTGGAGCGCGCAGCGTCGATCAGCCCCTCCTCGGTGGCGCGGCGCACGACCGTGCCGTGCGTGAACTTCTCGCCGAAGTACTCGTCCCAGGTGTCGCTGTGCGCGTCGAACTGGACGAGGGCCACGGGGCCGTGCGTGGCGGCCGCGGCCCTCAGCTCGGCGAGGAGCACGCTGTGGTCGCCGCCGAACCCGATGGGCACCGCGCCGACCTCGTGTACAGTGCGCAGAGCCGTCGCCATCTTGTCGTAGGAGCGGTCGGTGAAGCCGGGTACCACGGGGGCGTCGCCGTAGTCGATCGCCGAGATGCGCTCAAAGAGCGCCACGCGCTGGGCCATATTGTAGTCAGGGCGGATCGAGAGTGACCCCTCGCGGATGGCCTTGGGTCCGAAGCGCGCTCCGGCGCGAAAGCTCACGCCGGTGTCGAAGGGCAGGCCTACGAACGCCACGTCCACTCCGTCGAGATGCGTGGTGTGGGGCAGCCGCAGAAACGTGGAGATGCCCGCGAAGCGCGGCGTCTGCAATGGGTCTGCGGGGCCGTACCCCTTCATCTACGCCTCCTGTGGTCGCGCGTCTCCGTGATCCGAGTAGTCTACTGTGTAAACGTTTCGCGTATGATGGCCGATAGAGGGTGTGCGGCGCCCGCGGCGCGGGGCCACGGACGGGAGGACCATGTCCGGCGAGAAGATCCGGATCCTCGTGATCGATGATGACGTCGAGCTCACAGGGACGGTCTGCGACGCCCTTGAATCGCAGGGGTACGAGGCCGTGGCCGCCAACAGCGGGGAGCGCGGCCTGGAGCTCGCCTACACGCAGCACCCCCATCTCGTGCTGCTCGATGTCATGATGCCCGGCATGGACGGCTACCAGGTCTGCCGCGAGCTGCAGTTCGGCTACACGAAAGATATCCCCGTCGTGTTCCTCACGGCCAAGGCGGAGCTGGCCAACATGATGGAGGCCAACCGCTCCGGAGCATCCGCCTACGTCACCAAGCCGTTCCGCACCGAGCGCCTCCTGCAGACCGTCGGCGACGTGCTCCGCGACGCGTCCGTGTACCACGACGAGATCACCGGCCTGCCCACGCTGGCCAGCGTCCAGGTCGAACTGCAGCGCCGCTTGTTCGACCACAGCCAGCTCGGCATCCTCTACGTCACTCTGGACGGCGTGCACGCGCTCGAGCAGCAGCAGGGCTTCGAGGCCGTGGACGACGTCTTTCGCGTGATAGGCAAGCGTCTCTCCGAGACGCGCGGCCGCCTCATCCGCAACGAGGACTTCATCTCCGTCTCGAGCCTTGGCAACGCATTCCTCGTCATCCTCGCCCCGGCGCGCGACCACGGCTTCGTCGACGAGGACGACCTGCGCCTCGTCAAGCGCCGCCTCGAGGAACAGCTGCTCGCCGTCCTCGAGGACGAGCTGGAATACGAGCTCCTGGCGCACGTCGACCTCTACGTGGGCTACTCGCGCCTCGGGCAGTCGCCCAAGGTGCGCTTCAGGCGCGCCCTGCTCGAAGCCATCGAGCGCGCCACCCGCAGCATCCAGCAGGAGCGCAGCGAAGTGCAGCATCGCCTCAGCGCGGAGTTCGAGCGCGTGATCAGCGGAGCGCAGATCACCTGCGTCTACCAGCCCATCGTCAGCCTGGACGACTACAAAGTGATCGGCTACGAGCTCCTCGCCCGCGGCCCCTTGCAGAGCGAGCTCCACCGCCCCGACGCGCTCTTCGAAGTCGCGCGCGCCGAGAACCGCGTCCCCGAGCTCGATCGCCTCTGTCGCATGATGGCGGCGCGCGGCAGCGCGACCCTGCCGAGGGAGTACCTGCGCTTCATCAACACGGAGCCCATCGATCTGCTGTCGCGCTCGGGCGGTGACATCGCCGTGCAAGAGTTCGTCGACGCCACGTCCGAGGACCTGCGCGGCCAGACGGTCATCGAGATCACCGAGAACAGCGTCATCGACGATTTCGCCCACATGCGCCACGTGGTCGACCGGCTGCGCGATCAAGGCTTCCGCATCGCCATCGACGACGCCGGCGCCGGGTACGCCGGCCTGCAGACGATGGTCGAGATCGAGCCCGATTTCATCAAGCTCGACATGAGCCTGACGCGCCATCTGGAACGGTCGCTGGTGAAGCAAAAGCTGATCGGCACGCTGCGCGACTTCTGCCGGCAGGCCGAGATCGCCCTGGTGGCGGAAGGCATCGAGACCCAGGCACAGCTCGATGTCCTGCTCGCACTCGATATCGCCTACGGCCAGGGCTTCCTGTTCGCGCATCCGGGCTCGCCCTATCCGCTGCAGCACACGATCGCGCCGGGCGGTGCGCCTGCGGGGACCGCCCTCGCGCCCCAAGAGCCCGCCGCCGACTGAGTCTGGTAGTGCCCACAGACCCGGCGCGACAGCGGCACTTGCACGCGCGCTTGCCTCTCGTGATAGAATCCCGCCCACGATGACGACCACCGACATCAGCCCGCATAGCGGAGCTGACGTGCGGGGCGCCGCAGGTGCACCGCACATCGACAGCCGCAGCACCTCGCGCCCCCGGCGTCGCTGGGCTTGGCGCGCGTAGCGCGCCCATTCTCGACATCCCGCGCGGGCCACGCCCGCACCCCCGACCACACCACTGTGGTCTTCCCGTCCCCCCACTCAGGGAGTCACCAGACGTGCATTCATACCGCTATCGTGTTTCGAGAGGAGGTAGGTCATGAGCGAGTACAAGAAGAAGTTCGTCCTTGACGAGGAGAGGATCCCCAAGGCCTGGTACAACATCGTGCCCGATCTCCCCACCCCGCCGGCGCCGCCGCTGCACCCGGGCACCCTGCAGCCCGCCGGCCCCGACGACCTGGCGCCGATCTTCCCGCCCAGCATCATCGCCCAGGAGGTCTCGGCCGAGCGCTACATCGAGATCCCCGAGGAGGTCCACCAGATCCTGCGCATGTGGAGGCCCTCGCCGCTGATCCGCGCCACGGGCCTCGAGAAGGCGCTGGACACGCCGGCCAGGATCTTCTACAAGTACGAGGGCGTCAGCCCGGCCGGCTCGCACAAGAGCAACACCGCCGTCGCGCAGGCTTACTACAACAAGATCGACGGCACCACGCGCCTGGCCACCGAGACCGGCGCCGGCCAGTGGGGCAGCGCGCTCAGCATGGCCTGCCAGATGTTCGGCCTCGAGTGCATGGTCTACATGGTCAAAGTGAGCTACCACCAGAAACCGTACCGGCGCAGCATGATGCAGCTCTGGGGCGCCGACGTGATACCCAGCCCCAGCGACCAGACCAACGCCGGGCGCGCCGTGCTGGCCGAGGACCCGGAGTCGCTCGGCAGCCTCGGCATCGCCATCAGCGAGGCAGTCGAAGACGCCGTCACGCACCCCGGTTCCAAGTACGCGCTGGGCAGCGTGACCAACCACGTGCTGCTGCACCAGACCATCATCGGTGAGGAGGCGATCCTGCAGTGTCAGGACGCCGACGCCTACCCGGACGTCGTCGTCGGCTGCGTCGGCGGCGGTTCGAGCTTCGCGGGCATCGCCTTCCCCTTCCTGCGTGAGAACCTCGCCGGCAAGACGAACACGCGGTTCGTGGCCGTGGAGCCCACCGCGTGCCCGACGCTCACCAAGGGCAAGTTCGTGTACGACTTCGGCGACGAAGCGCAGAGCACGCCGCTGTTCAAGATGTACTCGCTGGGCCACGACTTCATGCCGGCCGGCATCCACGCCGGCGGCCTGCGCTACCACGCCATGGCGCCACTGATCAGCCATGTGTACGGCCTGGGGCTGATGGAGGCCGTGGCCGTGCCGCAGACCAAGGTCTTCGCGGCGGCACAACTCTTCGCCCAGACGGAGGGGATCGTGCCGGCGCCGGAGAGCGCTCACGCGATCCTCACCGCGATCAACGAAGCTCTTGAGGCCAAGGAGGCCGGCGAGAGCCGGAACATCCTGTTCAACCTCACCGGCCACGGCTTCCTCGATCTGGGCGCCTACGACGCCTACCTCAGCGGCAAGCTCGAAGACTACGACCATCCCGAGGAGGCGATCGCCGCGTCGATCGCGCGGCTTCCGAAGGTCGACTGATCGACGACTCGCCGCCAGGCGCACCGCACAATGACCGACTCACAAAGCAGCGCGCGTCACCTGCACAGGTGACGCTCGGCGAGACGACGAAGGGCGGCGGGCGGAAGCCTCGCCGCCCTTCGCGCGTCAGTCGTCACGCGCGGCAAGCATCTCCGCGGCGCGCACGCCCAGGTAGGCTTCCACGCGACCGCCCGACGATCCCTGATCGATACCCAAGAGGTCCTCGATCCGCCGCAAACGTTTGCGCAGGGTGTTGCGGTGCACGAAGAGCTCGGCCGCCGAGGCGCTCACCGAGCCGCCGTGTCTGAGGCAGGTCTCGAGTGTGGCAAGAAGGACGGAGCCCGCCTCGCGATCGGCGGCGTTGAGGCGACCCACCGTCGCCTCGCGAAGCTCGCGCAGGTCTTCGTCGCCGAGTGAGTCAGCCCTGCAGCAGCACGTTCACAGCGTCGTCAGCGCCAGCACGGCCTTCTCGGTGTGCATGCGGTTCTCGCCCTGGTCCCAGAAGACGCAGTACGGGCTCTCGATGACCTCGTCCACCATGTCCTCGCCGCGCGTGCCCGGCAGGCAGTGCATGTAGATGACGTCGGGCTTGGCCAGCGCGATAACGCGCATATTCACCTGATAGGGCGCGAAGTCGACGAGGCGCTGCTGCTTGTTCTCGGTGGCCATCGAGTGCCAGGTGTTGCCGTAGATCACGTCGGCGTCCGTGGCGACCTCTTCCAAGTCCTTGGTGTAGACGATCTTGCTGCCGCTGAGCGCCGCCCACTTCCCGGCCACGGCGAGCTGCTCGGCGTTCGGCTGGTAGGCCTCGCTGGGCTGCGCCGCGTAGAAGTCCATGCCCATCATCGCGGCGCCCATCATCAGCGAGTGGCAGACGTTCCAGATGTCGCCGAGGTAGCCGATCTTGAGGCCCTCGTAGGCGCCCTTCTTCTCCTTGATCGTCATCAGGTCGCAGAGGCCCTGGCAGGGGTGCGTCTCGTTGGTCAGGGCGTTGATCACCGGGTTGCGCATGTACTGCGCGAACTCCTCGACGACCTCCTGGCCGAAGGTGCGCATGAAGAGCCCGTCGCAGTAGCGGTCGATGATGCGCGCCGTGTCGCGGATGGGCTCGCCGCGGCTGGTCTGCATCTGGTCGGGGCTCATGTAGAAGGTCTGGGCGCCGAGCTGGGCAGCGCCGGCCTGGAAGCTGACGCGCGTCCGCGTGCTGAGCTTCTCGAAGATCATCGCGAACGTCTTGCCGCGCAGGGGCTCGAAGACCTCGCCGGCGGCGCGCTTGCGCTTCAGCTCGATGGCGGTGTCGACGAAGTAGCCGACCTCTTCCGGGGTGAAGTCGGCGAGCTTGAGGAAGTCTTTGCCTTGGAAGTGATGCAACACGGGGTTCTCCTCTCGCTCAGCCCGAGGTGAGCTGGACATGCTGGACGGTGTCTTCGGCGGGGGGATCGCCCGGGAGGCCCGTCATCCCGGTCTCGGGGCGATTGATCGGATCGACGACGCGGTTCACCGGATCCGGCACCTCACGCGTCCCGCACCAGTGGGAACGTCATGCAGTGCGGCCCGCCGCCGCCCTTCAGGATCTGCGTGAGCTCGGGGGTGATCACGTCGAGCCCGAGAGCCTCGAGGCGCGCATTGACGTCCGCGTTCCCGGCGAAGGTGAGCACGCGGCCGTCGCCGAGGCACTGGACGTTGCAGTGGTGTTTGAAGACGCCCTCGGCGGGCACCTCGATGAGCTCGAAACGACGCTTGCGGAGCATCTTGAGGAAGAACTCGGGCATTTGGTCGACCGCACAGACGGCGACGCCGGGCGCCACGATGTTGAAAGCCATGTCGAGGTGCAGGTTCTTGCCGGCGAGCTGCACGCCTCGCACGGTGTAGCCCAAGGGCTCGAGGATCTCGGCGGCGTTGCGCACGCCCTCCCAGGTGGTGCGGGCGACGACGCCGTGGACGATCGTCGCCTCATCGAGGAACCAGAAGTCCCCGCCCTCGAACGCGCCCCGCGTGATCCTGCCGATCACCGGCAGGCCGAGCTCTCGCACCTTACGCTCGTAGTGGATCTCCTCACCCTGACGCGCGGGCTCCTTGAAGCTGCCGATGAGGACTCCCTCCGCAAGGCACGCACCGAAGTCTCGGGCGTAGACCATGTACGAGAGACCCGGCACCGGGTCCATCAGCTCGACCTCGACGCCCGCCGAGCGGTACGCGTCGACGAAGTCCTGATGCTCCCGAGCCAGCACCTCGAGATCGGGCACCTCGCCGTTGGCGAGGACGCCGCGAGTGATCTCGTTGATGGGCTGGAAACGAAAGTACGTGGGCGGGCAGAGCAGCACCTTGCGGAGCCTGCCCGTCGAGTTCAAGACGAAGCCCTGATCACTCACGCCGCGTCACCCCCGCTCCAGCCTCGGGCGGCGGTCCGCCCGCGCCCGGCGCATGCTCGCCCTCTGTCGGCACAAGGCTACAGGCGCGCGGGGCGGACGGGAAGGGCGTGATGGCACCTGGACTCAGGTTCCGATGGTGCAGGCGGAAGCCGTCCACGTGCGACGGCTCAGGGGAGCCGGACCAGCGGCTCTACACGCCGGCGCAACACTCGCGCCAGGCCATCCTGGGTCACGTGCTCGTCCGCGTCGATCAAGGCGGCGTCGGGAGGATCGCCCACGGCGATAGAGACCCCGGCGGTCCGTAGCAGGCTCTCGTCGGCGACGGAGTCGCCGCAGGCGGTGACCTGCGCGAGGGGGACCGCGAGACGCGCGGCGACCAGTCTCAGCGCGTCGCCCTTGTCCGCGCCGCCGCGCAGGACGTCGACGATCCCGTCGCCGGCATGGGCCATGCGAAGGCCAGGACGCCAGGTGGCGGCGAGCCTTGGGAACGACTCCGCCACGAGAGCCGGGTCACCGGCGAGCACGAGGCGGGTGATGCCGGGAAGGGCGGGGAGATCGAGCGCCGCGCCGCAGGCGGCCGGCGCCAACTCGCGGCGCTCGTCGCCGTCGTACAGCGTTACCGTCAGGCCGATCTCCAGGGCCTCGCGAACGAGGCCGGACGCGGCGTCGACGGGGATCGTCAGATGTCTCAGCCACTCGCCCGAGGTCGCGTCGACCACCAGAGCCCCGTGGTAGCACACGTATGCGACAGGGCCCGTCTGCAGGACGGCGGCCGCCTTCACGGCACTGTGAAGAGGGCGTCCCGTGCACACGACCAGCCGTGCGCCACGCGCGTCGAGAGCTGCGAGCGCCTCGACGATCCCGGCCGCGGGCGACCCGTCTTTCGCGATCAGGGTGCCGTCCAGGTCGCAGGCCAGGAGCGCCGTGATCTGCGGCCGATCGATCACAGCGCCGAGCCGGGCGCACCCGCGCTCTCCGCCGGCACGTCCCGATCGAGCACGGACGACAGCGGCTGCCCCGTCAGTGACTCGATGCGGGCGGCGATGACGCGCGCGGCCTCGAGCCGCGCGCGCGCCGTGTCCAACACCTCGGGGTCGCCCGCGAACAAGGCTTCGGCGCGCTCGCGTTTGCCGTCGAGATCGATCGTCCGGCTGCCCACCGTCAGCTTGTCGGCGAGATACAGCACTTCGCGCTCGCCGGGCAGGTCGGGAGGCGGCCCCGGCAGCTGCATGTGGAAGCGCGTCGCGGCGGCGACGCGCGGAAAGCCCTCGGCGTCGAGCAGGTCGGCGCCCGCCGCGGCGTGCGCGGGGGACGCGCGGGCGATGTCGTGGAGGAGGGCGGCCGCCTCGAGCAGCCTCAGATCGAGACACATGCCCGAGGTCCGTAGCGCCGCCCCGAGACGGCGCGCGACGTCCGCGACCGCCCTGGAGTGTGCGACCACCGGCGCCGGCGTCCCGAAACGCGCCAGCAACTCGCGACACGCCGCCGGGGCCGGGACGCGCTCGCGGGCGGCGAGCAGCGCAAGGCGCTCGTAAGCCGCCGCGTGGTCCATGTCGAGGAGTACGTTGGGATCGTCGACCTGCACGTCGCGGGCCGCTGTCTCACCGCGCGTGAGCAGTTCCTTGAGGCCGCCCTTCGGCTCCTCAGCGAGGATCGGATCGCGCAGCGCCGCAGGCACCAGCGGCGGATGCCCGCGCTCGCCAGCGTGGACGGGGTGCACGACGCTGGCCGCCCGCTCGCTTGTGCTGCGAGCGAGCCGCCCGAGCGTCTCACCGCGGACGAGCGCGCAGTCGACCGGGTGGACGACGAAGGCCCGGACATCCCGGGGCAGAGCGCGCACCCCGCAACGGACCGACGAGTACATGCCGTCCTCGAAGTCGTGGTTGACCACCCAGCTCACGCCTTGCGCGTCGAGGAGGGGCGCCACGCGCTCGGCGCCGAAGCCCAGCACGACGACGGCCTCGAGCCCCACATCGCGGTAGGCGTCCGTGACCCTGAGGACCGCGGGCACGCCGTCCAGCGGGAGCAAGGGTTTGAGCTCCTGCATGCGCGACGACAGCCCCGCCGCCAGGATGACCGCGCGGAGGGCGGCGGCGTTCACCCCACCATCGCCGCCCGTACGCGAATGAGCTCGGCGGTGATACTGACGGCCAGCTCCGCGGGGGTCTCCGCCGCGATGGCGACGCCGATCGGTGAGAAGATCCGGTCCAGGTCGGCGGCGGAGAAGCCGTCCGCCGTCAGGGCCTTGAAGATCTTCTCGCGCTTGGAGGCGCTGCCCATGAGGCCGATGTAGCCCGCCTCCGTGCGCAGCGCCTGCTCCAGCACCGAGAAGTCGCGGGCATGGCCGCGCGTGACGATGACTATGAAGCTGCGCGGCGTGATCGCGAATCCCGCGAAGGCGTCGTCGAAGGTCTCGAGCCGGACCACGCGGGAGGCAGCCGGGAAACGCTCCGCAGCGGCGAACTCGGGACGATCGTCGAGGACCACGACGTCGAAGCCGACGGCCGCGGCCACCGGCGCCAGCGCCTGGGCGACGTGCCCGGCGCCGCAGATCACGGCCATCGTCGGCGTCAGCAGCGCCTCGACAGAGACCGACCTGCCGTCCGGCAGCTCGGCCGAACCGTGCGCGGCGATCGTGCCGACCAGCGCATGCAGCTCCGCCGGCGCACACGGCAGCTCACCCAGCGGATCCGCCCCGTGCCGAAGCAGGCAGTAGCTCACCTCGGTGGGCCCGGGCTCCGCGGCGAAGAACGTGTACAGCCACGCGTCGTGCCCGTCCGCGCGCGCCTCTGAAAGGGCATCGAGTAGCGTCCGCAGACCAGTGTCGCCGGGCGACACGTACGCGACGAGCACGGCCGCGTGTCCCCCACAGATCATGGTCGGCCCGGAGACCGACTGCCCAGTGAGCTCCGCGGCGCTCACGTGCGACCGGCCGGCGGTGATGGCCTCCGCCGCCTCACGCATCATGGTCGCTTCGAGCAGCCCGCCGCCGATGGTGCCGGCGATGGAGCCGTCCGGCCGCACGAGCATCTGCGCCCCCGCCGCCCTCGGCGTCGAGCCCTGCTGCGCGACGAGCGTGACCATGGCGAACGGCCGGCCGCTCTCCAGAAGGCTCAGCGCCTCGTGCAGGATCTCACGCATGGGTCACCCGGCCGCCGGCAGCCGCACAGTGAACATCGCCCCGCCCTCCGGGCGGTCGGCGGCCTCGATGACGCCGCCCTGGGCCTCGACGAGTCCTCGGGCGATGGCCAGGCCGAGGCCGAGGCCCTGCGTGCCCCGAGCTGCTTGCGAGCGGAAGAAGCGGTCGAAGATGAAGGGCAGGTCGACGGGGTCGATGCCGGGACCGCTGTCGGCGACCGTCAGAGTTGCCCAGACGCCGCGGGACGCGGGCGCGACGGCCAACACCACGCGGCCGCCCTGCGGCGTGAACTTGAGGGCGTTGTCGAGCAGGTTGGCGGCGACCTGCAGCAGACGCTCGCGGTCGCCCTTGACTGCGACCGCGGCCAGATCGCCGTCGAGCGCCACGCCCTTCGCAGCGTAGACGGTCTCGGCGCGAGCGATGGCGTCGCGTCCCACGTCGGCCAGGTCGAGCCTCTCGTGTTCGACGCTCACGTCGTCGCTCTCCAGTTCGTTGAGGCTGCGGAGAGCGCCGAGCAGGCGCCCCAGGCGCTCGACCTCGGCGCCGATAACGCGCAGGTTCTCCGGCGTCGCCGGCAGCACGCCGTCCTCGAGGGCCTCGATGCGTGACTGGATGGTCGCCAGCGGCGTGCGCAGCTCGTGCGAAAGGTCGGCGGTCATGTCGCGGCGCCACTGTTCGTCACGCGCCAGGCGGTCGGCCATCGCGTTGAACGCGGTGGCCAGCGCGCCCACTTCGTCGTCGGCGCGCGGCGACACGCGCACCTCGAGGTTGCCGCCGGCGACGTCCTCGGCGGCGTCCGTGAGCTCTTCGAGCGGCCCCGTGATCCGGCGGCTGACGAAGAGGCTGATGAGGAAGGCGAGCACGGCTGCCACAAGCGCCGCGGTCACCAGGTTGCGGGTGAGCGCCGTCTGGTACGCCGACTCGGCCGCGGCCCGCGCGTTGCGCGGCGCGTAGATCTCGGCCGTACCGACCTTCTGACCGTCGACCGCCAGCGGGTAGCTCTGCACCTCGAACTGGTCGCGGCTCAGCGCTGTCGCC